>Ga0307423_1001367_pt1 | contig 14796 bp, 16 predicted proteins | sample SalMarWE160310MG_FD_202154 | JGI IMG/M metagenome (GOLD analysis project Ga0307423, IMG submission 202154) | Salt marsh sediment microbial communities from the Plum Island Ecosystem LTER, Massachusetts, United States - WE1603-10 | ecosystem: Environmental > Aquatic > Marine > Intertidal zone >...
GCAGCCCGAACGGGATCGGTGTTACCGAACTGATTTTCTCGAAATATGCCATTTCGCATCACTGGCCGCTTTTCTTACCGGATATAGCGGCAATGGGCGGTCAGACTTGAACCGGTATGATCGTATCGACACCGTCTGATGGACGGTCAGGCGACACGGATGCCCCCGGGCAATGCGACGTTTGCAAAGACAGCGCATAGTGTATGGCCAGGTGGCCAGCCCGGCTGGTGTATGCGAGAATCAGCGGATCCTGGTTCGTAGACGGGTTTGCCTGCAGCAGAAAGGAAACGGACATGGAAAGCAATAAAAACCTCAGCAGCATCATCAGCAAAATACGTGACGAAGGGCCGCCGGGTAACGCGGATCCTGCGGGCGCTGCAACACCCTATGGCGGTGTATCCAATCAGGACAGAGATGCACTGCAACAGCGGGCATCCGCAGTGACAGGGACGCACCGGACAGCACGCCGGTTACTGCTGGGACTGGTGCTGCCGCTGGCGATTGTTGTCGTGATGGTATTTTTCGCAGGCAGCTATAAAGGTTATCGCGATGGCAGCGGGTTTTCCGGTATTGCCACCGCTGTAAAGGGCTGGTTCGTTAGCGCACCCGATAACTCCAGGGGCCGTGATATGACCGGTGGAAATGTCGCAGCGTACAGCGCCGTGGACGAACAGCTGATCCGCGAACTGCGGGTGCAGCAGCTCGACATGCAGACACGCCTGGAACAGCTGACCGACACCCTGACGGTACTCAGCGAGACCGTCAGCAGGAACTGGACAGATAACGACGCGGTGATTGCGGGCCTGCGCCAGGAGCAGCACACCGCTATTGATGCGCTCCAGGCCAGGGTGGCAGCGCTGCAGCAACAGCTTGCCGGACCGCCTGGCAAGACGGTGATTAAGGATACACCACCCCCCATCAAGCCCGCATCACCGGCCGTGTCTGCCACCATGCCGGCAGCCCCCCGGGACAAGGCGGCGCCGGCCGAGACGGACGAGGAATGGGTGGTGAATGTCGCCTCTTCGTCGCACGAGCAGCCCATGCAGGAACTGGCCGCAAAGCTGAAGGAACAGGGCATTCCCGTGGAGCGCCATGCCCTCACCATCGAGGGTGACCTGATGTACCGGCTGCGTGTGCCAGGGTTTACCACCAGCGCCGAGGCACGGCGCTACGCCGAAAAGCTGGACAAGGAGTTCGGCATCCGGGGTCCCTGGGTAAGCCGGAAATAGATCCTGTCCCGACCCACGGTTGCCTCCGGTGCGAGTCGGTCGCAAGCCCCTGTATTTCTCAACAATTCATTATTTATCTGTTAAACATATACGCTCTCGGGTCGATACAGCTGGAGTATCGCTCCACCGGGTGGTGAGTGCCGTAAAACACGGGTGGGGGCCCGCAGCCGCGCTTCGCCGGCATCGACATGGATTTTGTTGCACACGGGAGTGCCAGAATGAGTAAAGAAACAACCGATTCGCCTGTGGACCCGGAACTTCAGGCCCGCCTTGAGCGCTGCACCAACCTGCCCAGTCCGCCTGTTGTCGCATTGCGTGTCATAGAACTGGCCCAGGACCCGGATGTCGATATCGGCAGGGTCTCCGATGTCATCAGTACCGACCCGGCACTGACGGCCAAGGTGCTGCGGGTTGCAAACTCCCCCATCTATGCCTTGCGTCGCAAGACCGAGACCCTGCACCAGGCTATTACCCTGCTGGGGTTGAACGGTACGCTCATGCTGACACTGAGCTTCTCGCTGGCCTCCAGCATGCACAATAATGCTGACCAGGGCTTTGATTACAAACATTTCTGGAGACGCTCGGTAGCCTCTGCGACCTGTGCGCGCCGACTGGGTGTCGTCATCAAGCTGCGCGCGAAGGAAGAGTTGTTCCTGGCCAGCCTGCTGCAGGATATCGGCATGCTGGTCATCGACAAGATGGACCCGAATTTTTACCAGGGACTCGGTATCGACCAGCATGATCACGCTGCGGTCGCGGCATGTGAGAGAGAGCGACTCGGTGCGGACCATGCCCTTATCGGGGGCTGGATCCTGCGCAAGTGGGGATTTCCGGACTATCTCTACGATGCGGTGGTCTACAGCCACGCATCGGAGTCACCCAGCGAGGCCAGGGATTTTCAGAAACTCATGCACTGTGTCTCTCTCTCAGGCCTGCTGGTCGATGCCATTCAGAATCCGACCGAACAAAATAACGTGCCGGTGATCGCCGGCCTGGCAAGCGATCGGCTGGGCATCGGTGAGCAGCTGTTCAGTGAGATGCTGGGATTACTGAACGAGGATTTTACCGAGGCACAGGAGATGTTCGACACCGATCTCAGTGACTATAACTACTCGGATACCCTGATGGATAATGCCAGGGAAACCCTCATGATGATGAACCTGCAGTCCCTCAGGCAGGCGGACAGGCTACAGGAAACCGCCGAGGCGCTGGAATCCAGAACCCGTGACCTGGAGGAGCGTACGCGCCGTGACGGATTGACCGGACTGTATAACCGCGCCTTCCTGGACGAGAAACTCAGTCATGAATTCGCCATGGCAAGCGAACGCGACTGGCCAATGATTGTCATGTTTGTCGATCTCGACCATTTCAAGCGGGTGAACGATACCCACGGTCACCAGGCCGGTGACCAGGTACTGCAGCGGGCCGCACGGGCGCTTGCCGAGGGTACCCGTGATGATGATATCGTCGCACGCTACGGCGGCGAGGAATTCGTGATCATCGCGCCGGGGCATGGTGAGACTACCGCCCATATCATGGCCGAGCGTCTGGTCAGGAGCTTCCGCAAGCTGAAACATCCCGTGAGTGACGGCGAGGAGATTACCGTAACCATCTCCATCGGCCTGTCCATTACGGGCGAAGGCGAGAGCTTTTCTTCAGTGGATGAATTGCTTGAGGCTGCAGACAAGGCGCTTTATGTCGCCAAGAAGAGTGGCCGCGACCGATATGTGTTCCACAGGAAGAATATGGAGAACGATTCCGGCATGAATAATTCAGCAGCGCCGGCGGCGTAAGGCAACCGCCTGACCCGCATGTACTATGCCGGATGCCTTACCGTTCGGCCAGGCAGAACTGGCAGGCTATTCCCGATAGATACTGTTCCTGATTGTCCCGATTGCATTTGATAGCAAGCCTTAGAATGCAGATTTGCCAGCGCATACGCCACGCGAGCGTTTTTATTCGATGCGCGTGAAAGGCGGAGAGCTTACATCTGCCTTACGACAGTATGTATGGTTTGCAAGCTGATTCTTTCAGTTATCGGTGCCGGTGATTTTATCGTGCACGTCGGGTTGGCCGCTAACGGACAGGGGGGCATGGAATTCATCCAGAACCTGGAGGTAACTTTCGGCTGAGAGTTTGCCCTGTTCGATAAGGATATCTGCCAGTTGTGGTCTTGTTCTGGCCTGCAAGCTAAGCAATTCTTCAACATCTGGCTCATCCAGGTAACCCAGCTCTACTGCCACACGTCCGAACTGGCGATCTGTGCCAGCCTGGCTGCGAAGTACATCCATTACCTGCCTGACTGACATAAATTGTTCCCTGATCGCGATCTGACCCAGCAGGGATTGGCGGGCTTGCTGTATATTCAGGGCTTCGGCGATGTCCGCTTCGGTCAGCAACCCCTTTTCAATCAGGAACTGTCCAAATCTGTAGCTAATCATTTCACTTGTCCGTTGTTTCGTAGTCTATTTATGACATGGAGAAAATATAGAATGATGCTGTTGTAAATAGTTTGATATGTCGCCTCGACGTTTTTCCTGTTCTGGCCGAAGTGAAGTATGACGCCACTTTAATTCAAGGTCATTCCAGTCCCAGCTGGGCGGCCAGGCCGCTCAGCTGGGCCGTAGTCAACAGGCTTACCGAGGGAGACACCCAGAGTATCTTTCGACCGTTATTGCGAACCTGGACGGCCAGTGCGACGAGTAATTGCAGCGCCGAGGTGTCGATGTCGATAACGTTTGACCCGTCAACTGTCACATCACTTTCCGTACTTACCGAATCCAGCTGGACGCATAATTCTCGTGTGTCTGAGACACCTAGACACTCCCCAAGCACTATGGTGTTGTAATACGGATAACAACGTGTCGTGCATGCCATGTACGGTCGCGTCCATTCCATTGTCTCGTTTTGTCCGGGCTTCCCTGCGTGTTCTGCATGCCGGGACCGCAAATCTGTGCAGTCTGTACAGATATCGGCATTTATATCAAGTGCTTTACAGTTGCCGCTGGCTGTTCCATGGCAACGGCAGGGAGTTGTTTGTCCGGGTTGCGGCCACTGCTTCGAGCTCCACAGAAAATGCCAATGACACCCGCCTGGCAGTCCGGGTCACCTGTAAGACTGGCGGTCATACTTCTGCTGCCCGGGGGCTGTAGCCATCTCTGCCAACACACTGAGACACAATAAAGTTTCGAGCAATTTGTCCGACTAATAAGGTATTCGGGGATATTCATGCCCCTGGTTCCCGCTGCGCAGTACACGGTGCATCAATGTCGGGGAATCACCATCCTTCGCGATGGTTGTAATGCAGGCAAGGAGCCGAAACAGCAATGGATCTTGCAACCTTAATCGGGTTAATAGGCACTCTGGCCGCGATCGCCACCGCCATTCTCATGGGCAGCGGCTTCACGATCTTCGTAAACGGTCCGGGTCTGATGATCGTGGTCGCCGGCACCATGACCGTGGTCCTGATGAAATATCCGCTGACGGTCGCCATGCAGGCCATGAAGGCGGCGGCGAAGGCCTTCCTGCACAAGGTCCAGACCCCCAGGGAACTGATCGAGAAATGCGTGGAGTTGTCGAACATCGCGCGCAAGGAAGGTGTGCTCGGGCTGGAACAGGTCGAGATCGAGAACGAGTTTCTCAAGCGGGGTGTCATGCTTGTGGTTGACGGCAACGACGCGGATTTCGTGCGCAAGATGCTGTCAAATGACATCAATCTGACTATAGAACGTCATGAAGAAGGCCAGGGCATCTTCAAGTCGATCGGGGACGTGGCGCCTGCCATGGGAATGATCGGCACCCTTATTGGCCTGGTTCAGATGATGGCCAACATGAGTGACCCCAAGGCACTCGGCCCGGCCATGGCGGTTGCATTGCTCACCACCCTGTACGGCGCCGTGATCGCCAATGCGCTGGCACTGCCGATCGCTGACAAGCTTGCACTGCGCAGCAAGCAGGAGCGCCTGACCAAGACACTTATCCTGGAGGGTATCTCGGCGATCCAGGCCGGGCTCAATCCGCGCGTCGTCGAGGATTTGCTCAAGACCTATCTGCCGGTTACGCAGCGCGAGTTCGCAAAGGAAGAAAAGGAAGAGGCTGCCTGAGTGCAGCGTCTCCCGTAATCACCCATGGCAGGTAATTGCGATTGCCCGGCACCCCCCAAGTGTCCGACCGGTATTCCGGCCTGGGTGCTCACCTTCGCCGACCTGATGTCCCTGCTGCTGGCATTTTTCGTGTTGCTGTTTTCATTCTCTGAAATGGACCAGCAGAAATACAAGCAGGTGGCCGGATCCATGCGTGACGCGTTCGGCATCCAGCGTGAAATAAATGTCAAGGATCCGCCCAAGGGTATCAATATCATTGCGCAGGAATTCAGCGCCGGCAAGCCGGATGAATCTACTCCGTATAACGAGATGCGCCAGTACACCACCGACGATTTTCGCCAGTACATGGAAATACCGAAACCTAGCAAGGAATTCGAGGACGCACTGGATGGCGAAAAGGAGCGCCTGCGCCTGGCCCTCGCGGATGAGATCGAGGACGGCTTTATCGAGGTGGATACCGTCGGCGAGACCATCGTGATCCGTATTCTCGAAAGCGGGTCGTTTGCATCGGCCAGCGCCAGCCTGATCGAGCCGTTCAGGTCCTTGCTGCAGAAGATGGCGAAGACCATCGGCTCCACCCCGGGCTCCGTGGTCGTGGCAGGACACACGGACTCAAAGCCGATTTCAAACACACATTTCCGGTCCAACTGGGAGCTGTCCGCAGCGCGTGCCGTCACCGTGGTACACGAACTTGTGGAGCATGGGCAAATACCCAAGGACCGATTCCGCATCGAGGGCTATGGTGACATCAAGCCGGTGGATTCCAATGACACGACTGAAGGACGCGCACGCAACCGGCGGGTCGAGGTGACGCTCCTGTATGACCGGACCCTGGTCAAGGCAAAGCCGGAAGCCGCAGATGCAACCCGTGAAGCGCCGCCGGTGACGCAGGACAGTAAGGATGCGGGCGGCCTGGAAAGACCTCCACTGACAGACATGACCAGCCCGATGGACAGCATTCTCATCGATCCCTGCCCGGGCTGTGGGACGTAAGAGTCTGTGACGATAATTGGTCACGGAAGCACGCGGAAAGACCGGTATTAAAGGCTTTGCAGGCCAAGGCGCGAAGGGAAAGTCCTGAAAGCGGGAATGATATCGGGAGGGTGGTCCGGGAACCCGCGCACAAACCTCCTGCATTTGCCTGCTGGTCTCATTCGCTCCTGACAGCTGTGTCAGCCTGGGTGGAGACGCTGTTACCAAGGAGTGCAAAAGTATCCCGACATTATGGTCTGCGTCCCCGCCCCCTTTGAAGGGGGGCGGGACAGGGCGGGGGTAATGTTATTAAACTTTTTTACTAACAGTAAACAAAGCAAGTGATGTCGGCTTGTTTTGTTTCCCGTTAATAAGTCAGATCTGTCCGGCATTCGCCGGATGGAGCAAGAAGACTGGATTGTGTGCGTGTGCTTCCGTGGCAATTAACCATCGTCCCGGCATACACGTCTAACGTTTCACACCCGCGCGAGGGACCGGCTGCTGTGACGATCATCCGTTTCACCATCGGCCTGGTAGACGTCCTGGTGCGTATCCTCTCCCCGTAGCAGATGCAGTGCCTCGCGTGCATGACGGCTGCATAGTTCCACCAGCTGCTGATTCTTCCGGTTCTGGTCGTGGCAGATACGGGCAACGGACAGCAGGTTCTGCCAGAGCGCGGCAAGCTGTTGCCGCGGATCGCACCACTGCAGGCAGCCCGTCATGCCCGCATGACCGTCATCGAAGCCAGATTCTTCCAGCATCACCACCCGTTCCTGTTCCAGCCGGGCAAGCAGCACGAGCTGTTGGTGCTTGTCGCTAACAAGCCTTTCGAAGGTTTCGGTGTCACGCCCCGCGATTGCCTGGTATTCATCCGCGAGCAGTGTTTCCAGCTGTTCTGTCAGTTCGAGTTCCTTTTGCAGCAGTGCACCGATGCCCAGCCGGCATGCATCTGGATTTCTGGTCATCATCACTACTCCTGTGAGGGGCCGCCGTATTGCAGGCTGACCTTGTCGGCGATGCGTGCGGTGTCGATCCGGAATGTGCCGGACTCAATCGCCTGCTTCAGTGCTGCCACCCGATCCGCATCATAGTGTGCGGGGTATTCGTTGCCGCGCATTTGATCTGCAATCCGTTGTGCATCGTTCGACAGGCTGACGCGGTCAGACTGCCTGCCGGTTGTCATGCTGCCGGCAGATGCAGCGGTTTCCTCCGGTGCGGCTGGCTGACCGATCATGGCGCGAAGCCGGGCAAGCAAGGTGCCCTGATTCGCCAGTGGATTTCTGAAATCAATTGACATGTAAAGCTCCCTGTTTTCCGGAAGATCTGTTTACGAACAGCTCACATGGCCACCTGTATGGTGGATGCCGACAGTACGATGCCATCGACCACCCGCTTCGAACTCAGGTTGCGGACCTTGATGCGTGCTCCGGCCGCACCGTCAGCCAGTGCCTCGCCGGTCATCCTGACTTCCAGACCGCCGCTATTCGCGACCAGGCTGACGCGTTGTCCGCGCCTGACCTGCAGCGGGTCCTTGATCTGGTAGTTTGTCAGCGCGGCATCCATGGCAACGGTGCGCGTCACTTCCTTCCCTGCCACCTCGGCAGGATCACTGAAATAACCGGACTGCAACTGCGCAAGATCGCGCTCCACCAGTTTCAGGTCGTTCACCTGCAATACCTCACCCCTGGTCAACGGTCGGGCGGCTGCGACGATCCTGTCGTAGATACTGACCTTGACCGGCACGTACAGTGACCAGGAGCTGGTTCCGCTGCAGCGCACACCGATAGTGATATTGCCCAGTGTCTTGCCGCCAGGCGGCTGGAATGCCTCCAGTGGTTCGTCGCACTGCGACAGCCGCAGGCGCGAGTCGAGCTTGCCGGCACGTACTTCCGGTGTCTGGCCGTGACTCGACCTGACCACGTCCGATATGAACAGCTCGGCCGTCTTGCGTATGGATTCATGGTCCTGGACAGGTGCCGCAGGCAATGCGGTTACCGTGAAGGCGGCTGCGGCTGCAAGTCCGTATGCAAGTATCCTGAGATTCATTATTTGCTCCATGCCCGTTTGCTGTGTGAGGTCTGTCTCATCTGCAGCAATATACGTGCCATGCCTGCAATCCATTGCAGCCGTACTGGCGACGACGCCGTGCATGCCTGTTATTTCGGCTGCATGGGGCGGATTGTTGAGCGCGCCCTGGCGATGCCGGCGGACGCCGGGCGGAAACCGCTTGCCGCCTGGGGCAGCGGCTTGCCGCTTGCCGATACCGCAATACGTTTGCAATTGCCGTTTCACGCGTCCGGCAGGTTGCCGGGTGAATGCGGCGGATCCTCACTATTACGCTGTTATTGCAGGATAACCGCGGGCGTAACGCGTGGCCTGCCATGTGTTTCAGTCTGCTGATTGTCGTGTCATTCCGGACTTGGCACGCCGCTTGCTAGGTGACAGGCAGCTAGAATTTTTACGAGGTGCAGTATGTCATCCATCATCGACCGCGCATTTGGTGTTCACGCCGAGGCTCTGCAGTTGCGAGCGCGTCGGGGCGAGTTGCTCGCATCCAACCTCGCCAATGCAGATACGCCGAATTACAAGGCGCGTGACATTGATTTCCGCAGTGCACTCAGCGAGGCACAGGCGGCCACGACGCTCGCCACGACCCATGCCGGTCACCTGCACGCACAGGGAGGCGCTGGCAGCGCCCAGGCCATGTACCGTGTGCCGGGCCAGTCATCGCTGGACGGCAATACCGTTGATACGCAGATCGAGCAGTCGAAATTCGCCGAGAATGCCGTTCGCTATCGCACCAGTTTGCGTTTTCTCAGCGGCAAGATCAGCGGGCTGATGACTGCCATCAGGGGGGAATAAACAATGGGACTGTTCAGGATATTTGATGTCGCCGGCTCCGGTATGAGTGCGCAGACCGTGCGACTCAATACGGTTGCCAGCAACATGGCCAATGCCGAGGTGGTCAGTGGCAGCGAGGACGGTGCCTATCACGCACGCCAGCCCGTGTTCGCGGCCATTATGGATGCAATGGGTGGCGACCGCGCCTCAGTGCCCGTGCAGGTTACCGGTGTGGTGGAAAGTCAGGCGCCGGTGAACCGTGAATACAGTCCTCAACATCCGCAGGCGGATGAGGACGGCTACGTGTACCTGTCCAACGTCAACATGATCGAGGAGATGGCCAACATGATTTCCGCATCGCGTTCCTACCAGAGCAACGCCGAGGTGGCCAACACCTCCAAGCAGCTGCTGCTGGATACCCTGCGACTGGGCCAGTAGATATCGCTACCTGAATAGAGAGGCAAGTACATGACCAGCATACAGGACACTGCAATCTTCGAGGAACTGGGCCTGTCCCGCCTGGCACAGACCGGTGCCCGGAAGACCGAGCTGGGCCAGGAGGATTTCCTCAAGCTCATGACGACACAGCTCAGGAACCAGGACCCGTTCAAGCCGATGGAGAACGGTGAATTCATGGGCCAGCTGGCGCAATTCGGTACCGTGAGCGGTATCGAGGATGTGAAGACCGAGCTGCAGAACCTGTCCGGCTCGCTGGTTTCTAACCAGTCGCTGCAGGCCGCGGCAATGCTGGGGCACGAAGTTCTGATCCCGGGCAATTACGGTGTACTCGATACAGGCGGTGTCGTTGGCGGTGCCGTCGAACTGCCCAACGCGGTCACCAACCTGACCATCGGGATCTACGATGTATCCGGACAGCTGATAAGGAATGTCAGTCTGGGTAACCAGTCGCCAGGGATGGTGGCTTTTAACTGGGACGGCCTTGCCATGGATGGCTCGGCCGTCCCTCCTGGTCGTTACGAGATCCGTGCGGAAGCGATCAGCGGAGGCGTCAACGAGGCCTACGAGGTCATGCTAGCCGACACGGTGCAGAGTGTTTCACTGCCGGCGGCAGGCAAGCCGTTGACACTCGAGCTTGCCAGTCTCGGCAACGTGAGTTTTTCGGATATCAGGCAGATCAGTTAGCAGGTACAGGAGAAATCTTATGTCATTTCGAATCGCATTGAGTGGACTGAACGCAGCGCAGGCATCGCTGGATGTCACGGCGAATAATATCGCCAATGCCAACACCACGGGTTTCAAGCAGTCGCGCACCGAGTTCACCGACGTCTACGCAACGGCGTTCGGCAGTATCGGTTCGCTGGAAACCGGAGCCGGCGTGCGCCTGGCGTCGGTCTCGGCACTTTTCAACCAGGGCAATATCGATTTTACCGGTAACGCGCTGGATCTCGCGGTCAACGGCGAGGGTTTTTTCGTACTGGATGACCAGGGCTCGAATGTCTACAGCCGTGCCGGTGCCTTCCAGGTGGATCGTGACGGCTATGTAGTCAATGTCTCCGGCCAGCGTCTGCAGGCCTACCCCGCACTGGGTACGTCAGGTACAGCGTTCAGCACGGCGGCATTGAGCGATCTGCAGCTGATTGCATCGAATACCCCGCCCAGCCCGACATCGACCGCAGATATCTCGCTGAATCTGGAGGCCGGTTCACTGCAGCTGGGCGCGGGCGCTATCGATCCTACCGATGCGGCGACATACAATTATTCGACCTCGATGACGACCTATGACAGCCTCGGGCAGCCACATACCTCATCGCTGTTTTTCAGAAAGATTGACACGACCACGCGTGCCTGGGACGTGCGTGTGATCACCGATGGTGATGTCGCACAGAGCACGACGGTGCAGAGCCTGACTTTCGACAGCCTCGGTCAGCTGTCCTCGGCGCAACCGGTCAATTTCGGCACCTACGATCCGGGCAATGGCGCGGCCATCATGGATGTCGATTTCGATTTTACCGGTACCACCCAGTACGGCAGCAGCTTTGCCGTCAACTCGCTGTTCCAGGATGGCTACACGACCGGTCGCCTGAGTGGTCTCGACATCGACGAGAGCGGGGTGATCCTGGCACGCTTCAGCAACGGACAGTCGTCTGCGCTGGGCAAGGTGGCGCTGGCCAACTTCCCCAACCCGCAGGGCATGACCCCGCTGGGCGACAGCACCTGGGGTGAAAGCTACCAGGCCGGCGACCGCCTCCTGGGAGAACCCGGTGCCGGCAATTTCGGTTTCCTGCAATCGGGCGCGCTGGAGAGTTCCAACGTCGAGATTACCGAGGAACTGGTCAACCTGATAACCGCACAGCGCAGTTTCCAGGCCAATGCGCAGGTGATCTCGGCCGCTGATACGCTGACGCAGACCGTGATCAACATCGGCCGCTAGACGTAACACACACAGGGAAAGGGACTGATCATGGACAAATTGCTTTACGTCGCAATGAGCGGGGCCAGGGAAACCATGCAGGCACAGGCCGTGAATGCGCAGAATCTCGCGAATGCCAGCACCACCGGTTTTCGCGCCGACCTGGAATCGTTCCGCAGTCTGCCCGTGTACGGTCCCGGCCATGCCAGTCGCGTCTACGGCGTCGCCAGCGGGATGGGCGTGGATTTCACGCCCGGCTCGGCGGCCAGTACCGGTCGCGACATGGACGTCGCGGTCAACGGCAACGGCTGGCTTGCCGTGCAGGGACCGGATGGCAATGAAGCCTACACCCGGGCAGGAGACCTGCGCGTCGACAGCCTTGGCCTGCTCAAGACGGGCGCCGGCCATGTCGTGATGGGAAATGGAAGCCCCATCGCGGTACCACCCTTTGAATCGATCGAGATAGCTGGGGACGGCACCATCTCGATCCGGCCGGTCGGCGCACCCGCCAGCGCGGTGTCCGTGGTTGACCGCATCAAGCTGGTCAACCCGGTATACACAGACATGGAGAAAGGGCCGGACGGCCTGATGCACATGAAGAATCGCGAGCCGGCGGTCGCCGACGGCAGCGTTTCACTGCAGCCCGGCGCACTGGAATCCAGCAACGTGAACACCGTGGAGGCCATGGTCAACATGATCCAGCTGGCGCGCCAGTACGAGACGCAGGTGAAGGTCATGGCCAACGCCGAGGACAATGATCGCGCTGCAACGCAGCTGATGCGCATGGAATAACGGATTATCGGTGACCGGATGATGTGCCGGTTGCCCGTACAGGGAGAGTGAAATGGATCAGGCATTGTGGATTGCAAAGACAGGACTCGAGGCGCAGCAGACCCGCATGGCGGTCACGGCCAACAATCTGGCCAACGTCAACACCACCGGCTTCAAGCGCAGTCGTGCGGTGTTCGAGGATCTGCTCTATCAGAACAATGGACAGGCCGGGGCACAGTCATCCGAGGATACGCAGATCAACTCGGGCCTGATGACCGGTACCGGCGTACGCGTGGTCGCGACCGAGAAACTGTTCAACCAGGGCAGCCTGGTGCAGACCGGCAACAACCTGGACATGGCCATCGAGGGGCGCGGATTTTTCCAGATCCTGATGCCGGACGGTTCCGTGGGCTATACCCGTGACGGTACCTTCCAGATGAATGCGCAGGGCGAGATCGTTACCGCCAAGGGGTATGCATTACAGCCTGGCATCACCATTCCGGATGATGCGCAGAGCATCACCATCAGCAGCGATGGCATCGTCTCGGTCCGCCAGCCAGGCATTGCGGTACCGAGCCAGGTTGGCACCATCCAGTTGTCCGATTTCATCAATCCCGCCGGCCTTCAGCCGGTCGGCCAGAACCTGTTCCTGGAGACCGGCGCCAGCGGTGCGCCGCAGACCGGCACGGCCGGACAGAACGGCCTTGGCGGACTGTCGCAGGGCGTGCTGGAAACCTCCAACGTCAATACCGTCGAGGAACTGGTGAACATGATCGAAACCCAGCGCGCCTACGAGATGAATTCCAAGGCCATCTCGACAGCGGAACAGATGCTGGAATACGCCAATAACACGCTATAGGCAGAACATATGAGCGTCGGAGGACACAACCATGCCGCGTAATACCGAGTCCACTGCACTGAAGCTTGTTGTGTGTTGCAGCATGCTCTGGCTTGCAGGTTGCACAACCGGGTCGGTGCTGACCCGCCCGGGTGAGCCGGAATTCGCAGCGGCACAGCCGGTAATGCCGCAGCCGGCCATGCAGCACAATGGATCGATCTACATGTCGAGTGTACCCAGGCCACTGTTCGAGGATATCAAGGCGCGCCAGGTCGGCGACCTGCTGACGGTGATACTCGACGAAAAGACCGATGCCAGCAAGTCGGCCAGCACCGGCATTACCAAGGATAACAGCACCGACATCGGTGCGCCCACCATCCTCGGACAGGATCCGACACTGGGTGGTAATCCACTCACTACCGGTCTCCAATCTTCCAGCGATTTTCAGGGCGAGGCGGACAGTTCCCAGAGCAACAAGCTGCAGGGGAGTATCACCGTGACTGTCGCCGAGGTGCTGCCGAACGGCAACCTCCGGATCCAGGGCGAGAAATGGATCGCCATCAACCAGGGCGATGAATATGTGCGTCTGCGCGGGATCGTGCGGCCGGTCGATATCGCGCCGAGCAACACGGTGTTCTCGACCCAGGTTGCCGATGCACAGATCACCTACCGCGGCAAGGGCGCCCCAGCGGATTCCAATGCGATTGGCTGGCTAGCGCGTTTCTTTATCTCGCCCATCTGGCCTTTCTGAAGGCATCACGGGACATTCATCATGAAAAATATCCAAGCAAAGAGAGCCTGTGTCGCCCTGCTGCTGATGCTGCTGTCGATCAACTCACCGGCAGAACGCATCAAGGACCTGGTGTCGGTGGCCGGTGTGCGCGCCAACCAGTTGATTGGCTACGGTCTGGTGGTCGGACTGGATGGTACCGGCGATTCATCCAGCCAGCCGTTCACAGTGCAGAGCCTGACCAGCATGCTGGCGCAACTCGGCGTTGTCATACCCCCGAACATGAAGCCGCAGCTGAAAAACGCGGCGGCGGTGATCATCAGTGCCGAGCTGCCGCCGTTTGCCAAGCCGGGCCAGACCATCGATGTGACGGTCTCGTCGCTCGGTAATTCCAAGAGCCTGCGCGGTGGCACGCTGTTGATGTCGCCGCTGAAGGGTGCGGACGGGCAGGTGTATGCCATCGCACAGGGCAACCTGGTGGTTGGCGGCTTCGGCGCGAACGGCGCGGACGGGTCGCGCGTAACGGTGAACGTACCCAGCGTGGGCCGGGTACCGAACGGCGCGACGGTGGAACGCAGTGTGCACAGCCCGTTCGACTCTACCGACACCGTCACGCTGAACCTGAACACACCGGATTTCACCACCGCCAGCCGCGTGGTCGAAAGCATCAACAGCACCATGGGCAAGGACACGGCAATGGCCCTGGACGGCGGTTCCGTGCGCGTGCGTGCGCCGCTGGATACGGACAAGAAGGTCATGTTCGTATCGATGCTGGAAAACCTGCCGGTCGAGCCGGGCGAGGCGGCGGCACGCGTCATCATCAATTCACGTACGGGTACTGTCGTGATCGGCAGCCATGTACGCGTGATGCCGGCTGCGGTGTCGCATGGCAGCCTCACCGTTACGATCACCGAACAGCCCGAGGTCAGTCAGCCCGCGCC
>Ga0307423_1001368_pt1 | contig 14789 bp, 16 predicted proteins | sample SalMarWE160310MG_FD_202154 | JGI IMG/M metagenome (GOLD analysis project Ga0307423, IMG submission 202154) | Salt marsh sediment microbial communities from the Plum Island Ecosystem LTER, Massachusetts, United States - WE1603-10 | ecosystem: Environmental > Aquatic > Marine > Intertidal zone >...
GAGCAGATCAGGCAGGCAGAACTCAAGAAGACCTTTTCGTCTCTTAAGTCCATATCGGAGGAAGACCGCGCCGCTGTTGATCGCCTGACCGCGGCGCTTGTTAAGAAGCTTCTGCATGATCCCACGCTGTTCCTGAAGGAGAAAGGACACAGAGACCAAAAGACGCTTTACGTAGACATTTTCCGGAAGCTTTTCAGGTTGGATGAGCCCAACAGCGAACATCCGGGGGAGAAGAAAGAACCTTAACATTAGGGAGAATTGTGAGTGAACAGGGAGGCTTATCTTGAAGAAAAAACTGGCTTTTCTCTTTCCCGGACAGGGTTCCCAGGTCGTCGGCATGGGGCTTGACCTTTTCGAGGAATATGATTTTGTTCGCGATATTTTCGACATGGTTGACGAGGTGTCGAAGGCCCCTATCTCGAAGCTGTGCTTCAAGGGGCCGATGGAAGAGCTGACGCTTACGGTGAATCTGCAACCTGCCATGACCGCAGTTTGTCTGGCCTGCCTGGCCGCCCTGGAAAAGGAGGGGATTGAACCGGACGTTGCGGCCGGTCACAGCCTGGGCGAGTACGTCGCCTTGCGGGCCGCTGAAGTCCTTGATTCAGAGGATACGTTCAGGCTTGTCTTAAAACGGGGCCAGCTCATGCATCGGGAGTCCACCAAACACAAGGGCGCCATGCACGCCATCTTAGGCCTGGATATCGATGCCGTGCGGGAGATCGTGGAACAAGCCCGGGAAAAGGGTGTGGTTGCCGTGGCCAATCACAACACGGCCGAACAGATCGTGATCACCGGCGCCCCGGATGCCGTGGACTCGGCCTCTGAACTGGCCAAGGCCAGGGGAGCCAAAGCGATTCCCCTGAAAGTCAGCGGGGCATGGCACAGCGAATTGATTCGGGGGGCCGAGAATGACTTCCGGGCGTTTCTGGACAATATGACCTTTAAGGCGCCCAAGCAGACCGTGTTTTTCAACGTAACGGGCGCCTCCGAGTCTGACCCGAATAAGATCAAGGGGCTCATGGCCAGCCAGCTATGCAGCCCTGTTCGGTGGTACGATGCGATGTGTCGGATGCAGGACGAGGGCGTCAAGGTTTTTGTAGAAGTCGGGCCCAAAAAGGTTCTGAGCGGATTGCTTCGAAAGATTATCCCTGATTCATACGAACCTGAGGTTTACAATGTGGATAGCATGAAGGGGTTGGAGGTTTTTCTCAAAGCCATGACGTAGTTTCCATTCATAAATGGCTCTTTTTCCGATGAGCAGCGTTCTCCGCGGGTTTGCGCCTGCGGAGTACGCTATGTACGCCCCGACGAAAACCCTTGTGCGGCCTTGCTCATCGAAAAAACTGCTCATTTCTGAATTGGACACAGGCCGGTGCCCTTTTGGACTCGTGGATGGGTACTGGTTAGGCTTTGAAATCCCCCGTTGTCCCCCTTTTGAAAAGGGGGAGAGACAGTCGCATCTCATAACGTGGTATCGAAGTTCCCCCTTTAGCAAAGGGGATTAGGGGGATTTTGCTGGTGTCGGGGTGGATGATTTCATGAGTTCGCATTTTCGTGGTTTCGTGATAAAACCCAGCCATCCGAGCTGAAAAAACGCTTTGCTTAAAAGGGACGCATGATGAAAAAAGACAGCTCAGAAGACGCCTACAAAGGCTTTTTGGATGATATCGGTCAGTTTTCTTCTCAGTCTCAGAGAGAAGAAGCCCGTCCTTCGGCCCGCGAGGCCGGTCGGGCCGGCACGGAAGGCTCCGTAGGGCAGCGCGTCCGCCGGGTGCGGGAAGGGAAGGGCCTGACAGTACAGGACGTATCCCAGCGAACCGGCCTCGGTTCTGATTATCTGCATGAGATAGAAGCAGGCAACGTTTCTCCGCCGCTCGGTGCCTTGATCAAAATCGCAAAAGCCCTCGACATGAAGCTGGGCCGATTCATATCGAGCGGGGCGGTCAAGCCCTATACGGTGGTTCGAAAAAGTGAGCGCCGCGTCGTGTCAAGATATACCTCTGCTCAGGGGGACCAGTACGGATATACCTATGAGTCCCTTGCCCCGGACAAGAAAGACCGTCATATGGAGCCTTTTATGGTGACCCTGGTTCCTTCCGGGGCAAAAAAGGAACTCTCCACCCATGCGGGCCAGGAATTTATCTATGTCCTTGAAGGGACGATGGAGGTCATTCTGGACGATCACACGGATGTCCTTTATCCAGGGGACAGCATTTACTATGATTCCACCGTGCCGCATCTGGTTCGCTGCCATGGTGACAAAGACACTGTTATTTTGGCAGTTCTTTATACAGGGGACGCCTAAGCTGAAGTGACCTGACCCGGAAGGCCCCCTGAAACCCTCCTTACGCCCCCAACTTCATGGTTCCGCGGAACGTGTTTGCTGTACTGGATGACCCGCTAGACGGTCTTTCGTTCTCTCTCAAGAATTGCCTCTATTTCCTTGAAATGGCTCACATGAAAAGCCGCCGACAGGGACGGGTTCTTGTATGCGATCAGGGGGACGCCCGCAGCCATGGCCGCCTCTTCGTCGATCCGGGAATCTCCGATGTAGATGGCTTCCTGGGGGGAGACCTCAAAATGTGCGAGGATCTTGAGAAGGGATTCGGGATGAGGTTTGGGGTCCTTGACGTCCAGGCATGAAACCACAAAGTCGAACAGCCCCTCCAGGCCGTGATGCACGAGTACGGGCCTTGTGGTGTCAGATCGGTTGGTGGCTATGGCGGTCTTGTAGGTGGGGCGCAAGTATTTCAGGAAACGTTTCAGGTACGGCTCCATTTGCATGAGAGGGATAAAGGGCACGTAGCTCATCCGTGCATAGTAGTCGAGGGCCTCTTCCTGGCCGGAGTCATCCTTGAACAGATAGGTCACGGACTGTTTGCCCGTGTGCATGTGGGAGTAATCGGATTGCTCCTGATTCATCTCGGGTTTTCCAAATTGGGTCAGGATGTGGTTGTAGTAGGCCTCATTGGCTTTCCTTGAATCGAACATCACGCCGTCGCAATCAAAAATGACCACTTTGATATATTTCATAATTGACAGAATCCTCTGGCAACTCACCATGATATTTGATATGAAGCCCTGTAAACAGACAAGGCGCGCGCTCCGGAAAGCTATTAGAAAGTCGGTTGCCCTGTCAAGCCTCAAGACCTTTTCGTGTGAACAGCCCGAGAGCGGAACAGTTCGCTCAGTGAGGGTTTAACATAGGAGACAAACGAGCTGGAGCCACAAATCAATTGCCTGCAAGGATAGCGGGGGCCCCATGAGAGTCAGAACAAAGATCTGGATAGACGACGAGCACGGAAACGTCATATTCGGCAGCGGGAGGGTCCGTATGCTCGAGGCGGTGGACCGTCTGGGTTCCATGAACAAGGCCGCCAAAGAGCTGAATATGTCCTACCGGGCCCTGTGGGGAAGAATCAAGTCAACAGAGGATCGTATCGGCGCCAAGGTCCTGATTGCGAAACCCGGCGGAGGAAAGCAGTGCGGTTCGTCCCTGACGCCAACGGGCAAGAAACTTCTGGAGAAGTACAAGCACCTTCGAGAGCGTGTGTTGAAGATCGCTGATGAGGAGTTTGCAGAGATATTTTAGACGGCTTCTATGAAAAGTCACAGACATATCTATCTCCAGATGAAATCCCTGGAGGAGGCTCAAAGCCTTTTCTTCAGCCGGTTCTCCTCCGGGCCATCCCTGGCGGCCGAAACCATCCCCGCGCGCCGCGCCGCGGGCCGCGTCACTGCCGCGCCCGTGTTTGCCAGATTCTCTTCCCCGAACTACCACGCGGCAGCCATGGATGGGATTGCGGTTCGCGCAGAGACCACCTTCGGGACCACGGTTGACCGGCCAAAGAAACTCCGAATAGGTCAGGATGCCTTCTTCGTGAATACGGGTCAAATCATGCCTGCAGGGACTGATGCCGTGGTGATGATCGAATATGTCGTGGAGGCGGATGAGGAAACCGTCCAGATCGAGTCGGCGGCGTACCCCTGGCAGCACGTCAGGAAGGTGGGCGAAGATATCGTGGCGACCGAACTGATTCTTCCCCAGAACCACCTTATCACGCCTTATGAAATCGGGGCTCTGCTGAACGGCGGGGTCTTCGAGGTGACGGTCAAAGAAAAACCCCGCGTAGTCATCATCCCAACGGGTTCAGAACTCATCCATGAAGGGGATCTTGCCGGCGATGCCCTCCCTCCGGGCCGCGTGGTCGAGAGCAATGCGGCGATCCTGGGTGCGTTGGCCATGGCCTGTGGTGGAGAGTATGTGACCCATCCCATTGTTCCCGATGTTTTTGAAGAAATTCTGGGTGCCGTTCGCGAAGCCGTGGCCGGAGATGCGGACCTGATCATCGTGAGTGCGGGTTCCTCTGCCGGTTCGGAAGATTATACGGCGGGCATCATCGCGCAGCTCGGTGAGGTTCTGGTCCACGGGGTCACCATGATGCCGGGAAAGCCCACGATTTTGGGCGTTATCGAGGGTAAACCGGTCATAGGGAATCCGGGGTATACGGTCTCGGCCATCATGGCCTTTGAAGCATTTGCCGAGCCCCTGATTTACAGAATGCTTGGGATACGCAAACCGGCCCGGCAACGGATCCGTGTCAGAACATCAAGAAAGATGGCGTCAAAACTCGGCCTTGAGGAATTTGTCCGAATCAAGCTCGGACGGGTGAAGGGATCGGTGGTGGCCTCGTCGCTCCCCAGAGGCGCAGGCTCTGTCACCACCTTGACCGAAGCGGACGGCATCATTCGAATACCGGCCCACGTGGAGGGCATCCAGGCCGGCGAGGTCGTTGAGGCCGAGCTGTTAAAGGATCTATCGGAAATCGACAATACGGTCGTTGTGATCGGAAGCCATGACAATACCCTGGATGTCCTGGCCAATCAGATGCGGGTCCGGGATTTTCGATTCGGCCTGTCTTCGAGCAACGTGGGAAGCCTCGGCGGCCTCATGGCTCTGAAGAACGGGTATTGTCATGCCGCAGGGTCCCACCTTCTTGATACTGAGACAGGGACCTATAACATCTCCTACATCCAGCGCTATCTTCCCGACCTGAGGGTGAAGCTGGTGAATCTGGTCTACCGCCAGCAGGGGCTGATCGTGGCCGGGGGCAACCCCAGAGGCGTCAAGGGGATCGAAGATCTGTCAAGAGATGACATCGTTTTCGTGAACAGGCAGGCGGGATCCGGCACCCGGATTCTTCTGGATTATCGGCTCTCCGAGCTGGGCATCCCGCCTGAAAAGATCAGAGGGTATCAGTCGGAGGAGTTTACCCATATGTCTGTTGCGGTCAGTGTGCTGAGCGGCGCGGCCGATGCCGGGCTTGGCATTTATGCAGCAGCCAAGGCCCTGGCCCTTGATTTCATCCCCATCGTGGTCGAGGAATACGACCTGGTCATCCCCGAAGAATTTTTCGGGGACGAAAAGATCCAGGTCATGCTGGACGTGATTCGATCCCAACCCTTCAAAGACCTCGTCGGTCACCTGGGCGGTTATGACACCTCTAAAACAGGAACGCTGGTTGCAAGCCTTTAGGTAGGTCTTTCCACAAAGGCCTCCACGTGGAGAGGTGGAGAAGGGGTCAAGGCGGGGCTGGAATCGGCCCTGTCTCTATTCCTACGCCTAACCATTTTTGACAAATTTCCCAAAAATCTTCGAGGACAAATAAGGAGGCTCACCCATGAAACAAAAAGCGGCCTGTTGTGTTGGTCTCATGTTTTTTTTCACAATCCTCGCTTGCGTGCCAGCAGCCTTCGCACAGGATCTACACGACATTTCGTCTATGCAATGTGGCGATGGCATTATTAACATCGAAGCCACCAGACATGAAGTCAAAGATAAATGCGGGGAGCCCAACGAGGAGGTAAATCTCGGACCGGGCGCAGTACAGTGGGTTTATGATTTTGGCCCTGACCGGCTTGTTTACTATCTGACGTTTGAAGACACTACATTATCACGAATTCAGACCGGTGATCACGGCGAGTAGTATTGCAGGCGTTCCTCTTGTTTTGTCTTTATCTTGATGATCACTTTTCTAAAGACCGACCTCGCCATTCACAATTGGCCAATTTGTCGCAACTCTGACCAAGTTCAGTATAATGTCCTAAGAGACTGAAAATGGAGGAGCCGAAAAGCGCCACCATTTGAATGGCAAATCTTTAATCAGTCCCCGAACATCAAGATTGGCTCCCATTGTGCGAAGATTACTGTCGTGGATATTGGCGTTATGGGCTCTGAATATTGTTTCCTGTTCATCGGTTCAAATCTTGGACAACAAGATTGTATTCAGATGAAACAACAGGATCTGCTCTTGACTCGTCTTCAGGTTTTTGCGGAATCGAGGTTGCTTCTATGAACGCATTTTGTTAATTCATTGGATGAGATTCCGGGACTGATTGACGAGACCACATTTGCTGCTACCGGTCTACGGCATGCCGTCGGAGTTCATTAGCGGAACGGCTGATCTATATGATCTATGAAAGATAACCTTGACGACTTCGTAAAAAGTCCAACTTCTGCGTTGCACTGCGTCCTTCGTCACTGCGATGTACCATAAGTACGCCTCATTCCTCAGGACTTGTGCGCCTTGAATTTGGGACTTTTTACTTTGCCGCCCAATTTGGACTTTTTACGATGTCATCTAACCTCCATTTGCTGAAAATGACCGTGGCAAGGGGAATGCATGACGAGCTGACCAGTCGAGTCTATCCGCTTGCCATCCCGCTCCAGCCGGACGCAAAGGCTGGTTGGAAATCGCACCCCGTTTTCAGGGGCTCCACTGAGGTCTTGCAAAGTCTGTCCTGTCATGCATCCGTGTTAAGCACGAATCATATCCCGCACCCGCCGCACGCGCACAAAGAGGAAGAAATTTTACTTCTCTTATCCGGTGAGGTCGATCTCATATTGCCGGATAAGCGGGCACCCGGTGGGGGCCGGCGGAAACGTCTGACCCCCGGCCAATTTGTCTATTATCCGAACCACTTTCCTCACACGTTGCGGACGGTGAGCGAGGTTCCGGCGAATTACCTGATGTACAAGTGGCAGAACGACCCTGCAGATTTCGGTTCCCCGCTTGCTTTCAGTTATTTCAGGGGTCTCTCCTCGGAGGAATCAAAGGTCGGGGACGGCTTTCACACGCATTTGGTATTTGAAGGGCCAGACAGGATCTGCCAGCAATCACAATGTGAGCATATCGACCCAAAGGAGGCTTTCACACATGACTTGGGACCGGCGAATAAGCCCACAAACGAAGACTGAAAATATCCTATGGTCAAAGAACTAGTAATTGTCCTGGTGGGTGGATTTATTGCCGTTGAGGTGATTGAGCATATAGTTTTTCCTCTATTCTGGTTTTTCAAAAACCGGAAGAAGAGATCTGTCTGTGGCGTAACTGGCATGTTGGGAAAAGTGGCTGAAGTCAAACATTGGGAAAAGACTGAAGGGCGGGTTTTTATCAACGGGGAATTGTGGAAGGCGTTCAGTGACATTCATTTGTTCAGGGGTGATAAAGTGGTTATTCAAGGTGTTGACGGGCTGACATTGAGAGTGAAGCCTTTTAAGGACCGGGACGTCGAATCAGGTTGACCTGGAACGTTTTTTCCGTTGACAAGGGAAATGCGAGCTGGTATCTATAATCATTCCTATGTGACAAATCAGAATTAAGGGGCTGAAGCTCCTGGGCGTTTCGTCACTAAGTTAATCACTGAAAATCACGTACTGACCAATCAAGCCACGAAGGCCATGTCACCAAGAAGGTGTCACCGCTCGTGGCTTTTTTTGTGGAAAAGGGAGGTAATAATCATGAGGGAGGTCATAAGTATGAAAAGAACTGTGATACTGCTTGGTTTGTTGGTTTTGTCTTTCCTGAGCGCGGGTCCTGCTCTAGCCCATTTCGGCATGGTCATCCCCTCCGACCAAATGGTGATGCAAGGAGAAGATACCAATGTCAAAGTGGATCTTTTATTTTGGCATCCCTTTGAGGGCATTGGCATGGAACTGGCAAAACCTGCCAAGTTTGCCGTGGTCGTAAACGGTAAGGAGCAGGACCTGCTGAGTTCTTTAAAATCCACCAAGACCAAGGGACATCAGACATGGACCGCAGATTACAAGATAACACGTCCCGGAGTTTATGTTTTTTACATGGAGCCCCAGCCGTATTGGGAACCCGCAGAGGACTGTTACATTGTCCATTACACAAAGACCGTGGCGACCGCCTTTGGCGATGATGAGGGTTGGGACGAGGAGCTTGGGCTTAAGACCGAAATTGTCCCGCTTTCAAAACCTTATGGCCTTTATGCGGGTAATGTTTTCCAGGGGATTGTCAAACTGAACGGAAAACCTGTGCCCTACGCCAGCGTGGAAATCGAGTATTACAACAAAGACGGCAAATACACTGCCCCTACAGATTACATGGTAGCCCAAACCATTAAGGCGGACAGCAACGGCGTTTTTACCTATGCGGCTCCTGAAGCCGGCTGGTGGGGCTTCGCTGCCCTGAATACATCCGATACCAAGTTGAAACATGACGGTGAGGACAAGGATATCGAGCTGGGAGCTGTCCTCTGGGTTCAATTCTACGACATGAAGTGACGCAGTTGTTTGGGCGGACCGCCGTAAGATATAAAGAACCGTTCAGTCGATGAGAAGCTTGAACATGAAATAAGGAGAATGGGTCCATGCATATCTCAGAAGGCGTGTTGTCACCCGGCGTTCTCATAGCCGGTGCAGGCCTGACCGCAGCGGGTGTGGCCATCGGTTTGAGAAAGCTTGACAATGAGGAAATACCCGCCATGGGGATCCTTTCTGCCGCTTTTTTCGTGGCCTCTTTGGTCCACGTGCCTGCGGGGCCGGCTTCGGTGCATTTAGTCCTGAACGGGCTGTTGGGACTAATTCTTGGGTGGAAGGCTTTTCCTGCTATTTTGGTGGCACTGGGGCTTCAGGCCCTTCTTTTTCAGTTCGGGGGCCTTACGTCCCTTGGTGTAAACACCCTGAATATGGCCCTTCCAGCCGTTGGTTGCTACTACCTGTTCGGATGGGCTGTCAGGCCTGGGGTCAAAGTGCCCGTGTTTACTGTCGCAGCCTTTGCATGTGGGGCTTTTGCTGTTTTGATCAGCGGTGTGATGGTTGGGTTTTCTCTGTATTTAACCGGCGAAGCTTTTTTGCCTGCCGCGAAACTCGTCGTCGCGGCCCATGTTCCCGTCATGCTTATCGAGGGCGGCTTGACGCTTGCCTGCGCCCTTTTTCTCAGGAGGGTGAAACCAGAATTATTGGAGGGACAATATGCACCAATGCACTCTTCATAGTTTTAACGTGACCCGCAGCCGGGCATGGATTATTTGTCTGATTTCCGTCGTCTTGTCGCTCGCATGTTTCAATGTTCCTGCATGGGCCCACAAGGTGACGATTTTTGCCTGGGTGGAGGGAGATATAGTTCACACTCAAAGCAAATTTAGTGGAGGTAAGAGAGCTCAAGATTCCACAGTGGTGGTTTACGACAAGGAAGGAAACCAGCTCTTAGAGGGGAAAACCAATGAGAATGGGGAGTTTTCCTTCAAGGTTCCGAAAAAGACGGAACTCAAGGTCGTACTGAAGGCTTCCATGGGTCATCTTGCAGAGTGGACCATACCGGCAGAAGAGATCACGGCCGCCGGTGATATCACCCAGACTATTGGCCCCGAGGCTGGGACTCAAGCCCCGGCTCAAGAGGTCGCCCCCCCGGTGGATGCCAAGGCGAGTGGAGAAGCTCCTGAGAGAAGCACAATTGGCTTAAGCCGTGAAGAAATCAAGGGGCTCATAGACGATTCTCTGGATAGAAAGCTGGCGCCAATAACAAACATGCTGGCCGACTCCCAGGATCATGGGCCGACAGTGAGCGAAGTGATAGGGGGTATTGGCTATATTTTCGGGCTCGTGGGTGTGGGCTTGTATTTTCGAAATCGTCAGAGACAAGAGGCACAGGGACGGTCATGAAAATATAACTTTGTTTTTGGGGTAGGCTGTGTTATGTGATCTGTCATGCCACGAAAAGCGCGCATAGATGCCCTCGGTGCGCTGCATCACATTATTTGCCGCGGAATTGAGCGAAGAAGGATTTTCCAGGACGATACTGACCGGGACAATTTCGTTGACCGGCTTGGGAAAATCCTAGTCCGAACTTCAACGCCGTGTTTCGCCTGGGCGTTGCTTCCCAATCACGTTCACTTGCTGATAAGAACGGGAACGGTCCCGATTGCAACGGTCATGAGGCGGCTGCTGACTGGCTATGTCGTTACCTTCAATCGAAGACATAAGCGCCACGGTCATCTTTTCCAGAACCGTTACAAATCGATTTTGTGCCAAGAAGATCCGTACCTGGTAGAGCTGGTGCGCTATATCCATCTGAATCCACTGCGGGCGAAGATCGTAGAGACCCTAAGGGAGTTGGACAGTTACTCATACTGTGGGCACAGCATCTTAATGGGCAAGAGCAAAAATGATTGGCAAGACAGCGATAAGGTTTTGTCCCTTTTCGGAACCGGGGTTCGTTCAGCCCGGAAACGTTACCGGAGCTTTGTTGAAACAGGAGTTGCGCAGGGTAAAAGACCTGAACTGACAGGCGGTGGGCTTGTAAGAAGTTTTGGAGGCTGGAGTGCACTGAAGTCTTTGCGTAAAGGAGGGATTCATCTTAAGGGTGATGAACGAATACTGGGAGATAGCGATTTTGTTCAATCGGTGCTTGAAGCAGAAAATGAAAAGATGGAAAGGCGGTACTGGCTCAAGGCCCAGGGGTATGATTTGGACAAACTCATTCGGCGGGTTGCAGAATTGTGCGACATTGAACCGAGAGACGTGATGGCACCCGGCAAACAGCCTCAGCGCGTCAGGGCCCGAAGCCTTTTGTGTTACTGGGCGGTTAAAGAGCTTGGAATCAGTGGCACAACGGTCGCCAAAAAGATAAGTATAACCCAACCTGCTGTCAGCAAGGCGGTGCAACGGGGGGAAAAGATAGCTTTGGATAACAAGCTTGGGCTTGTCAAGGAATGAATTTCATAATATCATGACTGTCCCCCTTCACACAGCACCAAGAGACTGATTTCTGGATGGACACCCATTAAAACCATGATCTCTGTTACACTCAAACCCGGTAAGGAAAGATCCTTGCGTCGACGCCACCCGTGGGTGTTTTCAGGGGCCCTGGCTTCAGTTCCTGACGATATTGCCATTGGGGAATCGGTTGAACTGATATCCCGCGATGGTGAATTCATGGCCACCGGCGCCTTTTCTCCCCGTTCGCAGATTACTGTTCGGGTATGGACATTTGATCCCGATGAATCTATCGACGAGGCTTTTTTCCATTCACGCTTATTGCGGTCGATTGGACGGCGAAGACAGTCCTCAGCCAATGATTCGACGACGGCTCTTCGCCTGGTGAATGGGGAATCCGACGGATTGCCCGGACTGATCGTCGACCGGTATGAAGACTATCTTGTGATCCAATGCTTAACAGCGGGCATTGAATTCTGGAAACAGGCGATTGTGAGCAGACTCCAGGAACTCATGCCCAATAAAGGGATTTATGAACGTTCTGACGTGGATTCACGCACCAAAGAAGGCTTAAAACCGATAAAAGGTCTGCTTTCAGGAAAACAACCGCCGGCGTTGTTGGAAATCAGAGAAGGTTCTTTAAGATTCCTGGTGGACGTGGTGAATGGACAAAAAACCGGCTTTTATTTGGATCAGCGGGAAAACAGAAAACATATTTTATCCTATGCCAGTCAAGCGGACGTCCTCAACTGCTTTGCTTACACCGGGGGGTTTGGGCTCTATGCTTTGCTCGGTGGTGCCAGGCATCTCACCAACGTTGAGATCTCCTCATCCGCGCTGAAGCTGCTTGAGAAAAATCTTAAAATCAACCGCATCCACGAATCATCGACCGAAAATAGTCACGGGGATGTATTCGGCGTCTTGCGGCGTTACCGTGACGAAGGACGGCAATTTGATCTGATTATTTTGGATCCGCCCAGGTTTGCTGATTCCCGCAGTCAATTAGGAAAAGCTTTACGCGGGTACAAGGACATTAATTGGCTGGCTTTTCGATTGCTGCGGCCCGGAGGCATATTATTTACGTTTTCGTGCTCGGGGTTGTTGGAACCGGCGTTATTCCAGAAAGTCGTTGCTGATGCCGCCCTTGACGCAAAAAGGGAGGCACAAATCATTCAAAGATTGGAACAAGCTGCAGATCATCCGACTTTGCTCAGTTTCCCGGAAGGCGCTTATTTGAAGGGACTTGTTTGCCGGGCTGATTAGAACTGGTCTCAAAACCCCATCTATCGCCCGATATCTGTGTTGCGAGCCGACTCAAAGTGCTCACATACTACCGTGTATGCTCCGCTTTTGAGTCGGCTCGCGCCTTGATCTCGAACGCGATCTGTGGTTTTGAAACCAGTTCTAGCTGGTTTCCATCCATGAGCGCAAAAGGGGCATTTATGGATGGACACAAGTTGGTGTGGGGCTGGACCCTTGCGAGGCGCTTCGCACGGCGTTGATCCGATGCAAGAGAAAGAGGCGGCCGGATGAGGAATGTTTATCAATACCTTGTGACCGTGCCCGAAGAGGCTGTCGATACCAACGGTCATGTGAACAACGTCCATTACGTTCAGTGGATGCAGGACGCGGCTATCTCGCATTCGGAAAAGGCGCAGTGCTCGCAGTTGACGGCGTCGTGCGGCGCAACCTGGGTTGTACGTGCGCACAGGATAGAATACCTGCGCCCTGCGTTTGCCAACGATCAAATCAGCGTCCTGACATGGGTATCGAATTTCCGGAAGGTGCGCTCCTTGCGAAAATACAAGTTTGTTCGTGTGTCTGACGGAGCCATCCTAGCTCAAGGAGAAACCGATTGGGTGTTCGTGGACCTCAAGAGCGCTCGCCCGAAAGTCATCCCGGATGAGGTAAAGACCACTTTTGAATTGGTGCCGGAAGACAAGGAGCCCTGATGGTTCAGGCACGGTGGATCAGAGCCTGCTTATTTTATTGCAGAACGTCGGCCTTTGAGGCATGATACGCAACCCAATAACCGTGGTTGGCTGCCCAAGAAACATTCAGGGGAGGTGGGGCTTGAGCAGGAAAACACCCCGGCTTCAATCAAAATGAAAGGTCTTTTTACAGAATGAAAATAGCTAACAGAGGGCTGGATCTGCCGGAGGGCAAGGTGAAGTATGATGACCGGGTCTTCTTGGATCTCGCCACGAAATTTAAGCCTGCAAAGTTGTCCCCATACTACTTTGAGTTCCTGCCGGAAGACTATGAAGCCGCCGGCGCCATTGCCATAGCGAACGACCACGTTCTGGACCTGCTGATCCTCGATATGGACAAGATTGAGATCCGGCTGTCCAGGGCGCAAGATTCGGATGAAAGGGCGGTGCTTGGGAAGTGCCTCGCCCACCTTGAGGATCAGAAACCGATCTGTGATCTGGCCCTGGACGAAAACGAACGAGTGATCGTCAAGGCGCTGGGACCGTTTAGCTTCAAGCCTACGGTGATTTTCGAGGACCCATTCCCGGATATAAGCGAAGTGTGCCGTGCCGTTATGGAGAAAGCCGGGATGATGTTCTTCTACACGGTGGGCAAGCAGGAAGTTCACGCATGGCTGGTGGACAAGGGGGCGAAAGCCGTAACATGTGCCGGTAAAATCCATTCCGATCTGGCTCGGGGGTTCATCAAGGCCGAACTCGTAAACTACGGCGACATGATGACAGCGCACAACATGCAGGACGCACGTTCCAAGGGGTTTGCCAGGCTCGTGGATGGCGACTATGCCATCCCTGAAAACACGATTCTGGAGGTGCGTTTCAACATTTGACGTCCCACAATGCTTATGGCAGTTATTTGAGGCGTCCATGATTCCTTGGGAGTTTATCGACAGCGCGCCGGTTCCAGGAAATGGCGAGACGCTTCGCCTTTACAGGCGGGGCGAAGAGTATTCGATGAGGGTGGATGGTTGTGAACTCATGAACAGCCGTGTCCATGGCTCGGAGGATGCTCTGGCCGAGTTCGCATGCGCTAAAGTCGCCGATCGTTCCAGCGCCCGGGTCCTGATTGGCGGTTTGGGCATGGGCTATACCACGGCCGCGGCCCTGCATCGACTCGGCGACGAGGGCCAGGTGGTTGTGGCTGAATTGGTGCCGGCGGTGGTGGCCTGGAACCGCGGGGTCCTTGCCCACCTGGCCGACTATCCGCTTCGAGACGAACGGGTTACCGTTCGGGAGATTGACGTCGCCAGGATCCTGCAGGAAGAGCCCGGAGGATATGATGCCGTTATGCTCGATGTGGATAACGGCCCCGAGGGACTGAGTTTCAGGGCCAATGACTGGCTCTACGCCACGGCCGGGCTGAGTGCAGCCTTTGCGGCGTTAAGGCCGGCGGGTGTTCTGGCCGTATGGTCGGCTGGTCCCCATCGGGCCTTTGCCCAACGTCTTCGCGGGATGGGCTTCAAGGTGGAAGAGGTCCGGGTGCGGGCGCGAGGCCCGCGTGGTGGAGGCCAGCACACGATATGGGTTGCGGAACGGTGTTGCTGATCCATAGGTGACAGATCAAGGGCTCAGACAAGGTGAGGGCTATATGGACATCAAGGTGCTATTAACCGTTTTTATGGCCGTGTTCATAGCAGAGCTGGGAGACAAAACACAACTAGCCACTTTGCTTTTTGCCGCCGATAAGGAAGTGAGCAGACTGACTGTTTTTATCGGCGCCTCTCTTGCGCTCATCGTCGCGTCCGGCATCGGGGTATTGGCAGGTGGGTTGATATCCC
>Ga0307423_1001370_pt1 | contig 14786 bp, 10 predicted proteins | sample SalMarWE160310MG_FD_202154 | JGI IMG/M metagenome (GOLD analysis project Ga0307423, IMG submission 202154) | Salt marsh sediment microbial communities from the Plum Island Ecosystem LTER, Massachusetts, United States - WE1603-10 | ecosystem: Environmental > Aquatic > Marine > Intertidal zone >...
CGATCTACGACTGGGATTCACCCCCTGACTTGGACGGGTGGTACTGGGGGACGGGCACCGCCATGCGGTGGGGAACCAACCGGGTGAAGAACGTCTCGGTGGAGTACCCAGCGGGCAGTGGAATCTTCTTCTTTACCGTGGACTTCAGCGGGTCCGGTGGAACCGACCACGAATGTCAGGTCGCGAGCGGTGACTCCGGTGGGGCCGTCTTCTCCAACAATGGCGGCACGTGGGAGCTCACGGGCATCCAGATAACGCGCACCCTCTATGATGGGCAGCCCAACGATACGGCGCTCTTCGGCAATGAGAGCTGGTCGGCCCAGCTCTCCGAGTACCGCGACCAGATCCTCTCGGAGGTGTCCGTGCCGGCCTGCAACGACGGCGTGGATGACGACGGGGACGGACTGGTCGACTTGGACGACCCAGGCTGTGACGATCTGTTGGATGCGTTCGAGACCTCGGACTCGCTTCCCTGCGACGACGGCATCGACAACGATGGCGACGGGAGGATCGATTTCGACCCAGTGACGTTCGGCAATCCCGGCGACGAGACCACAGCGCCCTTGGGTGAGGGAGACCCGGGCTGCATGGACCCCAGTCGGACCACCGAAAGCCCCGAATGCCAGGACGGCAGCGACGACGACGGCGATGGGATGATGGACTACGACGCAGGTCTTTCCGCCAACGGGTACGCGGACCCCGCCGGACCCGACCCTCAGTGCACGGCGTCCTGGAAGAAGAATGAGGCACCTTCCTCCAGGTCCTGCGGACTCGGCGCGGAGCTGGCCTTGCTCTTGCCCCCGCTGATTTTGCTGCGTCGCCGTCGGCGCTGACGATCGGCGGACGGATGTCACGACGGCTGCCGTGGGGGCCTCACCACGGGGCAGGATCTCCTTGCCTCCAGGGCGCTCCGTGGAGGAGAATGGCGCGGGGGGCAACGCGGAGGAGCGAGGGGAGATGGTCGCACAAAAGAAGCAGGCCGCACGAGTCAAGATGACCCGCAAGGAGACGACAAGCCGGAAGAGCCCTCGGGAGCGGGCCCAGGCGGCGCTCGACGACTCGCTCCGGCAGCTCGAGAAGAGGTTGCCGAAGAATCTCGCGAGTGTCGCTCGTGATCTGCGCCGGAACCTGAAGGAGTTCCAACGCCAGATCGACAGGGCCCGCAAGGAGCGCGAGAACCGCTGGAACCGCATCGAGGACCAGATTCGCCGGGACGCGGCGCGGGTGCTTCGGCGGCTGGAGAAGGCCGTGGAGCCACAGCGGCGTGCCGGCCCGCGCAAGAAGGCCACGCGGAAGAAGGCGACGCCGCGCAAGACCACTCCGCAGAAGGCCGCGGATCTCTGAAGCCATCCCGCACTCCTCACCGGGTCGCCTGGAAAGCGTTCGCCCCGATGGGGCGTGCAACACGCTCCCCAATCCAGCGCCAGCCACCGGGATGCATGGCGTCCGGCAACGAGCGAGATCTCGACGAAGACGAAGCGGATTCGCGCTCTATGCCGAGAGCCGGCTTTCGTCCGAGGTCACCGGTGCGCCCGGTTGCGCCCGAGCGTCCGGAAAGAATTCGAAGTACTTGTCGATGCCCTCTTCCGACCCGCAGAGGTAGATCGAGTCGTCGGGGCGAATCTCGAAGTCTCGATCGAAGTCGACCAGGAGACCCCCGTCGCGTTCGATCACCACGATCGAGCAGCCGGTGCGCTCACGGATCCGGGTCGAAGCCGGATTGAGGCCTCCGAGCCCGGCTGCCGACGCTTTGACCAGGCGCATGCGCGGCTCCAGGGAAACGAACTCCTCCCCGAAGAGCTGCCTGCCCAGCAGCTGTCCGGCGACCTGACCGATCGACATCGCGAAGTCGGCGCCGGTCGCGCGAATGCGCGCGACTTCCTCCGCCCGGTTGACGCGCGCGATGATCGGCACGTCGGGCGCGATGTCCCTCACGACCGCCGTCGCGAGCAGGTTGGCCGCGTCGGTCGAGAGCGCCATGATCACCGCGCGGGCCTTCTGGACCCCGGCCCGCACCAGCGCCTCCGAGTCGAGCGCGTCGGCCACCAGGTCGACCCCTTCCAGGCTCTGGTTGTCGATGACCACAGTTCGCTCTCCGGCGTCGCCCAGCATCTCGACGACCTTGTGGCCGACCTGGCCGTATCCTGCCACCAGGAACCGACCAGTCTTTGCCAGAGGCGTCGCCAGATTTCCGAGGCGCCCGATGCTCTCGCCGCTGCCGGCGGCGACGAGGATCCCCCCGGGCCGGAGGACGGTCTCCGGGCCCACCTTGGCATCGAACTCGCCCTCCATCCACTGCCCGATGATCGTCGCGCCGGTCCGCTCGCGAATTCTGGCCTCCCCCATCCGGACGCCAGCCACCGGGCTCTCGCGCTGGATCCGCAGCTCGGCGACCTCCAGCTTTGGACCGAGCTGCTGGAGACCGGCGACGCGGGGGGAGATACGGTCACTGGCCTGGGCTGCGAGTGCGGCCGCAAGGGCGTGCTTCGGGCTGTAGGCAGCGTTCGCTCCAGCCAGGACGATCGGCTTGCGGTGGAGCGGGTTCTCGACGAAGACGTAGATCGGACCCTTGAAGCCGCTCTCGCGAGCGCTCAGTACCACCGCCTCGTTCTCGTGATCCGCGCCGTTGGCGATCACGGCGCGCGCACTCCCGAGGCCTCCGCGGAAGGGGTTCTCGTCCTCGAGTCGGGACAAGACGACGTTCAGACCGCGGTCTCGCAGGCGACGCGCCAGCGACTCGTTCTCCTCCAGCACGACGGCAGGGACCCGGTGGCGTTCCATGTCGTGGATCAGCGAGGTGACCGCCGGCCCGTAGCGGTAGATCAGCACGAAGTCGCGGAGCTTCGCCGGCAACGTCCTCGGCAGGCGCTCCTCGAAGCGGGCCTCCAGGAAGGGGACCACCAGGACGGGGAAGAGCAGGAAGATCAGGAAGACGCCGATGAACTGCACCGCCACCACGAACGCGATCATGAGCGGGTGCTGCCACTGGCTATCGTGCCCGTAGCCCGTGGTCGTCAGGGTCTCCGAGGCCCAGGCGAGGCTCTGCCAGAAATCCCGAGTCTCCCCCTCGAGCTGGCCCATGCCCAGCATGTAGACCACGGTGACCAGCAGGAGCCCGAGCGGGATGAGCAGTAGCGGGGCAAATCGGTGGACGGAACGTCTGCGCATCTGGGCGAAGATCATCCCCGCTCCGGCCAGCTGGAATCCTCCGGCTCGAGCCGCATGAGGCGGCTCCGCGCGCGGCGGGGATCTCGAGCATTCGCGCAACGAGCTCCGGATCGACGGGCCTAACCGGTCCTCTCCAGCAGAACCGCGCGGCTCCTCTTGATCTCGGGGCGATCGATGACCGAAAGGCCCGCCTTCCCAGCGGCCGCCGTGGTCCCTTCGAGCGCTTCTCTGGAGACGTGGCCGCGCGGTTCGGCGATCAGGAGACGACCGCCGGAGACCAGAGCGTCCGCGATCTCCGCCAGGAATCGTTCCGCGTCCGGGACTTCGTGCACCACGGCAAAGGCCAGGGCGAAGTCGACCGCGCCCTGGAGATCCCGAATACCGAGGCTACTCGTCGAACAGACGCGCGTTTCGATTCGATCGGAGACGCCGGCCCGAGCCGCCCGCCTGCGAAGCGACTTGATCATCCGCTCCTGAAGGTCGACGCAGATGACGCGTCCACTGGGACCGACGATTTCGGCCAGTGGAAGGCTGAAATAGCCCATCGCGCATCCGACATCCAAGGCCGTCGCGCCGCTCGTGAGGTGCGGACCGAGCACCTCTTCGGGCTTCTCGAACCAGCGTCTGATGGGACTGACCAGCAGATAGCCAACCCACCAGGGACAAACGCGTTCGGCCATCTCGATTCCTCCCCGCGCGCTGTCACGGAGTCTACTCCGGCAATGGCAGCGAGGCTCGATCCTCCGCGGGCAGCTTCTCTCGCGCTTCGGTGCGGGGGGAGGGAGTCCCGGGCAGCCTTCCGCGGTTTCGCCCCACGGTCACCGGAACGTTGAAGTTGTCCGGATCGAAGAGAACGAAGTCCGGCAGGCCGTCGCCATCGAGATCGCCGAAGCGGATCACACCGGCGGTGGAGATCTCCTGGCGGAGGCCTTGCCTTGCGAACGGATACTCGCCTCCGCCGAGAGTGATCTCGATCGCATGGCCGCCTCCAGAGGCCATGAAGTCGGGGAGGCCATCTGCGTTGAGATCGACGGCGCCGGTGGGAACGAAGCCGGCAAGGCGAAAGGTGTCGAAGTTGACGGGAAGCTCTATCTGGGTCTCCACCCATGGCGTCTCCTCGAAGCCCCGACCGGGACGGCAGCGGTGGACGACGAGCTGGATGTCGATCTCCCGGGACAGGAGAAACTCCACGACCTCGAGCCGGCTGAAGTGGAGCTTCATGCGCAGGAGCTCGGTGCAACCGTCCCCGTCCAGGTCGATCAGTGCGTTGGTGTCGAGGCTTGCCTCCGAGCGGAAGATCTGGTCGGGCTCTTCGAGATTCCAGTCGCCGCCGCGATTCATGTGGACGTAGGTGTTGGTGGACGCACTGGAGAAGTTCCCCGCCACGTGCGTGACCAGCAGGTCGAGCTTCCCGTCGCCGTCGATGTCCTTGGCCATGCTCGTGACGCCGCCGGAGCCTCGGATGTGGTCGCGCGGGGTGAGGAGGCGGAGGGCGAACCTGCGATCCGGCGCCGTGGGCAGGCTCCCGTCCTCTCTGCGCAGGTAGACCCAAAGCTCGTGGCGCGTGGAGAAGACCACGTCCGTGCGACCGTCGCCATCGACGTCTCCCACGGACAGCTTGGGAGCGTCGATATAGACCTGAAGGTCGCTCTCGAGGGAGACCAGCCCCGAGTGGGGGACGATGAAGTAGTTGGCGCGGCGCGGAATCTCGAGGCGTGCCCGCACATCTCCTTCGGGCGAGAGGGCCACGAGCTGGCCGATCTGCGGGACCAGAATCCAGGGCTCGGGACCGAAGTCCCGATATACGAGGGGGAAGGACCCGAAGCCGCGCTCGTCGTCGCTCAGACCCAAGGTCGTGGGGCCCGAAACCGGGAGCTGCCAGCTCCGACCCGATGCGTCGGCGAGGGAAAGCAGGGTCACTCCATCGGGACGCAGCAGCACCAGCTCCTGCCCCGGGCTCTCCTTCAGGTCCGCAACGTCGTAGATAGGGCTCCACTGCGGCAGCTCGATGGTGTAATCGGGAGCGTGGGGAAGCGATCCGTCCGGCTTCTGGAGATAGACGCGCACACTGCGCGTCTCCTCGGGGGGGATGCCGATCAGCGCCACCACCATCAGATCGGTACGCGCATCGCCGTTCAGCTCGGCGAACTCCACGGCGACGCTGCGTCCCGAATTCGCGATGTAGTCGATGTCGAAGAATTCACCCGCGTAGACAGCCGAGCCGCGAGAGAGGGCGATCGAAATCACCAGCAGGTGCGCGGCGGCGAGCGCGCGGTGATCGCACCTCCTACGGCCCGCACCAGAGAACAGGCGCAGCAGAGAACGGATCATCCGCCGGTTTGCGACCGGATGGCTTCCAATGGCCGCTCCCTCAGGATCAACTCGGCAGCCCTTCTCGTCGTGCGTCCGACGACGCCCGCGCAGTGCTCGAGCATCCCCTCCTTCATGGCCTCTTCGAGTTCCTTGGGATCGAGCAGGTTGTAGGTTCGGCCCATGATCTTCTGCTGGATGTCGTGGCAGCGGCAGCTTCCGTACTCCCGGATGATTTCCTCGTGAAGCTCCTTGCAGAGGAGATATGACTGCATCGGCTTCATCATGTCGCGATGGTCCTTGCGATCCCTGCCGAAGATCAACCCGATCACCATGGCGCAACCGGTGAGGGAGCCACAGGAACCGTCGCCAGTCAGTCCGATGCCGTCGGCCAGGCCGCTGGCGGCCTTGAAGACATCTTCGCTTCCGATCTCGAACGCATCCAGCAGGCCCGCCACCGCAGATTGCGCGCAGCCGGTGCAGGTCTTCTCGTAATCCGTCGCCAGCTGACCGGCTCTCTCGGCGATCGCTGCCGGGTTCTTCGTGGTCATCAGCCCTCCCACAACCCCTCGTCTCGCGGGGTCGGCTCGGCGGCGGCGATCGATGGACCGGCACCCGTCGAAGGGGTGCCTCAGTCTAGCCCGGATCGAGGGGCAAGACGAAGCTCCGGAGATCCACTATCAAATGGAGGAGCTTGCAGAAAGCCGATCCCGCCTCCCTTTCGGAGCGCCCAGGGCACCAAGCAGATGCTGAAGCGAAGCGGAGAGTTCACCTTGACCCATCCGAACGACCTCGAGCCCCTCTTCCACCCCCGGTCCGTCGCCGTCGTCGGCGCCTCCAACGACATCACAAAGTTCGGAGGCCGGACCTACTTGTCCCTGAAGGCGCGGCGTTACCGGGGTGGACTCTACGCGGTGAACCCCGGCGTGACGGAAGTCGACGGCGACAGGACCTACGCGCGGGTGCAGGACATTCCCGGTGAGGTGGACATGGCGATCGTCGTGGTCGCCGCTCCCCATGTCGTGCAGACCGTCGCAGACTGCGCGGAAAAGGGCGTGCGCGCCGTACAGATCCTGACCGCCGGCTTTCGGGAGACGGGTTCCGAAAAGGGCGTGCTCTGGGAAGAGCAGATCGCCCGGATCGCTCGCGAGAGCGGAATCAGGATCGTGGGCCCCAACTGCTTCGGGATCTACAGCCCCGAGAGCGCGCTCACGGTGCTTCCGGGCCCCGACTTCCCCAAGGAGAGTGGCCCGGTGGGCCTGCTGGCCCAGAGCGGTGGTCTCACTTCCTTTCTGGTCCGCAGGGCGATGGGCCTGGGAATCCGCTTCAGCAAGGCAGTGAGCTACGGCAACGCCTGCGACCTCAACGAGACCGACTATCTCTCCTACTTCGGAGCCGACGACCAGACCCGGATGGTGGGCGCCTACATCGAGGGCGTCCGTGATGGCAAGCGCCTCTTCGAGGTCACGAGGAGCACCTCTCTCCGCAAGCCGGTCTTCATCTGGAAGGGCGGGCTCACCGCGCTCGGCAGTCGCGCGGTGGCCAGTCACACCGCCTCGCTGGGCGGCAGCCGGCGGATCTGGGAGGGTTTCTTGCGTCAGACCGGGGTAATCCCCGTGGTGGGCATCGACGAAATGATCGATCTCATGGTCGGATTCCTGCACCTGCCCGATTTCCGGGGAAGGCGAATCTCCGTCGTCAGCGGCGGCGGTGCCATCACGGTAGCGGCCTGTGACGAGCTCGATCCCGCTGGCCTCTCGATGCCCGAGTTCTCGAGCCGGACCCGGGAGACGATTCGCGCGCTGCTGCCCGCCAGTGGAAACACCGTGGGAAACCCTCTCGACACCGGTCCTCCGGTATTTCTGCTCCCAACCGTGAAACCCATCCTCGAGGCGGTTGCGGCCAGCGATCGGATCGACGCCGTGATCGTTCAACACGAGGTCGGCAGCCATTCGCCGGACTTCGTCGAAGCAGCGGCCCAGGTGATCCCTTCGGTTCGGAAGGCCAGCTCCAAGCCATTCCTGGTGACCATGCCGGCGCCCACGACGTCGAGCGATGCAATGGACGTCGAAATGGTGCGCAGGAAGTATCGCGAATGGTATCTGGAGCGCGGCATCCCTGTCTTCGACACGCTCCACCGCGCCGTTCGAGCCCTCGGCGCGGTCATCCGCTACAACGAATTCCTGGCCAGGCACCAGTCCTGAAACGGTCTCTGATCGATCTGCACCATCCTACGGCTCCTTGACGCAGATCGCCCTGGTACTTAGGTTACCGCCCGTTCCGAGTTCCCTCTTCGAGCTGCGCCCGCAATCTTCGGAGTTGCCCACGATGCCGCCTTCGATCAAAGACCAGCTGGACCCGATCTTCCGCCCGCGCTCCATCGCCGTCGTCGGTGCATCCAACCGCCAGGACCGCTGGGGCTACGAGACGATGACCAACGTCTTGAACTGGAGCCAGTTCCGCGGAGAGGTATATCCGATCAATCCGAAGGACGAGTTCGTCCACGGACTCAAGGCCTACAAGAGCGTGATCGAGGTACCGGGGCCCATCGACCTCGCCGTCATCGTGGTGAACGCGAGCCAGGTGGTGGACGTCTTCCGACAGTGTGCGGAGAAGAAGGTGGGCGGCGCGGTCATCATCACTGCCGGCTTCGCCGAGGTGGGGACCGAGGGAGCCAGGCTGCAAGACGAGCTGGTGCAGCTCTCCCGGGAGAGCGGCATCCGTTTCGTGGGACCGAACTGCAACGGCCTGTGGACCTCGGCCGTCCGACTGAATCTCAACTTCTGGAACCTGGTGAAGCCCGGCGCGATCGCCTTCATATCGCAGAGCGGAACCATGGGCGACTACATGTTCGAGGTCTCGGAGGTGAAGGGATACGGGTTCTCCAAGATCGTGAGCTCGGGCAACCAGGCGAGCCTGGAGGTCTGCGACTATCTCGAATACCTGGCCGACGACGAGGATACCAAGGTAGTGGCGCTCTACCTGGAAGGAGTGAGGGACGGCAGGCGCTTCCTGAAGGCGGCGCGCGCGGCGGCATCCCGAAAGCCGGTGCTGGCCTACAAGGTGGGGCGCACGGAAGCTGGAGCGCGCGCTGCCGCGACTCATACGGCCTCCCTGACCGGCAAGACCCAGCTCTTCGACGCCGCATGCCGCCAGGCTGGCGTGCAGGTTTGTGACGACATGCTGGAGATGTTCGACTTCGCCGACACACTCGCCCACCAGCCCCTGCCGGCGGGAAACCGGATCGGCATCGCCTCCGGCGGGGGCGGTTTCTGCGTGGTGACGGCGGAAGCCTGCGCAAAGGTGGGTCTCGAAGTCCCGGTTCTCGACGAGCGGGCCCAGCGCGAAGTCCTCGGGCACGTGCGGGAGTTCTCGCCCAAGCCCCTGAACCCCCTCGACCTGATCGCCCGCAAGTCGCACCTGGACTACGGCGCCGCCATCGAGATCCTCGCCAAGCAGGATTACATCGATGGCCTGATCATCATGCCGCCCTACGGTGGCTTCCGGCACAGCTCGTCCCTGGAAGCCATGCAGGGGCTGGTGGAGTGCTGTACGACCATTGCGGACATCCCCCGCAAGTATGGGAAGCCGGTGCTGGCCTTCTCGAGGCCGGATTTCAGGAAGACGGCGACCGGCGAGATCCTCTCACGCGGGCAGATCCCCTTTTACGAATCGCCCGAGACCTGCGCCCGGGCCATGAAGGTGCTCTGCTCCTACGCCGAGTATCGCCGGTCTCGCTAGGGGTCCCGCCGCCTTGGCCTTTGCTCCGGACATCGTTATTCTGCCGACGCCATGACACACACCCTCTCCGAATACGAGTCGAAGCAGCTGCTGGCGGACGCCGGCATCCCCATTCCGAAGGAGCGCCTGGTCTCCTCCGCCGACGAGGCGGTGCAGGCCGCCGAAGAGCAGGGATACCCCGTCGCACTGAAGCTCTGCGGTCGCGGCATCGCCCACAAGACCGAGCGAAACCTGGTGCGCCTCGACGTGGGCGACCCCGAGGAAGTGCGGCGGCACACCGAGGACCTTCTGGCCCAGCGCGGACCCGACGAGGGCGACGCGGGCGTCTTGGTCCAGGCGATGGTCTCCGGGAGACGAGAGCTGATCGCGGGCCTGCTGCGCGATCCCCAGTTCGGCCCGTGCGTGATGTTCGGCCTGGGCGGCGTCTTCGCGGAGCTGATCGGCGACGTCGCGTTCGCCGTTGCTCCGCTCGCGGAGCACGACGCCGAGGACCTGATGCGCGCTCTGCGCCATCACAAGATCCTGGACGCGTTCCGGGGCGAGCCGGAGGCCGACATCGCCAAGCTGGGGCAGATTCTCGAGGCGCTGGGACGCATCGGCGAGGCCCGACCCGACGTGCTGTCGATCGACGTGAACCCGCTGATCCTCTCCGGCTCCGACCCCGTGGTCGTCGACGCGCTCGTCGAGCTCGAGGGCGACGCGAGCTGAGCAGAGCGCGCGCGGGAGGTCTCTGACGGACTCTGCCGAGCCTGCCGTACCGGCTGCGCTCTAATCCCAGATCGACGCCATCTCCCAGACGTCCACGGCCGACGCGCGCACCCCTTCGCCTCGACCGCGAAGGGCCACGGTGCCCCCGCCTGCTGGCTCGGGCGCTCCCTCACCGACCCCGAGCCAGTCTCCGCCAGCCGTGAGCGCGACGCGACCGTTGGCGTAGACCTCCACGACCGAGCGGTCGAGGAAGATCCGCAGCTGCAGGCGGTCCTCTCCGGGGAGCACCCGAAACTTCCCGGACCGTTCTGCGCAACTGAGCCGGCCCGCGTCGTGATCATAGGCGACTGCGATCTTCCTACGGCCAGGAGAGACGTGACCGAGGGTCAAAGCCACCTCACGCGCTCCTCCGAGCTCGAACTCCGCGCAGACCTCCACGGTGTCCCAGGGCAGATCGGTCAGGATCTCGAGCGCATCCTCGGCGAGGGAAAGGCTCTCCCACCTCTGGTGGCGTCTGCGAAGCCGCGCCAGCTCCGGGAGAGGCTCGATTCCCAGCTGTCCGTCGGTGCGCAGGCTGAGAACGCGCGGAAGGGTGAGCACACCCTTCCAGCAGGCGCCCGGCGGGCCGACCTGAACCCATCCCCACTGGATGCGCCGCCCCTGCGGATCGAGCATGGAATTCGGGGCGTAGAAGTCCTCGCGGGGACCGAGGTCCATCGGGAGCCACTCGGTCTCCGGCCTGAAGCGATGGCCCGTGTACTCGCCCATCGCGTAGAGGGGCTGCGCGTAGGGCGAAACGCAGAGCAGCCACATGTCGCCCAGGGGGAAGAAGCTCGGGCACTCCATCACGCCGGTCGTGCCCTGAAAGAGGGGTCCGAGATAGGTCCACTCACGGAGATCGGCCGAGCGGTACAGGAGGACGCATCCTCCCTGTTCCTGGATCCGGCTCCCCAGGGCCATGTACCACGACCCGTCTTGCCTCCAGCAAAAGGGGTCGCGAAAGCCCTCCAGATCGCCGCGCGGACGCGTCGGAATCACGGGATTTGCGGCGTGCTTGATCCAGCTCCGCAGACGATCCTCGCTGGTCGCGATGCACTGGCACTCCGGAGAGACGCCCGTGTAGAGAATCGTCGGAACGCCCTCGTGGATCACACAGCAGCCGGAGAAGATCCCGTCCTTGTCGCAGCTCCCGGGACCCGGAGCCAGTGCAATGGGAAGGTGCTCCCAGCGGACCAGGTCCTCGCTTACCGCATGTCCCCAGCACATGTTCCCCCACTCGCTGGCAAAGGGGTTGTGCTGAAAGAAGAGATGGTACTCGCCATCGAAATGGACGGGCCCGTTGGGATCGCTGATCCAGTATGCGGGACTCGTCAGATGGTAGACGGGGCGAGTCGGATCGGAAGCCGCCCGCCCTGCAACGGCCGCGACGCTCGCGTTGGCGCGCTCGAGGGCGCGCCGGTGTTCGAGATTGAGCTGGTCCACTAGCCTGCATCTCTCACCAGGTCGCTCTGTTCTGCCCGAGATCCCGGATCGCGCGGGCGGGTCCGGCTCCGGGCCGCCCCCTGAACCATTATCGGATACGCGTTGCGGACGCCGCCACGAAGGGCGGCGGGGACGACCGCGGCCCCCGAGACTCGATCGGCGCTGCCCGGGTGACACCCTCCCCGAGACATGACCCTGGTCATACCGCAGCTCGGCCGAAGCCCGCATAAATGATCAATAGAAGACCAATCCTGTCCGTCCGGACAGGAGGACCCTGACCCGGTTGCTCGGCGTGGTGGAGCAATTTGGCAGGAGGCCTGCGTTGGTCGTTCCCGCTCGTCGCGGAGCCGGGCGGTGCGGTGCAGGACAGGAACAGGGAGAGGAGATCGGTGGTGGCAGGACCCAGTGGAGCATGGGCGAATCGGTATCGCGAGAAGTGGACCTGGGACAAGGTGACCTTTGGCGGCCACTCGGTGGACTGCTATCCGGGCGGCTGCTCGTGGCGCGTCTACACCAAGGGCGACAAGATCGTCCGCGAGGAGCAGTCGTCCCTGTGGTCTCCGACCGAGCCCGGGGTTCCCGACCTGAACCCGATGGGCTGCCAGAAGGGCGCCTGCTGGAGCCACTGCCACTACTCACCCGACCGCGTGACCCAGCCCCTCAAGCGGGTCGGTGAGCGGGGCAAGGGAGTGTTCGAGCCGGTCTCCTGGGACGAGGCGCTGACCGACATCGCCGACGCCATGCTCGACGCCATCGAGGACCAGGGCGTGGAATCGATCATCACCCCGCTCACTCCGGAGGTCGGGGCGGGGGCCGCCCGCTACCACACCTTTACGCTGGGGACGCCGACCACCGATGGGAACGCGGAGTTCCAGGACTTCAGTCCGGGCTGGCACATCACCTGGGGGCTCTACAACCCGACCTCGAGCATGGACGACTGGTTTCTGGCGGACCTGATCCTGATCTGGCACGCGAACCCGGTCTACACCAACATCCAGTGGTACCACTTCGTGGCCGAGTCCCGATACAACGGCGGCGAGGTGGTGACGATCGCCCCGGACTACAGCCCCTCGGCGATTCACGCCGACAACCACCAGCCGATCCGGATCGGTACGGATGCGGCGCTGGCGCTGGCGATGTGCAAGGTGATCATCGACGCCGGCCTCTACAAGAAGCAGTTCGTGCAGGAGCAGACCGATCTCCCGCTGCTGGTGCGCAAGGACAACGGCCGTTTCCTTCGCGGCAGCGACGTGGTGGAGGGGGAGCGGGAGGACCAGTTCTACTGGTGGGACACACTGACGGGAACGCTGACGCCGGCGCCGCGAGGAACGCTGGCGACCACGGGCGTGGATCCCGCGCTGGAGGGGAGCTACTCGGTTCTCCTCAAGGACATGACGACGGTGGAGGTGGAGCCCGTCTTCGTGCGCCTGCGGCGTCACCTGGAGGACTACACGCCGGAGAAGGCCGGTGAGATCTGCGGGATCCATCCCGAGAACATCCGCAGTCTGGCGCGGAAGGTGGCGACCCGAAAGACCAAGATCTTCATCGGCTGGAACTCCGGGAAGTACTACCACGGGGATCTGATGGAGCGGGCGATGGCGCTGCTCCTGGGTCTCACCGCGAACTGGGGCAAGAAGGGCACCGGCACCCGCTCCTGGGCGATCATGGGCTACGACGGCGGCTCCTTCATGTCCCGCAAGGAGGGGCCCGGGCAGGAGGCGGCCCAGAAGCTGATCGCCAGCATGATCGCGATGAGGCGCCTCGTCAGTGCCAGCGATCCGACCATGACGACGGAGATGATCCAGAACCGCGTCGCGGAGGAGGCGGGGGAGCTGGGCGGAATGGGCATGATGATGCCGCCCGCGTTCCTCTGGTACTACCAGTACGGGTACAAGGAGCGCTGGAACGACCCGGAGAACAACGACCCGACCATGAAGCGCAGCTTCGGCGAGTACCTGGAGGAGGCGCTGGAGAAGGGCTGGTGGAACCCCTCCAGCAGCAAGCTCTACGAAAAGGTCGAGCCACGGGTGCTGTTCGAAGCCGGCGGCAACCTGCTCCGCCGTCAGCGGGGCGGACAGAAGCTGCTTCTGAAGCACCTCTGGCCGAAGCTCAAGATGATCGTCTCGGTCGACTACCGCATCACGACGACCGGGCTCTACTCGGACTACATCCTTCCCGCCGCCCAGCACTACGAGAAGCTCGGCAACAGCATGCCCTCGGTGCATCACCTGAACTACGTGCTCTGCGACCAAGCCACTCCGCCCTCCGGGGAATCGCTGCCCGATCAGGAAATCGGCCTCCGCCTGGTCGAGAAGATCGAGGAGCGGGCTGCAAAGCGCGGCATGAAGGAGTTCACGGACAGCAAGGGGACCGTGCACGGCCTGGTCGGCCTGGTGCATGACGCCACGCTGGGCGGAGCGCTGCGCGACGTGGAGAAGCAATTCGAGGAGCAGATCGCCGACAGCGCGGTGTACGGGGTCCTGCCCAAGGGGACCACGCTCCAGACGCTGCGCGAGAAGGGCCAGGTGCGCTTCACCGGCTGGGGGATGGTGGGCCACGGTATCTCCCAGGGATCGACGATCAGGCCCGACGAGGTGCACAACCCGCTGCGCTGGCACACCGAGGACAAGGTTCCCTATGACACCCTGGTCCGGCGCGCCCAGTTCTACATCGATCACGAGTGGTTCCTCGAGGCGGGGGAGGAGCTCGCGACCCACAAGGAGCCGCCCACACACGGCGGGGCCAATCGCCGTTTCGAGATGACCAGCGGACACAACCGCTGGAGCATCCACTCGATGAACCTGACCAACAACATCATCCAGAATACCTACCGGGGCGAGCCCATCGTGTTCCTCAACGACAAGGACGCGGCGGATCTGGGCATCGAGAACGGCGAGCAGGTGAAGCTGGTCAGCAACGTCGGGGACTGCCTGCTCGCCGCCAAGATCTCGCCGTCCTGCCGGCCGGGCCAGGTGATCCTGTACAACGGATTCGAGCCCTACATGCACGAGAACTGGTACAGCCAGGCCGACCTGGAGCCCGGGCACATGAAGCACCTGGGGATGGTCGGCAACTACGGACACCTCAAGTACCGCGGCTTCTCGTGGCAGCCGATTCCGTCGGATCGGGCGGTCCGGGTGGACGTGGAGAAGGTCAGCTAGAAGCGGTCGACGGCACGGGCAACGGGCAGGATCAGCACCGCGGCGGCCAAGCCGAAGGCGATGACGAAGCCGCCAAGAGCCGGGTAGCCCGAGTCGCCGGCCATCAGCCCGGCGACGCCCGGGCCGATGGCGGTCCCCACGGCCGAGATGCCCGCGGCAGCGGCCGTCCAGCGGCCGAGCGGATCGAGGGCCGCGGCAGTCCCCAACAGGTATGGC
>Ga0307423_1001374_pt1 | contig 14747 bp, 13 predicted proteins | sample SalMarWE160310MG_FD_202154 | JGI IMG/M metagenome (GOLD analysis project Ga0307423, IMG submission 202154) | Salt marsh sediment microbial communities from the Plum Island Ecosystem LTER, Massachusetts, United States - WE1603-10 | ecosystem: Environmental > Aquatic > Marine > Intertidal zone >...
GCTGAGCTGGACCGGACCCCTCTGGTTGGGGATCCTACCGTACATGGCTGTCTTTATGGTGTCGAATCACCGCAAAACAACCGGCAGGGTGGCGGCCTGGGCCTCCCGCGCATGGCCGGCCACGATCGTCGTCGTTGCATTTCTCTACGGTGCCGCGCTGCACTATCTGGTGCTGGGCTTTCCAGCCGTTCCCTACCCCCGGAAAGCGCTTGTGGGTATGGGAATGGAGGATTTGGCCCGCAAGGTCGACACGGTGGTGAAAACATATGAACGCCAAACAGGCGATAAGCCGATCATCGTCTGCATGGATACTTACCGGTTGGCGAGTTGGCTGGCGTTTTATCGGACCAAGATTTCCGGGGCCCCGTCTGTTTTTGAAATGCCGGAAGCCGTCCGCAATACCACCGGCGGACACCTGTTCGGAAAAAACAGCATGATGTACCGTTACTGGCACCCGCCGGAAACGCTGAGCAACCGAACCATACTGTTCATCAGTGACGATCCGGAAGACATGCAGGACGCTCGCGTTATAATGCTGACAGAGCCGCTCGGCGAGGTTCAGAAACTCGTTGTCGAAAAAAACGGAAAGGAATTAAGACCTTATTATTATCGATGGTTACGACTAAAGACAGGTAAACCGAAGGGTAGAGCTTCATTTTCACCGGCTTCGCGCAAAACAACCTTAAACACTTCATATAAGGATCGATTTGTGGCGGTTTTGGAAAAGTTGTATTCAAAAGCGATCAAGCTCAAGTCATCTCAGCCTGATTCATCCTGCAGACAGTGTCTTCCTTAAATGCCGCCGAGTTTTGGCATGACCGCCGCGGCGAAACTCAAAACAAAAAAAAAGCCGCACATGTCGGTGACCGTTGTCAGTAGCGGACTTGAAACCAGGGCCGGATCCAGCTTCAACCTCTTGAGCACGAGGGGCAGCACACCGCCGAGAAGGACGGAAACCAGCGTGTTGGCCGCCAATGCACCTCCGACCACAATGCCGAGCCACGGGTTACCCTTCCAGAGAAAAGCGACCCCGCCAAGCAGCAAGCCCAGCACCAGACCGTTGATGATGCCGACCCTGGTCTCCTTTAACAGCACCCAGAGCAGCTCGCCCGGCCGGACCAGGCCGAGGGAGAGTTCTCGCATGGATACCGCCACGGCCTGGTTGCCTGAGCAGCCGCTCATGTCGCTGACCATGGGCAGAAAAACCGCCAGGGTAATAGCTGCTGCCAAGGTGTCTTGATACAGCGCAATGACGCTGGCAGCGATGATATTGAGGACAATATTCATGCTCAGCCAGGACAGACGGCGTCCGGAACGGGAGAGCAGCGGCATGGTCCGGAACTCCTCACCGCCGATGATACCGCTCAGCCGTAGAAAAGTTTTTGTCTTGTGTTTATTGACGGCTTCCTCGATGGCACTCGGCAACACCACACCGACCAATCGCCGTTCCTCGTCCACTACCGGCACACCGAACAGGTGGTGTTCCTCGAAAAAATCCTGAAGCATTTTAAGCGAAGCCTTGTCCGGCACGCTGAGAGGCGAAGAGAGCATCACCTGGCCGAGCGGGGTCTCCCGGGCCGGAAACAGCAGATCGTGCATGCGAAGCACACCGGCCAACTTCTCTTCCCGGTCGACAACATAAAAATATTGAACATGGTAGTCGACGTATTTACTCCGATTGGCCTGCAGGTCATCGAGCACATCCTGGATCGTATTGTCAAGTCTATAGGCAAGGAATTCCGAAATCATGAGTCCGCCGGCGCAGTCCGGTGCGTACTCCAAAAACATTCGCGCTTCTTCTGCGTCTTCCCGGTCCATTTTCGCCAGAATGGCCTGACTGGCATCCTCATCCATTTCGGCCAACATATCGACAAGATGATCGCTGGACAGCTCTCCCATAATAGCCGCTGCTTGCTCCGACGGCATATCCTCCACCAGATCCGCGGCCTGGGTTTCCGGGATGTCTTCAATCACATCGGCGGCATCCTCGGGACTAAGAAGACTGAACAGATGCAGCTGCTCTTCTTCCGTCAGTCGAGAAATTGTCCTGGCCGTCTCCGGCGGGCTGAGAGTATCAATAAATTTTATCAGCTCATCGCTGTTTTCCGCAGCGATCAGTTCACTGAGCATCTCCCAGGGGGAAGTTAAATCACTCATCAATATCCTCATTTAATTTTAGCAATAAAAAGAACGCTGGTTTCGGAATGAGACGGCGGTATTCCTATTATATTTGGAGTATACCTACAAAAGTAAGTTGTTAACTCAACTTTCGGGTTTCACGTGTTAGCGGCTTTCAACCGCAATAATAAAATGTCAATATACCACGGATGTCCCATCTTTTCTCCCGACATTCATAATACACCTTTACGATTTTATCCTTGAGGGTTATTATTATCATCCAATGATCCGGTCATACAAATGCAAAGAGACCGAAAGGATATTGAAGGGTCGCTTAAAAAAAGATTCCACAGGATATCCAAGGGTGGGCGGCACGCAAATTGACCATGCTTCATTTTGCCGGATTATTTAACGATTTTCGTATTCCACAAAAGTCAACCCTTCACAATTTGAATCTCTGCAAGCCTCATATACCAGTTTTTCGAAATGCTCATGTTTTCGACAGATACAGCCATACAAAAAAAATTTTGCAGACGATGAGCACAAATTCGGCGGTTTATCAAACAGATCAAATTCGGTGCTATGACGGCCGCGGACAGGAAATCGACTGCGCCGGAACCGGACAGGATGGCGACATCCGCGCCGGTCATCCCTGGCCTAAGCCGCGCTTTGAGGAGAAAAATGCGGTAGTGAAAGATTTTCTCACTGGCTTGATGTGGACGAAAAACGCTACCCCGGCTGAGTTTCCCCAGACGTGGGGGGAAGCCTTTGAATATGTCAACCGGATGAATGCCTCGTGCAGCCATGGACATGACGAATGGCGGCTGCCGGATAGGCGCGAGCTGTTCAGTTTAATCAGCCACAACCGATTCGATCCAGCGCTGCCGGCCGCTCATCCCTTTACCAATGTTTTTGCCGGGTATTAGTGGACGTCTATCCCTTGCGCCCAGTGGCCCAAACAGGCATGGTATATACATTTGGGCGGTAGTCGAATATTTAAGGGGATGAAGCAAGGCTCCTATTTGCTCTGGCCGGTCAGACGCATGAAATCAGTTTATACGGTTGCCCCTTCCCGTCTGAAAACGGGTGAGCGCTTCGAAACCCTCGATCATGTCGCAACCGATCGATCGACCGGATTGATGTGGCTACGATCGGCCATGGGTCCGAAAGACATTGTGGACTGGCCCACTGCCCTGGCGGCCATACGTCTCGTGAATGTGAGGTCGGCGTATGGATATGATGACTGGCGCCTGCCCAATATCCGGGAACTCGAGAGTCTGGTTACGCTCGATCAGCACAGCCCGGCATTTCCCGAATCTCATCCGTTTCAAAATGTTGGACAAGGGTACTGGTCGTCCACGACGAGTGTTTACGATACCTCGTATGCCTAATTATTGTACAGTGACGACGGCAATGTTGGCGTGGGCTTCAAGGAAAAAGCAGATTTTTCTGTCTGGCCGGTCCGCAGCTGAACATCTGTGGAATATTCATTGTTGATTTGTTTCTTTTTCAAACAGTTTCAGAATGGTCTTGGTCGTCGCAATCGACCCTCGTCACGGCTCACCCTCTGAGCCGCCTGGCTGATGGCCGAATGGTCTACATTCAGCCGACAGGCCACTTTGCTTCGGTTGTCGCCTCAGAATTCAAAGACGCTTATCAATAATGGTAACGCCCTTGTACAAAATCGATTCTATCATGCCCCACGACATAAACCAACCGATGCTCTTGAGTAATTCGACGGGTCTAAACACCTGATCCGAGAAACTTTAAAGTTTCCGATTTGCCGATTCCCTGAAACGGATCTTGCATTACGGCCTCGATTAAATGGAATAAGCGAAGAGCGGTCTTGCGATCTGTCTCCACCCAGTAACGTAGATCCTCCCTAAACTCTATTTGAAACACGGCTTCTCGATTCGTGACGGTGCGGGGCGTCTTCTTTTGGCGCCTACTCAAAACCGACCTGGCTGCGAAGCTCATCGATTGTTTTTTCTGTACCGGCTCCTTCCCGAACCGGGTCTATCCCACTGTCACAGGAAAAATCCTTCATACAGGAACGTGCCGGCAATCGTGTCGCATTCGGCCTCGCTGACGCCTGATTGCCGCATGGTCGGTCGCCATGCCTTGCGTACAGTGGGAGCGATCCCATCGACAATGCCGGCGGCTTCTTCTTCGGACAGCACGAAACGGCCGTGTTGACTCAGCAGGTTTTTACAGTTGGCAAAGCGGCCGGCGGCGCCGCAAACCATGGCAAGATCGCGTCGTTCTCGTGATTTTACGGGTGAAGGGTTCGGTCACCGTGATGGGTATGTCCGACATGGACTCGGCGCCTCTGGCAATGCCCACATTGGCATTGCCGGTCATGATGCTCATGGCAACATGGGCAGTGGTCAGGATGCTGGCCGCACTAGCGACCTGCATATGATAGGAATGAATCGTTTTGGGCAGCCCGATTGCCATGGCTGCAATGCGCGCCAGATTCGTGGTTGACGGTTTGGGAATGCTGATGCTCATGGCAATTTCTTCGATTTTTCCGGGATCGATCTCAGTGGGTTTGACCAGCTCGGTCAGGCAGACCTTGGCGAGATCAATCGCCGTCATATCATTGAAATCAGTAAAGACTCGCGTGAACGGGGCTCGAAACTCCTCGATGATGGCGACCCGTCTATTTTACTTCGCTGCCATCCTTTCATGTAAAGATTCTTAGCCATGGGTAAAGTGGATACCCGACAAATGTAATCAATGACTCTATCTCCAACTTCGTGCAAGCGCCCGGAAGACTCAAACCTGAGGCCTCCGAGGTGCCACGATGTTCCCAGCACGGCGCGCTGCAACACTGCTCGAGCAGGCCGACATCGCGCGTGAGGCTTTGGTTCATAGAATCCCGCAAAATTGTATAAATTGCAAGTCTGAATTTTCTGGGTGTGTCGATCCCTCTGCCCTGATTCCCGGAAAACGTGATTCGCGCTTGACATATAGCGATCATCGGTCATAATACGTTGGCGATTTTTTGGATTTTTTTTGGAACTATGATCAACAAAAAGGTAATTCCAATTTACCTTCTTTTGGTTCATAAATCCGTTTTTTTTACATCCCGCCACAGGAGAAGAAGATGAATCGGGTAATACGAGTCAACATGACTGATTTGAAGGCTACACAGGAAAAGCCCCCTGCCGAGTTGGCCCACTTGGGCGGTCGCGCTCTGATTTCTCACGTGATCTATTCCGAGATACCTCCAACCAGCCATCCTCTCGGTAAAAAGAATAAACTGATCGTTGCACCGGGTCTCCTAGCCGGAAGCACCGCGCCCAACTCGGGCCGCCTGTCCATCGGCGCCAAAAGCCCGTTGACCGGCGGCACCAAGGAGGCCAACGTGGGCGGTACAGCGGCTCAGAAACTGGCACGCCTGGGCGTCAAAGCCGTCATCATGGAGGGCAAACCTGCCAAGGGTAGTCTTTACGTCCTCAAGGTGAACAAAGACAGCGCGGAGATCATTCCCGCTCCGCAGCTGGCCGGCGTGGGCAATTACGAAACGACCGCCAGACTTCGTCGGGCCCACGGCGATAAAGTCGCCATTCTGTGCATCGGGCCGGCCGGGGAGATGCGCATGACCGCGGCCAGTGTGGCTTCAACTGACCCGGAGGGCCGGCCTTCGCGGCATGCCGCCCGCGGCGGTCTGGGAGCTGTCATGGGATCCAAGGGAGTTAAAGCCATCGTCATCGATGATGCCGGGACCAAAGCGCCCGCAGCCCGGGACAAGACTACTTTTCGAGAGATCTCAAAGGCCTTTACTCAGGAGATTATGGAGCGTAAGGCGACGGCCCTTTTCTCACAATTCGGAACGGTGGGAGGCTTGGCGTACCTGAGCAAAATCGGAGCACTGCCCACTCGTAATTTCTCGGCAGGCTCCTTTGAAGGAGACTCCAAGATCGGCGGCAAAGGCGTGGCCGAGCTGAATGCCACCCGCGGGGGAAGTTTCGGGCACGTGTGCATGCCCGGCTGCGTGGTGCGCTGCTCAAACGTGATGCACGACAAAGACGGCCAATTCCTCACCGCCGGGTTTGAATACGAATCCTCGGCCATGCTGGGCGCCAACCTGGGTTTGGACGACCTGGACACGGTCATGGCCCTGGAGAAAATGTGTGACGACCTGGGGCTGGACACCATGGAGGTGGGAGCCGCCATTGGCGTCGCCCAAGAGGCCGGACTCTACGCTTTCGGTGCCGGCGCCCGCATTCTAGAACTGATGCGCGAAATCGCTCAGGGTACGGTTTTAGGCCGAGTGCTGGGCCAGGGCGCCGAAGTCACGGCCCGCGTGTTCGGTATCAGCCGGGTCCCGACTGTCAAGGGACAGGCCGTGCCGGCCCACGACCCCAGAAAGGAGATCGGCACCGGCATCGGCTATGCCACCAACCCCCAGGGCGCGGATCACACCGGCGTGATCATTTTTCATGCCGAAGATACCGCCGAAATGGTGGCCACATCGCGGCAAAAGCAGCTGACGACGGCCGCCTATGATTCGGCGGGGTTGTGCCAGATGACCGATCCCAGCCTGGAGGTGATGGCCAAGCTGCTCAGCAGCTTCTACGGCTGGAATTGGACCGCAGAGGATGTCGCGGAAATGGGCAGAGCCGCTCTCAGAAAAGAGCTGGCGTTTAATCGGAATGCCGGCCTCGGACCGGCTACCGATCGCTTACCGGATTTTTTTGCGGAGGAAGCGTTGTCCCCCTACGAGGGCACTTTCAAAGTGCCGACCGATGAGTTCGAGAAGGTGTTGAAATTCTGATTGAGAATGAAATGAGTGGATTCTATCTTATTCTTTTGAAATAGACAGGGTTCACAGGATTTTGAAGATTAGTTTTGGTTTGATCCCTTCCTTCCAGGAAGGGATCAAACCCAATCCGCCTGCGGCGGGGAAACCATGAATCGAGACTGCTCCGAGTGAAGGCTCCAACGCTTGCAAGGCGGCGGCTTCTGAGAGTCGAGTGCAAGTCGCAAAAAACCCGAAACAAAGAAACTGAAACACGAAGACACGAAAAAGACATCCAGACATTTTCTACGATTTCGTGCTTTCTGAAATTTCGTGTTTTCTTCTCTGCGCAAAACAAGTTTACCCTGTTAGGGGTGCTACGCGCGAGATTCGAATTTGGTACAGTCTCGCATTTTTCAAACTGAAGTCTTCGCCTAAGGGCGAGAGTTTTTCTCCCGATCCCCGAATAGGACAATAAAACACCAAAAGTTGAAGGGCTTGGGTTCGGCACCTTAAGAGTTCTTTTTCAAACAGCGTTCAAAGAAATCAACCGTAAGCCGCCAGTTGTGAGCAAATCCCGACATCGACCAGATATGGCCTTCATGGGGGAAGAGCTGCAGCTCAAACGGTTTCTCTCTTTTGCGCAGGGCGTCGGCCAGCTGCAACGTGTGACGAACCGGTACGACGTCATCTATTTCGCCGTGAATCAGCAAAAGCGGGCAATCGATTTGGTCAACGTAGTTGATGGATGAGCGGATGCGGTATTCTTCCGGAACTTCGTCGGGCTGACCCCCGAACATGGATGCGATCCACGGGTTGACCTGCACGTGGTCGAACATGTCCACCGGCGTGCTCCAAAGCGCACCGGCGCGAAAATAATCATAACGTTCCACAGCCAGGATGGCGTTGTGGGCGCCCCGCGAATAGCCCATGATGCCCACGCGCTGCGGGTCCGCATCCGGACGGCGTCGGATTTCCTGCGTCAATTTCCCGATGTCTGTGATCTCGCCTTTGCCGTATTCCATGTCGCCCTGGGAATCAGGATACCCCCGGTGAATCATGGTGATGCCCAAGAATCCCCGTTGCGCCAGTTCGACGGCCATGTGCTCATAAACCGGTTCGTATCCCCCGCCGGCATGGTGAATTTGCACCGATGGGAACGGCCCCCCATCGCCCTCCGGAGCAGCCACAAAGACTTTCAGCCGAAGTCCTTCGCTGACCAGCACGAAATTTTCTTTAACAACGCCTGTTTGCATGACGGAATTGGATTGACGATTGACTATTGATTAATGACTATTGATCAATAATTAGTGGCTACTGGTTATTCGTTATTGGTTATTGGTTGAAAGATACCTGCAACGCGCAAGGCGCAAGGTACACGGCGCAAAGCATAAGGCAAAAGCCGGAAACCGTTGAGTTAAAGATTGAAACCTGCATTTTGGTCAATCCGCATTCCGCAATCGAATCAGCCCGCTTCTCCCGTTGTTGCTTTGAGCTTTTAGCTTTGAGCTCAATTCCCCCGCAAGCCCACACTCGGTCCCCAGTCCTAAGCCCTCATCACTCAGCCCTTTCAGGGCTATGCGCCATGCCCGATGCGCTCTGCGGTTCATACCCGTAACCCCCAACTCGTCACTCGCAACGCGTAACTCGTAACGCTACTTCCCCACAAACTGGGGCTTGCGCTTCTCGAGAAACGGGTGATCCCTTCCCGGACGTCGTGAGATGCAACCATCAGCCGTTGATGATGCACTTCATCTTCAAGATAAGCACGCAGCCTGGGAATGACTTCCCGGTTGAGGATGGATTTGCCGGCAATGATCGCTAACCGCGGCTTTTCGGCCAGTTCCCGATGGATAGGAACTTGGTTTTTGTATGGCCGAGTATGCCAGAAAGGTGATTGGGCGTCAATGGCAACGGCAACGCAATATGTTGATGCCCTGCAACATTAGGCGAATACGGCAAATACGCCCTGATCACCTTAAAAGCGCATTTACTGAGCTTTGCAAACAATTTGCGATCAAACAAAAGATAGATCCGCAAGCGTTCGGGAATGCTGAAAACCCATTGGCGGTGGGGGATGTGTTTGGGCACGTTGGAAAGCAGCCATTCCCCGTACTCAACCACTCTTTTTTGATGACAGGAAGGGCAAAAATGGCGCCTTTTGCATGAATCGGCGAGTAAATATTCATGTCCGCACTGATCGCAGCGTACCCGCGTAAAGCCGATATGCAAATCACCGCACTCCAGATAGCCGTAAATCACATCCATCACATACGGCCGCCAGAAACCATACCGCGATGCGTATCGATCATCCCAGAGGCTTTCCAGCTCTTCAAAGTTGTCTTGCACGCAACGAAAATAGCCGATAGCCTGAGGATTGCGGGGCTGGTAGGCATCAAAATCAAAATGTTCCGCTGTCTGATTCAACATGGTCGCTGATCATTCTTAGGGTTGCAGGAATGATACCGACCAGTTATGGCACAATGTGAATTTTAATGTAATGTCATTGGGCAAATTCGATGTCACCATACCGCATGAAATGTCGTCGGTTCTCACCACGGAATCTGTCGAGCACCTCCAGCTTGCACCGGGAGACGACATCGAACTGGTGATTAAGGCAATCCACGTAGTGCCTGTGAAAGATCAGCTTTTTGCGGAGTGTGCGCATGAGATGGGCCGTCCAGGAAGGATCCTGATAGTGTATGGAGCGGAGCTTGGGCAATTCATTGAGGCAGGTTACCGGAAGGGGTCTCGAGCAGCAGGTGATCATGGTTATCCTTCATGCAGGATAGCTTTATCTACTGTACCTTAGGTCAATGATCTGGGTCCGAATGGCGCATCCGGTGATATGTGTCAAGAATGAAGGCGTGACCCCTCTTTTCTTTGGAGTGTTCATCCCTCGGCAACATCTTTGAGATAGCCGGCCAGTTGGGCTCCGAGAATTCCCAGGCACTCCATGTCCAGGTAGGACGCGGTGCTCCTTCGAAACAGGATGGAACACCGGGCCGCGAACCCCGGTTCGGCATCGTTAAAGAGCATCAGCATGGTCACCCGCGGAAGCGCGTCAAAGGAAAGGGCCAGGTCGTAGCACAGCGCTTCTGCCGGCGCTCGGCCCCTCAGGGATTCGACGGCCCGTCGCAGGGCATCAACCTTGCCGGAAAAGGCCTTGGCAACGGCGTTTTCCGCATTGGCGGCAAAATATTGGACCAGCGGTGCGGAGTCTTTGAAATCCCTGTAGGCCGTCCATTCACCGATTTCGGGTGGTGAATCGGGACACATGAGGATGTACTTGAACAGCACGATGCACACATCGAAACGGGCCCTGCGGCCCCGGTCATCAGTCACGCCGCTTCGGGTCACCATAAAGGGCCGGCCAAATAACGGGATGCAAATCCCATCTGCCGCCGGTTCGCCCCCCAGGGGCGTTGCCACGGCCGATAGTTCGGCGGCTCTGATCTTTTCCAGGTAGTGGTCGTAGGTTTCCTTGAACACCGGTGATTTCTCTGTCATGGATCGTTCCTACTGCAGAGATAAGCGTCAATGTGATATTTTAATGTGACGGTGCAGCATGTTATGAATGAACCGCGTCAAAAACGGGTTTACGTTTTTCAATGAATGCATGAAGGCCTTCCTGGCCGTCGGCGTGACTGGCGCAGTCAGAAAGCCCCTGTCTTTCCATTTCCAAATGGGATTCCAGTGAATCACTAAAGGAATTGTTCAGCAGCTTTTTGGAAATTCCAAAGGCATGCAGTGAACCTTTCGCCAGTTTGCTGAGCACCTTCATCGCTTCTTCCAATGATTTCCCGTCTTCAACCACATTGATTGCCAATCCCCGCGCGACCGCCTGCTCGGAAGAAATCGGGGGATCAAAGGCCGCAATCTCCAAAGCACGTGCAAGACCGACGATTCTTGGCAAGGTGAATGTGGCGCCGCCGTCAAAAGATAATCCGTTTGAGGTATATGCCTGCTTTAAAACCGCTGATTTTTCGATAATACGGAAATCACATGCCAGGGTCAATGAGAAACCGGCACCAACCGCCGCCCCGTTGATTGCGGCCACTACCGGTTTGGACATTCGCCGGATCTCCACAATGGCCAAATGCAGTTGTGAAGCCAGGGTATGGAAGGATGAAGCGGTTTTTTTTGAAAACTCAACCGCCCACTTGAGGTCGCCTCCGGCACAGAACGTTTTCCCCCTGCCGATAATAACAATCCCGCTTACCAAATCATCGGTTGCCAATTCTGTGAGATTTCCTGCAAGTTCCGTAATCATCTCAAGATTGAACGCATTTTAGGCATCCGGTCGGCTCAGGCTTATCTCCGCCAGGTTTTCCTGTTTTCGTAATTCAATTAGCTGACTCGTATTTCCTCCTTGGGGCTGCAATTTCCATCTGCGTTTTTTTCGCTTACTTTGTAAGACTTTCAGGTTCGTTCAGCCCGGCCCCTGATCATGATTGGCGTCAATTTAACCTGAATATTCCAAGGAATCTTTTCTGCCTTTTCCCAAAAGCTCGGACCGGGATAGGGCTATCCGATCCCCCTGCCAGCGGCAAATCCCTGATGGACGGCGTCGAAGGCCAGGCCGATCCGATGCGCGTCCCCCGCCACCTGGCAGGGAATTCCTTTTTCTTCCAATAGGGTCTGAAGCGGGTTATGGGATAGGGCGCCGGCCGCCAGCACCACGGTATCACACCGCAGCAGCGCCTCCTCGCCGTCCTGTTCTACCCGCACCCCTTCAACCGTGATTTCAAGGGCCTTGGTGCGTTTTTTCAAGGAAACGCCCGTGCGGCCCAAGTCCTGCATCATGGTCCAGCGGGTGGTGAGACCAATGTCCTCGCCGATGGCCTCGATCATTTCGATGACGACGACCTTTTTAGTCCCGTGGGTGGCCAATTCGTAAAGGGTCGCAGGATCTTCAGCCCGGTTGACCAGCAGAAATTTCAAGCCGTCGCCTGAAAGGGTTCCTTTGCTCGCAAGAAACTGGGCCGTTTCCACGCCCACCGCCCCGCCGCCGATAACCACCACTTTTTTACCGGTGATGGCGGTGCCCGCCAGAACATCCCAGGCTTGAACAACGTGTGGCAGATCGACTCCGGGAATCGGAGGCGTCAGCGGTGTGGCACCGGTCGCCAATACCACCGCATCGGGGTTTTCTTGTTCGACGAGAGTCAGATCCACAATCTGATTGAAGACGGTCCGAATACCGGCGACCGCCACCCGGCGGGCCAAATCTTCGGCCAGTTCCTTGAATTCCTCCCGGCCCGGCGGCGCGCCAGCCAGATGCAGTTGGCCGCCGAGCCGGTCACTCTTTTCGCAAAGCGTCACCAGATGGCCGCAGCCGGCGGCGGCGAGGGCCGCATTCATGCCGGCCGGACCGCCGCCTACCACGAGGATCCGAAGGGGATTTCCGCTCGTCGATAAACGGCACTCGTTTTCATGGCCCGCCTGGGGGTTGCAGAGGCATTCCACCGGCTTTTCTTTGAAAACGTGATCGAAACATCCCTGGCCGCAGGCCACGCAATGCACGATATCGGCTTCCCGGCCGGTTTTGGCTTTTTCCGGCAGACGGGGATCGGCGACAAGCGGCCGCGCCATGGCCACCATGTCACACATGCCGTCGGCGATTAGCTCACGGGCGATGGCAGGATCGTTGATGCGGTGACCGGAAATGACCGGCACGGAGACTTTTTCCTTGATGCCCCGCGCCAGATAGCCGAAGACCCCCCGGGGAACGGAGGCCACAATCTGGGGCACTCGGGCTTCATGCCATCCCACGTTGATGTTGAGGGCGTCCACCCCGGCTTCTGCCAAAGCCACGCCATAGGCTTGCAACTCCTCCCGGCTGTTGCCGCCGGGCATAAAATCGTTGCCGTTCATGCGCACAAGAAGTGGAAAATCCCGGCCCACCGCCGCGCGAATGGACTGTATCACCTCCAAGCCGAAACGCATGCGGTTTTCCAGGGAACCGCCATAGGCATCGGTTCTCTGGTTAGTCAGCGGCGAAAGGAATTCACTGATCAGATATCCCGCGCCGCTGATAACCTCGACGCCGTCGAAGCCAGCTTCCTGGACCCGCCGTGCTGCCCGGGCAAAGTCCTCTGCCACCTGCCCGATTTCCTCAATCGACAGTTCCCGCGGTGTTTCACCGGTCAGGCGCGACGGCAGGGGGGACGGCGCCACCGGTTGCTGGTGGCCGATATGCCGCGAAAGAGCATAGCGTCCGGCATGGTTAATTTGAACCAGAGAGCGGGGACCGCGGCTTTTAATAACTCTCGCCAAACGCCGCAAACCCGGGACAAATCTGTCGTCGTGGGCGCCGAGGCCCAGCGGTCCTCCGGAGCGTTCGTCGACCGTGGCATATCCCACGATGATCATCCCCACACCCCCCTTTGCTCTTTCCACATAAAAATCGACCAACTGGTCCGTCACTTCATAATCCCGGCACATGACCATGTACATAGCCGGCATGACGATGCGGTTTGCGACCGCCATCTGATTTATCAGGATAGGTTCAAATAACGGATCGTTTTTCATGGGACCTCCTCGGTAGTCGCAATCATCTTGTATACAAAATATTTAGCCAAAAAGATTTATCCTCGGAGATCTCGTAGCAGGCGCTTCAAGAGGACCTTTTCCTCTAAATTTAAGGCACCAAGAATTTCTTCATTGGCCCGTTCTCTTTCTTCTATGAGAAAAGCTTTCATATCCTTTGCTTTGTCTCCCAGATAAATTCGAATAAACCGCTTATCCACATCATCGCTCTCTTTAATAATCCAACCTCTTTCCGCCATTCTTTCAAGGATGCCTGATAACGTAGCGCTGTCCAGCATCAGCTTCTTTCCTATATCACCTGCTGAAAGCCCCTTTTCCTCCCAGAGTGCTTCCAGGACCAGATGCTGCACAGGCGTTAAACCCTGGCCCTGAAGGCGCTTTTTGAAGTGCGCATGCGCTTTCTGGTAGGCTTTGGCCAGAAGGAATATGATGCAGTCCTCATATTGAGTCATAAAAATAACCCCTTGTATACGAGACAATATCCGCTAACAAGAACCTTGCCAAGGGAAAAATTATATGCCACGCCACGCGCGTTTAGATGCCCACCTTCGCGAAACTGATTCGCTGGGGCCCAAAGGCTCCCGGCGCATTCCATGATATGATCTGCTGGGTAATTGTACGCCGAAAAATATTTTCCGATGATGCCGATTGCGATGATTTTCGCGACCGTCTAGGCAATATGTTGATGCCCTACAACATTAGGTGAATACAGCAAATGGGTTAATTGGCCTATGGCTCTTTCAAAAGACCATCCCGGCGTTCATCGCCGTCAAACAAGGCGTTTTTGCCTACCGCAAAGAGCTTGTCCGTTATATTCACTTCAATCCGCTTCGCGCCAGGTTGGTGGAAGATTTAAGAGCGCTGGATCGGTATCCCTGATGTGGACACGGTGTTCTGATGGGTAAAGTTGCCGGAGAATGGCAAAATGCCGAGTATGTGTCGGCCCTATTCGGCGCGAATCAATCAAGTGCCCGCATACAGTATCGCAAGTATGTCGAAAAAGGCATTGCCTTGGGAAAGCGTCCTGAATTGACGGGCGGTGGTTTGATCCGCATTATAAGAGGTTGGGGTCAAGCCAAAGAGTTGCGGAGAACTGGAACCCGTTTGAAGAGTGATAAACGGATATTAAGGGAAAGCGGTTTCGTTGAACAGGTATTGTCGGCCTTAAATAGACGGATGGACCGTCGCTATCAACTGCAAGCGAGAGGGTTTACCTTTGAAATGTTGGCTGGATATTCAGCAATATTGTAAAGATGGAACGGCTTCCTGGGCGGAGGTGACGACAACCTATCTTCAAAATGAGGCGGGGCGACCTGTCGGGATTTTGGGC
>Ga0307423_1001376_pt1 | contig 14736 bp, 16 predicted proteins | sample SalMarWE160310MG_FD_202154 | JGI IMG/M metagenome (GOLD analysis project Ga0307423, IMG submission 202154) | Salt marsh sediment microbial communities from the Plum Island Ecosystem LTER, Massachusetts, United States - WE1603-10 | ecosystem: Environmental > Aquatic > Marine > Intertidal zone >...
GTAACATCAACACCATCAAGGAGAATCCTACCTGCGGTTGGTTGTTCTAGACCCGCCATAACATGTAGTAGGGTACTTTTACCACAGCCACTTGGACCAACGATTGCAACAAATTCTCCCGCGTTTATCTCAAGATTGACATCCTTTAGAGCCGCGACAGTGTTTTTCCCTTTGCCAAATTCCTTATTGGCTCCTTGAACTTGAATGATTGGTTGTGCCATATGATTATTCCTCCCTCAAGGCTTTCATTGGTGGCACTGACATCGCACGTCTTTGTGCAATGAACAATCCTGGGATTTGCATGCCAAGTACAATGAAGAATGTCGTGAATAGTGGAACTGCGTCAATTACGATGAAATCATGTACCGCAAGTAATAGAGAACCAGGAGCCATATTCACACTGAAATATGTGACAATACCTACAATCTCAAAACTAATTTGAAGCATAATTAGGAACGATGCAACCGTTACTAGAACTACCTCTCCAATAACTAGTAGCATGACATCATTATTTGACCAGCCTATACATTTGAAGACAGACATATCTCTGCGTCTAAACTGAGAAATAAGAATTGCATAGAAACTGGATACGATTAAAGCCATCAGAAGGTACCATGTCCAATTTGCAGATAGATATCCATCTGAAACCACAATAATGAGAATAGCATACACCATCATGAATGGAATGACTCGTTTCTTGGCGCGGAAAGCGAATTTTATACTTTTAAAGAACACTCTGAAGTTCAAACTTCTAATCCTCCTAGGATTTCGTGCTGATTATTCATATGGCGCATAAAAAGCTCTAAAGAGTTTTGGGTCATCAATGATTCAGTCAAATTCTTCTAAATCCGCTCTCTTGATTATTGGGCTTCCGTTTTCAGGCCAGAGTTCTCGGCGTAGGAGGTCTCTTATCGCAACTCTGATTGCCTCGCTTCTGGACGGGTACATTCCTATCTCGACCAGCTTATCAAGTCCGTTAACGTAGATATCACTCATCTTTACCGTTACTAAATTCATGTCCTTATCCTCACAACACATATTGACCCGTAAGTTTTGGATATAAAATGATTCCACCACCTAAAGTCGACGCGCCAACCACTCAACAATTAGTTAGTGATTGGAAAGAATCGATTGACATTGAACCCAGAAACGGCTAAATATAGACGAATTAAATCGAAATATGGACACCGATGGGTGGACGTAGGTAGTGCAATCACCGCTGCCATCCTTTTCGGTTCTTTAATAGATGTTAGAATCCTGACGAGGTGAAAATTTGAGTAGTGGCGGTTTCGATTACATGCGTAAGGTCGTTATGATCGGCGCAGGCGGCAGTGGGAAGACTGCACTCGTCAATCGTTATCTAACCCAAAAATTCTCCGAGGAATATATTGTAACCATAGGGTCGCAATTCGCAGTCAAGACAGTCAGTGTTGATTCTGCAAATGGTCGTAATGTAGTTGTGAAACTTCTGGTCTGGGATCTTGCAGGACAACAAAGGTTTGATTTCATCCGTGGTAGTTACTACAGAGGTTCTAAGGGTGCACTGTTAGTTTTCGATACCACTAGGAAGAGCACATGGATTGAACTACCTAAATGGATCAAAGAAACTGAGGATGCTCTTGGTGAGAGAATTCCAATCATTCTACTCGCTAACAAAGTTGACCTCGTTGAGCATAGAGTCATATCTCAAGAGATGGCTCTGCAGTTTGTCGAAGAGTATGGTCTTACGGGGTACCTGGAAACCAGTGCTCTAACTGGGGCGAATGTAGAGGAAGCCTTCTATCAGTTAGCTAAGAATACACTCCATGTTTCCTAAATTTCCCTCCAGTGCTTTTACCAAAATGACTAAAGGACAGATTCTATGCGCTAATCTCATTAGAATTATTGGTTTGACGTGAAACCCATGGTAGATTTGAAACTTGATTTGAAACTTCTAGAGGACCTCTGTAATGCGTTCGGCCCTAGTGGGCATGAACATGAGGCTCAAAAGATTGTTCAAGAATATGGAAAGAAGTATGCCGACGAGGTGCTTCAAGATGGCTTAGGTTCTGTTATCTTCCGAAAAGGTGAAGGTGGCCCAAAGATTATGCTTGCAGGACATGTCGACGAGATTGGTTTTGTAATCACTGAAATCAAGAAAGAGGGATATCTTGCTTTTCACCAACTCGGTGGATGGTGGGATCAGACACTTCTTACGCAAGAAGTTGTTATCAATCCTTACAAGGGTGGCAAGAAAATTATTGGTGTTATCGGAGCTCCACCACCGCATATACTCCCTCCAGAAGCTAGGACCAAAGTGGTTACCAAAGAGAAAATGTACATTGATATTGGGTGTTCATCCGCTGATGAAGTGAAGGAGATGGGAATCCGTGTTGGTGACCCAGCTGTTCCTCATGCAATCTTCAGGACTATGAACCGCACTCGAAAAGAGAAAAAAGATAATGGCAAGGATGCCAAAGAAGAAACCCGTGAAGTTACTCTTGGAGTAGCAAAGGCTTTCGATGATAGAATTGGTGTCTTCATTGTTCTTGAGGCTCTAAGGAGAATCTCCGAGAATAACATCTCACTTCCCAACGAAGTATACTTTGTATCAACAACTCAGGAAGAAGTTGGTCTAAGAGGTGCAAGAACTGCATCCCAGATGATCAAACCTGATATTGGCTTTGCCCTTGATGTAGACATCTCAGGTGATTCCCCAGGCGCTGAAGGTCTTGTTCAGAAGATGGGTAAGGGTGTATCAATTTCAGCTGGAGATGGATCTATGATTCCCAATCCAAGGCTTCGTAAGTTTGTAATTGAGATTGCTGAGGAGAAAGATATCAAATATCAACCAGCCTTCTTGAAATCTGGTGGTACTGATGCAGGAATCATTCACCTAGCTGGAATGGGTGCTCCGTCACTCTTCTTGGGAATTCCTACAAGGTACATTCACTCTCATCATGGAATACTTGATTTCGATGATGTTGAGAATGCAGTTCAATTACTGATAGAAGTTCTTCAGAAATTAGATGCAAAAACAATACAGAGTTTTACAACTCTCTGAACAATGTGAAACCAGCCTAGAAAATATTGGGCTGGTTTACATCTTGTTTTTCGAATTATCGTTCTCTCTTACCCGCAATATACTCATCAACGCGTATTCTTGCTTCGAAGTCGTTGATTTGATATCTTGGGTGTTTGAAGCTGTATGAGCTAATGCTTGAGAGTTCTCCACCAATTCCGCGGTCCAAGGCTATCTTTACAGCCCTTACCACGTCTATAATTACACCACCGCTGTTTGGTGAGTCTTGCACTGAGAGCTTCAGGTCGAGGTCAAGTGGAAGGTCTCCAAAAGCTCTTGACCTAACGCTTATGTAGCAAACTTTGTTGTCTTCTAGAAACGGAACATAATCACTAGGTCCAATTTTGGTTGGTAATTCATAATCCACGCAGCTTGTGACTGCTTCGGTCTTACTGATTCTCTTTGAGGCAAGTCTGTTTTCTACCTGCATATTTTCAAAGTCAGTGTTTCCACCGATATTTAGCTGGTAGGTATTCTCGAGAATCAAACCTCTCTGGTCAAATAGTTGTGCAAGAACCCTGTGGAGAATAGTAGCACCTAGCTGACTCTTGATATCATCTCCAGCACATGGTAATCCTGCCTTCTCGAATCCTTGTGCAATTGGTGAATTTGGATCTGAAACAACGAACTCAGGAATTGCGTTCACATATCCTATTCCTGCATCTAGAGCCGCTTGAGCGTAAATTCTAGTACTATTTGCACTTCCGACTGGAAGATAAGTTACAAGAACATCAGCTTTGGATTTTCTGAGTTCTTCAGTGACATCAACTGCTTCTATTTCCTTCTCATCATATGCAAAGAAGGACTCTCTCATATGTGGTGCAACACCATCGGAAATTGGTCCTGGTAGGACTTTCACACCAATCTTTGGAACATCTGGTGCAAATTTCATACAGCAATTGGGTTCAACCCACATTGCATCTGCGACATCAAGCCCTATCTTCTTTCTATTTGCTTCAAAGGCTGCTACAACTTTAATATCCTTTGGAAAATAACCACCAAAATCCACGTGCATGAGACCTGGAACTTCCTCTTCCGCTTTCGCGTTGCGGTAATAATGTGTTCCCTGGATGAGTGCTGAAGCGCAATTTCCAAGTCCTGCGATTGCTAAACGGAGTTCTCCCATTATTCATCACCGTATGCTAAGTATTCTATAGTCATAGAATAGTATGCCAATTTAACCTTTGTGTCAAGGTTGTCAACGATATTTATTCGTCTTCTTCATTTTCTGTTTCATATTTGGTGTGAAGCATCTTCTTTGCAGTAGCAATAGTTTTGGCTCCAATTCCAGAGATTTCTCCCCATTCATCAGTACTTGTAATAACCTCAAAGGGCGACCCAAATTTCTCAAGAAGACTCTTTGCTCTTACAACATTGACTCCTGGAAATCCAGCTATGAAAAACTCCTGTTCATCTCCAATACCATCTAATCCCTTTCGTGTTCGAATGATTGGAAGTCGTTGACCAGTTTTCTTCCGCTCTCCTTCTTCGCCAAATAGAGCTCCGTATAGGAGTCCTGCAGAGTGTAAAGCATTGAATCCCATGAGTACCTCTATGCCCATGTCTCTGATGCTCTGAATCAACGCATCCAAAGAATTTGGATGGATATATGATGCTCTCTCCATTGTCACAAAGAATGGTTTTCCCTTTGTTTGCTTTGTCGAGAATGGAATATACACGCATCCCTTTACTGGATCTCTTCTAATAGCTAGGATGTTCTCTATCAAGACATACGGTTTTTCATATTCTAATAGAGCATTCAGTTGTTTTGTTAAACGTGGCACTCCTGCTGCACTCCCCTTGAGAGTACCAATAAGGTCATTCACAGTTTTTCGTTCAATAGCAATTCCGTCAGAACCGAGGATATCCCCGATTGGAATCTTCTCGATTGTGTATCTGATACCTTCTTTATCCATCATAGACATGAGGTGTTTTACAGAATTGATGGATTTGCCACCTGTTTCATGTACATCAATCACAATCTCAGGTACATTCCCAAATAGATCTGATTGCATGAGGTCACCTTCAGAAGAGTGTCATTGCCGCTGCCATAGATACCTCTCTTGCAAGGTTCTCATCATCTGCTGATCCTATTATAATGACATCTCCTTCCTCTGGTCTTAAACTTTCAACCACAAGCAAGGTTTCATCTTCATAGACAGTTAGAATATGAAAATCATCTGGAGGCATGACTAAGCTCCCATTCTTCAGAATTAGTGTTGAGGCTCCTGCTTTGTCATATCCCCCTTGAATAATTGCTTCATCCCGTTGTCTGACACCATCTGTAATCTTTGAGGAAAGTCCTTTCACAATATTGGCAAATGCGAATTCATACATCACCAACCTTCTCACATTAAGGGTTAATCCGAGAGGGATATCTCGGGAAATACTATCAAACAGTGTTTTCCCCTTGGATGTAAGTCGTTGCCCCTGTTTGCCTTCTGCTTCTATGTATCCTGCCTCAGAAAGACGTTTCAACAGAGTTCGAACACTACCTTCTCCTATCGACATCTTCTCACAGAGTTCGTATCTACCCAAAGGTTGTTCTCTGCCGATGAGAATCAAGGCAACTGCCGCATGATAGGGTTTGAAAGCTGGTGCAACTCGACCATCAGCTGCTTCAGATAATTGATAGAACTCTTCCTTCCAAGTCATGGTATTCCACACTTATTATTGTCTTAGATTTGCTCTCTTTTTACTCTTAGCTCTAAGACCATTTCTCCTGCTGAATAGTGGTTCTAGCTGTTTCCTCATTGTCATATCAAGACTTGGCACAATTGCTGGGAATATTATTGCATTTGAAATCACATGCATCAGCATGAATGTCAGACCTCCAATCACTGCAAGGAAATATGGTATCCCTAACCATATCGAGTACCCCAAGGTGGTTATCAAATCGAAGAAAAGTGTGACAACAGCTCCAATAACAGATAACTCGATTATCATCCAGTTGGTCCAATACTTGCTGCTTCTTCCACGCCCTAGTAGCATTCCAGTGATAATCATGAAGATCCATCCAATCACCTGTGCAATCCAGATTGTTGGGATGAATGGTCCCCATGGATTAAAGAGTGCATAGATAATTGATACGATGAAGACACACCATAACCCCATCTCAAGACCAAAGAGGAATGCAGTAACAAATAGCACTCCTGACCCTAACTCAACATTGGGAACTGCTACTAATACATAATTTCCCACAAGTGCAAGAGCTGACATGATTGCAGTCACAGCAACCCATCGGCTCTTGTTCGATTCATGGAATGGTCTAAATTCTTCCATTCAGTCACCTACATTCTTTTCCGTACAATCATTACGATTAGAAGAATGACGATAATACTGGCTATCAATATAGGATACAATTCTGCTGGGGGATAATTTCCTCCCTCAAGTGTGATCTCCAAGATTTCAATTTCCAACCAATATGGTTCAAAACCTTCTCCAAACCAGTAACTCGTATTTGCATAAAGAAGAACACCTGTCGCAATGGCATAAGTCAAACGAGTTCTTTGGGGGTCTCCTGCAAAAGGTGTATCTTGAACATAATCAAATGTGATGGCTTCATACTCGACTTGACCTACTGTTACATTCTCATATGTAGAGATCATTGTGCCATTCATGAAATTACCAGATACTCGAGCAGCAGCTGCAAAAGCACTTTCATTCAGAATATCGATATTACTGGCTCCTGCTTTTACGAATAATCCTGGCTCAAATAATGAAAAGATACCAACTCCAAGAACGAGGTCTCTTGAAACATCAGTATCATTAGTCATGATTGATACGTTTCCAACGCTCAGCAATCCACTGACATCATCATTGATGCTTCCTACGGTGAATGATATGGTACTTTCATTATCAATGAGACAGTTACCTGCTCCAGTGAAATACATAGAAAATGCTGACTCTGGGGCATGTGTCACTTCCCACTTAACCACTGTATTAGCATCTTGGACTGGATGAATATCCTGTGCATAGGCCATACTACCTGTAATCATATTCATTGAAAAAACTGCTAATAGGAATGTTACTGCGAAAATCTCTTTTTTCCTCATGTAATTATTATCTCCTGCGTGTCCTCCAATAGAGAAGAGCTAGAAACGCAATACCACTAAATGAAAGAAGTACCCCACCCACAATCAAAGTTAGGTCTGGCTCAGTTGGACCTTGAAACCCTGACACTGTTCGATTCCACAGTACTGAATCTCCATCTTGTAAGATGTATAGATTTGCTGCAATCGAAGCATAGTTCCCATTGACCCAGTATTGCCATCCATGACTCTCATCTTGCTGAACTCCATCTATAGCAGTAATGAAAACACGATCTCCTGCCCAAACTTCATCAACCTCAAACAATGAAACAGTTAGGTTGTACACATCTGGTGCTGACAATCCAGAATGGCTTGTAACTGTGCCATTTCCAAAATCAATAATGAGGCCAATCCCCGAAGCTGCTGGTATAGACTGCGCTTCGATTTGTGAAGGTAGCCCAAACGGAGTTGCAATAATAAGTAGGCTAACAATCAAACCCGTTATTATTTCAAATCTTATCACAGTCGCTCATCTCTTATAGGATAGGTTAACCTGTCCTACGACATCGAGAATTTAAGAGTTGCGTTTTTTTACCATCAAATATTACTCATAACCGAAGCATCTATACGGAGCAGACTCCGGAGAAGCACGTGTGATATACCAGGGGAATTTATCATTTGACAACTGAATTTAATCGCAAGGGTTGCCTTTTTGTCCTAGAGGGTATTGATGGTTCCGGGAAAACATGTGCCTGTCAACTACTTGTGGCACGCCTCTGTAGTGAGGGATACGATGCAATTCACCTTCGAGAGCCAACCAATGAGAGCCCTTGGGGTAAAGAAATACGGCGACGATCTCCTCTTGGAGAACTCACCCCTGCTGAAGAGCTTGATTTGTTTCTAAAGGACCGCGAATGGAATGTCCAGAACAGAATAATTCCTGCCCTAGTTGCTGGACAAGTCGTGCTTCTAGATCGCTACTTCTTAGCAACAGGCGCGTATCAATCAGGAGTCACAGGAATTCATTGGAAAGAAATTCTTCGTTTGAATCGTGAAGATATTCATGCCCCTGAACCAGATATTATCTTTATTCTAGATGTGGACGCTGAAACTGGATTGGCAAGAGCAACTGGTCGCGAAAATAGAGCGAATTTGCAATTCGAGAAATTGGAACGCCTAATTGGTGTCAGAAAGGTGTACCTTGAGATGGTGGAACAAGATTCCGGGACTTACAAGGTCATTGATGCATGTCACTCTCTTGAAAAAGTAGTGGATGAAGTCTACAATGAGATAATACAGGGAATCAAATGTAAGAATGCTTCATCACAAAGATGAAAAGGAAAGACCCCCTAGGGGCGCTGTATATATCTAGATAATACAATCGCGGACCACTTAGTGACAAGGTTTTTTAGTGTGACTCGACGAAATGTATTTACTCTAGCTCTATTCAGAGTACATCCCTTGGGACTGGGAGAGAAGCGAAATGCCTGTTGCAATGCTGCTAATAGACTGGGACTCAAAAATTGGTGCAGTGCTTAAATCGAAAGTACCTGCGGATTTTGCTGATTATTATCGAGAAGATCTTAACACAGAAATCATGCGTATTTTCACATCACACGCGATGGGTGATGCTGCTGCGGGATTCTCATCATTGAGTATTAGAATAGGTGGCGAAGAATATGGTGTAGCTTCCTATTACACTGGTATAGTTCGAGAAGAAGAACAGTACTGTGTTTCACTCTTACTGACTCCTTCTGAAGATCCAAAGATGTACGAAGCTGCAATTACATCTGTAGTAACTCCTCTGACAAATGCAGTTGTTGCTCTAACTGATGCAGAATTGCAGGATGAGCTTGATAACACCTACCGTCGAATTATTCGACTTGCTGGAATGACGGACGAATCTCGTTTAGCCCGTCTCTTCTCTGATGAAGTATCTCGCGCTGTATTTCCAAAGCTGTGGAAGGGCGGAATCTCAAAAGAGGAGCTTGAAGAGTGGTTAAAAATGGTTACAGGTCTTCCGAGTGTTAGCGTAGATTCTATTATAGCTCCCTTTGAAGAGCTAGGTCTTGTTAAGTCCGAATGGGTTGATGAGATTGGAAGAACTTGTGTTTTTATGATTAAAGACCTTGAAGTCTTTCGTGCTCCTCCCCTCGTAGCAATGGAAGCTGCGAGTAGTGTTCTTGATCCTGAATTAGCAGCTGAATACAAGACTGAAGTACTAGAATTTTTGACCGAGTGGCAGAAGACACCAGAAGATACAGTTTCAGTTGCACAAGTGCTTGCTGATCCGGACTGTTATGATACTCTTTCAGAGCTTAGACTTCGGCCTTCAAACATCTCAGAGCTTGAAGCAACTCTAGGGATTCCTCCAAAAGAACTCAAAGAAGCTATTCAAACACTGAAGAAATTCCGAGTAGTATCTGAGAAGAGAAGGAAAGGTCCATCTGGTGAGTTTGATAAATGGCTTTTCTTACTTAACGATATTCGCGTTAGACTATTCTTCCCCGAGTACTTTTTGCAGACTCTGGTTACTGATTTGGAGAAAACTCCAGATGATATCAAGGCGATGGAGATGGTACATCAACATCTGCGTTTGTTGAGAGATAACTTTCCACGCTAATTCCTTAGCGCCTTCTGCATTTGTTTAAATCATTAAAGAGAAAACATCTTTGATTCCTGCGAGAATTACAAGAGACTTTCTTTAAACCTGCGATTACTACGATACTAAGCTATAGATTATCAAGCTAGAAACCATTATATGCCGATTTGGATTGAATGTATTTGTGAACTTCATACGGGTGGCGGACTTCCCCCGTCAGGAACTCGCAATACACGGTCCCACGAGTTCTAGTCCCTAATGCAGTGAAAACTGCACTGTTCTTGCGCATAAACGATTTTTCCGCCACTGTGGAAGGACACGCTCCAACGGATGTTTGGGGTTCTTTGAACCCCTGACATCTAACCTTAATTTATTACTCAATATTGCCTAGAATACACACAATACAAGTTAATCTACTCCCATAGCTTTAACTTGATGTCGAGTGGGCTCTGAGATTGCAGACATTCGACCCAATCCTCAAACGGTGAATGTGAATTGATTCATAACACATTTCTCATACGCATCTCCAACAAGGAAATCTTAGCAGCTGCAAAGTACTGGCCAGTAGATATTACAAATGATGATTTAGATGAATTTGTATCAACACGAGAAGATCTTCGTTCAGGACGTGATGAGGTTTCAGAGCTAGCTCTCACTGTTCGTGATTACAAATTTCATGCAAAGGATGTAATTTCAGATGTGCTTCTTGTATTTGTTACTGACAAAGATGAGGATGAAAGCAGCATATTTGAAAAATTAGATGCGGCAAAGAAAGTGCTCAAGCGAAATTTAACTAAATCGGGTTTGGAAGCAGTTTGTGAGAATTTTGAGAGGTTGATTGAACCTTCAGTTACTACTAGACTCAAAATAGCCCTTGTTGGAGAAGGTGGTGTTGGTAAGACAACAACACTTCACTTACTTTTAGGAGACACTCCCCCTCTCCAATACGTTCCTACAATTGCATTGAACCTAGAAACTGTTGAGAACATTCGATTTGGTAACTATTCACTTGTTCTATGGGATTTTGCGGGACAAGAACGATTCAGAACATTATGGCGATTCTATTTCCATGGTGCTGATGTCATATTCTTGGTGTGTGATTCTACTCTCCGTAATGTGATTATCAGTAAAGATATTCTCAAACTCATCAAACGCGATGCACCTAAGGTCCCTATTTTTGCAATGGCTAATAAGCAAGACAAACCTAATGCAATGAAACCTGAAGTTGTTCAAAAGATCCTCGGAATTCCTACATATCCAATGGTCGCTATCGATAAGGCACGACGAGATGAGATGTTGAGAATTCTGATGACTGCAGCATCCCAGTATGTTGGTGTTGCACTACCTGATCTTCCTGCAAATGAACTATTAAAATTCACAGATTCAGCCACAGAAGAAGCAATTGCTGAAACTGATGCTATTGAAGTGCTTGCTGAAGAAGAGGCCCTCGAAGAAGAAGGGGAATACGAAACTGTGATTGAAGAGGTCCTCGTTGACGAAGATGGTCACGTTATCGAAGATATGGATGGCTATGAGATTGTCGAAGAAGTTGTTGAAGAAGTACCTGATGATGAAGAAGAGTATGAAGAAGTAGTTGAAGAGATTCAGATAGACGAAAAAGAGGGACAAGTCGCAGAAGCAATGGTAGAAGAAGTTCCAATTGGAGAAGAAGCCAAAGAAGCTGAAGAAGCCGAAATCGATGTGACTGCATCCGCAGAAATCGACGAGGTAGCTCCTGTAGAAATTGTATTTTCTGATTTAAATGTTGAACATGATGATATTGAGAAGACAGAATTAGCTGCTTTGGAAGGTTTAATGGATTCAACTGAGGAACAAATAGCATTCGAAATATCTCCCGAAGCTGCAGATGATATTGCATCTGATAGTAGTGGGGAAGTATCTATTGAAGTGGAATCTGATGAGCCAGAAGTTTCAGCCCTAGAAATTGATGAGATTTTTGCGACTTCAGAGATTCGAGAACCCAAGGTTGTTGTTATACGAAATGACTATGATGTTCGAATGGCAAAGGAGATTATTTTCGAGGCTTTAGAAGCAGATGATATAATCTCTGCAGAGATTGATCGCGTACCTCATGAAGACTTGGATGGAGTTCTTGAGGCAATGGGTAGTGATGAAGCTCTTCCAACTGGCGGAGAAGAGGATGAACAAGCAGTTGAAGAGATTGATGCAGGTTCACTTGAAGAATTGGAATCAATCCTTGGACCTCTTGACAGGGTTATTAGCAGTTCAGTTACCGAAGATGATGATGACGATGAGGACCACCTACCTATTGACAACGCCTCTCTAAAAGAGTTGAGTGACCTCCTAGATTTTGTGGAATCAGATGAAGACGAATACTGAACATTTCTCACCTTGCGGAACACTGATTTGCATGTTTGAACTTGAAATACTAATGAGTGAGAGTCATGAAGATAGCAGACGTTGAACCTGGCAAAAATGTAAACGGTCTCCTAGTTCGTATTGTATCGATGGCTCCAGCAAAAATCGTCAAGACTAGAGCTGGAAGAAAAACCATGCTGAAGGAGATTCTAATAGCTGATGATTCGGGATCATCAATTCTCTCATTGTGGGGCTTCAATGAAGGTACTGATCTATCCGCAGGTATGGTGATCAAGATTGAAGATGGATGGGCTAAAGAATGGCGGGGTCAAATCCAACTCTCACTTGGTCGTTCTGGTAAATACGAAATTATGGAAGATGATGGATCTGTCCTTTCAATAGCTGAACTTGGGGCGATTTCAGAATCTAAAACTGCAATTGAAGAGTAATCATCGAATCTAGTACTCGAGTTGAATCAGAATGGTTCTAGCTTATCTTTCAGCTCCGATAATTCATAATAATCTTCGAAAAGATGACTTTTGCACAGTAGTTATCAAAGCATTAGAAGATAAGGGAATTACAGTCTTCGCCCCGCAATTTTTGGGACCTGCAGAGCCACGTATAATATACCAGCGCGATGTAGAAAATGTAATGAAAAGTGATATTGTAATTGCTGAAATCACCAATCCCTCTCTTGGAGTCGGTATGGAAATAATGCTATCTATAGAAATGATGAAACCGCTTCTTCTTTTCTACAATGCGGATATTAAACAACTCTCAAAGATGGTTCGAGGAGCCCCTGGAAAAGCTCTATTCATTTATGACTCAATGGAGGATGTTGATAGAATATTGCGAAACCTGAATTTGGATAGCCTGCTTGTCTTGAAATGTGCTTATTGTGATAGTCAAGTTGCAGAGGTCATCGAAGATGAAATTCATTGTGTGGAATGTGGAACTACAATCAGTGGAGGAGAACAATGAATACTTCGATTATCGATGAGTCTACGAGTCAACTCAAGATAATCCTACTTCTTGTATTATCAGTTTCAATGGTTTCTAGCGCCAGTATTCTAATCCTCACTAGCACCTCACCCTCATTAGTCAAGGTATTTTGGAGAACTCTCTATGGTGCTTTATTTATGGCAGTCATCGGCGTAACGCGAGGAGATTTCGCTGCACTTCGGACACCTAAGGTACGCAATAATCTACATTGGTTGGCAGGTATTGGTGTCATTTTATCTCTCCATTTCTCTACTTGGTTTCAGTCATTAGAGATGACTTCCATTGCAGCAAGTGTAGTCTTAGTTGACTCATCACCGATTTTCACAGCTGTCTTTTCGACTATTTTCCTGGGAGAGTCTATTCGAAGACGTTCATGGGTTGGAATTATTGTTGCTGTTTCAGGAGCGGTTTTTCTTGCTTGGGTAGATTATGGAGGTATTGATTCAGGTGCACTCGGTGGTGACCTTCTGGCTTTAGCTGGTGCTGTCTTCCTTGCAATCTACTTTATTGGAGGGAGAAAATACGCGAAAGGAATGCCAATAACTATCTACACATCAATTGTCTATCTATTCGCAGCAATCACTACTCTTGCCTTATGTATACCTTTTGGCTATGATGTCTTAGTTTTCGACCCGATTGAAGTTTTGATATTCATTGGACTTGCAATTTTCCCTACTGTTTTAGGACATTCAGTCAATAACTATCTACTCACGAAAATTCCTGCATATGTAGTATCTGCTGCTGTTCTTGGGGAACCTATTGGCGCAACACTTCTTGGAGCACTCATCTTCATGGTCTACCCTACTCCACTAGTCTGGGTTGGATTCTTCATTATTCTCTTCGGCGTTGCAATCGTTCTAGCAGATATTGTCAGTAAAGAACGAGCACAAAGTTCATCCCTTAATGACACCGATCGGTCGCAATCTGACTGCTTTGGTGGCGATCCCAAGATCATCTGAAACTTTGACTACCTCATCAACATCTTTGTACGCACCTGGTGCCTCCTCTGCTATCACAATACCTTTTGTAGCTTTGACGAGTATACCTTCACCGGCAAGTTTGTCTTGAACTTCTTTGCCGAAGAACTCCTTCTTAGCTCGGGATCTGCTCATGAATCTGCCAGCACCATGCGCAGTTGAACCGAATGAAAGGTCCATACTCTTTTTGCCACCTAAAAGGATGTATGAGGCAGTGCCCATTGTCCCTGGAATAATGACCGGTTGTCCAATATCTCGATACTTACTGGGAATGTCTGGATGTCCAGCTGGAAATGCACGAGTTGCTCCTTTCCTGTGTACCACTACTTTCCTTCTCTTACCGTCGATATTGTGTTCCTCTACTTTTCCCATATTGTGAGCTACATCGTAAATCAGACCCATATCCAGGTCTTCTGGTGATTGACCCATAACCTTGGAGATCACCTCTCTTGTCCAATGCATCATGACCTGCCTATTAGCAAAAGCATAGTTAGCTGCAGCGCTCATAGCTCCCAAGTATGCTTGACCTTCTGGTGTTGTTGTTGGTGCACAGCAAAGTTCCCTGTCTGGAACTTCAATATTGTACTTACGCATGGCTTGAGTCATTTTTCGGATATATTCTGAACATACTTGATGACCAAGACCTCTAGACCCGCTATGAATCATGACCATCACCTGTCCTTTTCTTGTGATCCCCATGATTTTTGCAGCTTCTTCATTGTA
>Ga0307423_1001377_pt1 | contig 14730 bp, 12 predicted proteins | sample SalMarWE160310MG_FD_202154 | JGI IMG/M metagenome (GOLD analysis project Ga0307423, IMG submission 202154) | Salt marsh sediment microbial communities from the Plum Island Ecosystem LTER, Massachusetts, United States - WE1603-10 | ecosystem: Environmental > Aquatic > Marine > Intertidal zone >...
GCCGGCCTACCTGGCTTTCCTGGATTGGCTGAAGGCAGAAGCCGACGAGCTTATAGACGAGTGGGTGATCCGCCTTTCCAGCCTTTCGCCTAGATACAGCAGACGCCCCACCAGCGAACTCTATCTCACAGTCAACGAGGCCTTCAAAGCCAACCAGGAGGTCTTACGCACCGGCAAGCTTGACCGTATCAACGACTTTATTGCCTATATCACCGAGATGCGTCTCCAGTCCGGCTTCCCGCTTTCCGACGTGCAGAGGGCTTTCGAACTGTTCCGCATTATCGTGGTGGACCGGCTGTTGGACCCATCACTGGCCCACCTGCTGCCGGCCTGTCTCAATCCCATGAACGCGTGCCTGGCTTTCACCATTCACCGCTTTTCGGACCGCTTCCAGCAAATGGCCGAGCGGCGCATCCGGTCCCACGCCAACGGCCTGGAACGCACGGTGCGCATCCGCACCGCGGAGTTGGCCGAGAGCGAGCAGCGCTACAAGACCCTGGTCAGCGAAATCGACGATGGCTACTTCATCGTGCAGGGGGAGCGCGTGGCCTTCGCCAACGGGGCCTTCTGCCGTATGCACGGCGCTGATCCGGAGAACGTCTCCGGCCGCTCCTTCAGCGATTTCGTCACTCCCGACTGCCGTCCCCAGGTCATGGAGGCCCTGCGCCGAGCATTCGCCAACCGCTCTCCGGGGGGACAGCTTGAATACCTACGCTCCGGCTGCCAGCCGGCGGAAGCATACACCGAGATGAAGTACAAGGTTGTGGAGTTGGGGCAGGTGCCGGTCACCATCGGCATCTGCCGCGACATCAGCAGCCGGGTGGCCATGGAGAACCGGCTGCGCGAAAACGAGCGCATGGCCTACGTGGGCCAGGTGGCGGCTTCGCTTTCCCACGAAATCCGCAATCCGCTCTCCACCTGCACCCTGAACATGATGATCCTGCAGGAAAAGCTCCAGCTTGACGGCTTCGACCGCAGACGCCTGGAGATGACGGTACATGAGTTGACCCGCCTGGACGGCATCCTGCATCAACTCCTGGACATGGCCCGGCCCATGACCATCGTCCCGGCTACGGTTAATCTGGCCCAGGTGGCCAGAGAGTGTGTGGATCTCCTAACCGACCGCTTCAAGGACGCCGGAGTCAGGGTGCGCCAGCGCCACCGGAACGATTTACTCCTGGTATCGGCCGACATGGGCAAGATAGAGCAGGCCCTCCTCAATCTAATGCTTAACGCCCTGGAGAGCCTGACCAGGGGGGGGAGTGTCACGGTTTGGACCAGAGAGGTCCATAGCCCCGCCGGCCGCTGGGCGGAGCTGGGAGTGCATGACAACGGCGAGGGCGTGGCCGACGAGGTCCAGGAGCATCTCTTTACCCCCTTCTACACCAAGAAGAGCAGGGGCACCGGTCTGGGTCTGAGTATCGTGCAACGCATCATTGAGGGCCACGGTGGTTCGGTGGCGGTCAAAGGCCGCCACGGCATCGGCGTGGCCTTTATCATGAGGTTGCCATGCCTGCCCTGAAACGTATACTGCTGGTGGAAGACGACGACTCCCTGCGCGAGTCCCTGGAAATGTTCCTCAGCGAACGGGGTTACGAGGTCGCATCCGCCGCCACCGGCGAGCAGGGCCTCGTCATGTGGCGCCAGTTCAAGCCGGCGGTTATCATTCTGGACGTCAAGCTGCCCGACATCTCCGGTCTGGAAATCCTTCCCCGCATTGCCAGTCAGGACCCCGAGGCTAAGGTCATCGTAATAACCGCCTTCCACGACATGGAGACCACCATCGATGCCATGCGCCTGGGGGCCTACGACTACATCCAGAAGCCGTTCAACGTGCCCGACCTGGACCGGGTGATAGCAAAAGCTCTGCACATCGCCGCCGCCACCCTGGCCCACCAACCGGTGATCGGAAAAAACCAGGCGCAGGACGCCCGCCGGCGGATCATAGGCGACACCCCGGAGATAAACTCCATCTTCAAGACCATCGGCCTGCTCTCGCGCAACCGGGCCACGGTACTGATCACCGGCCAAACCGGCAGCGGCAAGGAGCTTATCGCCCGGGTGATCCACGACTCCTCGCAGGACAAGCTCCAGCCTTTCATCACCGTGGACTGTACCACCCTGGTGGGCAGCCTAATCGAGTCGGATCTCTTCGGCCACGAACGCGGGGCCTTCACCGGAGCGGTGGAGAACAAAAAGGGCCGCCTGGAATTGGCGGGCCAGGGCACCATCTTTTTTGACGAAGTGGGAGAGCTACCCCTCTCGCTCCAGGCCAAGTTGCTACGCTTTTTAGAAAACCGTGAATTCACCCGAGTGGGGGGCAACCAGGTGCAACGCTCGCAGGCGCGCATCGTGGCCGCCACCAACCGCAACCTGGAAGATCTGGTCCGCACCGGCCGCTTCCGCCAGGACCTGCTTTTCCGGCTCAAGGTGGTGACCATCAAGGTGCCGCCCCTGCGCGAGCGTATCAGCGACTTGCCCAAGCTGGTGCAATACTTCCTGGGGCAGATAAACCAGGAGATGGATCTTAGTGTGGACCGGGTGGAGAACAAGGCCATGGAACGCTTGGCCGCCCACCAGTGGCCGGGCAACGTGCGCGAGCTACGCAACGTACTTACCAAAGCGGCCATTGACTCCCGCGGCCCGGTGCTCCTGGCCGAGGTGGTGGCCGAGGCTCTGGCGGCATCAATCCCCGAGCCCGAAGCCGGCCCCCGCTTGATAACCCTGGAGGAAGTGGAGCACCGGCACATCCTTTTCGCCCTCAACGAAAACGACTGGAACATCTCGGCCACCGCCCGGGTCCTGGGCATCTCCCGCCCCACTCTGCGCAAGCGGATGTCGCATTTCAGCCTGTTCCGCAAGAGCTGAGCCCGCACCGGGTATAAAGGTTCTTTCCACCCCTTTTCCAGTTTTCCTTGCCGTCAAGAGCTCTCCACCCTGTCCCCCATCTACGCCCATTTGCCAAATTTACCACAACATTAGTACGTTGCGCCGGACAGGCTCAGGTTAGCACCTGGTGGCATTCTTCTTGCTCTCTACGAGGATTGAGCCGCCAAACCGGGAGTTCCATGGCATGTCGCACATCGAGCCGCTTAGCGTCATACGCAAGAGCCATATTGAAAAAGTTATGCGCCATGCCAAAGGAGACCTGGAAGAGGCCAGCCAGATCCTGGGCGTCACCACCGAGGAGCTTCGCCAGTTTTTGCTCGCCAACGACGTGCCTGCAGTTCAGGATTCTTCTGGTCCCCTCGCAACCTTTGAGGAGGAGTAAAACAATGAAGAAAAATGCGTTGCTACTACTTGTGGCCGCGGCGTTTTTGGTCGGCATGTCTATGACCGGCCTCGCGGCGCCGGCCCAGGCGGCCGAACCCATCGTACTGGGCGCGCCGCTTTCAACCGCCTTCCTCTACGGCTGGGACGCCGAGCGGGCCATGGCCCTGGCGGTGGAGGAGATCAACGCCGCCGGCGGAGTCAAGGTTGGCAAGACCAAACGGCCACTCAAGCTCGAGGTGATCGACACCCGTGACCTGGAGCCCGGAGTGCCGGTATCTGATGCCTTGATGGCGGTGGAAAAGCTGATCTTGGAAAAAAAGGCCGACTTCATCGTGGGAGGCCCGGTGCGCTCCGAAGCGGCTCTAGCGGCCATGGCCTTGTTGTCCAAACATAAAAAAATCTCGATCCTCACCACCGGAGCCCTGACCCCCAAGTACCACGCCGTGGTGGGCAAGAACCCGGATAAGTTCAAGTACCTGTTCCGCATCTCCGGCGAAGCCAAGTGGATGGTGCTGGGTGAGTTGGTGCCCTGCCTGATGGACATCGGCAAGCAGTTCAAGCTGGACAAGCTCTACATCATGGTGCAGGACGTGGCCCACGCCCGGGCCGGCGGCGGCATCTTGCAAAAGGTGATGTCCAAAAAGGGCTGGAAGGTGCTGGCCGATCCGGTGATCTTCCCCACCGGCACCACCGATTTTTCCATGGCCCTCCTGGATGCCAAGAAAAAAGGCGCCCAGGTGATAATCATCTGGATGGACATGCCCGAATCCGCCATCCTGCTCAAGCAGTGGTATGACATGAAAGTGCCGGCTCTGCCCTTCGGCACCATCATCGCGGCGGCCGAGCAACCCGGGTTCTGGAAAGCCACCGAGGGCAAGGGCGAATTCTGCCTGGCCAACGTGGTGAACGCCGGCAACGCGCCCAGCAACGCCACTCCCTGGACCATGAAGTTCGTCAACGCTTATAAGAAGAAGTATGGCCTGGAGCCCGAGGGTTACGGTACATCGAGTTCCTACATGTCGGTTTACGTGCTCAAGGACGCCATCGAACGCGCCGGCTCTCTCGACCCGGACAAGGTGGTGGCCGCTCTCAAGAAAACCGACCTAATGGGGGTTTACGGCCGCATCCGCTTTGATCCCAAGACCAACCAGATCATCCCCAGCCTGGACCCCAAGGAGGGCGCGGTGGGAACCGTGTTCCAATGGCAGGCCGGCAAGAGGGTGGTGGTGTTCCCGCCCAAGATCGCCACCGGCAAGATAATGCTGCCGCCCTGGATGAAGACCGGGAAGTAGCGAACGTGATCTAATAATACTGCAACGCAGGCCGAGCCGGGGGGCAGGCGCCTCCCGGCCGGCCGCTGGTATGCGAAAAGACAGCCATGGATATACTGATTTACGGAATCATCAACAGCGCAACTCTGGCCCTCATGGCCATGGGCTTCACCCTGGTCTACGGTGTGAGCCGCCTGCCCAACTTCGCCCACGGGGCGCTCTACGTCCTGGCCGGCTATATCTGCTGGCTGCTGCTTAACGAGTTGGGTATCCCTTACATCCTAGCCGTGTTCATCGCCCTGGCTTTTGTGGCCGCGGTGGGTGGAGCCATGTACCAGTTCATTCTGGTGCGTATCCGAGGCATGGCCATCAGCGAGATCATCGCCTCCTACGCAATCGGCCTGGCCATCCTAGAAGGCCTGCGCTGGGGAGGGCTCAAGGGCGGCACCTTCACTCTGGCTCCTTTTGTGGAGGGCAGCATTGAAATCCTGGGCGTATCCGTGGATTGGCAGCGGCTACTGGTGGTGGGGCTAGGAACAGTGCTGGTGGGCCTGTTGTGGATATTCGTGAATCAAACCCGGCTGGGCCTGGCCCTAAAAGGCATGGCCCAAGACGAACGTGCCGCCCTGACCCTGGGCATTGACTCTGACCGCATGGCGGTGGCGTCCATGGCCCTGGGTTCCTTGTCGGCGGCGGTGGCAGCGCTGATTATCCTGCCGCTGGGCAGCATCGTGGTGGAGGCCGGCTATCACGTCCTGATCATGGCGGTGGCAGTGTGCATCGTGGGCGGCCTGGGTTCCTGGACCGGCGCGCTCCTGGCCGCATTCGTCATCGGCTTCGCACAAATTTTAACCGTGGCCTATCTGGGAGCTCATTTCCAGGTAGTGGTAGCCCTATTGGCCATTATCGCCACCCTGATCCTTCGCCCCAGCGGCATCTTCGGCCGCCAGAAGGAACTGGAAGAGCGGGTATGAGCACCCAAGGGAGAAAGGCATAAAAATGGCCAGCGAACGGGACGGCATACGCAAGGAGCGCCTGGACCGGGGCATTAAGGTGCGCTCGGACGGGGTATATTGCATCAGCTCCTGGCGGGAGATGGCCTTTCTTTTGTCCCCGCGCCTATTGCTTATCATGGGATTGCTGCTCATGCCGCTGATCCTGGAGCCAGCGCCGTATTGGCAAAAGGTGCTCATCATAGTTTGCATTTACGCCTTTTTGGCTCTGGGATTCGACTTTCTGGCGCACTTCGTGGGCTTGGTCTCCCTGGGCGGAGCCCTTTACATCGGGGTGGGGGCCTATATCTCAGCGCTTTTGAACACCGAGTTGGGCTTTCCCCTCTGGCTCAGCATACCCACGGCCACGGTGTTGGGCGGGCTTTTTTGCACCCTCCTGCTTTGGCCTTGCCTACCTCTGCGCGGTGTGTACTTCGCCATCGTAAGCCTGATGTTTCCGCTTTTAGCCGCGAGGCTGATCGAGGCGCTGGACGTTTTCGGCGGCACCGACGGAATCATGGGCCTTGACGGCTTCGCCAACCGCTGGTGGGAAATGTATCTATTGGTCTCGGTCTTGCTGATCGCCCTTTTCGCCCTGCGCCGGCTGGTCAACGCCGACATGGGCCTAATTTTTAGGGGAGTGAAGGACAATGACCAGGCGGTTAAGGCCAGCGGCATAAGCATCACCTTCTATAAGGCGGTGGGTGTGCTGATCGCATCCTGCCTAGGCTGCTTCGGCGGCGCCTGCTTGGCCCATGTCTACATGTGGGCTGGCATCAGCCAGTTCGCCATGGACTTTTCCATCATCCCCATCGCGGCCACGGTGGTGGGCGGAGGAGGCACCCTGGTCGGACCGCTGATCGGCTGTCTGATCCTGGTGCCCATCAGTGAACTGCTGCGTGACTTCGGCACCCTGCGCATCGCGGTATACGCCCTGATCCTGATGGGATTCATCGTTTTCAAAAGCGAGGGGCTGATGAGCTTCGGCGCCCGCAAGTACAACCAGTTCGAGCACTGGGTGGAGATATAGACGACGTGGCTGAACCCATTCTCAACGTGCGCGACGTGAACAAGGCCTTCGGGGGTGTGCAGGCTCTGGCCGGCGTGAGCTTCGATCTGATGCCCGGAGACATATTGGGTGTGATCGGGCCCAACGGCTCGGGCAAGACCACTCTGGTGAACGCCATCACCGGTTTCATTAAAATCGATTCCGGCCAGGTGATCTACAAAGGCCGCGACCTGAAGGGACTGGCGCCCCATAAGATCGCGGACCTAGGCCTGACCCGCACCTTTCAGGTGATGCGACCCTATTTCTCGCTGCCAGCCTACAAGAACCTGATCGTGCCGCTGTTCTCGCCCCGGGCCCGGCGCACAGGGGGTTGGCGCGGCGGCGGACGCATGGGCAGCCGCGACACCGTGGCGGTGGATATCCTGGAGGAGATCGGCTTTGAGCGCGAATCCTACGTGCCCTACAAAAATGCATCCAGTTTGCCTACCGGATATCTAAAGCGCCTGGAACTGGCTCGCTGCCTGGCGCTCAGGCCGGATATTATCATCTGCGACGAGGTTTTCTCGGGCCTTTCCATGAGTGAGATGGCCTCCATGGTGCCTCTCATGGAAAAGCTGCAGATGGAAGGGGTTACGCTGATCATGGTGGAACACCGCCTGCGCGAGTTGTTCCGCCTGGCCGGGCGGGTGCTGGTTATGAACTTTGGGGCCAAAATCACCGAAGGCACTCCGGACGAGGTGATGGCTAACCCGGAGGTCAAGGAGGCCTATTTCGGCTCCGAGGAGGTGTTCAGCTATGTTTGAGGCCCGAGGCCTGATGGTCTTCTACGAGAACATGCTGGCGCTCAACAACGTGAGCCTTGGCTGCGGAGATCGCCAGATCGTAGGCGTTTTCGGGGCCAACAGCGCCGGCAAATCGACCCTGATGTACACCCTCTCGGGCATCATGGACGACATCGCCAAGAAGGAGCGCATGGCCGGCGGCGAGCGCATAACCATCCGAGGGGCCATCACCTTCCAGGGCCAGGATATGTTCGGGATCAAACCCGCGGCCCGGGCCAAAGCCGGCATCATCCTCTGCCCCGAGCGCCGGCGGATATTTCCCGAATCCACCGTGCTCGAGAACCTCCACATAGCCGGATATTTGGCCACACGCCAACAGGCCAACGAGACCCTGGAGTACGTGTTCAAGACGTTTCCGCCGCTGACCAAGATAACCCGCCGCCTGGGTGGATTCCTCTCCGGCGGGGAGCAGCAGATGCTTGCCATCGGCCGGGCCCTGATGGCCCAGCCCAAGCTGCTCCTTCTGGATGAGCCCCTCCTGGGTTTGTCGCCGGCCATCCAGTACTGGCTGGCCAAATCCATTAAGGAGATCGCGGTCGAGCGGAAAGTGGCCATCATCGTGGCCGAACAGTACGCCAGGCCTATCATGCCTATCATCGACTACGGCTTCATCCTCGAAAACGGCTCGGCGGTGATTGAGGGCGATAGGGATAAACTAATGAACAACCCCGACGTCAAGTCGGCCTACTTTGGATCCTGAAAAATGCAACCCGAGTTCACTTTCAGCCGCTTCCTCCGGGCAGTCGAGCAGTACCCCGATCGGACGGCCCTAATCTTCCTTGGCCAGCGCTTCAGCTTCCGCAAGCTGGCCGAGATGGTCGACCGCTTCGCCACCGGACTCACCCACCGGGGCCTGCAGAAAGGCGACCGCCTCCTGGTCTATCTGTCCAACAGCCCCCAGCTGATCATCGCCTGGCTGGCAGCCCAGCGTATCGGCGTGGTGGTGGTGCTGGTCTCGCCCATCTACACCAGCCACGAAATCGCCTATATGGTCTCCGACTCTGGGGCCAAGGCTATTGTCTGCCACGACACCAACTACGGCTACGTGCAGGAGGTGCTGAAAGAGGCTCCGCTAGAGACCGTGATCGTTACCCGCCTGCTGGATATGGTCTCTCCATTCAAGCGCACAGTGGCCACCCTGTTCGATAAGGCGCCCACCGGCACCGTCTCCGGCGGGCCGGAAACGGTGTGGTTCAAAAAGATACTCGCGTCCCCGCCAAATCCTCCCAAAGTGGAGCTCGACCCGGTAAAGGACCTGTCATACATCCTCTACACCGGCGGCACCACCGGCTTCCCCAAGGGGGTGCCGGGCAACCACTGGGGCCAATGCTCATACGTGGCCGATATCGAAAACGAGGTTCTGAAGGGTTTCGTAAAACCAGGCCAGGATAGCTACATCGCCATCAACCCGCTGTTCCACATCATGGCCCTGGGCTTGTTCATGGCTTTGGGCCTCAACCTGGGCAACACCACCGTCCTCATGCCGCAGCCCCATGTGGACGCCATCCTGGAGGCGATCCAGCGCCACGGGGTACGCTGGATGCTGGGGGTTCCGGCTCTATACCGTATGATACTTGAGAATGACCGCCAACACTTCTATGACATCTCATCTCTCACATATTGTTACTGCGGCGGCGATGTGCTGCCCAGGGAGGTGCTTGCCCGCTGGAAGGAACGGGTGGGTGTGCCTATCTACCAGGTCTACGGCTCCACCGAGGCCGGCCATGTCAGCTATAGTCGCATCGGGGACGGAGAGCCGGCGCCTATGAGCATCGGACAACCCCTGCCATCCCGGCGGGTTCTCTTGGTTGAGCCTGACAGCCTGAAGTTGGTGCAGACCGGCGAGTTGGGCGAGCTTTTGGTGACCAGTGACCACGCCATGAAAGAGTATCTCAACAAGCCCGATGAAACGACCAAGGCCTTCGTGGAATTGGAGGGCGAAACCTATTACCGCACCGGCGACTATTTGAAGCGGGGCGAGGACGGGCAACTCTTTTATGTGGAACGCTCAGCCGACATTCTAAAGCATAAGGGCTACCGGGTCTCGGCGTCGGAGATCGAGGCCGTGTTACAGGACCACCCGGTGGTGGTGGGGGCCTGCGTGGTGGGGGTGCCGGATAAAAAGGTGGGTGAGCGCATCAAGGCCATCGTGGTGATGAAGGAGGACGCCAAGGGCGTGGGCGCCACCGAGCTGATCCGCTTCTGCCGCGACCGCCTGGCGCCCTACAAGGTGCCCAGCTACATCGAGTTCCGCGACATGCTGCCCAAGAGCAAGGTGGGGAAACTTCTGCGGCGCGAAATCCGCGACGAAGAGTGCCGCCGCCAGGAGAAAGAAAAACGTGCCGGCGCGGTCGCGCCGCCAAAGGAGGAAGCAACCATGGAGTTGATGGACGCCATCAAGGGGCGCCGCAGCGTGCGCGCCTTTGCGGACACGCCGGTGAGTGAAGCGGACATCGCCGCCATCATCGAAGCCGCCACCTGGGCCCCCAGCCCGCTGCACGGTCAACCCTGGTCATTTGTCGTCATCAAGTCCGACGAAGCCAAGGCCGATGTCCGCCGCTGCTGCCAGCAGGCCAAGCAGGGAGTGATCGACACGGACGGTCCGGAATGGGTTAAGAAGTACAGCTTCGACTTCCTGGACCAGGCCCCGTTGCTCATCGCCGTGTTCTTTGATCCTAAAAAAGGCGGCTTGGGCCCCTATTTCAACCAACCCCATGGGGCTCTGCAAGCCGCTTGCGCCGCAGTGCAGAATATGATGCTGGCCGCCTGGGAGCGGGGCCTGGGCAGCCTGTGGCTGACTTTCTTCGATCCGGCGGCCTTGGCAAAGGCCCTGGGCGCTCCCGAAAACCTGGAATTGGCCGGCGTCATTCCCCTGGGCGCTCCAGCGGCTGAAAGTAAGGCCCCGCCTCGCAAATCAGCCAAGGTCTTCACCGACCGTTACGGAGAGTAGCCCTAAAGGTAGGCCTGGACCTTGCTGGCGCATAATTAATTAAGACCTCGTTTTGACGGCCTGAGCGGTTTGTCCGCCGATAAATGGCAAGACCGGCCCCAAAACCTGCGCGCCATGAGAGAGAGGAAGCCATGCCTGCGATCCCCGTAATAGACAACATTGCCAACCCTACGCCTAAGGAGGAGAGCCTTACCCAGACGCATTCGACCAAGTTCACCGTTTGGGGCAGCGAAGCCAAGCAGTAACAGGTGACACGCAGCGGCAAGAGCGGCCGGATTTATCTTCCCCACAGTTGGGAGGGAAAGACGGTTATGGTGGTCAAGGTGGATCAGAGGCGAGCGCGCGGGCAGTCCCAAGTTGCCGCTTATTATAAGCAGGTCACTAATTGTGTTGCCGTATGGAAACCCCAGCCCAATCCGTTCCCTTCCCTATCAGCCGCGCTGCCTTCTAGGTGCCGCGGCATTCCCAAACGATTGGAATCAATAAACGCCGCGTTGCATGGATATTTGGACCCTGAGTTTTTGACTCCAGCGCAGCGCCGTAACTATTTGGGCCGGCCCTCCAGGTCCCAGCCCCGCACCTGGTAGTACTCCTTAAGCATCAAATTCATCTGATCTTCAGTAATAACCTTGCCGGTTTCGGGCAGGGCCTCGGTATAGAAACGCCGGGGCAGCTTGTCGTCGGCCGGAGTCAGCCCCTCTTGTAGGTTGAAGCGCCGGATGTCGTCGGTCGCCCGCTTGGCAATGCTGCGCATGTCGTCGGCGGAGAGGTCCAGTCCGGTCACCGCTTTAACCATGCGGCCCAGCTGCTCCCACTGATAGAGATCCCGGTAGAAACGGCACAGCACCAGGGTATCGAAAAAGGTGAGGCGGTCCTCCCATTCCACGAACATCTTGGCCTTGCCCTCGATCTGGTCTGAGTCAATCATGCCGGACAATTCGGGCTTGTAAAAGGTGGACCGCATGTGACATGCACCACGGGGCGAAGTGCCGTAGGCCAGGCCCATGCCCTTGAGCACCCGGGGATCGTAGCCAGCCGGCTCCAGACCCTTAACATGGATGGCCTGATCAGCCATGTCCAGCTCGGCGGCGGCGGTTTTAATGCCTTTGGCCAACACCGCCCCCAGGCCACGCTGGGCGGCGATATCCTTGAGCAACTCCACCATGCGGTCAACGTCGCCGTATTCGATGGCGTAGTCGCTCTTCTTCATGCGATAGGCCTCTATGGCCAGGCCCACCAGGTTGCCGCCGCTTATAGTGTCCATGCCCAGGCGGTCGCAGACATCGTTGAGATAGGCGATCTCCTCGATGCTGTCCACCTCACAAAGTCCGCCGAAGGAGAAGATGGTCTCATATTCCGGTCCCTCGATGCGCAGACCCTTGTGGCGACCCTCCTTCACCGTGGCCAGGCGGCCGCAGGCGATAAAACACTTCAAGCAGGCGTGCGGCCGGACCTCGCAACGCTCGTGCAGGGCGGCGGCGTTGATGTTTTCGCGGTGCTTAACGGTGCCTTCGTGCCAATAGCGGCTGGGGAACGAGCCCACATGGCTCATCACATCCACCATCATCGGAGTGCCCATGGTATTGTAGGCCTTCACGCCGGCGTCGTCCTTGGCCTTGGCGGCCAGTTCCTTGACAAAATCCTTGGCCTCCTTGTTGTCGGCCAATTCCTTTTTCTGGCTGCCCCAGAAAGCGATGGCTTTGATGTTCTTGGAGCCCATCACCGCACCCACGCCGGTGCGGCCGGCCGAGCGCCAGTAGTCATTTTCGATCACCGCGAAGCTGACCTGGTTTTCACCCGCCGGGCCGATCACCACCACCGCTGGGCGCTTGGCTTCGGGCCGGTTTTTTTTGATCCAGTCCTTGACCCAGTCCTCGCTGGCATAGGTGTCCTTGCCCCAGAGTTCGGCCGCCACATGGTACTTGACTCCCTCCGGCGATATCTCCAGCCAGGTGGGCTCGGCGGCGGCCCCCTTGATCACCACCGCGTTAAAGCCGCTGGCCGCCATGGGCTCGGCGGCGGTGCCGCCAGAATACGACTCCGAGAAAAAGCCGGTCTGGGGAGACTTGGTGAACACACCGTGGCGGCAGGAGCCCCAGATAGGGGTGCCGGTCAGGGGACCGGTGGCAAAGATAAGACGGTTGTCGGGGGACAAAGGCTCCACGCCAGGCGGGTTCTGCGCCAAGAGCAGCTTGATGGCCAGGCCCTTGCCTCCTAAAGTTTCGGCCAGCACCTTGTCCGGCAGTTCAACCACTTGCGCGGATTTGGTGTCCAGGTCGATGTCCAAAAGCTTATTGAAGAATCCCTGCATGGGTTTACATCTCCCCTATGATGGCGGTGCTGAATATTATAGCACTTGCCGGTAGATGTCCTCCGCATCCTGGGCAGTCATGACGCGCGGGTTGTTGGCCAAAAGGCGGGTGACCTTCATCGCCCCCTGGGCCAGCGCAGGAATATGCTCCTCTTTCACCCCGAATTGGCCCAGTCTGGTGGGCACCTTCAGGTCGTGGGCCAAAAGCATTACCTCGTCCACCGCAGCTTCGGCCGCCTCGCGGTCGGAAAGCCCGGTCAGATCCTGGCCCATCATCTCCGCCAAATCGGCGAACTTGGCCACATTGCCAACCAGGTTGAACTTCATAACCGCAGGCAGCATCAGGGTGTTGGCCACCCTGTGGGGGATGTGGAACTCCGCGCCGATGGGATAGGCAAAGGCGTGCACCGCCGTGACCCCGGCGTTGGCAAAGGCGATACCGGCAAGTAGGCTGCCTTCCAGCATGGCTGCCCGCGCCTCCAGGTTGCCGCCCTGGGCGAAAGCGGTGCGCAGGTTCTCGGAGATCAACTCCACCGCCCGTTGGGCCAGCATGTCGGTGAAGTCAGTGGCGTTGACGCTGGTGTAGGCTTCAATGGCGTGGATCAGGGCGTCCATGCCGGTGGCGGCGGTGGTGGCCGGCGGTAGACCCAGGGTTAGTTCCGGGTCCAACAGGGCCACCTTGGGAAACAGATGAGGGCTGACCACGCCTTTTTTCAGCTTCTCCTCTTCGTCTGAGAGTATTGCTATGGGCGTCACCTCGCTGCCGGTGCCGGCGGTGGTGGGCACCATGATCGAGGGCACCCCCGGCTTGGGCACCAGATCCACGCCGCAGTAGTCAGCGATGCATCCGGGATTGGCCAACATGACCGCCGCTGTCTTGGCGATGTCAAGGGGGCTGCCGCCGCCCAGGCCGATGACACAGCGGGGCTTGAAACCGTCCAGCTTGTCCAGGCAGGCCTCCACGGTCTCGTAACGAGGATCGGGCTCGACCTCGGAGAAAATCTGGTATTTGATCTTGGCCGCCTTCAAGGAGGCCTCCACCGGTTCCAGCAGGCCGGCGCCGATGACGCCCCGATCGGTGACGACCAGGCAGTTGGAGGCGCCTAGTCCGCGCACCTCCTGGCCCAGGCCGGCCACGGCGCCGGGGCCCATGACGATGCGGGGAATAGTACGGAATATGCTAATCCTGCCCAACATGGCTGACTCTCCCTTTATCCATAGCGGGTCTGATGCCCGTGGTTTGCTTGTTAGGTGAAGGGTTCCCGTCCATGCCCCGCAGCTTTTGGCGCGGGGCGGTTTATTTCTTTCTAGCGGCCCACGATGATGGACAGCTTTTCGTCCTCGGCTATCTGCTGGGGCAGGCCCTCGAACAGGATCTCACCCCGTTCCACCACATAGGCCCGGTCTATGACCTTGGATGCGTTGCCCAGGTTGGATTCAGCCAGGATGATGGAGATGCCCATGTCTCTGATGCGGCGCATGGCCTGGGAAAAGTGGCGCACCACCAATGGCGCCAGTCCCTCAAAGGACTCGTCCAAAAGCAGCAGGGAGGGGCTCAGGGCCAAGGCCCGGGTCACTGCCACCATTTTTTTTCGCCGCCCGACAAGTTACCCCCTGCCCTTTCCCACAGATCCTTCAGCTTTAGAAATATCTCGAATCCCTGCTCGGGCTGGAAAGTGCCTCCGTTGCGCCGCTTTTCCACCACCCAGGTGCCCAGCCTGATGTTCTCCTCCACAGTCAGCTCCGGAAACACTCGGGAGTCCTCCGGCGCGTAAGCCAATCCCATCAGCACCCGCTCGCGGGTGGAATAATTTATGTTACAATCTCAAAAGTGGATCTCAGCGCTTCTGAACAAATTTCGCTTGGCTAACCTGCTAATATTTATGACATCAAGCCCAGCAAGCAGGTTAAAAATCACTTTTTGTTCATTATATTGAATAATCCACTTGGTTATCGCGAGACGGAATCAGCCAAAGCGACCTCTGGCAAGCAAGTAGGCATTTTCTAAATTAAATTAAGCATTAACTGGTGGTTTGGGAGTGTCCGTTAGCGGTGCAAGCTCAAAGGAGTATTTCAGGTCTG
>Ga0307423_1001378_pt1 | contig 14721 bp, 17 predicted proteins | sample SalMarWE160310MG_FD_202154 | JGI IMG/M metagenome (GOLD analysis project Ga0307423, IMG submission 202154) | Salt marsh sediment microbial communities from the Plum Island Ecosystem LTER, Massachusetts, United States - WE1603-10 | ecosystem: Environmental > Aquatic > Marine > Intertidal zone >...
TGATACCCTCCACGCACAGTCATGCAGGCTGATTCAAGCCTGTCTCGACTGCTCGATATTTAACAAGATATTTGTTTCATGACTATTTTATCACCTTTATGTCGGCCCCCGGTCTGGTCCGGGAAAGCCAGATCATATCGCAAGCCCACCCCCATAGGACACACACCAGGGCGGCGGTTAGGCTCCGATATCAATACGCCTCCGAAGAAAATGCCGCACCCGATCCAGAGCGGAACATCTCAGCACCAAACCCGCATCATGCAGCAATCACTGTCACCTGCGTTCCTTGAAAAATTCTTGACAATATCTTTACAGGCTGGTATAGTACTGTCCATCTTGAATTCGCTGGAATAATGTTTCGAAGAAGGTGGACCCATGGCCGAGGAACAGCCGACATACAACTTGAAAGCGGTAGTGCGCGAGACGGGCATCAAGCCTGATACGCTGCGCGCCTGGGAGCGGCGCTACGGGCTGCCGGAACCGCAGCGGACCAGCGGTGGGCATCGCCTGTTTACGCCCCGCGATATCGAAACGTTAAAGTGGCTCACCGCCCGTCAGGAAGAGGGTATGAGCATCAGCCGCGCGGTTGACTTGTGGCGAACGCTCGAGGCACGCGGAAAAGATCCGCTGCTGGCTATGCCATATGGTGTCTCGGCTCACGCGGCAGAACTCACATTTACCGGCGGGGAAGCGATCGACGAACTTCGTACAGCGTGGATCGCGGCTTGCCGGGATTTCGACGAGGAAAAGGCGGAAAGCGTGCTCAACCAGGCTTTCGGCCGCTTTTCACCGGAGCGGGTCTGCCTTGAACTGCTCGTAAAAGGGCTCTCCGAGGTTGGGGAGGGATGGTACCAGGGCGAGATTACGGTGCAGCAGGAACACTTCGCTTCCGCCCTGGCCCTGCGCCGGGTTGAGGCCTTGCTGGCGTCCGCCCCACCCCCCACCATGCCCGGCACGGTGCTCGTAGCCTGCCCACCTGAAGATGAACACACCTTCAGCCCGCTGCTCCTTACCTACTTATTGCGCCGCCAGGGAAGGCGTGCGTTGTTCCTGGGTGCCGATGTCCCCTTTGCCCGCTTCGAGTCCGCGCTGGAGGGGGTCAACCCGGACCTGGTTATCATGTCAGCCTATGAGCTGCGTACAGCAGCTGCTTTGATCGATTTTGCCTCTCTGCTCGCCGAACAGGGCATCATCTTCGCATTTGGCGGGCGAATCTTCAACGACCTACCGGACCTGCGCGTCCGCATTGCCGGCCACTTCCTGGGTCAGACGCTCGGCGAAGCCCCACAGGCGGTCGAGCAGCTTCTCAAACTGCGTCCTGAAACCCCACAGGTCTCACCTATCGCACATCAATATCAAATGGCATTTGATACGATGGGCGACAGACAATCTGCCCTCAGTGCCAACCTCAGCCAGGCGATGCGCAAGCTGAAGCTCGATCCGGTTCAATTGACCAACGCCAATCTTCACCTGACACGGGATTTCCTGGCCGCACTGCGTCTTGGCGACCCGTCCTTGGTATCCAAAGATCTGGTTTGGGCACGCGGCCTGCTGCGGAATTACGGCATCCCCGAACCCGCCCTCGACGAGTACTTAGCAGCCTACCAGCAGAGCGTGCAGGAGGTCGTCGGAGAAGCCGGGGAACCGATCACGACCTTCCTTGAGAAAATGACCAATCGTGACGATTTCAATGGAAATGGCAGCAAGTAAGCTGGAGAGTTGACGATGATACTGGTAACAGGCGGTTCGGGTTATCTCGGGAGTCACATTGTTCGCCGGCTGGTCGCAGGCGGAGCTGAAGTTCGTGTTCTGGTCCATGACATCGGTAGGTCCCGCCGTGAGGGGCGCCTGAGGGACTTACCGATCGAATTTGTTGAAGGTGATGTCACTCAACCCGAGACTCTAAAACCAGCGATGATGGGCCTCGATGCGACCATCCACACCGTGGCGATTGCAATCGAGCGCGGGCGCGGTACCTATGAAGAGGTCAACACACAGGGCACGGTCCACATGGTCGACGCTGCCAGCGCGGCCGATGTGCGCCGTTTTATCAACATCTCCCAGCTTGGCGCGGCACCTGATCTGCCCTACCGATTCCTGGCCTCGAAAGGCCGTGCGCAGGAGTATGTCGCCGCCTCCAATCTGGAATGGACCGCCTTCCGTCCATCGGTCATCTGGGGACCGGAGGACGAATTCGCAAACACATTTGCCCGTCTCGTGCCGCTCACGCCGATCATCTTCCCGATCGTCGGTGGCCCGGAGGCACGCTTCCAGCCGGTCTGGGTGGAGGATGTGGTTTCGTCCGTCATCAAATCGCTGGAGGATCCTTCCACCATCCGGGGGGAATATGAACTTGGTGGACCGGAGGTCCTGACACTCGAGCAGATCGAACGGCGCACGCTGGAGGCAATCGGGGCGCGAAGAGTCATGGTCCGCTTCCCAATGCCGCTCCTGCGTCTTGCCGTACGCGTGATGGAGGCCGTACTGCCCAATCCGCCCGTCACGAGCAGCCTGCTCGAGCTGCTGGCGGTGAGCAACGTCACGTCCGAGAACGTCCTGGGGCGCTTCGTGGCGGAACCGCGCGCCTTCACCGCTGAGGCCGCATCCGAATATATGCGCGAGTTCACCGTTCGCCAGACCCTGAGGAAGTTTCTCGGACGCTAGCCGTCTCGCCGGGATTTTCGGGCCATGGATTACCATCATCGTTTCATCCTCAAGGCACCTTTAGAAGAAGTCCTGGCCTTTCACCTATCGGCCAGATCACTGCTGGCAATCACGCCGCCTTTCCTCTTCATGCGCGACGTTGATGCACCCCAATGCATGACTGAGGACAGTCGAATGGCTTTCACGCTCTGGCTCGGACCGCTGCCCGTGCGCTGGCAAGCGCGCATCGAGAGCCTGGATTCGTCCGGCTTTGACGATGTACAGATAGAGGGTCCATTTGCGGCCTGGAAACATACGCACCGATTCGAGGCGCAACAGGATGGGACCTGCCTTGTGCACGATCATGTCAGGCTGCGCCTCGAATACCACCCCATCTGGCCAAGGACGACCGTTAGCGCAAGTACTGCAGAACGTACTCCGCCACCGACTGAACCATGGCCTGGTCCTCGCCAATGACCTCGATCACGATATCGCCCTCGAAGAGGGCAATCAGGTCGTAGTCCTCGGCATCGCTTCGGTAGTTGATGGCGGCCCGATCGGCAATCCCCTCGATCTCTTGGGGATCCTCCATCGCTGGGTAGCTCAAGTCGAAATGGTCGGGCGACTCCAGGTACAGGATGTAAACATCACCGATGGCTCCCGTCGATCCACCGTAGACCAGCCAGTACGAACATGCGGGATACGTCTTGCCAAGGTTGGTCGGTTGTGGTTCCTTGCCCAATTCGGCACCCACGGCCGCAGCCAGCTGGTCTCCGGGGAACACGGTGCATACATCCATAGATTCGAAATCCCGGCTAGTCGTACCCGGCTCGAGCCCGACTGCTGCCGATTGGGCGGAGGTCGCCTTCGCCCCTCCACTGGGTGCGGCGTCACCTACCTGTTCGGCCGTCGGTTCCGACCCCGAGCACGCCGCAACCGCCAACGCTACCGCCAATCCCCCACCAACAAGAAGTAAACGGATCCTCATGGTCTCCCTCACTCCTCCGGTTCAAGCGAACCTCTCGAACCTCTCGCCCCTGATGCCCCCGCCCGGCACGATGCGCTCGGACCTTTGCAACCATCCTGCCTAAGATCAGTGACCGCCCACGGTCGCCCTTGGCAGCTCGAGCTCTGCCCGAGGTATCTCGCGAACATGTCCCTGTCGCGCGTTGTAAATCAATAATGCCGAAACCCACCGCCACTCAATTGCCCTGCTGCTCGTTGCCATTCTCGCGCTTTCTGTGGCTGAATGCTATCAACCCGAGGGAGAGATACACAGTCGGACTGTCAAGTTATTGTCCAATTATATATTGACATTTGTCTAAGTTTGTGTTAAGTTTCGTCCAAGTTGGGTGATCGACCTATCGATGAAGAGGACGGAGAGAGCGGTGGACGAACGAGGAGTTGTTGTCAAGGATCTCGCCAAAAGGTATCGCGGAGATGTCATCGCACTCGACGGGATCAGTTTCCAGGTTGAGCCCGGTAGCGTTTTCGGTTTCCTAGGTCCGAACGGTGCCGGCAAGAGCACGGCGATCAAAATCCTGACTACGCTGGCGCTGCCCAGCGCAGGAAAGGCAACCGTCGGCGGATATGATGTCGTCAGCCAGGCGGATGACGTGCGCTGCATTTCCGGAGTGGCCCTGCAGGAGGTTGGCCTCGACCCGCTGCTCACGTCCATGGAGCTGCTTACGATCCAGGCCAGGCTGTTTGGGATGAATTCCTCCGACGCACGCCAGCGTGCAGTGGAATTGCTCGAGCTGGTGCGGCTGACAGATGCCGTCGGCCGGCGCGTCTCGACCTACAGCGGCGGCATGCGCCGCAGGCTGGACCTGGCACTGGCGCTGGTCCACGAGCCAGAGATTCTCTTTCTCGATGAGCCAACGACCGGGCTCGATCCCGCCAGCCGGCGCGATGTTTGGAATGAAGTACGCCGGCTGAACCAGTCGCTGGACATGACCATCTTCCTGACGACACAGTACCTGGAGGAAACCGACGAGCTGGCAGATCAGATTGCTATCATCGATCGGGGGGCGATTCAGATTCAGGGCTCGCCCGCCAAGCTTAAGGCTTCCCTCGGCAATGAATCGATCAACGTCGCCTTCGAAAACCCCAGACTGGCAGAACGTGCCCTGGGCATCATCGGTTCGAGTTACCCCGGTTCACGTCTCGACCGCGATACGCTACGCCTGTACATGAGCGGCGCGGCGGCCGCTATTCCGGAAGTCCTGAACCAGCTGCAGGCAGCTTCTTTGCAGCCGATCTCGCTCACCCTCACCCAGCCCACGCTGGATGACGTGTTTCTAAAAGTCACCGGGCAGAGCCTGATTGAAGACAAGATCGAAGCTGAACCCCAGGCCTTGATGGCCTGAAGGATAACGAAAATTATGAGCGAATCAACCATGAACGCACCCATCACCAACACGAGCTCGCCGCATGCTTCGTTTCCAGTTCAGCTCTTCCTGGTAACCCGCCGCACGCTGGTGACCATCTTCCGCACGCCTTCGGCACTGCTGCCGCCCATCGCGATCAGCGTGTTCTTCCTCGTCATCTACAATTCGACGCTGGGGACCGCCTCGGGCTTCATCCCCAACCTGGGCACGAACAGCTACCTGGGCTTCATCCTGCCGCTTTCCATCGTCAGTTCTTCTCTATCGGGAGCCAGCGTGGCAGCGCAGAACATGGTGCGCGACATCGAAACAGGCTACTTCGACAAGCTCCTGCTGACCCCGATCAGCCGGGCAGCCCTGCTGCTTGGCCCGATCCTGGCCGGGGCGCTGATCCTGGGCCTTCAGGCACACATCGTGATCCTGGTCGCACTCCTGATGGGGTTGAAATCGGCGACCGGTATCGCCGGCCTCTACGCCGCCATCGGACTGGCAGTCCTGCTCGGCACGGGCTTTGCCGGCTTTACGGTATCGGCCGCCCTCGGCAGCGGCAGCGCGGCGGCCACCCAGGGCGCGGGCTTTATCTTCTTTCCACTCACCTTCCTAGCACCGACCTTCGTACCGCTGGAACTGCTCGGAGGCTGGCTTAAGACGGCTGCCAGCATCAATCCGATCACCTATGTATTGGAGGCAATGCGCTCGATTCTCAACCAGGGCTGGGACGGGGCTGTCATCGGCCGGGCCTTGCTCGCCTGCCTGCTGCTGGGCACGGCAATGTATGCGCTGGCCGTATTGGCACTGCGGGTGCGCACCCGCCGCCGCTGAGAGTCTGATCGGCCGATGCCGGCGATGAACAGGATCGTGGTGGTTGAAGCGGGGATCGGCGGTCTTTCGGCAGCCGCCCTCACCCGCACCGGAGCGGACGTGACTGTTCTTGAAGCACATGTCCACCCCGCCGGCTGCATGGGCACGTTTTATCACCAGGGCTACCGCTTCGACGCGGGGGCGACGCTCGCGGGTGGCTAGAAAAGGAAGGCCTATGCCTGACAAGCAGGACGGCGGGCGGAAGCCCGGACGTATCCTCGTCACCGGCGGCACCGGCTACATCGGCGGGCGGCTTGTGCCGCGCTTGCTCGCCGCAGGGCATGCCTTGCGAGTGATGGCACGCGATACCAATCGGCTGCAGGGGCGATCATGGTACGACGAGGTTCAGGTCGTCAGGGGCGATGTACTTGACCCGCAGTCACTGCACCCGGCGCTTGAGGGCATCGATACAGCCTACTACCTGGTTCACAGCATGCTCGCCGGAGCCGATTTTCATGCCCGTGATCAGCAAGCTGCATCGAACTTCGCCCGCGCCGCGGCTGAAGCCGGCGTACAGCGCATCATCTACGTCGGCGGGCTCGGCGATCCGGCCGCTGACCTTTCGCTCCATCTGCGCTCACGCCAGCAGACTGGAGAAGCCCTCCGTTCGAGCGGTGTGCCCGTGATTGAGTTTCGGGCCGGAATCGTAGTCGGTGCCGGCAGCATCTCATTCGAGATGATCCGCTACCTGGCCGAACGCGTGCCGATCATGATCTCACCCCGTTGGGTATTCACCCGCACGCAGCCGATCGCAATCCGCAATGTTCTCGATTACCTCCAGGCGGCGCTTTCGTTCACAACCGAAGAATCCCAGATCTTCGAGATCGGTGGGCCGGAAGTCATGACCTATGGCGAGATGCTCTCCGGGTATGCCCGTGTGCGCGGCCTGCGCCGCTGGATCGTACCCGTGCCGGTCCTGACTCCACGCTTATCTTCCTACTGGGTGCACTGGGTCACACCCATCCCGGCCGTCATCGCCCGACCGCTGATTGAAGGCTTGCGCAACGAAGTGATCGTGCGCAATGACCTCGCCCGGCGCACTTTCCCCGGCGTCGAGCTCATGGATTATGACCACGCGGTCGAAGAGGCTCTTTTCAACCTGCGAGCGCGGACGTTAGAAACCGCATGGAGCGATGCCCTTTCGACCAGTCAGGGCGACGTGCCACCGGTTGAACTCAGGACTGAAGAGGGCATGATTATCGAACGCCGTTCGCTCGAGCTGGAGCTCCCATCACGAGCGATCTTCGCTTCATTTAGCACACTTGGTGGTGATGGCGGCTGGCTTTACGCGAACTGGGCATGGCACCTGAGAGGGCTTCTCGATAGGCTTATCGGCGGGGTCGGATTTCGCCGCGGCCGACGTGATCCGGAAGCGCTGCGCGTCGGTGACGCTCTTGATTTCTGGCGTGTCGAACAGCTGGTACAGGATCAAAAACTGCTTCTGCGGGCTGAGATGAAGGTGCCTGGAAGGGCCTGGTTGCAGTTTGAAGTCCAGCCGGTCGGCGGTTATCGAAGGCTGATGCAAACCGCATACTTCGCTCCCAAAGGGCTTTCCGGGCTGCTCTACTGGTACCTGCTCTATCCAGTCCACCGCCTGATCTTCTCTGGCCTGATAGTGAAGGTTGCCGAACGAGCTGCTGCCTTGAGCACCTCAGTTCCGCCCGATTTAAAGGCCGCGTAAAATCACATGACAAAGCTTGATCCATCGAAATTGAGTGTACGTTTCCTGGACCCTGTGCCTCCAGTTGCGCAAGTAGTTCCACGCTGTTACACCCTCACACACTCCGATCGCACAGGGGAGCTCTTCCTTACCATCGGTGGAGACTTCGACCGCGAGCAGATTTCAGGCTTCTACACGCGCTTGATGCGTGATGAGGTGCTCGCGGAGTGGAGGAGAGACGAAAGCCCCGCGCTGCATCTCTACTGCCACGTCAGTGGCGGGCTGGTCCTGGGTGGCGCAGCCTGGCGGGCTTCGATCTTCGAATACCACATGCCGCAAGTCCTGCAAGCCTTTCGCTACGGCGATCGGGAACACTTCAGAGCTCTTCCGGAGCTCGATCAAGCACCAGTCTATGTTCATTTCCAGGCTCGCCAGCGGAAGTTGAATAGGATCACACCCTGGGGCACCTGCGGAGATTTCGCAATCATCGTAGACTGACGCCCATGGGTAATGACCTCACACAGCGCTTCTTCCCCTTTGAGCGCCTGGGGCTGGCGAGGAACCCATTCAGCGCGCTGACCGAAGATGAATGGGCCGCCCTGGCCTGGCTCCATCCGGCCGTGAGAGCAGCACTTGATCAATCCACGCCGGTCGTGCAGATCCTCGGCGAAAGCGGACGGGGAAAATCAAGCACGCTGCTCGCAATAAAGCGGGAACTACTCACGCTCGGCCGGGATCCACATTACGTCTTTCTTCCCCCCGACTCCCGCTGGCTAAAGGCTTCAGAGATCTATGGCGATCCGCTTCTGATCGACGAGATCGAACGGCTGCCGGCCCGCTCCCGCCGGCGCCTTTACCATACGAGACTGCATGCGCACGGGGATCTGCCAAGTTTGATCTTCAGCTGCCACGTCGATCTGGTGCCCGAAGTGGAACGGCTTGAGACCGGTACAACCGTCTCGGTCAAGATTCCACCCCTCAACGAAACCCAGCTTGGCGACCTGCTCACTGCACGTATCCGCTCCGCATCAACCGGGGAAAACCTGCCTGTATGGTTCAACCCGGGGGCAGTGAATCTGCTCTCACAGCTCTACGGCGGTGATCTGCGGAGGATAGAACGCACTCTATACGAGGTCTTTCAACGCCTGGAGAGTGCGGGCGAGATTGACCGTGGAGCGCTGCGAATCTTGCTGGAACTCAGCGGCGGGAATCCGGAGCAAGAATGAAACGGGCACTCGCCCGAGGGTCGCGCGCCAGAGGAAGATCAAGGGATGCTTCAACTTCCCAGACGAGGCTCACGTAATGGCCGCTGTAGCTCCACGGTTCACGCGGTGCGGTGAATTGAAACCGCTGGTAGTGAGACACACCCCCCCGCAGCTGGCCCTGGAAGAGATCCTCCTGCCCTGCAACCCCTTCATCACGATCGCCCCGGCCCTCCGTGTGCCAGCGTAAGCGTGCCAACAGATGCCGGCAGTTCAGATCGGCTGGCGGCGTTACCTGGATGCTGCCCTGGATCACTTCGCCCGGTCTGAAAGCGGGAACGCTGCCGGTCGATTCAGGGGATAGGAAGCTGATGCTCAGCTCAACGTCCGCCATTTATACATCCTCCGCCAGGACTGTGAGTTCATATTCGTCCTTCACATCCGGCCAATCCTGGGCGTTCACCAGCACGCGCATCAGCCACTGCAGTTTGTTATGGGTACCTTTGAAGCTGTGCATCGCATCCCTGGGGACTGTCATCCGGCCCTCGCTTTGCGTCGCTTGGCCGGCATTGAAGTGCCCGATCGGGGCTTCGAAGAAGTCGTGCACCTCTTCGTGCACCTCCGTGTAAGTATCCGTCCCCCGACGATAGGTCGCTGTCTCGCGAAAGATGAGTTCCACGCGCGAATCGAGAATATCCACCGGCAAGCGAAATGTCTGTTCGTATCGCACGCTGAAGGTTTCGTTCGGCTGGAGGGTGGTCTTGGAAGCCGTCAGCTTCGGCTTTCCAATCCGCACGCCTGCGATCCTGCGCCAGAACCCACCGACCTGCAGGAAGACACCAATGGCAATGAAGGGCAGACCAAAAAGCGCCATGATGCCGGCGCCGGATTTCCATGCGGTGAAAGTCCAGAACAGTGAGAAGGAGAGCCATAGGATAGAGAACAACACCAGGCAGCCTCTTCCCTGCTTCGATTCGACGGATTCTCGGAGCTGCTGCATGGGACCTCTCAGCTGAAGGATTATCGAGTTCGAGCTGGTGGGATGTTACTGGAGATCGCGCTCTCGGTCCAGTGTCCGTTCTTGCTTTTCTGTCCCTGTTTTCAGTCCTTGCGGCACTTTAATTCGGGAGTGGCCGTACTCTTGCAACTTGCTCAGGTGCAAAGGGGATGCACAGATAACACGGGGATGATCGCATATGGTTGAAGAAGCTCTGGTAAGCCTACCGTCTGCCAGCCGGGCGCTGCGGGTGTTGGTGGTAGATGATGAGGTTGCATTTTGTGCTGTCGTCTGTGAAATCCTCATCGCCAGCGGGTATATTGCCACCTCTGCCAACGGCGTATTGGGCGCCAGGGAAATCCTGCTGCGTGAGCGACCGGACGCGATTCTAAGCGACATCATGATGCCAGAAATCGATGGCCTGCAGTTTGTACGTGAACTGCGCCAGGATCCTCGCACTATGAAAATCCCGGTGCTCGTCGTCAGCGCGAAAGCTTCCAGCAGCGATCGACAGGCCGCGCTGGAAGCCGGCGCTTCAGGGTTTCTCGCCAAACCATTCTCCGCCAGTGAGCTAGAAGCTAACCTCACCGATGTCCTGCAAATAGAATAAGGGTCGCTCATTCTTTGACTTGACGCTAACGAGCCGGCTGGGATAGAATTTCATCCCCGGGACGAGAATGCCATTGGAGGAGTCTTACCGTATGAACGCTCGTCGAGTCATTGTTTGGGCTGTTTCGCTGGTCTTTGGTCTTATAACCACAGTGGGCATCATCATAATCTTCGGCACCACGCTTGAAAAATTTTCGATTGCCAATGCCATCCTTGTGTTTCTCTCGAGCGCGGGAATTGCCTTTATATGGCTCGATTACCTGCTTCGGACACAATATCTGCGCAGCTAGCGGCTGGGCAATCTCCGATAAAATTAAGGGCGCCTCCCGATTGGGAGGCGCTTATGTTTTCTAAGCAGTTATGTGGTCAGGCACTGATTGGCAGGTTGGCGATGGTTTTAATCAGTTCCTCGGAATCGATATCCTTCAGCAGGTAACAGTCTGCACCAGCCCGAATCGCCGCCTGCTCTTCCCAGCTGGTTGGATAGCTTGTCAGGACTGCCAGGCGCGGGGCCCGTGGCAGGGCTGCTAACTGCCGCAAGATCTCTAAACCCATTCCATCCTTGCGTTTTACCTCGAGCAGTACGATATCCGGTTTGCCACCGCGGATCTCGGTCATGACTGTGTCTACATCACCGCCGTGCCCAATAACCGTAAGATTGGCAGCGCGGCCTAAACGCTCAACAAGCGCAGCTCGTACGCCAGGATGTTCATCAATGATATAGAGCTTGGCCGCGTTCACAAATTGCTGGCTCCTCTCAATGCTCAGTATATTGGTGCCAACCATCGTGCCCTAGTGATCTCCTTCCCGATGTGGTTTGCTACCTGTCACGCGGAAAAAGATACGCTGATGACCTGCGCGAGGCTTTCCTGACTTTCGATTTATGTCAATTTACGGGTTCGGAGGGGATTCGAACAGTGATGGTTGTGCCTTCGCCCGGACTCGAAACAACGGCCAGCTCACCCCCGAACAGCCGGGCCCGCTCCCCCATGTTTGAGAGACCATGGCCAAGCAATTCTGGGGCGCTCTCCATCTCGAACCCCTGCCCGTTATCGATGACCTGGAGCGTAACCGTACCTTCGGATGTTTCACGCACGGTGATCCAGGTTCGTGTCGCCTTGGCATGCTTGGCGATATTGGCCAGCGCTTCCTGCGAGATATGGAACAGGTCAGCTGCGATGGACCCGTTCAGGCGCCTCACCGCCTCAGGCTCGATCATCAGATCCGTCTCAATCAGCGTGTTAGCTTTGAATTCGCGCGTCAAGCGCTCCAGGGCTTTGGGTAGATCGTCGGTCGAGATGCGGCTCGGCTGCAGATCAAGAATGTATGAGCGAATATCCCGAATCGATTTATTCAGACCGCTGATCGCCTTACCGATGCGATCTGCCGCCTCCGGGGCTCGCTCCTGGACATCCAGCCGCGCATACTCGAGCGTAAGACCGGTGGCAAAGATCGACTGGATAACACCGTCGTGCAGGTCCATACCGATCCGCTCGCGCTCTTCCAGCACGGCGACACGGCGTGCCTGGCGGTAAAGGCGGGCATTTTCGACTGCAATCCCTACCCCTGCTCCAACGGCTCCCAGAAGCCCCTGCTCCTGCTCCTGGATCACCCGCTCAGTTCTGAAGGCCAGCGTAAGTACGCCTGTCACCTTGCCTGGTGCTGTTAAAGGCACCCCGACCAGCGTTTTAAACCCACTTTGAAGGACGGATTTGCGCAGGTAGTCCGAATCGGAGTTCAAATCCGTGGTCCAGCGCGGGCTTGCCTCCTGGGCAACCATACCGATCAAGCCTTCACCAAGTCGGAAACGATCAACATCCCAGAAGGACTGGGGGGCATCACCGAGATGGATCGCCTTTTGGTATACGCCCTCCTGTTCTTCCAGGAGGAAGATTTCGCCAGCACCGGCGTGGAACAGTTTCATCACCCGCTGGAGCATTACTTCGAGCAGCTTATCAAGGTCCATCGCGGAACTTACCGCTGTTGCAAGCGAATACATCAGGCCGAGTTCTTCGTTCCGGTCTGAAAGCTCGTTCTCGTTCTCAAGCACTTTTTGATAAAGGCGGGCGTTCTCGATCGCCGCGGCGGCATGCGCGGCGAGCATCTCGATCAGGCGCTGATCTTCGAGACTGAATTCATCAGCGTTGAGTTTATCGGTCAGGTAGATCTGGCCCAGCGGCCTGCCATAAGCTGCGATCGGCACACCCAGGAAGGAACGCATCGGGGGATGACCAGCCGGGAACCCGACCGAAAGAGGATGATCGTTAATCTCCGGCACGCGAATGCTCTGGCCAGTTCGCATCATCTCGCCAATCAATCCGTCACCACGTGGTTGATGGTCGATATGATCAATTTCATCACGCGCTAAACCCAGCGTAATGAACGTCTCCAGCCCGCCTTCGTTATCGGGAATCCCAAGTGCTGCGTAGCGAGCATCGGAAAGCTCACGGGCTGCATGGATAACCCGGCGCAGCACGCCTTCCAGGGATAAATCGGAAAAGAGGCTCAGGGTAGCCCTATGCAGGGCTACCATGTCCGAACGAAGATCCGAATACGCTTTGGCGTCGCCAGTTGCCGGTGGCTTGATTTGATTCTCTCTCGTTACCATAGTTGCTTCTGGAGTGATTTTACCCTATTCAGATACCTTGAACCACTCAGGCCAGGAACGAATTACGCGCGTCATACTGTATTCGCCCTGTTCATTACAGTCTTAGGCGAGCCAGTTTGATACGAGCTTGATAGTTTTTGCCAGCAAGCCTCGCCTATAACTTGGTACGGCATAGCATGGAAAGGTGAATGAATGCCTCGAGCAAGGACATCCCGCATCGCCGGATTCTACAATCTTTCACTACCGGAGCGGCTCGAACAAGCCGCAATCGCAGCCGGGCTGGATGATGAATGGACGGCCATGTATCGGGTGGCGGGTGGGCTGGAACCCGGACAAGCCGAACACATGATCGAGAATGTCGTCGGTATCTTTGGGCTTCCGCTCGGCATCGCCACCAACTTTCTGATAAATGGTGTGGAACGCTTGATCCCGATGGTGATCGAAGAGCCCTCGGTTGTGGCTGGCGCCTCTTACATGGCAAAACTGGCCCGTGCCAGCGGCGGCTTTCTCGCGGAGAGCGACCCTTCGGAAATGATCGGGCAGATCCAGGTGCTCGATCTGCCGGATCCGAACCAGGCAGCCGAGCGGATTCTAGCCCAGGAAGATGCACTGCTCGCACAGGCTAACCTGGCCGACGAGACCCTGGTTTCTCTCGGTGGCGGCGCACGGTCGATCGAGATCCGTATCCTCGAGCAAACAGCCGCCGGGCCGATGCTGATCGTACACCTGATTTTCGACACGCTCGACGCAATGGGTGCTAATTCTGTGAATACAGCCCTCGAAAAGCTTGCGCCGAGCATTGCCCAGCTGACCGGGGGCAGGACCCAACTGAGGATCCTTTCCAACCTTGCCGACCGACGGCTGGCCCGGGCCCGCTGCCAGGTCGCTGTGAAATCCCTCGCTTTCGACGAGTTCCCGGGCGAACAAGTTCGTGATGGGATCATCGAAGCCTGGGCTTTCGCAGACGCAGATCCCTACCGGGCTGCAACCCATAACAAGGGCATCATGAATGGGGTGGATGCGGTCGTCGTCGCAACTGGCAACGATTGGCGAGCTGTGGAAGCCGGCGCGCATGCTTTCGCAGCCCGCTCCAGCCGCTACCGTTCCTTGAGCACCTGGTCGCTGGGCAAGCAGGGACAGCTGGAAGGTACTCTCGAGCTGCCGTTAGCTCTAGGAACGATCGGAGGCGCAACACGCGTCCATCCGCTGGCCCGTGCCAATCTAGCTCTGCTCGGTGTGCAACACGCTCGCGAGCTGGCCGAGATCGTGGCTGCGGTCGGGTTAGCCCAGAACCTGGCAGCCCTGCGGGCGCTGGCCAGTGAAGGGATCCAACGCGGCCACATGGAGCTGCACGCCCGGCAGGTCGCAATCGCAGCCGGTGCCGAAGGGGAGCTGATTGAACGTGTCGCCCGCCAGATGGTTGCGAGTGACAAGATCAACCTGGAAGCTGCTGGTGAATTCTTACGTGCCGAAGAAGCTTGCTGAAAAGGACTGAGACCGCATGACGTCAAACCCGATGATGATGGTGCCCAACCGGGAGGTAGGCATCGCCGGATACGGCGCTTACATCCCCCGCTACCGGCTTCCGGCGACGGAAGTCGCCCGCATCTGGAAGGGCGGAAGCGGAGGAACGCCGATTCGTGAGAAAGCCGTGGCCGGGTTGGATGAGGATGTGATCACGATGTCGGTCGAGGCTGCGCGCAACGCGCTGGCCCGGGCCCAAATCGATCCCTCCTTGATTCGAGCGGTCTGGG
>Ga0307423_1001379_pt1 | contig 14706 bp, 12 predicted proteins | sample SalMarWE160310MG_FD_202154 | JGI IMG/M metagenome (GOLD analysis project Ga0307423, IMG submission 202154) | Salt marsh sediment microbial communities from the Plum Island Ecosystem LTER, Massachusetts, United States - WE1603-10 | ecosystem: Environmental > Aquatic > Marine > Intertidal zone >...
GGCTGCCCGGGAGCGCCGTCCAAGCGGTCGGCTTCGATCCCGATGAAGGAATGCTGCCGCAGCCGAGGCGCTCGTTCCTGCCGTACCGGATGATCCAGGAGTACTTCGCCTTTCCGCACAAGTTCTTCTTCATCGACGTGAAGGGCCTGGACCAGCTGTCTGGTGCGGGGCTGGGAACCTCGTTGCAGCTCCTGTTCTACGTGTCGACGTTCCAGCGGCCCGAGCGGCACGCCCGGCTGCAGGAGGGCGTGGGCGACCGCACCCTCCGCCTGGCGTGCGCGCCCGTCGTCAACCTCTTTCCGGCCGAAGCGCGCCCGATCACGCTGACGCAGAGGAAGACCGAGTACCCGGTTTCGGTGCAGGGGGACGCGGAGGTCTTCTCCATCGAAGACGTGTTCGCCATTTCGCCCGGCACCACGACCAAGGTTCCGTTCGTGCCCTTCTATGCCCTCAAGCACCGGAGGCCCGCCCCGGGCGGCGGCCTGTTCTGGTACGCGAGGCGGGAGCCCCGCGCGTTCGGCGAGAACGCCGCGTCGGATGTGTCGATTGCGTTCGTAGACCTGGATGGGGAGACGGTCCAGCCCGATTTCCATTCGATCGGCGCGAACGTGACGTGCTCCAACGGTAACCTCCCGAACGAGCTTCCCTTCGGCACCACGAGGTCCGACCTCCATCTCGAGGAGGAGAGCGCTCCGCTCACCGGAATCTTCATGCTGACCGCGCCTACCCGCGTGGTGCGCCCACCGCTCGGGGGACAGCTGCTCTGGCGACTGGTGTCGATGCTCTCCCTGAACCAGCTGTCCCTTGTCGATCGGGGCGCCGAAGCGTTCCGGGAGATGATCCGCCTCTACAACTTCGGCGGCTCGACGCTCGGCGACCGGCACGTGGAGGGCATCATCGAGGTACGTGGCGAGCCGATGCACGCGCCCGTGCAGAGCGAGCACGGCCTCGCGTTCGCCCGGGGGAGGAGCGTCGAGATCGAGTTCGACGAGGAGGCCTTCACCGGGGGCAGCGTCTACCTGTTCGCGTCGATACTCGAGCGGTTCCTGGCGCAGTACGCCTCGTTGAACAGCTTCTCACGACTTGTTGCCAGAACGAAACAGCGTCCGGAGATTCTGAAGGCATGGCCACCGAGGGCAGGACACAAGCCGCTCCTGTGAGCGACGCTGCGGCGCGCGAGGCGCTGGATCGGGAGCTGGTGGACCGTGCCCACTCGTTCCGTTTCTTCCAGGCCGTACGCCTGTTGGAGCGACTCCACCCCGAGCGCTCGAGGGTCGGGCGCTTCGGCCACCCCGCCGACGAGGTCGTGCGCTTCGGCGCCAACCCGGACCTGTCCTTCCCGGCCGGCGAGATCCAGGAGATGTCGCGGGTGCCGGACGGCCCGTGGAAGATGACCGTCAACTTCCTCGGCCTGGTAGGGCACATGGGGGTCCTGCCCCATCACTACTCGGTCCTGGTGATGGAGCGGGACAGGAATCGCGACCGAGCCCTGCGGGACTTCCTGGATCTCTTCCATCACCGGCTCGTCGCCCTTTTCTACCGGGCGTGGGAGCGCTATCGGTTCTACGTCTCCTACGAGCGTGGCGGAGGAGACCACGTCACGGACCACCTCTTCGACCTGATCGGGTTGGGCAACGCCAGCGCAAGGGAGGCCCTCGGGCTCGACGAGCACGCGCTCCTGGGCTACGTCGGGCTCCTCGGGCCGCATCAGCGCAGCGCCGGGGCGCTCGAGCAGGTGCTCGAGGACTACTTCGAGGTTCCGGTCGAGGTCGAGCAGTTCGTCGGTGCCTGGTACGATATGTCCGGTACCGCCCAGTGCAGGGTCGACGACACGGACGACGAGGGCGCCGGTCGGCTCGGCCAAGGGACCCTCGTGGGCGACGAGGTGTGGGACCCGAGCTCCCGCGCGCGCATCGTCGTGGGTCCGCTGCCGCTGGCCCGCTATCGCGAGTTCCTGCCGACCGGATCGGCCTACCGGGAGCTGCGCGCCATCACACGTTATTTCTCGGACGACCAGATCGAGTTCGAGCTCAGGCTGATCCTCGAGAAAGAAGAGGTTCCGGCCATATCGTTGGGCGCGGACGGGGGCACCCCGCTGGGGTGGTCCACGTGGCTGCGCTCGGCAGCGTTCACGCACGACGCCTCCGATACCGTCCTCTCGCTCTGAGCGGGGTCACCCATGGTCAATCTGAGATCCCTCATCGCCAAGCTGAACGACGAAACCCGCGCGGCCATGGATGCCGCGGCGGGCTACTGCATGTCGCTCACGCACTACGACGTCGAGATCGACCACTACCTGATGAAGCTCCTCGACGCCACGTACGGCGACGTGGCGTTCATCCTGAAGCACTTCGGCGTGGATCGCGCGCGGCTGGCTTCGGATCTCACGGCGCGTCTCGACCGGATGAAGACCGGGAGCGGGGACCGGCCCTCCCTCAGCCCCAAGCTCGTGGACATGCTCCAGGAGGCCTGGCTGCTGGGCTCCGTCGACTACGGAGCGCGCCGCATCCGCACCGGACACACGCTCCTCGCGCTCCTCGTCCACTCGGACCTGCGTTCCCGGGTGGTCGCATCCAGCCGCGAGCTGGACAAGATCTCGGGGGACCGGCTCCGTGAGGAGTTCGAGAGCATCGTCGCCAATTCGGCGGAGGAGGAAGGCGCGTACGCGGAGCCCGCGGAGGCGGGTGCGCCGTCGTCGGGGGCGCGGCCGGGGGGAGGAAAGACCGAGAAGCTCGACAAGTACACGCAGGACCTGACCGAGCAGGCGCGCCGCGACGAGCTCGACCCCGTGCTGGGCCGGGACCTCGAGATCCGGCAAGTCGTGGACATCCTCACGCGCCGCCGCCAGAACAACCCGATCCTGGTGGGCGAGGCGGGCGTCGGGAAGACGGCCGTGGTGGAGGGCTTCGCCATGCGGGTTGCCGCCGGCGAGGTGCCCCCCGTCTTGCGCAACGTGTCCGTCCGCAGCCTGGATCTGGCGCTCCTGCAGGCGGGCGCCGGGGTCAAGGGCGAGTTCGAGAGTCGTCTCAAGGGCCTGATCGACGAGGTGAAGTCCTCGCCGACGCCGATCATCCTCTTCATCGACGAGGCCCATACCATGATCGGCGCGGGGGGAGCGGCGGGGCAGAACGACGCCGCCAACCTCCTCAAGCCGGCGCTGGCCCGCGGAGAGCTGCGCACGCTCGCGGCTACCACCTGGTCGGAGTACAAGAAGTACTTCGAGAAGGACGCCGCGCTCACGCGCCGCTTCCAGGTCGTCAAGGTCGAGGAGCCCGTGGAAGAGGTCTGCAAGGTCATGATGCGGGGGGTCGTGCCCAGCCTGGAGAAGCACCACAAGGTGCGCATCCTGGACGACGGCATGGACGCCGCTGTGCGCCTGTCGGCGCGCTACCTCTCCGAGCGGCAGCTCCCGGACAAGGCCGTGAGCGTGCTGGACACGGCCTGCGCACGCCTCGCCCTGGGCCAGAGCTCCACGCCCCCGTCCGTCGAGAACGCCATGCGGCGTCTGCAGGACGTCGACGTCCAGATGCGCGTGCTTCGGCGCGAGGAGACGCTCGGCATCGACCACTCGGAGCGCCTGGAGCTGCTGGCGACCCAGCGTGAGGCCATCCAGGCCGAGCTCGCCATGCTCGAGGAGCGCTGGAACAAGGAGCGCGATCTCGTGGCGAAGATCCGGGAGACGCACGAGCGCCTGGAAGCCACAGCGTCGGACGGAGCGGGGAAGGGGAGCGCCGAAGCGTCCGGGGACGGAGCGGCGGCCGAGACGACCGCGAGGGGAACAACCGTAGCCGACGAAGAACCCGAGAAGCCAGAGGGAAGCGGCGAGGACGCCACGCCTGTCGACGCCGCCAAGCTCCGCGATGAGCTGAGACGTTTGGACGCGGAGCTCGAGGAGATCCAGGGGGAAGATCCCCTGGTGCCGGTGTCCGTCGACGGCGAGCTCGTCGGACAGGTCATCTCGGGATGGACAGGGATCCCCGTCGGGAAGATGATGCGCGACGACGTGGCGATGGCGCTCAAGCTCGAGCAGTTCCTGGGTGAGCGGATCATCGGACAGGACCACGCTCTCGAGGTCGTGAGCCACCGGATCCGGTCCTCCAAAGCGAGCATCGAGGACCCCGGCAAGCCTGTGGGTGTGTTCCTCCTGGTGGGCCCAAGCGGCGTCGGCAAGACCGAGACCGCGCTCACCCTCTCGGACCTGCTGTACGGGGGAGAGCACAACCTGATCACCATCGCCATGTCGGAGTTCCAGGAGGCGCACACGGTCTCCACCCTGAAGGGCTCGCCGCCGGGATACGTCGGCTATGGGGAGGGAGGTGTGCTCACCGAAGCCGTCCGCCGCCGGCCATACTCCGTCGTGCTGCTGGACGAGGTTGAGAAGGCGCACCCGGACGTAATGGAGCTCTTCTTCCAGGTCTTCGACAAAGGACGCATGGAGGACGGCGAGGGCCGAGAGATCGACTTCAAGAACACGATCATCATCCTCACGACGAATGCGGCCACCGAGCAGCTCATGGGCCTGTGCGCCGACCCCGAGACCATGCCCAGCCCGGAAGGGCTGGTGAAGGCGATCAAGCCCGAGCTCGACAAGGTGTTCAAGCCGGCGCTCCTTGGGCGCACCGTGATCGTGCCCTATTACCCGATCCGCGACGACGCCTTGAGGACCATCATCCGCCTCAAGCTCGGCAAGGTGGAGCGCCGCATGCGCGCGAGCCATCGCATCGAGCTGTCCACCAGCGACGAGCTCGTCGAGGAGATCGCCAGCAGGTGCACCGAGGTGGAGAGCGGGGCGCGCAACATCGACAACATCCTCACGAACACGTTGCTCCCCGACCTATCGACGATCCTGCTCCAGTCGATCGTCGACGGGACGAAGCCGAGCCGGATCCACATCGGTCTCGCCGAGAACGGCTCATTCCTGTACAACGGTCAGTCCGCTTCCGGAACGTCCGCCGGCGCCGAGAGTCCGGCGGCGGCGTTATGATGCGCATCGGGGAAGTCCGATCCATGCCCCGTTCGAGGGGGTTCGATGGCTAAGATCTCGCAGGAAGGTCGCCAAATCCGGATCGACACGCCCCTCGGTCCCGACGTCCTGCTGCTGCAGCGGTTCCAAGGGGACGAGGGGATGTCGATCCCCTATCACTACACGCTGGAGCTCCTCTCGGAGGAGGACGAGGTCGCCCCCGCGGATCTGCTGCGCCAGCCCGTGACGATCACGGTGGTGCTCCCCGACGGAGAGAGGAAGATCCACGGGCTCATCCGACGCTTCACGCAGATGGGTCAGCGCGAGGAGCTGACCTTCTACGGTGCGGAGGTCGTGCCTTGGCTGTGGTTCCTGACGCTGTCGCAGGACTCCAAGACCTTCCAGAACAAGTCGGTGCTCGACATCGTGCAGGAGGTGTTCGACGGACTGGGATTCTCCGACTACGAGATCCGGTGCTCGAACACGTACGCGCCCCGCGAATACTGCGTGCAATACCGGGAGAGCCACTTCAACTTCGTGTCCCGCCTGCTCGAAGAGGAGGGGATCTTCTACTTCTTCGAGCACTCCGACGACAAGCACCTGCTGGTCCTCGCGGACATGAACAGCACGTGCAATCCGTGCCCCGACCAGGACAGGGCGCGCATGGCCACCCAGGAAGGTGCGTGGCAGGAAGAGGACGTCGTCACCTCGCTCATCCTCGAGTCCGCGGTGCACCTGGGCAAGGTGACGCTGCGCGACTACGACTTCACCCGCCCGTCGCTGGACCTGGAAACGTCGGCCGGCGAGGAGGGGGATGAGGTCTACGCGTATCCCGGTCAGTACGTCGATCTCGGCGAGGGCGAGCGCTACGCGCAGCTCATCCTCGAAGAGGGTGCGTGTGGCGGACACGTGGTGCGCGGCGCGGGTAACTGCCGGGCCTTCCAGACCGGATTCAAGTTCACGCTCTCGGAGCACTACCGCCCGGACGCCAACCAGGAGTACCTGATTCTCCATATCTCGCACAGGGCCGAGGCGGGAGACTACCGATCGTGGGACACCGCTCCCTTCGACTACCGCAACACGTTCGTCTGCATGCCGGCGGCCACGCCGTACCGGCCGCCACGGGGGCGAAGTCGAAAACCCCGCATCCACGGGTCCCAAACAGCGCTCGTGGTCGGAAAGTCCGGAGAGGAGATCTTCACAGACGAGTATGGTAGGGTGAAGGTCCAGTTCTACTGGGACCGCCAGGGAGGAAAGGACCAGAACAGCTCCTGTTGGGTGCGCGTCTCGTACCCGTGGGCCGGGAAGGGGTGGGGCGGCGTCCACATCCCGCGCATGGGGCAGGAGGTGATCGTCGAGTTCCTCGAGGGCGATCCCGACCGTCCCATCATCACCGGGCGCGTCTACAACGCCGAGCAGACCGTTCCGTACGGGCTGCCGGCGAATCGGACGCAGAGCGGCGTGAAGTCCCGTAGCTCGCTGGGCGGAGGGACCGACGACTTCAACGAGATCCGCATGGAGGACAAGAAGGGGAGCGAGCAGCTCTACATCCATGCGCAAAAGGACAAGCAGGTCGCCGTCGAGAACGACCGCACGGAGTCGGTGGGTCACGACGAGACCATCGACATCGGCAACGACCGCACCGAGTCGGTGGGCAACGACGAGAAGATCGACATCGGCAACGACCGCACGGAGACGGTAGGCGCCAATGAAAGCATCACGATCGGGAAGAATCGGTCCGAGAGCGTCGGCAGCAACGAGAGCATCTCGGTAGGCGAGAATCGGTCCGAGAGCGTCGGCGGCAACGAATCGGTCGAGGTCGGAGGCTCCCGCAGCCTCACGGTCGGCAAGGACCTCAGCGAGTCGATCGGCTCCAGTCAGACCGTGGAGGTGGGCAAGGACCTGGAGGAGACCGTCGGCGGGAAGCACACCGAATCGGTCGCCAAGGAGCTCTCCGTCCATGCCAAGAAGATCCAGCTCGTGGCCAAGGACGAGATCTCCCTGAAGGCCGGAAAAGCCGAGGTGGTGTTGAAGAAGAACGGAGACATCACCATCAAGGGCAAGAAGATCACGATCAAGGGATCGGGCGACGTCGTCGTGAAGGGCTCGAAGATCACCCAGAACTGACCCTGGGAGGGCGCATGTTCCAGCAGCAGGTGACAGAGATACCCGGCGTGCTCATCGGCCGAGTCACGGGCGTCGACGACGAAGGGCTCCCGATCGTGTCCACCGCGAAGGGCGAGCGCGTCGCCGCGGGTGTCGTCTGGATGCGCGAAGCCCCCCGCTGGGCCGACTGCGTCGGGCTCAGGGTGGTCGTGGCGCACCTCGAGGAGGACGAGAGCCGGCCGCTCGTGCTGGGCCTCCTGGACGCGCCCCCGAGCGCGGCCGCGAGGATGTCCGAAACCCTCAAGCTGGAGAGCCGGCGGGAGCTCGTGATCGAGTGCGGGAAGTCGAAGATCGCGCTCCGGGCCGACGGTCGCATCGAGATCCGTGGAGGGCACCTGATCTCGAGGTCGAGCGGCCCGAACAAGATCAAGGGCGGGACCGTCCACATCAATTGAGGTATGCCCCGTTGACGGCGCTCGGCCGCCCCCCCGTCCTGGCGGACATCGTCGAGGAGCACTTCGACGAGCTGGACTTCCTCTGGGAGCACCGGGAGTCCAACCTCTTCACGCCCGACTGGGTCCTGTCGGATCTCGCGGAGCATGAGGAGCGCGCCGAGGCACATCTCGACGGCCTTCGGCTGGCCGAGCTCCACGCGGTGGACCTGGCCCGCGAGCGCCTGATGGGCGAGGAGACGTTCGCGGCCACGGCCGCAGCGCTCGTTCTCCTGGAGACTGGAGTCCCCGAGCTCCTGGACCTGGTCCGTGCGGCCCTGCGCTCCGCGGGACAGGAGGCCTTTCACGGCATCCGCATCGCGCTCCGGCACTACCCCCTCGAGCCGTTCGGGGCCGTTCTCCGCGACCTGTCCGCCGGATCCGATCCCCTCCGCGCGGCCGGAGCCGCCGACGTGCTCGCGTTCCAGAGGCTCGCGTGCCCCGGGCTCGAGCGGCTCGTGCGCGCCGAGGAGCCGGGAGCCCGTGTGCTGGCCCTGTCCGCGGCGGGGCGCCTGGGGGCGTTGACCGCGGAGAACGTCCGGGCTGCCACCGCAAGCCCCGAAGCCGAGGTGCGGAAGGCGGCCCTCGAGGCGGCCGCCCGAATGGGCATGCCCGAGCTCGCCGCCTACGGTCGCGCGGCCGCGACCCGGGAGATCGATCCGGATCCGGAGGCCGTCGCCCTCCTCGGCGTCCTGGGAAACGCCGTGGACGTCGCGACGCTGCATGCGCTCGTCGCGCGGCCCGAGCTCGCCGAGGCCGCGGTGGGGGCGCTCGGAGCACTCGGGAGGGTCGAAGCCGTCCCCCTGCTCCTCGAGCTGATGGCGGACGACGCGCTCGGCATTCCGGCCACCGCGGCATACCGCCGCGTCACGGGCGCCGACGACGTCGAGGGAGCGAAGCCCTTTCCCCCGCCCGAGGTGGCGGAGGGAGAGGACGAGGAGGAGGCCCTGCCGCCCGACCCCGCCAAGGCCCGCGCGGACTGGGAGCAGCGCGCGTCCCGCCTGCCCCCCTCGAGCCGCTGGCAACGGGGCTTTCCCGTCCCCGACGGCTACCTCCTACCCGAGTTCGACGCGCTCACCCTGGAGTGCCGCCGGGACGTCTACCTGGCGCTGCGCGCCCGGGTCGGCGCAGGGGCTCCCGACCTGGAGCTCGAGGCGCTCGCGCGGCGTCAGAGACCGACCGCATGACGCCGCCCACCCGTCCCTCCGGCCTTCGTCCCGGTTCGCCGCGCCATGCCGCACCCTGAGATCGACAACCGGACGCCCTTCGCGTTCGAGCCGCTCTTCATCGCCGACGAGGACGGGCGGCCGATCCTCGTCCCCATCGTCAAGGCGACGTTCGACGTGGACGCCCGCGGGTACGTCACGCTCGCGGAGGAGCAGCGCGTGGTGGAGTTCGCCGGCGCGCTCTACGGGGAGCCCGGCTCGAGCAGCTACCGGATCGAGCCCGAGACCGCCTTCTTCAAGCCCGCCACGGACGTAGTGCTCATCGGGCACGCGCACGCGCCCCAGGTCGGCGTGACCTACTACGTGGACGTCGAGTTCCGCGTCGGCCCCGTGGGGAAGTGGGTGCGCGTCTGGGGGGATCGCTTCGCCACGGGTCACCAGGGCGGAGGCGTCACCGCTCCCGCTCCGTTCGAGAGGATGCCGTTGACCTTCGAGCGCGCCTTCGGCGGCTGGGACCGGACTCCGGAGGATCCGACTCGGCACAGCTGCGAGCCCAGGAACCCGGTCGGCGTCGGCTTTCGCACGCAGCACGGCGTCGTCGCCGAGGGCGACCCCTGGCCGAACCTCGAGGACCCCTACGATCCGGTCCGGGGGATCGGGCGCGAGGGAAAGCCCGCCGGCTTCGGATTCCTCTCGCCGGACTGGCAGCCCCGGGTCGCGCTCGCGGGAACCTACGACGAGGCGTGGACCGCCAACCGGTCTCCTCTCCTCCCGCACGACTTCGACCGGCGCTTCTTCAACGCGGCATCCGAGGGGATGATCGCGCCCGGATACCTCGTCGGGAACGAGCCCGTGCTCGTGCGGCAAGCCACACCGGAGGGCTATTGGACGTTCTACCTACCCGGTGTAGCGAGCCCTCGCTGCGACGTGGCGACGAAGATGGGTGACGACCGGCTGATCGAGACGCACCTGGACACGGTCATCGTGGACGCGGATGCCGGGCAGGTCATGCTCATCTGGCGCAACTTCACGCCCCTGCGCGACGGCCCCCTCGACGTGCGTGCCATGACGGTCACTTGCGCCAACATGGAGCGTGCGCCATCTGTGGAGACCGTCCCGGAGGTCGAGTCGGGCGGCACAACGTTCGGAGGCTCCTGAGATGCCCGTGACGGTCGGCGTGAACTTCCTCTCCGTCGTGCACAAGGCAAGCAACGGCGTCACCATCGCGTTCCCGGACGTGTGCAAGACCCCATCGCCGGCGGGCCCGATCCCGATCCCCTATCCGAACATCGCCAAGTCGTCCGACACCGACAAAGGCACCAAGAAGGTCAAGTGCGACGGCCAGTCGACCTGCGTGAAGGACTCCAACTTCAAGATGAGCACCGGCGACGAGGCCGGGTCGGCGGGCGGCGGCGTGGCATCCAACAAGATCAAGGGGAAGGCCGAGTTCATCCTGTACTCGTTCGACGTGAAATTCGAGGGCAAGAACGTGGCGAGGGCCTTCGACCTGATGCTGCACAACGACAAGAACACGCCTCCCTTTCCGGTGCTGCAGGGACCGGTGATCGCGCTGCCGGGGAGCGCGAAGTCCGTCTGCTTCATCTGCGAGAAGGCGCTCTGACCAGACACAGCATCCGACCGTCGACGCGTGCGCTCGAGTGCGACGGTCGGACAACCGCCAGGCCATAGCGAGGAATCAGCCGCATGTCGAAACATGAGCCGGTCCCACCGCCCAAGGAGCGGTCCGTGCTCGGCCGGAATTCATCGTATAAGGACTACACCAAGAGCTGGGTAAGCGGTCGGAAGCCGTGGCGTTGCTCGGCTCACCACATCCTCCCGGTGTCGTGCTTCAAGTTGCACAACATCAAATGCAGCCCGGCCAGCAAGAAGTACTACGTCCGGCGGTGCCTCTGGGTATCCAAATACAACGTCAACGGAGGCACCAAATTCGCCGGCCTTCAAAAACCGATCGGCGAGAACAACATGGTCCGGCTACCCACGAAGTCCGGGTACACCAAGACCTACCCGACCCCAAGGCGCCCCAAGTACAAGAATCCGCACCCCGAGAACGAGTGCATGCACTCGGGCTCCTGGTCCGAGCACTTCCTCTACAACAAAGAGGTGCAGCAGTGGCTCAACGACAACGTGTGGAAGAAGCTCCAGGAAAACAAAGCGAAGCACCAAGGGAAGGGTAAGAGCATCCTCGCCGACCTGCAGAAGGGAGAGAAGCACTTTCGTGACGAGCTCGTGAAGCGCGGAAAGCGAAACGACGGCACGAAGGCATGTTGGAAGGACAAGAACAAGGCGCGGCGGTCATTGCCCTTCTCGATGGCGTCCACGATCGGACCGTACAAGACCAGAAATCCCGTTTGAGGAGGGGCTCGTTTGGACAGCAACTTCGTAGTGTGGGGTGAGGACGTGTCGTCCGGATATTGCGTGCTTGGCTACATCGAGGAGTTCGAGGACGATTGGAAGCTCACGAACGGGACATCGTTAGCGGCGGAATGGCCCGACGATGTCACTCTTCAAATGGATCCCGACTTCAAGAAGCAGATCAAGCTGTCGGACCACCTCTGCAACCCGTGCAGAGTCATCATAGCCTCTCCTGCCCTACGACAGTTCCTGGAGGAGCAAGCCGTTCCGAACCTGGAGTTCCTGCCGGTGCGGATCCTGAATCACAAGGGGAAAGTGGCGAGCGACGACTATGTAATCGTGAATCTCCACGCCGTTCAGGACTGCCTGGATCTCGATGCGTCCGGCGTCACTTGGAACGAGATCAACCCCGACTACATCATCGGGTTCGAGCAGCTCGTCCTGGATGAGAGCAGGATCGACGAGGAGGCCACGCTCTTCCGGGCGAAGCATTACGCCGACCAGATGTTCGTCCGGCGTGACTTCGCGGAGGCCGTGTCGGAGTCCGGACTCACCGGTATCGAGTTCTACGAACTCTCCGACCTGGGATAGTCGTCGTGGAGCTGGAGGACGTGGTCGACGAGCTCGTGAGCAGCAACGAGTTCGACTTGGAGCGCGTGGCGGACCACCCGGTCGACCGCATCGGTGCCCTGTGCGACGAGATCACCGACAACTTCCGGACGTTGGCCGGGTGTGCGGTGCTGCTCGAGGCAGATACCGATGGCTTTCGCCAGTTGTTGATCAAAAGTGGCGAGACGCGCCGGTACTACCTGGGCCGCTGCGCCGCCGAAGCTCCGGAGCTACGTGACCCGTATCGAGCCGCTAGCAACGGCGCCGCCTTCTTCGACGCACTCGCGGCGGGCGACGTCGGCCTTGCCCGGGAAATCGCGTCGCTTTCGTCCACGCAGTGGTGGGAAGGCGAGGAATACCCCGAGGACTTCCACTTCCTGCATTTCCTTCATCGGCTTCTCGAGGAGAGCCGGCCTGCCGAGGAGCTCGCCTCCGACGTGGACCTGCTCGAGGGCGCCCTCGAGGGTGCGGAGCCCGGGAAGCTGGACGTGTGTCGAGCGCTGTCGAACGCCGATCAGGAGGCCTTCGACCCAGCGATGGAGGACATGCTCACCGAGTACGCTGAGCACCTCGAGTCGCTGGACGATCCCTACACTCCGTACGAGGCGCTCGCTCGGAGGGTTCGGTCGGCGATCTGCGTCGAGGCGCTGGCCTTGTTGAACATCGCGGAGCTCCGGGGTCTCACGACGCAGGCGGAGTACCGTTTCTGTCCGTTGACGGCCCGTGTGCGGCCGGCGTCGAACCCGCCCGATCATCCACAGCGACGGGCCCCTGCATGATTGTGGCTGCGGTACGTCGCGTCGCCATGCAGACCTCCGTTGGAGAGGACACCAGCTCCTCGGCCGCGGCGTTCCGCGCGGGGATCACGCGGGCGCGCGAGCTGCCTGGCGCCGAAGTCATGGACCATGAAGAGACTGCCATCGACTCCGTAGTCGGACACGTCGCTGCCCGTCGCAGCCCCGGTGCGGAGGGGCTGGGCAAGATGATCGCGCTGGCGATCGATCCGTTCCGGGCGCTGGCCGAGGCGCCGGAGTCGAACCTCCGCGAGCGAACCGGGCTCTACATCGTGCTGCCCGATCTCTCGCGACGTGGCCGTGGACCGTCGCAGGTGGCCGCCGAGGGTCGCTCGGGGCCAGCGGCGCTTGGATCGGACGACGACGAGACCCCGGCCCCGGGCTTCACGGAACAATGCAGAAGCCACCTTCTGGAGCGACTCCTCCGGCATTCTGGCCGCTCGCTGCGCCCCATCGTGTACCACCTGGACTTCGGAGACCACTGCTCCTTTTCGCACGCGGTCGCTCATGCGATGAGCGACTTGCAGGCCGGTGCGGTCCAGCGCTGTATTGTGGGTGCGATCGACTCGTACCTGGACGAGAAGACCCTCGAATGGGCGGCCGGCACGGGGAAGCTCAAGTCCGAGTCGTCGCCGAACGGGTTCGCTCCGGGTGAGGCCGCCGTCTTCGTCGAGTTGGTCCACCCCGGCGCGGTTTCCGACACCGCAGGCCTGATCAGCCTTCCCGCGTTCGCCGTCGAGGCGCCCGGCGAGGCCCCCCCGCGAGGGATCGGGCTGTCTCAGGCCATCCTCGCAGCAGCCGTGGGCCGCGAGGCGGAGCTGGGACTTGTCGTGAGCGATCAGAACGGTGAGGTGCCCCGCGCCATGGATTGGGGCCACGCGCTGACCCGCCTCGGTTCGACGCTGCCGGTCGTCACGGAAGCACCCCTGTGGTATCCCGCCATCTCGTTCGGAGAGACCGGCTGTGCGAGCGCTGGCCTGGCGATTGGCGTCGTTCTGGAGGGCTTCCGGCGCGGCTATCTGAGAAGCCCGGCTGCGCTGATCTACTCGGCCGCGGATACCGGGGAGCGCAGCGCGTTCGTCCTCTCCCGGTCGTAGGCGCGTAGCCCAGTCGTGCCCTCCGATCCGCCCCTCCCCCCCTCCGAGCTCCTCCAGGGCCTGCTCTACACCCACCAGCGCGCCAACCTCAACACCATCGAGGCGCACCGCGCGCTGGCCGCCGTGGAGGCGCTGCTGGAGGTCCTCGTCGAGCGGGGGCTCGTGGACCGCGAGGAGTACGAGCGCCACCGTGAGGCCGTCGAGGAGCGCCTCCGGGCCGAGTTCGTCGACAAGGGCATGGCGGTCGCGATCCAGGAGCACCCGACGAGCAAGTACGAGCACGACGGGTCCGTGGAGATCGACTGCGAGGAGCGCATCCCCCTCTGCGGGGCGGCCTGCTGCAGGTTGTCCTTCGCGCTCTCCAAGGAGGACGTCGAGGAGGGCGCGGTTCGCTGGGACCTGGGGCGCCCGTACATGATCGCGCGCACCGACGACGGGCGCTGCGTCCACCTCGATGGCGACACGCGCACGTGCGGCGTCTACGCGCAGCGCCCCATCCCCTGCCGGGCCTACGACTGCCGCCGGGACCTCCGGGTCTGGCTGGACTTCGACAAGCGGATCCCGAACCCGACCCTCGGGCAGGCGGACTGGCCATCGGGCGCTGAAGCAGCGGCACAGGCCGCCCTGGGGCGCCCTTCCGGTGGGGAGGCCACCTCGTCATAGTCCCGGACTTGGCGGCTTGGCCCGTCAGCCGCCTCCCTCCGCCTCCTCCGCCGTCATCAGCCCGCTCCCCGTCATCTTCGCGAGGATCACGGTGATGTTGTCCGGGCCTCCGCGCTCGTTGGCCAGGTCCACGAGCTGCTGGCACGCCTTGGAAAGGTTGTTCGTGTCCCCCACGATCCCGCCGATGTCGTCGGCGGAGACGAGGCCTGACAGCCCGTCCGAGCAGAGGAGCACGGCATCACCGCGCAGCAGGGGCTGCCAGTGCTGGACAACCTCGACGGTGGGGCTCGGCCCGAGGGCCTGCAGGATCACGTTGCGGGGCGCCATCTCGTAGGCCTCCGCCTCGCTGACGCGTCCGGTGTCGAGCAGGTGCTGCACGAACGACTGGTCCCGCGTCATCTGGACGGCGACGCCGTCGCGGATCAGGTAGGCACGCGAGTCCCC
>Ga0307423_1001380_pt1 | contig 14700 bp, 9 predicted proteins | sample SalMarWE160310MG_FD_202154 | JGI IMG/M metagenome (GOLD analysis project Ga0307423, IMG submission 202154) | Salt marsh sediment microbial communities from the Plum Island Ecosystem LTER, Massachusetts, United States - WE1603-10 | ecosystem: Environmental > Aquatic > Marine > Intertidal zone >...
GGTGGCTGATGGCGGTGTCGTAATCCCCGGCGGCGAACGCCTGGCGGGCAAGCAGGTAGCGGTAGTAGGGGTTGTGCCTGCGGAGATGGCTCGCCTTCCTGCGGTAGTTGGCGGCCTGCTTCTGGTTTCCCTCACGCTCGTAGAGGTGGGCCAGGTTGCTCATGACCACGAGGTTCGAGGTGTTGGCCTGGAGAGCTTGCAGGTAGGCGGCTTCTGCGTAGGCGAGGCGATCTTGCCTGAGGTACAACGTGCCCAGGTTCATCCAGGCGGCGGACAGGCGTCGATCATTGTAGGCGACGGCCTTGCGGAAGTTGGCGAACGCTGCTGGGGTGTCATCGCCCTGCATGAGCTCGACGCCCAGGTTGTTGTAATACTGCGCCAGCGCGCGCCTGTCGGAGATCGTGTGCGTGTCGTAGCTCGTCCGGAAATTGCCGATGTTGAAATCAACGAACAGCGTTCCCGTCGGTTCCAGGTCCACACGCACGTTGACGTGCCGGTTGAGGACGAAGGTGTCGTTGTCAAGGGTCCAGTCGGCCGGTATCTCCACCTCTTGGAACTCCGCGTGCAGCCCAACCGCGCGGGCCATGGCCACGAACATCAACGAGAAGGACAGGCAGTTGCCCCGCTGGGCGCGGAAGGTCCCGGAAGCCGAGCGAGTGTGCTCGTCGTACGTCAGCGCGAACGTGTCCGAATTGAAGATCGCCTCGACCAGTTGCCGGACCTTGAGGTTGTCGCCGCCCTTGCGGTCCACGTTTTCATCGAGGAAGGTCCGCATCTCGGGGCTCAAGGCCAGAACCTGCTCAGCAGTGGGAACGGCGGGCAAAGAGCCCCGCGTGACGCCGAGGGGAGCTCCCGCCAGCAGCTCGTCGGGCGTGATCGAAGCGCCCCCGAGAGTCCCCATCCCGCTCGCGCAACCGAGCGCGAGGGCGAGCGGGACGAGCGGGAAGGCGCGGACAAGCTTCATCTCATTCTCCCGTCGCGGGCTAGGTCATGGTTCTAACCCGTGACAGACGCTCTACTTCTCGACCGTGGCGACACCTGTGAGCTCGCTGCCCTGGCCAGCCTCGCCCCGGCAGCCCTACATTCCTTAGTGGAGGCAGGCGGTGCCACAGGTGACGCCGGGTCTCTTGCACACACTGTAATACGGGAGCGCGCGCCGATTGATATCGAAGATCCCCGGCACGCGCAGCAATCCGGTGGGATTGCCGCGGATTCGGCCGGTCGTGGATCATGGCGAAAGGAGACAGCGATGCACGTGACGCCGCACACCATCGGATGGCTGGCGGTACTGGCCCTGGCGATCCCGGGACTGGCGTGTCAGTCGGCGCCGCCGGTTGCCGCGGGGCAACCGGCGCAACCCGAGAAGATCACCTGCTTCAACGCCCGCAACATCACCAGCTTCGTCCCCCTCAAGGGACCCCATCTCTACATCCGAGTCGGGAACCACGAGCACTACCTCCTGACCCTCAACAGAGACTCCGAGCCCCTGCGGCTTGCGATGAACATCCAGATCTCGCCCGACTTCGACCGCGTTTGCTCGGGCTCGCGGGCGCCGCTCACCTACCACTACCTGGGGCACGTCGGCGTCTACGACATCGTTGACGTCGAGTTTGTGAAGGACCAGGCGGCGGCCGAGGCTCTCGCCGAGAGGCGGTGATCACCAGGGCAACGGCTCGCCGTTGGCGTGCCAGAAGCTCCCGGACGTCTCGAGGGTTAGCGCGTCGATGCGCGCCAGGAGGCCGGCCGCGGACTCGTCGGGGCCGACCAGGCCCTGGCCGCCGGTCATCCCGGTGCGCACGTAGCCCGGGTGGAGGATGGCGACCGCGATCCCGCGCTCGGCCAAGTCGCGCGCCAGCGACACGCCGGCCATGTTGAGCGCAGCTTTGGACATCCGATAGCCGTAACTGCCGCCGGAGGAGTTGTCGGCGATGGAGCCCATGCGGCTGGTGACGAGGGCGACCTTGGCGCCCCTGCGGAGGTTGGGCAGCAGGGCGGCGGTGACCCGCAAGGGACCGAGGGCGTTCACCTCGAGCTGGCGGCGGATGCGCGCGAGGTCGAGGTCGCCCAGACTCTCGTGGCTCAGGATGCCGGCGTTGTTGACCAGCAGATCGACGGCTGCGCCGTCGAGGCTGTCGACCAGGCGATCGACGGACTCGCCGTCGGTGACGTCGATGCCTGCAACCACATTCGCTCCGGTGGCGGTGAGCGCCGGGGCCGCCTCACGGCAGGCTGCGAACACCGTGTCGCCGCGTGAAAGGAGCTGTCGGGTGAGCTCGAGACCGATGCCGCGGTTGGCGCCGGTGACAATCGCTGTGGCCATGAGGTCCTCCAGGTCGGGTCTCTCGTCCGCGAGGGACGATCTCTCCCGGCAACAGGACCGCCGCCGCGTGTGTTCCCTCAGCCGCCCTGTGCCTTGCGCTGGTGCATCCGGTGCGCACCTCCCGAGCGGCTGACCACCAGCTCGAGGCGCGTGCCGTCCCCACCGGTCGCCGTACAGACGGTCTCGCCCCCGTCCGGGACCACTGCGGCGCCACACCGGACCGCGACCGGCGCCGGCAGCCGTGCTGCTAGGGCGCGGTGCACCAGCCACACCACGTCGAGAATCGAGAACCGGTAGTCGACCGGGTCGAAGTCGTCCTTCCAGCCGGTCTGCGCGATGCGGACCGGCATCCTTTTCCCGTCCTCGAGCTTGACCACACCCTCGACCGCGTCTCCCGGTAGCACCAGGCGCTCGAGCGGAGCGTCGAGCCCGGCCACCGGTGCGCCGATCATCTCCGCCAGACGCTTGCGGGCGACTCGTTCGAGCAGCATGGCCTGCTCGCGCGAGCCCGGCGGCGCCGAGACCAGAAAGGCGATCACCCGCCATACACCGTGATCGTCGGGCTGGAGTCCAAAGCGCGCGGACAGGCGCCCGCGCTCACAGTCAAGCGTGTAGACCAGCTCGTTGCGCCCCGACTCGTGGACGGCATGGATCTCCAGCCGGTGCGACCGGACCCCGCCGAGCAGCTCGCGCACCTCGCGCAGGTCTGAGCTGGCGGCTGCGTACGCCTTCAGCGTCCGCAGTGCCGGGTGCAGGTCGGCGTCGAGGGAGCCCCAGTCGCGGTCCTGGTAGCGGTCGAGGAACCTCCGGCACGGCGCCTCGAGGGTTGCCCTCGTCTTGGCGTCGAGCCCGGAGGCCTGCTCGGAGGCCAGCACCACCGTCGCGGAGCGGTCCTCCTCGATCCGGATCGAGTAGCCCAGCCAGTCGCCCTCCTCGTCGATGCCCTCGCAGTGGAAGCGGTTGCCGGCGCCGAGCTCTACCGGGAGCTCGCACTGGAAGCTGCGAAACCCAACCCCGGCGCTCTTGCGCAGCGCGGGCTCGAGAATGCTGCGGACGCTCTGCTCCAGGACCGCCTTGGCGGCCTCGCGCGAGCCATCCTGCTGGTCGACCTTTCCGGCGTGGACCCAGGCCGCCATCGTCAGCGCTGCAAGAGCGCAGACCGGCGACCATGCCCCGCGCTTTCCGTGTTTCCGATTCCCAAGGGCGTCGCACTGCCTGGGCGGTGGCGGAAAGCCGTCGTTGATGAGAACGCACCCGTCGACCTCATCGGTGGGGCGGAGAAGGGGCCGTCCGAACGGGTGGGAGCCTTCCCCACCGCGGTCACGACCTGCTTCTTGCCCGTGGCTCCAAGCCTTTCCGTTTCCCAAAGGTGAGTCTTCCCGTCGTAAGGCATCGCGATGCACCGCTCCTCCAACTCCCGTGGCCGGACCACGTTCTGCTCGTTCAGTGTTTGAGACAGGGTATCACTCTCGCCGCCGGTCCGAAAGGCGGTGCGAGACGGGACCGCGGCCACATCTGTTCCCCCGGGCCGGAGCCTCAGGCGTTGATCAGGTCCTCCCGGTCAATGGCGTGGAGACGGATCCTCCCTGGCGATCGGCGTGCCGCGGGACCGCCCAGGCCGGCCGCTCGATCCTCGGCGGCGTTCTCGGCAGCCACGTCGACCCGGGTCTTCCCTCCGCCCAGGTCGGAGAGCACGACTCTGTAGCCCGCTCAACTACCGGATACACGACCCCCAGATGGAGTGGTTCTGTGCATCTGCTCGCCGGAGTCCGTCTTGCGACGGCCGGGGTGGCGGTGCAGGGTCGGGGATGGATACCGAGGCGTTGGAGAGGGAGGTAGAAGCAGTTGCACTGCCCGACATGTCATGGCATTGACGCCGAGGAAACTCCACGATGGACTTCACTTGCCAAGACAGGCTGATTGCACGATACTCTTCTCAAAGTTCCAACTGGAGGTCGAGCACCATGGAGAGAGGTCTCTCGCGTCCCATCGTCGCCTTAGCAGGCTGTGCCCTGTGGCTTCTCGCAGGGGCTGGCATGGCCGCCGATTCTCCCCGGCCGGAGCTGCGCCTCCCCGAGCTGGCGGCCGCTCCGATCTCGGGTACCTCATCCATCTCGCTCAGCGCCGAGCGGCTCTGCCCGGCCGACCGGATCGAGCTGATCCTGCCCGCGGGCCTGGGCGAGGCCAACGGCCTGGACGACGAGTGGATCCGCTCCCAACAACCTTCGCAGGACGGCACGGAGCGGTGGATCCTCCGCGGCTCGGACATCGGCTCCGTCGTCCTGACCCTGGACCTGAGCGGACTGGCACCGGGAGATCGTGGGGTCCTCTCGAGCTTCTCGACGGATACTGAGACCGGCGACGAGCTGCAGGCCAACTGGTGGTTGGTGGCCGGTGCGGATGGGGCACGGGTGGTCCCGGCCGGTGCCGCACGGCTGGAGAAAATGATTCGCCTGACCCTCGTCCCCGGCGCCGAGGGGCGCTGGGAGACCGTTCTGCGGGACGAGCAGGGCCGGCTCCTCCTGCGGCAGTCGGACCCGCGTCTCCCGGTTATCCTCCCCTGGACTGTTCGCCAGGAGCCGTTTATCCAGGCCAGCTCCCTCTCGGCCGAGCTGGCGAGCGGCCAGATCACGCAGGCAACCACTTACGACGTGGACTTCACCAGCTACGTGTGCGAGTCGTGGATCGGCCTGATCCTGCAGGTGACCAGCGCTCCCTCCGATGCCGTCATCACCACCTTCGACGTCAGCTATACCGTCTACCACTCGGTGGACACCGCGCGCTACAAGTCGTCGGTCGCGCGCAGCGTGGGGCCCATGTGGCTCAACACGGTCTCCCTCTACAACGGCACCTACTCGGGTCACAACTGGCACACCAGGTCGCTGACCGGCCTCCCGGACTGGGCGGGCTACCCGGTCAACATGGACTACGTGCTCGGTGTTTGCAACCTCTATGCAGCTGAGTACGCCTATCTGGATCAGTGGAGCATCACCCTCTACTACAACACTGGCGGCGGTGGCACCGGAACTGTCGACCTCGTGGCCGACAGCGTCGACAGCGATTTCGACACGGTGGCCGTGGGCGGACAGCTGGGGTACTACTACGAGGCCCATGTCGGCGGCAGCGGCGCCGTCGGCTCGGCCTTCAGCACCGGTGTCTACCTCTCCAGCGATGCCGGGATCAGCACCTCCGACACGCTCCTCCAGACCGTCCCCGAGTCGAGCACCCTTTCGGCCGGAGACCAGTTCGGCGCCCGGATCTTCTCCCGCCAGGTCAACGTTCCGGGCAGCGTGGCGCCCGGAACCTACTGGGTCGGCGTCATCCTGGACAACGGCAACGCCGTCAGCGAGACCAACGAGGGCAACAACACGGCTGCCCACCAGATCACCGTCGTCGGCAGCTCCTCCAAGCCCAACCTCAAGGTCAGCGGCTGCTCGGTCTCTCCCGACCATGCCAGCTCCGGCGATACGGTCCAGCTGAGCTACCGCGCCCAGAACACCGGTTCCACCGGTGCGGCCTACTTCTCGTGGGGCACCTTCATCTCCGCCGACCAAACGTTCGACGGATCGGACCAGCTGGTCAGCGGCCTGGACGTGCCCGGAGGCTGGGCCGCCGGGTATGACAGCGGGACTCAGTCTGTGACCGTTCCGCTCACCGGTCTCTCCGACGGCGTCTACTACCTCGGTTACATGGCGGACGTCGGCAACCAGGTCCCCGAGACCAACGAGGGGGACAACTACTGCGTGGCCCAGCTCACCGTCGGCAGCGGTGGCGGTGGCGGCAGCGTCACCCACTGGCTGATTCCCGCCGTCGCGTCACTCACGGGCCTCCAGCACGCGAACTGGAAGACCCAGGTCTCGATCGTCAACCCCGACAGCATCACCCACACCGTCAACCTCTACTACGTTGCCAAGGGAACCTCATGGCCGGGCGTGCTGCTGTCCGGTCCCATCAGTCTTTCCCCCAACCAGGGCTGGTTCATGGACGACCCGCTTGCCGGCCTTCGTCAAACCAGCGGAACGATGTACGTGGTGGCCGACTCGCCGGGTCCGGTCGTCACCACGCGGACCTACAACGACGTGGCCGGCGAGGGGCGGTACGGTCAGGGCATCGCCGCCGAGCCGATCGGCTCGAGCTGCGCCAGCGAGCTCATCCTGCCGATGGTGCACTCGGGCTCCGGCCAGTACCACACCAACCTCGGCCTGGTTCAGGCCTCCTCGGGCTCCTTCACCGTGGAGGTGACCATCTACAGCACCGGCGGCACGCTCCTGGCGACCAAGAGCTACACGCGCTCGGGCGCCTTCGATCAGATCACCGACATCTTCGCCGACATGGGGCTCGGATCCACGGCTTTCACCGGCGCCTGGATCCGTGTCAGGTTGACCAGTGGCTGTCCCTCTCACTGGACGACCTACGCCTCGGTCATCGACGAGTCCACCGGCGACCCGACCTACGTGGCGCCCGTCGCGCCCTGAGCGGTTTCGACAATGGCTGCGAAGGGGGGCTTCGGCCCCCCTTCTTCTTCCAGCGGAGCGACGGGAGCGAGCCGTCGCCTGCCATTCAAGGGATAGCCCTCATCCCTCCTGCAGGCTGTCGAGACCCCGGCCGGTGGCCAGCCACAGCCGGACCCAGGCTCGGACCACGGCCAGGCGGGCGATCTCGAGCCGCGTGTGCTGGTCACGAACGGCCGCTTCCGCCGCCAGTAGATCGTTGGTGGTGGAGCGCCCGACGGCGTTGCGCTCGACCTCGACGCGCAGCGTCTCGGTCGCCTGCTCCACGCCGTGCTTGGCGATGCCGACCGCGCTGCGGGCGGTCGCGATCCCGGCCAGCGCCGCTCGAACCTCGACCTCGACCCCCCGTCGCGCTTCGACGAGCTCCGCATCCATTGCGTTGCGCTCGGCCGCCAGGGCGGCGGCTCGTGGCGCTCGCGTCCCGGCTGCGAGGGGTGACCATGTGACGACCAGTGCACCTTCGGCCCAGGTCGAGCTCGTGTAGGGCGAGCCGTCGGTCCAGTTCCAGGTGAGCCGTGCATCGAGCCGTGGCAGCGCTTCGGCGCGCACGGCGGCCCGCCGCTCGGCGAGGGCGGAGGCCGCGGACTTCAGAGCTTCGAGGTCGGGCCGCGCTGTAAGCGCGCGTTCGACAGCCGTCTCGGCGGCCGGCGTGGGCCGGCCCGTCCAGTCGGGTGCAGCCACCGGTTCGGCGTCGCCTTCGAGCCCGACCGCGTGCCCCAGAACCCGCACGGCGACCTGCCGGGCGTTGTCGAGGGCGAGCAAGTCCTGTTGCGCCTGGTCGGAGGCGAGACGGATCTTGAGCGCGTCGGCAGCGAGGGCGCGCCCTGCGGCGACCCGTTGCTCGGTCTCCTCGAGCCGTGCGGCGAGGCTGGCAACAAAGGCCGTGGTCGACCGTCGGCGGGCGTCGATCTCGAGGACGTCGAGCAGGGCTCCGCCTGCCTCTGCGGCCAGCTCCTGCCGGGTGCGCTCGCTCGTGAGCCTGGCGGCATCGGCCTCGGCGCGCGCCGCGGGCCGTGCGTGGAGCATCCCGCTGGGGTCGAGAAGGGGCTGGACGATCTGGATGCCGACGGAATCGACCCGGCTGGCGCCGAACGGGAAGGAGCCGATCGGTGTCGACAGCTCGAGCGCACGGTCGCGGTCGGAGGCCGAGGCCGAGACGCCGACCCGTGGCAGGGAGAAGCTGTTTCTTTCGGCACGTGCCGCCTCGGCGCTGGAGCGTGCCCGCTCGGCGGCCGCGCCGGCGGCCGGCCGGGCTGAGGCCCGGGCCATGGCGCCTGCCAGATCGACCCGTACGGGCTCGACAGCCGATGCCGGCCGGGCGACCAGGAACAGGCCGACCACAATGGCGGTGGCGACCTGCGCCAGCGACCGTCGAGCAGCGGCAACGGCGACGTGACCACCGAACAGCACGCGATAGAGCGCGGGAACGACGACCAGGGTGAGGACGGTCGAGGCGGTCAGGCCCGAGATCATGGCCCACGCCAGAGGCGGCCACAGGGTCGAGCTCGAGAGCGCGAGAGGGAGCATGCCGACGACCGTGGTTGCGGTCGTGAGCAGGATCGGCCGGATGCGCTGCTCGACCGCGTCGGCCAGGGCCTCGTCAACCCCCGCACCGTCGCGCCGTCGGCTCTCGACGACCTCGAGCAATACGATGGCGTTGTTGACCACGATCCCGACCAGGGCGAAGACGCCGAGCAGGGACATGAACCCGAACGGCTGTCTGCCGAGCAGCAGGCCGGGGACGACCCCGGTCGCCGCCAGGGGAACGGTGGCGAGAATGATCGCGACTCGGCGGAAGGAGTTGAACTCGGCGAGCAGCACGCCGAGCAGCACCAGGATGCCGATCGGCAGGGTGCGGAGCATCGCCCCGTTCGCCTCGCCGGAGCCCTCGGCGTCTCCGCCGAAGGCGAGGTGGACGCCGGTAGGGAGCTCGAGGGCGGCCAGGCGTGGACGGGCGGCGCCGATGACCTGCGAGAAGGTGGCGCCGGGCGCGAGCTGGGCGGCCACGGTTGCGAGGCGGAGCCGGTTACGGTGGTGGATGACCGCCGGCCGCCAGGTGGCCTCGACGCGGGCGAGCTCGCCGAGCGGAATCCTACGGCCGTCCGGGGAAACGACATCGAGTCCGTCGAGCTGCTCGGCGGCCAAACGCTCGCCCGCCGGATGGCGAACCACGATCGGCACCGGGTCATCGCCCGAGCGCAGTTCGCCGACTGCGAGACCGCGGGTGCGCGCGGCCAAGGCTCCAGCGACATCCGCCCGTGAGAGCCCGTAGCGCGCTGCGGTGGCGTCGTCGACGGCGAAGCTGAGCGTGGGCTCCCCGGACCCAAGGTCGTGGCGCACGTCGGTCGCGCCGGGTACCGATCGCAGCATGGCCGAGACCCTGGAAACCGCCTGGGCGAGCCCGGCGAGGTTGTCATCGAAAACCCTTACCTCGACCGGCGCCGCCACCGGCGGGCCCTGCTCGAGGCGGCGGCCGATGACCTCGATCCCGGGCAGGCTGGTGGGCGTCACGGTCCGCAGCCACGACAGCAGGGGCTCGACGTCGGCGGTGCTCCGGGTTGTGACCATGAGCTGGGCGAAGTGTGGGCTCCACGGCACGCTCTGGATGTTGTAGTAGAAGCGCGGTGCTCCGCGGCCGATGAAGCTGGCCACCTGTGTGACCTCGCTGCGCCCGCTGAGGAGGCGCTCGAGGGTGCGCGCAGCGCGGTCCGTCGCGTCGAGGTGGGAGCCCACGGGCAGCTTGAGGTCAACCACCAGCTGGTTGCGGTCGGCGCCCGGGAAGAACTGCTGACGGACCCACCCAGAGGCCGTGACCGAGACGGCGACCAGCACGGCAGCGCCTGCCAGGACCCACCTCGTCCGCCGCACGGCGAGCTGGCCGAGAACGGCGGCGAGGCTCGAGGTCAGAGCGGTCGCGCGCGACGCGCCCGGTTTGAGGAAGGTCTCGGACAGAACGGGCGTCACCAGCATCGCGAACAGGTAGCTGATGGTCAGGGTCAGGATCACAACGACCGGGATGGAACGCGTGAAGTCGGCGGTGCTGCTGTCGGCCAGCAGCATCGGCAGGAACGCGGCCACGGTGGTCCCGGTCGCGCCGGCGAGCGGTGCGGCGAGCTCGCGAACCGCGGCTGCGGCCGCCTCCCGGCCGCCGGCACCACGATCCAGGCGCCACTGCACGTTCTCCGCGACCACGATCGCGTTGTCCACCAACATCCCGAGCGCCAGCACCAGGGCGGCGATCGAGATTTGGTGGAGAACGCCGCCGCCGATGGCGAAGATAGCGAGCGCCGCAAAGGCGACAAGCGGTACGACCGACGCCACCACCAGGCCGAGCCGGGCTCCCATGGCAAGCACCACAACGCCGCCGACGATCAGGATGCCGAGCAGGAGCGACCGGCCGAGCTGGCTGAGGCGGGCGGCGACGCGTGCCGGTTGGAAGGCGACGATCCGGACCGCGAGCGGAGCGAGCCGGGGCGCGACCTCGGCGATCTTCGCGTGCACGGCGTCGCCGAATCGAACCGCGTTGACGCCATCCTGGGCGACGACGCCCAGCCCGACGGCCATTTGACCGTCAAGTCGCATCCTCTCGCCGGCGGGCTCGCGCGGACCGAGGTGGACTCGCGCCACCTCACCAAGCGGCACCACCGAGCCCAACGACCAGCCGTACGGCGACGTCTTCTTCAGCTCCGCGGGCGTCAACCCGTTCGTCGACACCGAGGACGACCGTCTGTCGACTTTCGGGCTCGACGTGGACACCGGTTCGTTCACGGTCACGCGTCGGTACCTGCGCGACGGCCACCTGCCCCCGCCCTCGGCGATCCGCGTCGAGGAGTTCATCAACGCATTCGACTACGGCGACCCGGCGCCGCGCCGCGACGACTTCCGCCTGACCGCGGAGGGTGCTCCCGAGCCGTTCGGCGACCGGGAGCGCTCCTACATCCTGCGCTTCGGCATCGCCGCACGCGAGGTCGACGCCTCCGCCCGGCCGCCGGCCCTGCTCATCTTCACCGTCGACGTGTCGGGCTCCATGGCCCGCGAGAACCGCCTCGGCCTGGTCAAGCGAGCCCTGGAGGCGCTGCTCGGCCAGCTCCGGCCCGACGATCGCGTCGGCCTGGTGGTGTACGGATCCCAGGGGCGGGTGCTGCTCGAACCGACCCTCGATCACGAGGTGATCCGGCAGGCCATCGACCGTCTGCAGCCCGGCGGTTCGACCAACGCCGAGGAGGGGCTGGTCCTGGCATACCGGATGGCGGAGCAGTACCGCAGCGGCTCCCAAGAGGAAGAGGCGTCGATGCCGCCGATCGTCCGCGTCATTCTGTGCTCCGACGGCGTGGCCAACGTCGGGCGGACGGGCGCCGAATCCATCCTCGAGCGGATTCGTCAGGACGCCGCCAAAGGCGTCGAGCTGACCACCGTGGGCTTCGGCATGGGCAACTACAACGACAAGCTGATGGAGCGTCTCGCCGACACCGGCGACGGCCGCTACGCCTACGTGGACGACTTCGAGGAGGCCCATCGGATCTTCGTCGAGGAGCTGACCGGGACCCTCCTGACCATTGCCCACGATGCACGCTCCCAGGTCGAGTTCGACCCGAAAGCCGTCGAGCGCTGGCGTCTGCTCGGCTACGAGAACCGCGACATCGCCGACAACAGGTTCCGCGACCCGACCGTCGATGCCGGCGAGGTGGGCGCCGGGCAGACCGTGACCGCGCTGTACGAGGTCAAGCTGAGGCCGCGCATCCCGGGCCACCGTCTGGTGGCGACCCTGCGGCTGCGCTACCGGCCGACGGGCCGGGAGGACTTCGTGGAGGTCGAGCGCAGCCTGCGGGCCCGCGATCTGGCCCGCAGCTGGGACGACGCTTCCTCCCGGCTCCAGCTCGCCTCGGTCGTCGGCGAGTTCGCGGAGATCCTCAAGCACTCCTTCTGGGCCAAGCACGACACCCTCGACGACGTGCTGAGCCGCCTGAGTCGGCTGCGCGGACACCTGGCCCGCGACCCGCGGGTCCAGGAGCTGGGCGACATGATCCGGCAGGCCAAGTCTCTCCAGGGGAACGAGCACGGCGAGGAGTGAGCCGCTCGCATCCTTCCGAAACGCAAGCGGGACCGGGGGAATCCCCGGTCCCTTGCGTCCTTACGTTGCTGCGGAGTTCCCATTACCCAGATCGAAGACCTCTGGGCCGGAGTATTCATGAGCGATCGTAGCGAGACCGGCGAGACGCGAAGAGCACAGCGATGGCTGGCGTATCGCCGCTCGCAGTAGATTGCGAGTGAATGATCTGGGCTAGGCTGTCCCCTCCGTCGAGGTCATCGCCCAGGCGTCGCCTCGGGCGTGGCCTCTGGAGGTTGTGGCGTCGGGGCTGGTTCCTCTTCCTTTGCGGCGTCCCACGGCAACCTCACCCGGACCGTGGCCTCGACCTCCACGGGCACCGGGACCGCCGAGCTGAAACCCATGAGGATGCTCTTGGTGATTGGACCGCTGAAATCGGTGGTGTCGAGGGGCGGGAGGGGGAACTCGCCGGTCGCTCCGGGAGGGACTTTGCCGGTGGGAGGCCGCTCCGTGGAGCCCAGGGTCGGCGGGATGAACACGTTGACCGTGTGGCTCCCGCGGTTCGTTACTCGCACCACGATTACGAGGACGGCCATCTGGGGAACGACTCCCACATCGAGCACTATCCCCCGTCCGCCGGCGACTACCGAGATCGGCAGGAGCAGAAAGACCGCGGCGAGTGAGATGCTCCGTTTCATCTCCTGCACCCATCATACTCAGGTAATAGGCCCGGGGAGCTGGAGTAGGGGTTCCGAGTCTTCACGGCGATCGGTGTGGCGCTCAGGAGCCGCCGGTAGAGGAGGAGCTCGTTGTCAGCATTCTCCACCAGGCGGCGAGGACGACTGCGTAGAGGCTGATCCACACCGGTAGCGAGGGCAGCACAATCCGGTCGCCCTGCAAGAACGTCAGGCCGGCGGTTGCCATGACCCACACGACCGGTACTGCGAGGAGCGCGAGCTGCGCCACCTCCTGCCAGTGTCGTCGATTGATGAGCACGGCCATCAGGGCGAGGGTCGGGAGGAGCATGACGAGGTGCAGAACCAAGTAGCTCGCGTTCAACCGCTGCATGAGCTCGGAAAGCCCGGGATGAGGGGCGGGGATGTCCGTTACCGGGGACCTCGAACGGATGTTCTTGCGTACCAGCCGCAGCCAGACACCGACGGTCGTACCCGGCGAAGCCAGAGCCATGCTCGCCAGCTGCCGGTCGCTCATGGGCTCGACCTGCGCTCGCGCCTCGCCGAGCGACCCGCCGTGGAGCTGACGGTAGAGCTCGGGCCCCGCATAGCGGCGGATCGCCGCCCCCCCGATCGTCGACAGGCCGAGCACACCGTGGCGGCTCGCCATGATCCCGAGCTGGAGGAACACCGGGAGGCAGGCCGCCACGATCCACATGGCACGCGCGGTACGCGAGGACGAGAGACGAACGAGGCGCACGGCCTCGATGGCAGCGATGACGAGGAACAGGCCGACATAGGAGGGCTTCGTCGCGGCCAGGGCCGCCGACAGCGCGAGCAGGATCAGCAGCGTGCGCTCGGTGCCGAGGCGGTGGCGGGCGGCGGTTACCCAAACGTAGGCCGTGAGCCCGAAGGTGACGAGTGTCTCGGGCATCGCATGTAGCGTGAGCAGGATCAGCGTCAGGTTCGAAGCGTAGACCAGCAACCCGACGACGGCCGCCCCCGTCCGCTGTGTGAGGGTCCGGAGCGCGCCGAACAGCAGCACCCCGCCCGCGAGCCAAAGCAGGATTTGTACGATCCAGAGGCCACACATCCCACCGGCAAGCTCGCTCAGGGCGAGCAGGAGGGGATAGAGGACCGGCCGGATGAGCGTTGCCCGGGTCGGCCCTCCGTGCACGAGCCAGTCGGCGACGGCCTGGTACTGCCGGGCGTCCTGCAGCGAGAGCATTGTCTCGCTCACATGGCCCCCGTACCCGAAACCGAACACGACCCCGACGTAGACGAGGCCCAGGAGGAGAATGGCCGCGGCGATGGAACGGGCGTTCAAGCCGACTCCCCGGGGGGGCCGGCCGGAGGAACCCGGTTCACCTTGCAAACCGGCTTTCATCCCGTTCGACTCGCGAAGCCTTCCGCCTCGGGCCGCGCTGTTCACGGTCGGCCCGAGCATCGATCAGGCTCGTTCACGTGCTCCGTCACTCGGTTCCGGCTTCCTTCGTGGCAACTGTAACAAAGGCGACGATGCGCTGCCGCTTGGGTACTGGTGAGACTCCGGCAGGACGCATGAGCGGCAGCGGTCGGGGCTATGGAGTGTCCTCGGGGGAGGTGAAGCGCAACAGAAGGTAGGAGACCTCAATACCGATGGCTATGCCGAGAAGCACGCCGAGCGCAGGCAGGCCGGTGGCGCGCCCCGCTCCCATGCCTGCCAGGACGCTTATGGGGGCGAGCAGAGAGCAGTAGAAGACGAACATGTGCTTTCTCTTCATGTTCACCCCCAGCTTGAGGAGCCGAAGCACTGGGAAGCCCTCATAAGAGTGATACGGAACCCCCGCACGACCGTTTCCAGGTGGGCTCACGCCAGAGCTCAGCGGGCCCGACCGCGAAACGGTTGGAGCTCGCCGCAACGTGTCGTTAGGCTGACAGTATGCCGATAACTGACAACAGCAAGAGTGCTGCGACAAACACGACCGTGAGGATGCGGTTGGCCCTCGCGTGCGATCCGTGGTGACCTTTCAGGAGCAGGAACTCCAGGATGCCCTCAAGGACCACCAACCCAGTGAACGGCACAACGAAGAAGACAGCGGCCATCGCGGCCCAGTTCTCGCTGTACGATCGATCTGTCCAGGCGCCCAAGGTCAGGTACGCCGCGAT
>Ga0307423_1001383_pt1 | contig 14693 bp, 17 predicted proteins | sample SalMarWE160310MG_FD_202154 | JGI IMG/M metagenome (GOLD analysis project Ga0307423, IMG submission 202154) | Salt marsh sediment microbial communities from the Plum Island Ecosystem LTER, Massachusetts, United States - WE1603-10 | ecosystem: Environmental > Aquatic > Marine > Intertidal zone >...
TAGGAGATCCACATAATCTTCATCGAGAGTACATCTATGCAAGGAAGGAGATTTGATTCTCCTTCCTCCTTCAATTTCCGATATCACTCAGGGAATAGTGGTCGTATTGGAGTGACTTTGAAATTTGTAAAATCCATCATTGGACTTAGTGTCTTTTGGATGAGTGCTACATCATCTACCTCAACAACTGCAATTCCAGTACTTGAAGCAACGCGGTTGTGAGCTGCAAATATTGTCTTCACTTCCTTGGGCTGTTCAAATTTCTCAAGAGCCTTATTTGCTGCTTGTCTATACTTTGGCTTGATCTCCCATTCGATTAGAAATCTCACTATTTCTCACCTCCTTTCAGGTTATAGCGAACACAAACTGCCAGTATACTCCTGAAGTAGAATATAGGCTTATGCGAAGTGTGCATAGGCTCGAATCACTCAATCCTTGAGAATGCCCCTTAGTAAAACATCAGTCATTTCACTCTGCGTACCCCATCTTCTAGGCTCAGCGTCCCCGATAAACAGGTTGAATATGATATTTGCAAAAATAGTTCCAATGACAGCTCTAACAAGGACTGGGTCGCGAATATCCCGAATCTCATCCTTCATCTGAAAGATCTGCTTCATGAAGTTCGAATCGAATGGAAAGTTCTTTTCGATTGCTTGAGGAATGTGCTTGCCATTCATCTCAACAAATTCAACAAAAAAGAGATTCAAGAGACCTGGCTCACTTTGTAATTCTGTATCTAATCTGTTTACAGCGTTTGTGAGCAACTCTTCTGCAGTTTCTCCATGTACCTCTTCGAGGAGTGCCAGTATTCTGAATAATGGATGCTTTTCTATGAATACAGCTTCAAAGATATTCTCTTTTGTTTTGAAGTGATTGTAGATCGAACCTGCCTTGATTCCAGCGTTCTCTGCGATATCTCTCATCGAGCTTCCACGGTATCCCTTCTCGACAAATAATTCGTATGCAGAATTGAGGATTCTCGCCTTTGTTGTGTCATCCAATGCCATTGAATCGCAACCGAGTAAACTAACAAGTGTTAGCTTATTAACTCGTTTGGTGGTTCTACGAATCTACAAACATATCTATTCATGTGGAAGACCGATTTACATCTGGAATCTTTTCGAGCGATTTGAAAACTGGTTTCTTTTCAATTCACACTTCTTTACCCGGGAATTATTGGTGCGGTTATTCGAATTCTAGCTGCTATCATGTTCTTCATCGAGTACCGCGGTCTTTACTACAAGCAAGTCTTCTAGCCCTTGCTGTTGTTGAGGTATTGGGAAAGCAAATCGTGCCATTCTGCAAGCAATTCATTGTATGTACTATTCTTTGACAACAGGAATTTATTCATGCTTTTGAGAACATTGATTCTCGTAGATGTTGGAAGTCTTTGAAATGCAGTGTTATCACTCCTATTGATTAATTTCTCAGTCTTCACTTCAATTTCTATAATTCTACTCAACAGGTCATCAGCTCGTTTCATATCCGCATCCGAGATAGTGATTCCAAGAGTTGAGAGCCCAACTAGAGTGGACTGGACTGGATTCTGAGGTGAAGTCTCCTTTGTTCGAGCACGCATCATCTCTGTGATTCCTAGTCGATACTCCCTTGCTATTGCCCGATAGTATCGTTCAACAATTCCTCGAGTTGTTTCATGTGTCCGAACCATCTCAATAATTCCAGAATTGTTGAGTTTCTGTACATGATGTAAGACCGTGCCCGGTTTCTTGCCCATTGCATCTGCTAGCTGCTTCACGGTCATTTCTTGATTTACCAAATATTTGAAGACGATATCTGCTCGAGTACGATCTAAGAGAAGCTTGATAGTCTTCAAATCGGATATGACAATGAATTCCTTGATTTCAGGTACACTACCCTTAGGATTCATCATAGTCTACCTCCAACTTGATCGTGTACTCCTCGCTGTCATCATCGTCGTTATCGTAAACAGACTCATCTTGAGCTGTTAGAATCAGGTATATCCTCGAGAATGTAATCGACATCGCTGGAAGAATTACGAATAATATTAGTAGAGTAATTGCGGCACCATATGGTGCTAAGATCTCGTTAGGAATCACCGACACTGCATTGAGGAATTGGTCGTCTATCAATGATATGATTGGTACTACAATCATTGTAAAATAGACAGTCCATGCTCCTAATACTCGCCCCGGAGATCTGCAGCATAATCTAACCGAGCGTTTAGCTGCACTTACTGCAGATAATCCATCTATGATTCCCGGGAATGTTAGCGATAACATTCCATTTGATAGGATGATCCATACGAAGCCAACTGGGAGGATTAATCGTAGTTGTTCGTTTGTTGGACCTGTTATTGAAGTAGCAAATATTACATATATTGCTATCAAGAATGGTGCTAAGGACATCAGGAAGTGAACCATCCCACCACCAACGAGTGAAAGTGCTCTCTTTTTGTACCATGAGAAAGCTGACTCTGCAGATGTTGCTTCACTCTCAATTATTTCCCTAGACATACCATAAAGTGACCCGTAGGCTACGAAGAATGGCCCTAGAATCGGTAATACAATCATGAGGATGATAGCTATGAACATTGTTCCCTCAAGGGTGCCTACTTCAACAGTGAATGTCGTGATCCAAACAATGAATGTAGGTAATCCCACGAATAGAATCAATGGCACTACTACAATGAGCAGGATTACAACTACCATAATTACCGTCAACAGAATTATACCTAACATTGCCAGGAAATATGATAGAAAGTGTTGCAAAGCAAACTTGAATCCAAAGTAAAGGTCTTTTGATAGAGCACTTATTCCTTGAGGTGTCATTGGTTTTCGTTTTACGGGTTCAGGATTATTTTTTGGCCAACTCATAGTATCACCTCATTAGATGAAGAATGATTGTTGTTGCTTAAAGGAGTGGTGGCTGCGCTTGAGAGAGGCGCAACCACCATGGAGATATTGAGAACATTGAGGATGCTAAGTGGACTGGCATATACCGTGTTCCTCAGATTAATCATGAATTCCCCTCCTAACTGATTGTAGTCTTATTATTACAAATGGAATCGGTGCTAAAATGATTACAAGGATTGAGGTATTTACGATGAATAATCTATCAAAAGTGCTGGGGTCACCTTTAGTGGGAATGACATATTCGATCACGAAGTAATCTGAAGGGTGCCAGTCTTCATCTTGAATGTTACCTGTGAAAACGACAACTATGTCTTCCTCTGGAAGTATGAAAATCTTTTGCTCATAGTGCCCAGTTGCTTCATAGAATGTTGTATTGTGTATGGACCACCATGTGTAACCATAATTGTACCAACCATCAGCGTCATTTCTTGGTTGCGTTGAAACATTGACCCAGTCTGATGAAACTACTTGCGTACCATTCCAATTTCCATTGTTAAGGTAGAGATAGCCAAAACGAGCCATGTCCCTAGGTTTGAGATATAATCCGCCACTACATCCATATTGACCACTTGCGGGAACGGTCCACCACTGAAAGTAATCAATTCCAATGGGTTCAAACAAGAATTCCTCTGCAAAGGCTGCTACACTATAGCCAGTTGTCTGCTCAATAACTCCACCAAGAAGTTCTATTCCCCCTGAGTTATATGACCAGTGCTCTCCTGGATTGTATTCCATTGGTCTATCTAGGACGTATTGCCACATGTTGTGAGACCGATACATAGCAAATAGATCATTTTCTGGTTCCTCATAGGGGATATCCACCTCATGAAATTCAAGCCCTGTAGTCATTGTTAAGCAATTGTAAAGAGTGATATTTTCCTTTCTTGGGTCCCAGTTATCAATCGTATAACCAGGGAAGAAATCGAGAACCGGTTGACTCACATTATCGATGTATCCTTTATCAATCGCTATTCCAATGAGAGCTGACATGAAACTCTTGGTGCAGGATTGAATTGTATGTGCCATATATTGGGACCAGTGGCCGTAGTAATTTTCGTAGACAATGTATCCATTCTTTACTACAATGACCGAGTGTATATTTATAGCATCTTCAACGATGCTTGTATTGATTTGGTCAAGCTGATCCAAGCTCAATCCTTGCGCTTCAGGAGTCGTGTTCAACCATTCATCTGTAGGCCAGTAGTCCCTAATGACATCTGCTTGTGCTAGTGAGTATCCCTGGGTTGGAACACCTGATATCATCAATAGAATCGCCACGATTCCAATAATCGATACTAAATTTTGTACTTTAATCATCTATTTCACACCATTATAATTGTAAGAGCAATTCCCATTACGAAGCACAGAGTGATATACGTCATGAACCCGTTTCTTGACTTGGAGTCGGAATAATGTGATTTCCATAATTTTCGTCCAAGTATAATGAAGAGTGTAAACATACCTAGAACGACCGACAAACCAAATACCAGCAATCCCCCAATATCGGAAAACATGCCACCAGTGACAATTATGTGCATGTACTGAATATGTGCATTTGCAAATGCAAGTGCTAGTAGTTCTGCTAAATAGCTGATAGCGGTTTTCGTGAAGATGGTCATTCCCGTCACGAAGAAGAACATGGAAGGGAGGAATGATTGTCGAATGCTCTTGATTGCAAGGGGTGATAGAAAAGCTAGCCCGATCAGAATTGAGAACAATAACAAAGCACTGACAAGCGAAGGGAGAAAGTCGGGATTGTCAGATAGAGGGGCCGTGAATAATATCCAGTTCCATGTTTCATAATATGTTGTGAATCCCGCCCATGGTAAAGCTCCAACCCAACCAGCATTGAAGGGACTCTGGAATACTACACTCGTAAATGTTCGAAGTTCTCCTGTACTCCCTTGAGTTATTGGAAGGCTTAGATCAATCATCACCTCGTAAAATTCACTAATCATGAAACTAACTAAGAACAACGCGATGGCTAGATAATAGAAGAAGAGTTTGACCTTAGTTTCTCGCCACGTTGTTGTGTGTCGAAACTCAATATCATTTGCTGCTGACTCTGAGCCGTATGAACCGATTCGGGGTGGATTAATAAAATATGAGAGATACCGCCTCAGTTTACTACCTGTTCCATTTCTCAACCAGGGTATAGAAATGATGAATATGCACACAGCAATAATGGGTAGTATTATTGCTATGATAATTGCATGACTGGCTGTGAACTCAAGAAACGGTATCTCCATGATTTTCTCACCTACTGACCATCGATAAGCTACGATTATCAGAAGCTCTAACTCGTACTCTATCTGTGTAAGATCCAGTATCTTCCCAGTGTTCAGTTCTGATAGGGTAGCCATATCTCAGAAATTGAATGAGCTGAGCCTCATCGTAGACCTTGCCTACAAGAGCAATCATTCCCGGAAGAGCGAGTAATATGAGGCCTGGTAGGAGACTCACTGCATATAGAAGCAGACTCGTACCTCCAAGTGCCGCCATTATCTTGACTGCACTAGTTGTCATCACTCTTCTGACCGAGATATTCAAACTCAATGACTGAACTCCTTGTGGGAGTTCTGTGTTCCTAATCCGTGCGTTGTACATTGTTGATTCCACGCTATATCGTTCCGTTATTACGGAACGTTCTGATATTGTCGCACAATAATTCTATATAAATCATTTGATGAACGCCAAACGTTAGATGAAAACGGAGTAATGGAGCTGAAATGTATCAATTTCGGTAGTTGACACTGTGAAAAGTGAATCAATAATTCTGCAAAGTCAAAATGAACAAGATAATAAGGAAAAGTACCAAAATATGGGTGCAGGCAACCGACCAACAAGCAATTTTCAGATATGGTTTCGTGAGGGGACAATCCCGTTTCGTACATCCAAGGAAGAACACGCTAGTTTTGATTCGCCTGCTAATCGCATACGCGAGGATTCTACAATGGGTTATCAAGAACGTGAGCCAATTGAGGCTACTGTGGCAGAACTAAAGCCACGAATGAAGAATATCACGATCACATTCAAGGTGGTCGAGGTAGGCGAAGAACGTGAAGTTACTTCCCGTGGAGATGGCAGTACTCATAGAGTAGCAGATGTTACAGTGGGTGACTCAACAGGAACCGTACAAGTTCCTCTCTGGGATGATACTATCGATAGTGTTACTGCAGGTTCAACATACCTTCTGAAGAACGGGTACACCGGACTCTTCCGAGGGAACTTACGTCTGAACGTAGGTAAGTATGGTGAACTCACTGAAGCTGAAGAAGCTATAGAAGAGGTCAATATGGAAGTTGACATGTCTGCTGAAGAACACGAAGACGACCGTCCACGTAGGAGCTACGGTGGTGGTGGCCGAGGTGGCGGCGGTTACGGTGGTCGCGGCGGTGGCGGTGGCGGTGGCGGCTACGGTGGCAGAGATCGTGGCGGCAGTGGCGGCTATGGCGGCGGCGGTAGAGACCGTGGTGGCGACGACAGACGTCGTAGATACTAGTTCACAGCAATAGTTTTCACAAGTTATCGTGTCGGGAGTTCTTTATGGACTACCCGTCACAATCTTTCTTTTTCCAAGCATCTTTAAGTCTGAACTATTAGATACTCCATTGTGACATTGATGGGCCGTACATTTCTAACTCCCGAGCATCATAAGAAACGAATTGAACGAGTTCAGGAACAACTGGCTGACGACGATATAGAGACCTTTCTCGTTTTCAATTCAAGGAATATCTTCTATCTTACAGGTCTATCTTTTATCCAAACAGAGCGACCAATTATCCTCATTCTTCATCGGGGTGATGTTAACTTCTTTGTGCCATCCTTGGAAATCGACCATGTTGAACACCAAGTTCCATTTGTCTCACAGGTCTTCTCATACTTTGAGTATCCAGACAAGACGCATCCACTGTATCACTTGGCAGATAATCTTATGAAAGACCTCAATATTCAACCGAACAAGGTTGCTTCAGAAATAGGTGGGGCTTCTGGATATTGGGGGTACAAGGGTCCAAGCCTCGAAGATGTCACTGGTCTGAAGTTTATGTTACTACCTGACATGATTATGGATATGCGAGTCATCAAGGAACCAGAAGAAATAGAGATGATGAGAGAGTCATCCAAATGGGCTGACCGAGCTCATAAGTACCTTCAGGAGTTCACTGAGGTCGGAGTCAATGAAATCGATGTCACTATTCGCGCGAGTACTCAAGGATCTCACGATATGGTTAAGGAATTAGGCGATTCTTACCATCCCACAGGTTTCTCAATGTTTCCCGCTATTGCTCTGTATCGTGGTCAGATTGGACCGAACTCATACTTTCCGCATGCTCTATCACGAGGTATTATTTTCAAGAAGGGAGATACATTGGTTACTGGTGCATCCTCAGATGTTTATGGCATTCATGCTGAGTTAGAACGTACTATGTTTATGGGTGAACCCTCTGCAAGACAGAAGGAACTGCATAATGCAATGATAGCCGCGCAGGATGCTGCTCTTGATACTGCTGGACCCGGGGTCAAGTGTGCTGATGTTGACAAAGCAGCAAGAGATGCATTCAAGGCTAAAGGTGTATTTCATCTAGTACGTCATCATACTGGTCATGGTCTTGGAATGGAAGGTCATGAGCGGCCATTTCTTGACATTGGTTCTAAGGATATCCTTCAACCAGGTATGGTATTCTCTTGTGAACCTGGTATCTATGAACAAGGACTGGGTGGATTTCGAAATAGCGATACTTTCGTCGTCACGGATGACGGGATTGAGGTGACAACAAAATACTCTCGAGACCTTTCAGAACTCATTATCGAATGATCTCTATTTCCAAGATAATTTCTATCTTGATTTCCTAGGTACTCCTATTGATCTCATAGTGAGGATAGAATGCATAGCATTCGACATCTTTGATATCTGGTTAAAAATTGGTTCATTGGTAACTTTTGTTTTCAAATTCAATCCAATTCGTTCCATTATTATTTCGATCTTTCGAAGACCGTCGAGGTCAGTTCGCTGACGAAAGTTCAAAGATAAGAGAATTTGAAATCCATATGCAGTTTTCCACAAATCATCAAGATGCACTGAGTTCTTGGGATCAGTAGTAACTCCTACTTCATTCATATAAACATCAAAGATTGTCAGCTTCTTACCAACAATTGGAACGACCAAATTATCTATCTCCTTCTTTCTAAGTTCGATTATCCTAGGGATAAGTACAGCAGCAGGAGTTTCAACCATCTTTCCAATATCAAGCAACACAGTTGTCCCACCAGAATCGAGCTGTTCCAATAGAATTTCTACCAGTGTGTGTCTGAGAAAACTCTGAATGTCCACTAAATCTGAGCCCTCTGGGATATTTTCTAATGCTATCAAAATATCATAATCACAGCCATAAAGCTCTTCTAATCCCATTCCTTCAAGAATATCCCAACCAACTTCTAACCAGACATCATCGCTGACACTATTTCGTACCTCTCTTGCAAAAACCAAGAATTCTGTGAACCCATATCGCTCAATAACGCTAGCTGATTTTATCTTTGAAATTCGGTCGAATATTTCTTTGATTTTAGCTTCGGTCAAATCTATGCATCCACTCTCGAATTCAGGAGGTTTGTCTGTGCAACGCCCCGTTTATTGTTATCCTTTCGTTAAGATGGTAATGTTAGTATCTTCTATGGGTACACTGCAGATTTTCTCAGATATAGATTGACTATCGGTTTAGGTTTCAGTCTGGTATCCATCGGTCTCTTTGCACTATCATATTTACTTATTTTGCCATTCATTCCTGCGCGATACTACTTCGTTTGGTTTGGAATGACAACATCCTGATTAGTACAAGGCATGAGTTATTACAATTCATCCTCATAAGAAGATTTGACCTTTGTTTTCTCAAATTCCATTTTTACTATTATTGCAATGGAAATTCCATAGATTATAGATGAGATGATTCCGAAACTCGTGGAATAATTGGTATCAATTATCTCTGGAATTTCACTAACTACAATATTGTCAAGCATTGGGCTAACTTGCGCTTTAACAAATTTATCAGTATGAGTATCAGGATCAAAAACTGTCTGAACACAGTCTTCGGAATCAAATACAAAGTAGTTTGACTCCTCTATAGAATTATCAGTGACTTCAATTATACGTGAGTTGTTCAAGTAAATGGTTATTCGACCAGTTGATGTTCTCTCGATGCCAACACTTTGCCATCCATAGACTGGTCTATCAAAATCAAAGTGCGACAGGTAATTCCATGATTTTGCATTGACTCGTAAGTACACTGCTAGAATATCTTTGCCTGATCGGGCAAGTGTATAGAAATCTAACACATAACCATGCCATAACACATCATCGAGACTATCGACCATGAATCTAACTGCAGGCGGATGATAACGCCAATGCCATGATTGATTTAGAAGAATATCAAAACTCCATCTTCCAGCTGTAATATTGCATTCATGGTAAACCCGATTTGATGCAGATTCTCTTGTTCCATACGCCCATAGAGTCTTCTTCTCTGCAGAGAATACTCCCCTTGTAACTATCCAAGAATCGAGACTTCGATCCTCGAAATCATCACTCCATGCGGAATTTGCATCGACCATTTGAATCTGAAATATATTGATACTAATCAATAAAGTAACTAAGCATGAGATCAGGATTTTTGTGATTCTGGATTTGGCAGTCATCGGAATACCAATTGCGTTGTGAAGGCACACTTTCTGATAAATTTAGACATTCATGCTTTGTGAATCACTTTCTAGATAATTCTTCCTTTTTTTTATACTGACGACTAGCTAAATTTCTTTATCAATAACTATGTACTAAGAAATTAAGCGAGGCAATGACAATGTCAGATGCAGCTCAAGATACTCAATGGATTCAGAAAGTAATGGATGTAGTTCATGATGGACTAATTGTCATTCAGGATGAAGACATTGTGATGGCTAATGAGGTATTTTCTGATATGTTAGGTTATCTTAATGAAGATGTAATTGATATTGCATTCGATGACATAGTTGAACCTCAGTCTCGACAAAGAGAAAGTGAAATCTTTGAGAAGCTTTACTCTGGTGAGAAATTATCACAGTTTCCAACACGATTTGTTTCAAAGAATGGGCAGATTGTTCATGTAGAGATAAAACCAACAGCTGTTACATTTGATGGTGCCTCAGCGGTCCTTGCTTGTGTACGCAATGTGTCCACCCAAGTTGCTTTGGAAACAACAGTTACTGAACTTGAAAACAGATTTGCGACCCTTTACGATATGTCCCCAATAGCATACTTCTTGCTAAATAGAGAAGGTGCGATTGAACAGGTCAATGCCGCAGCTGAAGAGCTTCTTGGGCTCGAAGCTGTGGAATTAATTGGAACGCCAATCTCCCAATACCTCCCCAAACCTAAACCAGGGTATGATCCTGCAGCTGAAATTGTTAGAGAGGTCTTGCGCGGAAAAAGTGTAAAGGGTCTAGAGATGGAGATGTTCTGTGGAGATAACAAGAAAATCTGGATTAGTGCTTCATCTAGAGCGATAGACTCCGGTTCTGATCGACCTGTGAGTATTGGATTCACTGCCATAGATATAACACGTCGTCGTGCAATGGAACAGAAGCTCAGAACTGAGAGTGAACGTGCTAATTTGTACATGGAAGTCATGACTAATGAATTGAACATGACTAATCAAAATGTCCTCTTTGCGTTAGAGGACCTAAGCATATCTCTAGAGCTTCCTGAGCGTCTTCGTACTCTTCTAAGTGAAACATCGTGGAGCCTTCGAAATGCGGCTAGAATGATTGCAAATATGGGTGTTCTAATATCACTTGATCACGAACCACCAATGAAAACAAAGACCAAGTTACTTCCTCATTTTAATAAAGCGATTCGTGAAGCGACTAGAGATTTCGAGTGGAAAACTCTGGATGTTAAATCAAATATCTCTGATATCGACTTTGAAGTAAATGGTCATCCTTTCATGTGGTACATCTTCTTCAATATTATTCATTTTAGTGGTCGGTCTGATACCAGCGAAAATGTCAAACTTGAGATAAATGCGGAAATGACCGAATCTGATGATATGGTTAGGATTGAATGCTTAGACTCAGGCCCTGGAATCCCCGATGATCAGAAATCCCAGATTTTCAGGAGAAATGGAAGTGCTAATGATAAACTAGAAGGTAAAGGTCTTGGTCTCACTTTGGCTGACCGCTACATTTCAGATTTAGGAGGTCGAATCTGGGTAGAAGATAGGGATCCCGAAGATTCGACTAAAGGAAGTAAATTTGTAATCCTACTCCCACTCTGGAAAGAAATACTTCAGCTCCCACCGATTTTGTACTATAAATCAGACCATTGTATTTTCTGCGGTCCAGTACTTGTTACTCTAACTAGTGTTCTAAAGGAACTCGGGATTGAATCTTCTACGATTCAGATTATCAATGTTGATGAACCTAGCGCGATAATCTCAGAAGAAGATCTACCTGCATTGCCAACTATCCAGATGGGTATGGATCAACTCTCAGGATTTTTATCAGAGGATGATCTGCGCGAAGCTGTTTCAAAGATGATATTTATGTCAGGTGGCTAGAATCATTTCTTGGGTGACATTGGTTCAGATTTCGTGAGGGTTTTTATATGATAAGTGTGAGATAGATTGTGGGGTGCATGTTTAGATGACTGAATGGATTGAGTTCCGTCATGATTGGGCTTATTATATTACAACGGATACTTTTACGATGAATAAAGTCACGGGAAAAGTTCCTGCTGGTACTATTGTTCTAACGAAAGAGAAAGAGATCTTGGACAATGGAATCACTATTACCAACACAACCTATGCATTAGCAAAGGACGGTCACGTTGTCAATCTTGATGACAAACGATCTGCAAGTAAAATCCTTGCAAAGCTGTTTGTTGATTACATGAAGAAGCATAATGAATATCCTCCCGACACAACATTCGATAAATCATTCAAGAATGGAAGTGTGGACATGTTGTTCAAGGCTTCTGATTATGATAAGTTCAAGATACGACTCACTCATGATCTTGTTGGTAGTGATCCTGAACAATTTCTGATGAATCTCAGCAAAGCCAGAAGAAAGAACTTCAATCCTGAGAATGAATGGAAAATAGAGCCCGCGAAATCAAATCGTTCAACTTGTAAAACCTGTGGACAAAAAATTGAGAAGAATCACCTTAGACTTGGAGAACCTTCATATTTCCAAGACCACTTGAGTTACAAATGGCATCACTTTGCCTGTAAGGCTGATAAAATCTGGGGAATTCCAAACAATAAACTGTCTGGTTATGTAGACTTGTCTTCAGATTATAAAAACAAAGTTACGAAAGCACTTTGGGAGTGAGGCGGAGCTTACCACTCAGTTGCAGTAAGGTCTCTTCTACGAAGTCGTTCCGCTCGTCGTTCCTTAGCCTTATTAAAACGCCCTTTCTCTTCTTCATTGGAAAGAATGAGTTTGGGAACTTCTTTCGGCTTTCCCTCTTCATCCATTGCAACATAAGTGAGAAACGCCCTACAATTCTTAGAGGTTTCCTCAGTGAATGGATTTTCTGAAGTCACTCTCACTTCAATTTCCATTGAGGTTTTTCCGACGAAATTGACCCATGCCTCAAGTGTAACAATATCTCGTTGACTGATAGGATTTAAAAAATTCAATGAGTCAATTGATGCTGTCACAATAGAACTTCTGCTATGCTTCTTTGCGACAATTCCACCTATCATGTCAATCCAATCAAGCAACCTTCCTCCATAGAGCGTGTTGTTATTGTTGACGTCGTTCGGGAAGACTGCTTGAGTCATGATTGTTCTTGATGCAGACACTTCTTTCTCTCTCACCGAAATCAGCCCTTTGAATTACCGCTAGATAGCTGGATTAATCTGTTGTTTCGTACTCAAGTTACGTACAGGTGATTGATTTGAGTTACACTGTCAAGCCAATAGGTCATGTCAAGAAAATTGGAAACCAGAACTATCTTGATATTAATGAAGAATATTGGGAAGCAACTACTCATCTTGATCTATTTTCCCATGCCATCGTATTATGGTGGATAGATGGTAGGGACACCCCAGAAAATCGTCAAACTGTCCTATCAAATCCTCCAAAGAACAAAGGTCCAGTTCCCTCGGGTGTCTTCTCCTGTCGTTCTCCATCAAGACCGAATCCAATCGGTCATACAATTGTGAAGATAATTAACGTAGATGAGAAGAATAAACAGATTCTGATCGACCATATGGATGCAAATGATGGAACACCTATAATTGATATCAAACCCTATCTTCCTTCCTCGGATAAAGTTGACAACGCTCGTGTTGCGCCTTGGTTTGAGCATCTTGAAAATCGCTATACTCAGTGAATCTCAAGGTTGGTTCTTCTCATAAAAGTGTAGTAAGAGTTCTTTCATGAAGATTGAATTCTTTTTAATAATGGTCATTGGATTTGCAACAACGATAGTAAATCTGTAGGTTATTGCAGCATTTGGCTTTATCCAGATAATATATGTCGGTCGTGTCAGATAGATATTTGCCCATTTATCACAAACCTTGTCAAAATGTTGTGTCAACTTTTTGTGATCAAAATTCATGTGAAGTGTTAGACTGAATGTGTACCTGTAAAAGTCCTCATCTGTCGCAAGGTCTCTGATTCTGTCAATTGCGTTGTCTATTGAACGAATATATCGAGAACCTCTTCGGTCGTCCACTGCTTCTTCTCTGTCTACTTTCTGTTCTTCAATAAGTCCAGGAATATCCTCGATTCTGTAATTAGTTACTTCACTCCCAACAACTTTATTATTCGGCACTAGTTGAACAGTTTCATCAGCCTGAAAGATTCTCGTATAATTGAGAGTTATCTCTCTGACAATACCTTCAATATTTCCAATTTTTACATAGTCACCAACTCTGAAGGGTCTAGCTGCAAGAACATATAATCCACTAACGATATTTCCCAATGCTTGTGAGAAGGCAAGTCCTAAAGCGGTTCCAAAGATTGCCCCCAAAGATAGAATGGTTGCTAGGTCTGCCTCAAAAGAACCGACGACTATTGTGACTGCTGCAATGAAGAAGATTAATCTGAGGATTAGAACAATACCTGATGCAGCTTCGACTCCCATCCCTACTGATTTCAGAGACCTTTTTGCCAATGTGGTTACTACTATGTATATTATAAACAATAAGATTAGAGACGCCAAGACAATAGCATATGGTAGGATTTGTTCCCAGTAAAATTGTAGATATTCAATCGGATTCACAAAAAAGTCCGGTGGAGTTACCTGCAACATTAATTCCTCTTCCTCACCCCAGAATATCCACTATTTGAATAGTGCGAAACTGTTTTTTGGTCAACTTGAACAAGAATTCTCAGTTGAACATTCTTATTAGATATTGAGTACAACACATTATTGGGGAAACTGTTGAAATTACAGCGAGGTCTTCCAGAATGGTTAAGCTATTTGCTGAAAGCACTATTCGTTATGATATTCCCCCTCAGTTTTTATTTTACTGACCCCCTTCACCTACTTCTCCTGCCAGCAAATGGTCTTCTTTTCCCAACCAATCTTTACTTTCCGGAAACCCTTTTTGACTTCTCTTTCATCCTTTCCATGCTGAGTAGCATCTTTCGTAATTTCCTTATTGGGCTTATTATTGCATTACCTGGAATATACTATAATTACAAACTAGCACGTGCACCATTGAACCAATCCTTCTGGAAACGTGGCATTGGACTTGCAGCGGCTATCTATTTTATCACATTAGGGATAACGCTGTTCCTGAGTATGACAATATTTTC
>Ga0307423_1001385_pt1 | contig 14659 bp, 10 predicted proteins | sample SalMarWE160310MG_FD_202154 | JGI IMG/M metagenome (GOLD analysis project Ga0307423, IMG submission 202154) | Salt marsh sediment microbial communities from the Plum Island Ecosystem LTER, Massachusetts, United States - WE1603-10 | ecosystem: Environmental > Aquatic > Marine > Intertidal zone >...
GGTTTCCACGCGATGTCACCGTCATCGGACCCGGCTATCAGCGCCAGCTCCTGCTGGACGCGCTCTCGACAACCCCGACCTCAATGCTGGATCTGACGTCTCCCCCTCGACGGGTCGATGAACTCGCGACACTCTCCTCGCGCCTTGGAGATCACCTACGTTCCCCCGCCGATCTCCTGCACTTCGACGACGCCGGAGAGGTCGCAGAGATTCGACGCGAAATGGCGAAGGTCCTCGAGACCTATGACACATTGAAGGCACGGCTCGGTGTGGTCGACTACGCAGATCTCATCCGCATCGCCCATAGGATCGTCTCGGACGCCCTGATAGCCGACCGCGTCCGCGACCGCTACCGCCTCGTTCTCCTCGACGAGTACCAGGACACGAACCCGGCTCAGAGGGAACTTCTCTTGTCCCTGTTCGGAAACGGGTTCCCTGTCACCGCCGTGGGAGATCCTGACCAGACGATCTACGAATGGCGAGGAGCGTCGTTGGAGAACTTCTCGAGCTTCCCCACCCACTTCGCGACCGGTACCACCCTCGCGCCAACCCTCCGTCTGGGACTGAACCGTCGTTCCGACCGCGCCATCATCTCGGCCGCGAACCTCGTGAAGGGCAGGATCGCCGCCGCCGGCTCGATCGAACGGCTCGAACCGAGGATCGACGCGGATATAGGACACGTCGAGCTGGGATGGTTCCGCTCGGCAGCGGACGAGGCCCGTTGGATCGCCGAAGCGGTGCGCCGTCTCCACGACGAGGATGAGTACCCATGGAAGGAGATCGCGCTCCTCTTCCGCAAGAACAGCTCGATCCCCCTCGTTCGCCAGGCACTCGAAGCGCTCGACATCCCCATCGAGGTTGCGGCGCTGGGCGGACTCCTGCAGGTTCCCGAGGTCGCCGACCTCCACGCATGGATGCGTCTGCTCGCCAGACCCGACGACGCCCCAGCGCTTGCCCGAATCCTCATGGGATCGACCTACCGCCTCGGGCTCGGAGACCTCGCGGTCCTGCGAGACCGAGACCGACCGATGGTGGAGGTGATCGACGACCACCCGCTGAACCTCTCTGCGGAGATGGACGCTCGACTGTCCGAGTTCCAACGCCGCTACCGCACACTGCTGTCACTGGCGCAGGGTGTCACGTTGGTTGAGCTGGCCCGGCGCATCCTGGATGTGACCGGTGCATGGGCAGAGGTGGAGACCATGGATGGAGCACGACGGCTCTCGACCCGACTGAACCTGTACCGCTTTCTCGACCTGGCCGAGGAGTGGAGCCCTCTCGAAGGACGACCATCGCTGGAAGCGTTCCTCGACTACCTCGAGCTCCTCCAGGAGGATGGCGCATCGGAGGAGCTCGACACGGCGACACTCAGCGGTGAGGATGCCGTTTCACTGTTGACCGTGCATCGTTCGAAGGGTCTCGAGTGGTCCGCCGTGTTCCTCCCGGCCGTCTGCAGAGGCACGTTCCCCTCATCCCCGCACGGTGGTCTCGACGATCCAGAACGGTACCCGAAATCCGTGCCGTTCGACCTTCGTCTCGACAAGGAACGGGGCGACCTTCGGGCCCGTCACGACGGCCAGGAGTGGAGAACCGCCTACGTCGCCCTCACCAGAGCGAAACACCACGTGACCCTCACTGGCGCATACTGGTACACGCTCGGCCAGGCGAAGAAGCCAAGTCCCTTGTGGGAGTTGCTTGCAACCCTGGACGGAGTGGATATGGCGGCGGTGTGTGATGATCCGGGCAGCCCGCCCGCCACGCTGCGCTCGACCCTCCATGCTCCGACGCCGGATCCCCTGTTTGGATCGTGGGAGGAAGCATTCCCGCGGGCCGACGCGGACCCGTCATGGCTTCGCAGCCTTGCCGATGATCCCGTCGGTTTCGACGAGGAACGCCGGCAGCTCCAGCTGGTCCTCGATGGCCTCCCAGAAGAAGCCGAACCGGCACCGGCGGACAGCAGGCTCCGCGTATCCGTCTCGAATCTCGTCACCTACGCCACGTGCCCTTTGCGCTACTTCTGGACGTCCGTTGATCCCCTCCCGCGCCGTTCGTCAACGGCCGCGCGCAGAGGGATCGACGTGCACCGTCGCATTGAACTCCACAATCGTGGCGTGATCCCGCTCACCGACGAGTACGACATCGCCGAGAGCGAGGTCGCGCATGGCCCCGCCCCCTTCTCGGTGTACCTGTCCTCGCGGTTCGCCAAAGAGCCACCTCTCCACATCGAAACACCATTCGACCTCGTCTTGTCCCCCGACGCAACCATCACGGGCCGGATCGACGCGATCTACCGATGGGGTGACGACGGGTGGGAGATCGTGGACTTCAAGAGCGGCCGACCATCCGACAATCCGGCCGTCAAGGTGCAGCTCGAGGCCTACGCGTTGGCGGCGAGAGCCGTGAACCCGGGCATCGACCTGTCGGTTTCGTTTGCCTATCTCGGTGACGGACTGGACGTTCGGACAGAGCACGCCGATGAGCCCTGGCTCGAGGCCGCTCGCTCCCGACTCATCGCCCTGACCGAGGCGATCAGGGGCGGGCGATTCTCACCGTCTCCGTCGCCGAGCTGCCGGTGGTGCGACTTCCTTCCCTTCTGTGAGCGGGGACGGGCCTTCCTCGACGATCGCTAGCCTCAGATCGTGGCAAACACCAGCCGCATCCGCCTCATCGAACTCCTGGCTGTGCCCGGTCTCGCCACCGCCGCCGTCTCCTCGGCCCTTGCGCTCTTTGTGGGACACCGGACGCGCTGGGAACGCTGCTTCGCCGATCAGGCAACCAGCAGCGCGACAAGTGCGACTAGAACGCCGGCGATCAACGACACCGGACGATTCGGGTGAACGGCGCGCTTGACTCTATGGGTAGGTTGGAGTCTGAGAGGAGTGCCATGGCAGTGATCACCGTGTGGAGCGACATGTTCTGCCCCTGGGGATACGTGGCGGGGTTGCGTCTCAGGAGGATGCGAGACGAGCTCGGCGCGGACGTGTCGTTCGACTTTCGAGCGTGGCCGCTCGACGTGGCGTTCCGGCCTCAACAAGCAACCAGGGTACGAGCGGAGATTGTCGCGCTCGCCCAACACGAGCCGAGCGCGTTCACCCTGTACGAGGGGGACCTGCCAACCTCGTCCGTCCTCGCCTCTGAAGCCCAGAAGTGGGGGTACAGCTACGGCGACGAGGTCGGCGAGTACTTCGATCTCGCGATCCGGAGGGCGGTGTTTCTCCATTCGCGAAACCTGGGAGTGCACTCCGAGCTTCTCGCCGTTGCGAAAACCGAAGGTCTCGACACCGATGCGCTCTCGGAGGCGTTGTCGACGGGCACGTACCGTGCAGAGGTGAACGCCGACATCGAGGCGGGGCGTGCTCTGCCCGTGGAAGGGAGCCCAACAGTGATGCTGCCAGATGGCAGCGTGTTCTCGAATCCGGGCTTCGAGGTCAACCGGGTTCGGGAGATACCCATCATCATTGGTGATCATCTGGCGACCATCCGCGACCTCATACGGCGGGCCGCCTGGCTCGACTAGACAACTCTGCCATTCTCGACATCGACGATCACGGTGACCGGTCCCTCGTTGTCGAGTGACACGAGCATGCGCCCGCCGAAGGTGCCCGTCGCGACCGCGAGCCCCTCCGCTTCGAGATGCCCGACCATCGCCTCGAGCATCGACTCTGCCTGACTCCGATCGGCCGCTCGTGCGAACGACGGACGGTTCCCCTTGCGAACGTCGGCGCAGAGCGTGAATTGACTGACGACGAGTATCTTGCCGCCGATATCGATCACGGATCTGTTCATCCGGCCCTGTTCATCCGGGAAGATTCGCAACCGCGCGAGCTTGCCGGCCATGGCAACTACGTCGTCCGGCCCATCGCCTTCTGCGACGCAGACGAGTGCGAGAAGTCCTCGATCGATCATCCCCACATTCACCCCGTCTACCGTCACGGACGCACGGCCGACTCTCTGGACAACGGCTCTCACCTGGTCAATGTAGCCCTCAACTGAAGATCGGAATCGCCGATACCTGGGCAATGGCCCTACCTGTCGACATTTCCGAGCGCGTCGTCGTTCGGGGTTTGGAGTTGCCGCGCTCGTCGCGGCCGTTCAGCTATTGGTGGCGGCACTGCTGTTCGCCAACAGGCACCTCCTTCTCGCTTCGCTTCCTGCGCTGGTTGTCGGGATAGCCATCATCGGTGCCACCACATGGGCACGGGCGTCCGCGCCGCTGGCAATGATGGCGAGGTCGGTTGCGATCGCAGTCGAGGTGGGATTGGTCGACGAGCCACGTGTGCGTACATTCGGCTTCGGAACGATCATCGTCCTCGGGCTCATCGCGGTGATGATGTCCTCGCAGCGCTGGATGTTCCACATGCCCGACTACGAGTTGTCCGTCATTGTCGACTCAACACGGCTTCGCCAGATCCTCGGAAACCTCCTGACGAACGCTCGGCGCTACGGGGGAAGCCGCGTAGCGGTTGGGGCCGGCAGCGAGAACGAGCGTGTCTGGATCGAGATACGGGACAACGGCCTCGGTGTGGAGCCGGCCGACGAGAGTCGCATCTTCCTCCCCTATGAGACAGCACACCAACGGGCCGGTGTCACGGCATCTGTGGGACTGGGTTTGGCAGTCGCCCAACAGCTCGCACATCTGATACACGGAGAGTCGTCCTATGAGCGCCGGCATCGGCTGACGGTCTTTCGCCTCGACTTCCCCGAAGCTCGGGCCGAGCAAGCTCAGCTTCTTTAGACTCGCGACCAATGAAGCGCGTCGAACGCCACGTCTTCCTCATCGATGCATCGAGTGTCATCGAACGGCGCCTCCTGGAACGATGGGTGGAACGCAACCACCCGGATGCGACAGCCACCCTGTGCATTCCCCCATCTCGCAAGCCGGGAAAGCGCTGCCCTGATCGGTCCCGGCTCCAAGCGATCCTGGACACAGATGCAACCCTCACACCGATTCGGGTGGCGTGGCTCGCCCCCCGACACAACGGCCGGCGGTCCGTGTCGTTCGTCGACCTCTTCCGTCTCGTCGATCCTCGGGTTCCCGACCCGCTGCGCCAGCTCCTGATCCTGTGGTCCAACGCCGACCGGACATGGGTGGTGGTGGGCGAGCCTGCCACCGCGTCGGCGCTCCGTGAGAACTGGAAGGCGAGTCCAGATGATGTCGGGCTCATCGACTTCGTCCACCGCAGGGCTGCACTCGCACTTGATAGGGCCGAGCGACGTCTCAGAGGGAACCGCTACAAAGTCCCCCACTTCGTTCGCCGTGACATCCTCAGCACGCCGTCCTTCAGGGAGCACGTGGCGCAGATTGCCGCTCAGGAGGAACGTTCGCAGGATGCCACCTTCACGAGGGCCTCGCGGTACTTGCGAGAGATCGCGGCCTCCCATAGCCCGTACTTGATCGATCTCGTCGCCAACGGCATCCGCTGGCTCTACCGGCGCGGGTATAGGGCGATCCTGTATTCGTCGGATGAACTCGGGAGCATCCTGACACTCGGCCAGCGCTATCCGCTCGTGTTCCTCCCTTCACACAAGTCGAATCTCGACCACCTTTCCTTGCAGTACGTCCTTTGGGAGAACGATGCTCCCTCCAACCACACCGCGGGTGGGATCAACATGAACTTCTTCCCGATCGGCCCGATCATCCGGCGGACCGGCGTGTTCTTCATCCGCCGGACGTTCAAGAGCAACCCCCTCTACAAGCTGGTTCTGCAGAGCTACCTCGACTATCTGATCGAGAAACGGTTCCCTCTGGAGTGGTATCTGGAGGGTGGGCGATCTCGTTCAGGCAAGCTCCTCCCGCCTCGGTACGGCATGCTCACCTACGTCGCCGACGCGTACGCTCGCGGCAAGAGTGACGATGTGTATCTCGTGCCCTTGTCGATCATCTACGACCACGTCCAGGATGTCGAATCCTATGCGGCGGAACAACGAGGCGAGCAGAAGGAACGCGAGAGCTTTGGCTGGTTGGTGAGGAATATCAGGGCATTCGGCCATCGGTTCGGCAACATCCACCTTCGCTTCGGCAACCCCATTCCCATCTCGAGCCATGTCGAACAGGGAGCGCCGATCGAACCGATCACCGTGCAGAAACTCGCTTTCGAGGTGAGCACCCACATCAACAACGTGACTCCGATCACCCCGACGGCGCTGGTGACGATCGCACTCCTGTCAGCAGGTGACAAGGCATCCACCCTCGAGGAGATTCGGGAGGAGCTGCGACAGCTGGACTATCTCATCACCCAGAGGAACCTGCCCGTGACCGAGCGAGTGTCGCCGGAGAACAGGGCACAGCTCGAAGTGATCCTCAGACGACTCGAAGAGCATGACATCGTGACGGGATTCGATGCAGGTCCTGAACCCGTGTACCTGATCACTCCCGATCAGCGACTCACCGCGGCGTACTACGCGAACACGGTCGTGCATTTCTTCGTCAATGCGGCGATCACCGAACTGTCCCTGCTTGCCGCGGCAGACTCCGGCGAAGAGAGCGCCGAGCGTTTCTGGAACTCGGTCATGCAGCTGCGGGATCTCCTGAAGTTCGAGTTCTTCTTCGCGGACAAGGACGAGTTCAGACAGGAGATTTGGAACGAACTCCTTCACAAGGATGGGCACTGGGCGGAGCGGGTTCTGAGAGGCGAAGCCCGCCAGCTCCTCCGTGAGCTGCACCCACTGACGAGCTACTGGGTGCTGCGACCGTATCTCGAGGCATATCGGGTCGTCGCCGACGCACTCGCGTCGCACTCGCCGTATGTCCCGATCAACGAACGCAAGTTTCTCGCCGAATGCCTCGCACTGGGAAAGCAGTACCGGTTGCAGCGGCTCATTCACGGCGACGAGTCCGTGTCGCAGGTTCTGTTGGCGTCGGCGCTGAAACTCGCCGGCAACCGGGGCTTGCTCGATGTCGACGATCCCGACCTGGACAGCCGCAGGAGAGGGTTCGTGCTGGAGATCCGCGAGGCGCTGGACAGGATCGAGTCGATCGAGGCACTCGCTGGAGGCAGACGCGCAGGCTTCTAGCCGCACCTCTTCCATCGTGACGTCTCGCCCCATACGCTGCGCGTCGTGTTGAGGCGCTTCGATCCGGACGTGGCGAGACAGATCGCTGTGCGAATGGAACGCGTCGGCGGTGACGCCACGGCGAGCTTCTCCGCCGCGGTCATGCTGCTCCCAGGATCCCCGTCCGCCGCTCGGGGTCGGGCCGCCGCGGGGTGGTGGTACGAGGAGGCGTCACGAATGCGCGCGAGAGCGAACCTCATCGAGCTACGCGGTCCCGATCCCACTGCACTCCAGCACCTCCACGCAGATCTCGACGGGCTGGAGCGCCGGCGGGAGGAGCTGTCGATGCAGTCACCATTCATCCGCTGGTTCGCATCCTGGTTCCCGCCGTTGCGGGAATCGATGCATGGCATGGATCGGACCCTCGATGAGCTGAACGCAACCATCGACGATCGGAGGTCGTGGGCCGATCGACAGATCATCGAGTACGAGGTAACGGGCGATGGCCGGATCGTCGAGGTGATCGGCGACCTACGGTCCGCCCGAAACATCGCGGTGCTGGTACCGGGCGTCGGTACCGATCTCGACACCTACGAGCAGGTGTTTCATCGGGACGCTCAGAACCTGGCCGATCGACTCGCCGGCACCGACACCGCCGTGATCGCGTGGCTGGGATACGATCCCCCTGACTCGGTGGTCGCGGCCATCAACGAGGACCCGGCAAGGGACGGCGCCACTTCACTTGCCTCGTTCGTTGCGTCGCTGCCTCCGGCACACATCACCGTCGTCGGTCACTCCTACGGCTCGCTGGTCGTCGGGCTCGCCGTCGGTGAGAAGGGCATGGTTGCGGACGAGGTGGTGTTCATCGGCAGCCCCGGAGTCGGTGCCGATACCGTCTCTGACCTTCACCTGCCTCCATCGTCGACGGTGTGGACCGGCCTCACACCCCTCGATCCGATCCGGCTCGCTCGAGCGGAGTGCCTGACCGAACCCGGCGAGTGTCTCTCTTCGCCGGAGGTCGTCTTCGGCATCGACCCGCACTCATCGGCATTCGGGGCCCGGACGTTCGATGCCGGAGATGCTCCGTTCTGGAACGCCCATTCCGCCTACTACACACCTGGTACGAACGCGCTCGACAACATCGCACGAATCGTCACCGGGGACGACGACCACGTGACCTAGTCACGCTCTCGTCAGTGTGCGACGGAGCAACCACGTGGCGGCACCCAGCAGGACGATCGCGTACCCGATGAGCACGGCGAGATCCGGAATGATGTTCGAGACATGCCCCTGAAGCTGCACGATCTTCGAGAACGCCTCCAACGCCCACGCGTGGGGAGTGATATGCGCGACGTGATACATCGTCGGAGCGAAGATCTCGAATACCTGCAGGGGGACCATGCAGCCGCCCAGCGCGGCGAGTCCGAGGCCCAGGAGTATGCCGATCCCCGAGGCCTGGGCGACGTTGCTAAACAACGATCCCATCACCATTGCAGCACCGGCTCCGACCAGCGAGAAGGTGACGAGCAGCAGCCCGGTCGCGAGCGGATCCCCCCAGTTGACACGGAACAGAAGCCAGGTCCCGATGACGACGAAGAGACCTTGGATCATGGCAACACCGAACCGCCCGAGTGCCTCTCCGACGAGGATGGTGCCCATCCGCGTCGGTGTTGCCAGCATCCTGCGACTCACCCCGTAGGTCCTCGACTGGATCAAGGCTGCGGATCCCGTCAGCGAGGTGAGGAAGATGAAGAGCACGAGTTCCGACTGTGCGCCGAGGTCGAAACGGCCACCCTGCGTGAACGAGTACGGCTGGCCGACTGACTGCGTTTGCACGTCGATACGTTCGACGTTCGCGAGTTCGGCGTGCGCCGTCGAGACGGCATCGGAGTACGAGGCGACGCCTTGGGAGCTCGCGAAGCCGGCGGCCCGCAGAATGGCGTTCTGCTGTGCGATCACCTGATCGATGCCGGTCTGCAACTGGATCTGCTGCTGCAGGTCCCGCGCCGTGAACCCGATCTCCACGTGTTGTTGGACCAGCTGATCGAAGTCTTCGGGGATGTCGAGGCCACCCTCCAGATCACCTCGCTCCACGGCGAGGACCATCTTGTCGACGTCGCTGTACGGGAACACCTCGAAGCTCCCATCTGCCTCCAACCCGGAAACGAGCGACTGCGCGAGGGAACCGTCGCCGGCCACAACGCCCAACCTCGGGCGGAACGAGCCCCCGTACACGGCGCCGAGCACGAGTACGAGCAGAAGCGGGAGGACGAAGACGAAGAAGAACGAGCTGCGATCCCGCACCATTCTGCGGATGTTGGCTCCGGCGATCGCGAGTGCCTTCACTGGTCCACGACCTTCCGAACGACCACCACGGCCAGCGCGGACGAGGCAACACCGATGGCAATGAGTACGAGTGCCGAGGGGACGACCGCTGCGATCTCACCTGACGCCAGATCACCGAGACCCCGGATGAACCATGCGTGAGGGGTGAACTTGCTCAGGAACTGCACGACACCTCCGGCCAGGGACACGGGAAAGAACGATCCTCCGAAGATGGCGAGGGCGATTGCAACGATCGCCGTGTAGGTGTTTGCTTGTTCATCCGTCTTCGCAAAACCCGACACGACGGCCATGATCCCGACCGCGGCGAACGTCGCCGTTAGGACCAGGATTGCGACTCCGACCGGGTTACCCCAATGCGCGTGCAGAAGCAGTGTCGACGCGACCACCAGTACGGTCATACTCGCGATGCCCAGCGCGTACGAGGCGATGGCCTTTCCACCAAGGATCGACGCCTTGGATATGGGTGCCGCCAGCAATCTCGCCAGGGTCCCATCCCGACGCTCTTCGAGGAGGCCTATCACCCCCTCCTGGGCAACGAAGAACAGGAACATGATGGCCATCCCGACCGTCATCGCGGTCGTGTCGTCGAGGCGTCGCGTCTCGGCTGGGAGGTCTCCGACGGTGATCGGTGAAGGGTACGCGGCGGCGTCTGTGACGGTCGAAGGACCGACGACTCCGCCCGATGCCGCGTAGGTTCGTACCTCGAGATTGACAGCCGACACTTCGTCGGCGAAGCCTTCCGCGACGGCTGTAGCGATCGCCGCGCTCGTCGAATCGATCGAGCTTCCGATGACGTCGAGGGTGGTTTTCTGGCCGGACTGAACGGCACTCGAGAACCCCTTCGGGATCACGAAGGCTGCCGACAGTCCGTTGGCGGCATTGGAGGCCGGATCGCCGGCGGTCTCGACCCTGGCCCGTGCATCCACCTCCGAGTCGACGGAGACGATCGTCACCCCTTCTTGGCTCTCCGCAAGACCGCCCAGCACCTGATCCACGAACATCGCAGCGATCTGTCCTCCATCGTCGTTCACGACACCGAACGTTCCGGTGTAGCTCGAGTTGGAGATCGGGTTGAAGACGAAGCTGAAGATCGCGGCCAGGCCGAGCGGCGCGATGATCCCAACGATGTACGCGGACCGGTCGCGAAGGCGTCTCCGGAGATCCTTGCCCGCGATCAGCAGCGCACTTCGCATCAGTCTCTGAGAGCCTTCCCCGTCAGATGGAGAAACACGTCTTCGAGGTCTGGCTGGTCGATGTCGACGGTCGCAACTACGACTCCCGCCTCGGTGGCGGCTTCCAGTATTCCGGTAATGACGTCACCGGCGTCCTCTACTACCACCTCGATGCCGTCAGGGGTCCTCGCGGCCTGCTGCACAGTGCCCAAGCGACTGATGTGTTCGACGGCGGCGTCCAGGTTCCCGGATGCTTTCACTCGGATCCGGTCACTACTTCCGACGAGCGCAACGAGATCCCTGCGGGTCCCCTCGGCGACGAGCCGACCACCGTCGATGATCCCCACCCTGTCGCACAGACGCTCGGCTTCTTCCATGTAGTGGGTGGTATAGATGACGGCCATCCCCCGCTTCCCGAGCTGTTCGACGTTCTCGAGGATGGCGTTGCGGCTCTGGGGATCGACCCCGACGGTCGGCTCGTCGAGTATCAGGAGTGTCGGCTCGTGGAGAAGACCGATCCCGATGTTGAGACGGCGTTTCATGCCACCCGAGTAGCTCTCCACTCGATCGTCGGCACGATCGGAGAGTCCGATGATCTCGAGCACTTCGTCGGTCCGGGCGGCGAGTTCGGTCGACGCGAGCCCGTAGAGCTTGCCGAAGAATCGGATGTTCTCTCGCGCGGTCAGATCCGGGTAGATGGCGAGGTCCTGCGGAACGAGCCCGATTGCCGCCTTCGCAGCGATGCTGCGAGTCGTCACAGGCTTTCCGGCGACGGTCACGCTCCCCGCGTCGGAGGTGAGGAGCCCGGCGATCATCGAGATCGTCGTCGTCTTGCCGGCGCCGTTGGGGCCGAGGAGCCCGTACGTTTCACCTTGATCGACATGGAAGCTGACGTCATCCACCGCTACGAGATCACCGAATGACTTCTTCAAGCCTTCGCAGCGCAGCACACCATCCATGTGATTCCTCCCTCCTCAGCCGCGCCTTGCGGGCATCCATGGGAAGCTAGTCGATCGTTCCGTCCGACTAAACGGGCAAGGTCGTGAACGCTCTTGCGCTTCGAGCCTACCGAGAGGATGCTGGCCATGTGATGTTTCGAGATCGGCGGGATGCCGGCATCAAGCTCGCATCCGAGCTGCAGTTCACGTCACCGAGCGTGGTCGTGGGTCTTCCACGTGGTGGAGTCGTCGTTGCCGCCGAGGTCGCCAGGGCGCTCGGCATGCCACTCGACATCGTGCTCGTGCGAAAACTTGGAGCGCCCGGAGCGTCCGAGCTGGGCATCGGCGCGATTGCAGAAGGCGGGATCGAGGTACTGAACACCGAGCTGATCCATATGCTCGGTGTCACCGCTGCCGCGCTCGATCGGGAACGAGAAGATCAGCGACGTGAGCTCGAGCGCCGGGCCCGTCTCTATCGATCGGGGCGGGAACCGCTGCAGGTGGTGAATCGACGTGTGATCCTGATCGACGATGGTCTGGCAACGGGTGTGACTGCGACGGCCGCTGCACGCTCGCTGCGGGCAAGGGGCGCATCGGCCCTCGTGCTCGCCATCCCCGTCGGTGCACCACCGTCGGTCAGAGAGCTGAGTGGGGAGGTGGATGAGGTCGTGTGTCTGGAACAGCCGGTGCTGTTCAGGGCAGTCGGGCAGTGGTACGAGGATTTCCGGCAGACCACGGACACGGAAGTGCTCGAGTGCCTCGCAACGTGACGGAGCACCCCGACCGACCTAGCATCGGATTGCGCCTCCGGTCTCCGCGCCGCTGCCTATCGGGGTGCCAAACCCGTGCTCCCTACATACCAGGCCCGCTGATCTGAATCCAGGGTCTTTCGGCCCTACAGTCCCACCATCGACGAGTCGTCGACGCCGGCTTCGATCGCCCGGAGCAGCTCGGCGACCTGAAGTGGCTTCGAGATGATTTCGTCGACCCCGGTCCGGATCATGAGATTGACGAGACCCTCCGTCTTCCTGGTGGCCATCCCGATGATCGGCACGTTCGCTCCGTGGCGTCGAATGCTCTCCACCATCTCTCGTGCGTCGATGTCGGGAAGATGCGCATCGAGGAGAATCACGTCGAAGCGATGATCCTTGACCGCCTTGATGGCCCCATGTCCCGATTCTGCGATGTCGACCCGATGGCCCCTTCGTTCGAGGAGTCTCGTTGCGATCATCAGGTTCGTGGGGCTGTCGTCCACAACGAGCAGACTCAGGTGATTCCTCCGCTCCCTCAGCCAGTGCTTGGTGACCAGCATGGACAGATCCACCGGCGAGGGTCCGGTCAACACGGCGCGTATCGCGCTTTCGAGTTCACCGTCGTCGATCGGCATCGTGAGATAGCCGGCGATGTTGAAGTCGAGGCACCGCTTCGCATCGCCTCGCTGTCCTACGGATGTGATGACCAGCATGTGCATCTGCTCGAGATCGGGACGACGCCGCAACTCGGCGGCGAAGTCGAGACCATCACCGTCGAGCGTGACGATGGTGAGCGCGAACGGGTGGTCGGCTGCGGACGCCGTGCCCAACGCGGCGATCGCCTCGCCTCGGGACTCGACCGACACGACCGAGAGTCCGATTCTCTCTGCCGCCGTGACATAGCGCTCCTTGATGAACCTGCTCGCGGCTACGACGAGCACGGGCAGACCATCCAGCTCGGACCGCAGTGGCTGCACGAGCTGAACGCTGCCGAGATCGGCACCGAGCGGAATGGTCACGTGGAACGTGGATCCGTGGCCCAGCTCACTCTCGGCCCAGATGCGCCCACCCATGAGCCCGACGAGTTGGCGACAGATCGATAGGCCGAGCCCGGTCCCCTTCCTGCGGACAGCCTCACCACCAGCCTGCTCGTACGCCTCGAAGATGTGTGCGAGTTCTGCGCTCGGAATGCCTGGTCCCGTGTCGACGACACCGATCTCGACCACGACATCGTTCCCCACTCGTTCGTTCACCGATACCGAGACGGTGACCCCACCCGTGTCCGTGTATTTCAAGGCATTCGAGATCAGGTTCAGAAGGATCTGGCGCACCCGTCCGGGATCGCCCTTGACGTTGAATGGAACATCGCCACCGATCTCGATCTCGTAGCCGATGCCCCGCTCCATCGCCTGAGCACGTGAAAGCGCCGAGATGTCCGTGAGTAGATCGCGAAGACTGAACGCCTCGGCGGCGATCTCCAGTTTGCCGGACTCGATCTTCGACATGTCGAGCAAGTCGTTGACCAGAGTCAGAAGCGCGTCGGCGGAGGTCGATGCGAGTTCGAGATACTCTCGCTGATCGGGTGTCAGCTTCGTTTCGAGGGTCAACTGCGTCATCCCGATGATGCCCGCGAGCTGGGTGCGAATCTCGTGGCTGATGTCGGCGAGAAACCGCGATTTGGCGCGGTCGGCTCGTCGAGCAGCCTCGAGCTGCGCCTCCAACTGCCGGTCGGATGGAGGACTCGTCGCGTCCACACCATGCGCCATGCTGACTCCTCCAATGGGTCGTCGCATCACTATCGACGAGAGGGGCGCCCTGGTTGAGTCTTTCCCGGTGATCCACCCGTCGCGACGACGGGATCGATCGTGCGTACAATCTCGCAGGGGCCCGTAGCTCAGGTGGTCAGAGCAGCGGACTCATAATCCGTTAGTCGCAGGTTCGAGTCCTGCCGGGCCCACCGAAGAACTCCCTGGTCAGGGGCCAGGGAGTTCACGATCGCTCCAAGAGGTCAATTCGAGCGGCTTTGTCCGTCGTTGTCCGTCTGAGAATCGCGCAGCATGTGATCAAGGCGCTCCGCAATGGTGTCCGCCTCCGAAGGGAACAGGTGACCGTACAGGTCCATCGTGACGGTGATCGAGCTGTGCCCGAGCTGACGTTTGATGTGCTCAGGATGTGCGTCTGCTGCGATCTTCAAGCACGTCAGCCACCGTGTCCTGCGCGTGGGACACGGAGTGACACCGAGGGAACAACGGATTCAGAGGATCTCGTCGACGTCGGCGGGTGGTTCGGCTACCTGGACCCTGTCGCCTCCTGCGCGCTTGGCTATGAACATCGCCTCATCAGCGGCGCGGATCAACCCGACCATGTCGGCGCTGTGATCCGGATATGCGGCAACCCCGACCGTGAGCGTGACGGGACTCAAGACGGAACCCTCGTGCATGATGTTGAACTTGTGAGC
>Ga0307423_1001386_pt1 | contig 14658 bp, 12 predicted proteins | sample SalMarWE160310MG_FD_202154 | JGI IMG/M metagenome (GOLD analysis project Ga0307423, IMG submission 202154) | Salt marsh sediment microbial communities from the Plum Island Ecosystem LTER, Massachusetts, United States - WE1603-10 | ecosystem: Environmental > Aquatic > Marine > Intertidal zone >...
GACCAGATTCGAACGCCAAACCGGACGGCCAACTGGGCCATCGTCTCTTCACCCTTCATGGCTTCTTTAGCTACCTTGGCCTTAAATTCCGCCGAGTAACGATTTCTTTTGCCCTTGGACATGATCCCTCCGTTTTTCTCGGCTCCACCTTACACGCCTGTCCGAGTTTTGGGGACCACCTCTGAGAAACCGGTTGAAGATCATGGCCCGGCACGGGATCATCCGGAACGACTCAACACTGACTGCCGCCTGAGTGGAAGCGCTCGAGAAAATGCCACCAGCCTGGCCGGGCGGCCACGCTTTTCGCCAAATCCGCAAGGAAGCGCTCCGTCAGAATTTGGACGTCATTTTCACCGTCGACGTTCAGGGCTTCCCCGATCACCGCCCTGAAGGGTGCCTTTTCGCCCGGCTCCAAGCGCAGGGGAAGCAAATGCGCCCCGGATTTCTGGGCCAGCCGGGCCGGGCCCAAGGGGAAATCGACCCGGCGGCCGAAAAAGGAAAACCCGGCGTATTTGCCGAAGCGCCTGCCCGCGCCCTCGCCGTCGCCTGTGGCCATAACCAGCCCGCCCGCTCCGAGATGCCGCATCACCCCGCGCAGGTCCGCGCCCGGCCGCACGATTTCCGCCGGGATTTTGCCCTCGTAGACGAGCCGCAGCCGGAAGGCCACCTTGCGGCCGATCCACGACAAGCCTTCGTCCGTGGGGAAGCCGATCTGCTTGACGGAAAAGCCCAGCCTGCCGAGGCCAACCAGGGGGGCCTGGGTGGGGCCGAAATGCCCGAGAACGAGCACCGCCCCCCTGCCCTCCTCCCGCGCCGCGTACAGCCGCTCCAGGCCCTCGAATTCCAGGAATTCCGGCAGGCGTCCGGCCGTCAATTTGGGGAAAATGAAGACGCTCAATTGGTTGACGTAATGGGTCTGGAAAAAAGCCCGGATTTCCCGGCGCTTGTCCGCCTCGGAAAGCCCGAGCTCCAGTTCGTCCAGGCAGCGGAAAAGATGGCGCTTCTTGCCGCGCGAAGCGAGGTAGTGCAGGTCCCCCAGCCGCCGCAGGAGCCAGGCCCCGGCGCGAGGGGGACACGCCAGAACGGTCCAGCGCAGGGGATACCAGACCGCGAGCCTGAGCGCGTCGCGCAGCGGGCTTTCCGAGACCCGCACTATTTCCCCGCCATGCGCAGGGCCGCGTTGAAAAGCCCTTCGATAAAGGCCGTGCGCTTCTGGGTGTAGTAAAGCGGCCGCAAGAGGTCGTCCCCTTCCCTGGCCACGCCTTCGGCCAGGGCGATCTTATGGAGCGCCGTGTGGGGCTCCACCCGCAGGGAGTTGAACTCGAAATGCGCCCGGCGGCCCATGTGAAGCCGGGCCCGGACCACGAAGGCGGCCATCGACAGGAAGGCCCCGACGCTCTGGCCGGGCGGGTTCTTGAAGAAATTGTAGCTGACTTCCACATCCGTCCGGTCCTTCAAAAGATCAAAGGCCCGCAGGATGTCGGCCTTGCGGATGGTTTTGCCGAGCTTCGTAAGCGCCTTGTCCGAAAACCCGTCCGGCGAGAGAATGACGTTCTCGCACCCGGCGGCCACGGCCAGGTCCAGAAGCTCGGCGGCCAGCTCGCGCTCGTTGAACCAGGCCGACCAGCGAAGCCCCGTCTTGCGCGCGGCCAGCTCCCGGCACACGGCCGCCGCGTGCTCCTTGGGAATGTTGAAGACCGAGTCCAGGAAGGTGAAGCGTTTGGCTCCGCCCGCGGCCAGGGCGCAGGCCTCGTCCGCCACCCGTTTCGGGTCCTTCAGGCGGTAGGCCTTGCCGTTCAGGAATCCGTAGGGGCAGTACACGCAGGACAAGGCGCAGCCGCGCTTGGTCTCAAGCCCCACGCCCCAGGGCATGGCCAGATACGGCGCCAGGGGCAGGACGGAAAAATCCGGCTCGGGCAGTTCCCCGCCCGCCACCTTGATACCGTCGCCCGAATACCTGACCTTTCCGTCCTTCCGGTAAAAGACCGAAGGGACTCGCTCGGGCGCGTCCAGGTTGTCCAAGAGGGCCGGAAAGGTCCGCTCCCCCTCCAGGTAGACCCCGAAATCCACAAGCGTCGCGTCCCGCATGACCGTGTCCGCGAACATGGAAAAGCCCGACCCGCCCACGATCAGGGGCGCGTCCGTCTCTTTTCTCATCGCGGCGAGCATGTCTTTGAAATACTGGTAATAAAAGACCACCACCCGCTTGTTAGTGGAGTCGATGTTGCGCAAGGACACGCCCACGGCCTGGGGCCCAAATTCCCGGATGGCGGCGGCCAGCTCCTGGCCTGGATCGGAAACCACGTTGGGGTCGAAGGCCCTGACCTCGTGGCCGGCCAGGGCCGGCTTCAGGCAGGCCAGGGCGGCGGGATAGACCGGCGGCTCGGCCCCGCCCAGGTAGGACTGGACGAGCAAAACCCTCATGGCCGTCCCAACAGCCTCTTGGCCGTCCGCTTGGCCAGGCGCAGGCCCTCGAAGACCAGCCGGACGCACGGCTTGGCCGCCTTGCTTCCGAACACGGCAGCAGCCGGGCGGCTGGAGAGAAGCCGCAAAAGCGCGCTCGGGAAATGGCCGCCCTTGGCCAGGAGGATGAGCAGGTTGAAATAATCCGGCCGGCGCATGGTATAGCTTTTGGTGTAGACCTCGCGCCGCTCGTCGCCGATAAAGCCGTCGGCCACGGCCATGTCGTGCAGCCTGGTGCCCGGATAGAGCACCAGGGAAAAGGGCTGGAGCTTGAAGGGCTTGGGGATGTCCGCGATGAACCGGACGCTTTGGCGCTTGTCCTCGCGGGTCTCATACGGGGTGTCCAAGATGAAGTCGTAGTTGGGCGGAAACATTTTGTCCTGAAAGGCGTTTATGACCCGCATGGCGGCCAGCATCTTCTCGTTGCCCATGGCCTTGCGGTTGAAAAGCTCCTGAATGCGGGGGCTGCCGGTCTGCACCCCCATCTGGAGATAGATGAGCCCGGCGTCGATAAGCGCCTCCATCTTTTCCATGCTCATGGTCAGGGGGCTGGCCAGGCAGGTGAAGGGCAGGCCCACCCGGGTCTTGTAGGCCGCGCAGAACTCCTTGATGCTTTCGAGCTTTCTGCCGAAAAAGGCGTCGTCGGAAATCCAGATGAAGCCTACGAAGGGCATGTCCCGCTTCACCTCTTCCAGCTCGCGCATGACGTGCTCCGTGCTGCGCCAGCGCAGGTAGCCCTTGGGGCCGTAGAGGCGCTTCACGGCGTCGTTGATGCAGTAGGTGCATTTGTGGGGGCAGCCCCGGCCGGTCATGGTCTGGTAGCCGGTCTTGCCGAGCAGGCGCGAGACGCTGCCCGAGGTCAAAAGCTCCCTGGTGATGGCGGGCGTCAGGGGGACGATGCGCCCGTCCCGCAAGACGTAGTGGTCTTGGTGGGAATAGTCCGGAGCCGGGTAGGCGTCGAGATCCTGGGACAGGGGCCGGACCGGATTTTGCGCCACTTGGCCGTCCTTGCGCGCCCAGATGTTTTGGATGGCGGCGACGTCGCCGCCCCGCTCCAGGCGTTCGGCCAATTCCAGGATGGCCTCCTCGCCGTCGCCCACGCACACGAAATCCGCGAGCTCGATGCATTCGGCCGGCCGGATGGTGGGATGCACGCCGCCCCAGACGATGGGCGCCGCCAGGGATTGCCTGAGCCTGCGGGTGATCTGTTCGGCGTTGTCGAAATAATTGGTCATGAGACTGACGCCGACGAGGTCGCAATCGGCGCAGAGCCCGGCCAGCTCGTCGAGAACGGCGGCCGGGTAGCGCTCCACGTCCGCCAGAAGCTCGTCGCCCAAGGGATCGGGCAAAAAGAAAAGCCGCGTTTCATGGCCGTTCGCGCGCAAAAAAGCGGAAATGGTCCGCGGGCCGAAGGCGGTGATGTCCGGATAGGGCGAGATGAGGGCTATTTTCATAGTGCTCCGGTCAGGCGGCGTGTCATGGTCTCACAACTATGGACATCTTTGCGGATTTTCTCCAGCCAGGCAATGGGAAATGGAAAAACGCGCTGCGCCTAGAAAAAAACCTGGCCGTTTTTGGCCCAGAGCTGGGCAAAGCGGCCCGTAAGCTCAACCTGGAGCCGGGTTTCGCCATCGGCCAGGGAGGACAGGCCGACCAGGTACTGGGCGCTGATGGGCGTCCAGACGCCGGGCAGGCCTTTGAGCGTCGCAAGCTCCCGTCGGCGGCCGCCCTTATCCACCGCGTAGACCGTAACCGAGCCGTCCAGGCCGCTGACCCTGGGATAATAGACCGCGTCGGGCCCGGCTTTGCCAAGATCCACGGTGAGAACGGCGGTCTGGCCGTCCTTGGGGGAAAGGACCGCCCACCCGGGATAGTCCGACGCTTCCTTGACGAATCCGGCCGCCTCCAGGTCCGCCTTTTGCGCGGGATAGGCGCTGGCGTCCAGAAATGCCTGATCCCGGTAGGCGCGTTGCAGCATGCCGACCACATTGCGGTATTCGACGTCCGAGCACGGGCCTGGGTCGGCCTGCGAACAGATGGCGACCGAAAGGCTTTCCAGGGAAACGCCGGTCAGATTGCCGCCGGAATAGCGCGGGGTCGTTCTCGGGACGAGAAGCCGCGCCGTGAGGCGCAGGGTCTTCCAGGGCTTCGTCCGCGTGAAGGACGAAGCGGCGTAGCGGTTCTTGTCCGGTCCCCGCGAGGTGAAAACCACAGCTTCTTCCTCGTCGTCGAAACGGCTGGTCAACTCCAGCATCCCGCCCTGGACCGCGTTTTCATAAAAGGCGCCCAGGTTGACGGTCATCCCGGAACGGCCGATCTCGTTTCGAAAAAGGTACTCCACCACGCCCTCCCGATCGTTGGCCGTGGGGTACAAGGTGAAATTCCAATAGGGATGGATGGCGAGGCCGCGCATGGACCAGGCCCGGACATAGACGTCGGCGGGCCTGGCGGTCAGGCTGGCCGCATAGGGCAGCGCGTCCACGATTTGCGCGGGCGCGCGTTCGAGATCCAGCTCATGGAGAGCATAGCGCTGGATCTTCCGCGAACCCGCGTAGCCCGCAAGCGCCCGCAACTCCCCGTCGTTTTTGGCCAGATGGCCGAAGCCCTCCCCCAGGCCCAGAAGCCAGACCCGGACGTTTTGATCCTCCGGCCGCAGGATTTGCTCCTTCATGACGTTTCCGGAGGGAAGAAGGTACAGATACCAGTCAAAAAAACTCCGGGCCATGGGGTCGTGCGCGATGACGGCGTCGCCGGGCATGAGGATGGCTTCGAGTTCTCGCGTCGTGGTTTTCATGGGGCCGAAGTCATACCAGGTGACGATGCTGCTGTCCTCATTATAGAGCTTGTCGTAGCCACGGACGAAAAGAAGCGCGCCAAAGCCAAGGCACAGGCCTACGGCCGCGAGGCGCCGCACGGCCGGGAGGCCTGTCAAAAAGCCCAGGCCCGCCGCGACCGGAAAAAGCAGCGGCGAAAGCATGAAGCTCAGGTGCGAGGAGTAGTAGAAGGTGTTGTAGCGTTTGGCCAGAATGACGGCCACGGGCAGGACCACCAGGGACAGGCACAGGAAAAAGAGCTTTCTGTCGGTGAAGAAAAATACGCCCAGCCCGAGGAAGGCGAGCCCGGCCATGGCGGCCGTGACCCAGCCGGGAAAAAAGAGGTTCAGGACGCCGCCCGCGTAGTTGACGGTGTTGTGGAGGCAGACCGCAAACGGCGCGGGCGCGGTCATGTCGCTGCGCAGGGCGAACATCGTCAACAAAAACGGGAGGATCGGGGCGAAGGACAGGGCCGTGGCGCCCAAAAAGAACGCGATGCCCTTGCCGGGGGCCTGCCTGCGGCGAAGAGCCCAGTAGCCGAGAATCAGGGCGACTTCCGCCCCCACGACCAGAATCGAGATGAAATGCAGGAGGATGATCCCCAGGTTGGCCCAGAAGAGGCGGAAAAGCTGGCGGCCATCGCCGGATTGCAGGAACCGGTACAGGAAGTAAAAGGCGAAGAGGGAAAAAAGAACCAGGATGGCGTAGGGCCGAAGCTGGCGCGAAATCCAGACGTGCAGGGGGTTGACGGCGAAAAGCGCGGAAACCAGAAGCGCTCCCCCCGGAGCGACGATCCGCCTGCCCAGGCGCCAGGCCAGCCAGACCGTGGCCGTCCCGGCCAGGGCCGAGGGCAGGCGCAACGCGAAATCCGAACGGCCGACGAGTTCCACGAGCTTGATGAAAAAATGGTAGTACGGGGGATGGACCTCCAGGGTCATGGCCCATTTGGCGATGTAGGGGATGGGGAAGTCGGCGGTCACCGCCACCATGAGCTCGTCCGACCACATGGAGGGGACGCCCAGATGGTAAAAGCGCAGCCACGCGGCCACGGCCAGGATGCACAGGGCGACGGACTCGTTGAGCATCCTGGAGCGGTTCGTTGCGGATACTTCGGGATGGAGATACTCGCGAACAGCAAGCTGCAGCATAGGGTTCCCGCGTAGTGGGCTTGCGACGCCAAGCTTGATCGCCCGCGTTACGTAGCGGCATTTCTATGGCAATGCGCGCACCTGGTCAACTTCAAGAGCCCTTGGTTGCTCCATCAAACAAGGCATGCCAAAGAGTCCGCGGCGCCGGTACAGACGCGCGCCCCTTTGTCGGGAAGAACTCTCGCGCCCCCCGCTTCCCCCGGCGATTTCAAACCGCGCCTGGATGTCTCTGACGGACGATAGCGATCCTGCCTTTCGAAGTATCCCCCAACGCCCTGGGATTCCGAAGGGAAAGGAAGATCGTTAGGGCGAACCCGCCGGGAAGCGTTCGCATTCTCTGACTGAGCGATTCCATTTTCGGACAAAAAACAAGCGCACGGCTGGTGAGCTGGAGCGTTCCGGATTGGCCGCTCCCCCCGGGAAACGACCGCCTTGGAGCGAGAGAAAAGAAAGTGACTTGTCCGAAAATTACGTTTAACGAAGATGGCGGCTTGGCAAAATGTTAAAACTTGGTCGAATCCAGCGCGTATTCCGGCAACCTGCATTCACCTTCATTTCTATGGAACGCCATCCTTCGAAACGCCATTTTTTCCCAGCGCATCCAGACATACCGTTCCTGGCCATTTTTCTTCTGGCCGGAATCCTGCGGTTTCTCTATCTCGACCGGAATGAATTGTGGTGGGACGAATACCTGACGCTGCACCGGGCGTCCCTGCCTTTGGCCGATCTCATACGCAGCCTGAACCTCCAGGCGGCCTCGGACGTTTTCGCGGACACCTCCCCGCCCCTGCACCACATCCTGGTTCATTTCTCCCTCATGCTCGGGCGCAACGAATTTTTCGCCAGGCTGCCGAGCGCCTTGTGCGGCTGGGCCTCGGTGGGCATGCTCTATTTCATCGGCCGGGATTTCTTCAACCGCAGGATCGGCTTGTACGCCTCGCTTTTTTGCGCATTGCTCCAATTCCATCTGGTCTATTCCCGCGACATGCGCTGGTATGCACCTTTTTATTTCTTCAGCCTGGCGTCGCTCTATTACCTGTACCGCATGCTCAAGGACAGGCGCCTCTTTCTGCGTTTTTTATTCGTGGTTTTCTCCACGGCCGCGCTCTACGCCTCCTACATCGGCGGAACCTTCCTGGCCGGCGAAGGGTTTTCCGTCCTTCTCCTGGTTGCGCATCGTTTCCGATCGGGACGCAGGGCCGAGGCCAAAACCCTTTTTTTCGACTACGCCCTGTGCGCCGCCTTGATCATCCTCCTTTACGCGCCCCAGTTTCCGGGGCAAATGGCGGCCGTAAAGGTCTTCTATACCGGCCACGGCCATCCCCTAAGCTTCGCCCCGATCCTACTCTCCCTGCGCACCTTTATGACGCTCTTCCAGGACACCGCCTTCAATTGCGGCTATCTGGCCCTGGGCCTGATCGCCGCCGGGGTTTTCATCCTGGCCCGCATGCGCCGGCGGCCGGGGCTGGCTCTTTTGTTGTTTTGGGCGCTGACGCCCACGGCGGCGGCTTTCATGGTGGACATGCAGGCCGAAATCAAGCCCAAGTATCTGGTCGGCCTCTTGTTCCTCCTGATCCTGACGACGGCGGCCTGCGTCGATTTCATGGCCACCTTTCTGGAGAAGCGCGTCCTGCGCCGCCAATGTCCCGGAAACCTGGGGATTGCCGCCGGATTGTGCCTGACCGTCCTTTTGAGCCTGCCGAGTCTGGACTACGCCTCCTTTTACAACGGCAACAAGCCCGTCGCCCGATTCTGGGCCGGATATCTCGCGCTGCATAAGGACAACGTGGAGTATCTGGCCTTTGACAACAACCGGCACAAAAAGGTCATCCTCAACTGGCTTCTCGGCGATCTCTACAAGAGCATGGGAGACGTTTCGGACCAGCGCTACAAGCGGTTTTATTATCTCACCACGCAGTTGGCGGAAGCGCCCGCAGGCCTTGTTCAGGTCGAGCGCATGAAGCAGGAGGGCGAAACCCTCGAATTCTACAAGGGCGGCGTCCTCAACCGGGCGCCCGTTCCCCTGGCGCCCGACCAGGACGGTCGCGCGCTCTTTCACGAGGAGTACGCCGATTTTTCATTTTACCAAAACGTTTTGCGCGCGGACAACGTCGCCCCGGATTTCATTGGAAAAACCCTGGCCCTGTACAGCCTGGACAAGCCGGGGAGCGTCGAGTACCTCTTCCGCCCGCCCGACGGGAGAGCGTTGCGCTCCGCATCCCTGCGTCTCGGGGCAATGCTTCGAAACAAGCAAAGAAACCTCATCCCGGACGCGATCGTCAAAGTTTTCGCGGGCGAGGATCCGCAATCCCTGCGTCTGGCCGGGATTATCGACTTCAACGCCTTCCGGGACAGGATGCCGGCTCTGGCCGATCCCGCATCCTCCGGCAACCATGCGGCGGCGTTCGAGTTCGATTTGCCCGTCGCGCCGGGGCAAGCCGCCCTGTACGTGCGTCTCGAATTTTTCCCCGGCGCCTACCAGGGACATATCGACCTGCGCTTCATGGAGCTTCGCGCATCCCTTTCCGGTCAAGCGGGGCCTGACGAGGCCCTTCGCGCCAACCTTGAACATGTCGCCCGCAACACGCCCTTGGTCCGGTGGATCAAAGGCGTAAGCCTGCTCGATTCGAACGCCGTCCATCTTTTCGCCGCAGACGCGGCGGCTGAAAAAGACGTCCCTGAAAATACGCCCTGCAATTCCAGTTCGGACTTGGCGGAATTCCGGGCCGGGCATCCGAATTTTCCGCCGGTCATGACGCTGGCCCGTCCCGACGGAAGCCCGGCGTACGTATTCTACGACCCCGCCCTGCTCGCCCCCGGCGTCCGCCTGCGCTCCGGCGAGACCCGGAACATCGCCTGGGGCGGCGATGTCCCGGCCAGGATTCAGGGCGTACGGCTCGAGGGCGAGATACATCGGCCGGGGCTGACTCTTGGCGGCGCCTCCCTTGACGTTCCCGTGGGAGCGCCCACGGGAAGCGCCATCCTGCTCAACCCGGGCGGCCGCTCCATGATCGCCTTCAGCCCGCGCTTCACCGAGAAAAAAACCACCTTCCTGAACATGATCGAACACGATCCCGCCCTGCGCAAAAATACGGGCGAGGACTGCCTTTCCTGCGCCACGGACAAGCCTTGTTCCTTCACCTATCTCTTCGCCTCGGATTTGCCTTTCGACAAGGCGCGCATCCTGGTCTATCCGCGCACTAATGCGGAGCGGCCCAACTTTGTCCGCATTTCCTACGCCGCCAACGAGCCGACGCGATTTACGACGCTGTTCGACTATTCGGGAACAGGACCGCAGCCCTGGGTGGGCGCGCTGGACGGCCTGGACAAATACTTCGACCTGCCCAAATCGACCCATCTCTTGTACCTGCGTTTCGAGCTTTCCGGCGACGGCGCCCAGCTCTGGTCGCGGGAGGCCTACCCCATGACCATCGAAGCGGAGTTCGATGCTTCCGCCCTCTCTCCGCCGGTCGTCTCGAGCCCGCGCTTCGAACTTCGGGAGGCTTCCGGGAACAAAAACGACTTCGCGGTCTGGCTCGATCCCGATCCGCTTCGTTTCTACGAGAAATTCTTCCGTTGAAAAGGACGGTTACGGCTTTTACAGCCGCGCGCTGAAATAGCCCGAAGGGAGGCCGTCGAGGCGAAGGCCCGGCTGAAAACGGCGCGTTGTTATCAGCTACCCTTTGCGCCCGGCCACCACCGGGTCGCGTAGAAGCAGGCGCTTGAAATATCCGGCGATGCGCGAAAAATCGCCGCGCGCCAGAGCGAATACTCCTTTGGCGGCGAGGCGCGAGGCCTCCCCCAAAGCGTAGCCCAGCTTGTAGAGCGTACGCGGTTCGGTCTTGCGGAAAAACCGCACCGCCGCATCCGAAAGCAGCAGATTAAAGAGCGGCCGGGGGAAATGCTGGAAGGTCAATAAATAGAGCAGAAAGGCCGGATATGTCTTTTGGGGCGGAATGTAGAAGGGCTTGCGGTAGATTTCCGTAGTCTCGTCGTGAATGAGTCCCTCGGCCTTGGCCCGCCGGTACAGGCCGGTTTCCGGGAAAAAGATCAGGCTGGCGATGGCCAGGCCGAAGGGCTTGGGTATTTTGGCCACGAGGCGCACCGTGTCCAACAGGTCCTCGGGCGCTTCCCAGGGACTGTCGATGATGACGTGGTAGTCCGGGGGCAAAAGCTTTTCGGGGACGAATTCCCGGACGAGCCGGGCACCTTCCAGAATCTGCTCGTCGTTTTCCGGGCGGTTGAAGATTTTGCGGATTTTCGGACTTCCGGTCTGCACCCCCATTTCCACGTAGACCAGGCCCGCATCAAGGAGGAGCTCCAGCTTTTCGCGGCTGAGCGTGGTGGGCGAGGCCTGGCAGTAGAAGGGCTTTGCGATGCGCGTCTTGTAGGCCGCCCCGAACTCCCGCAGCCAGGAAACAGGCCGGGAAAAGAAGGTATCGTCGAAAAACTGCACGCCCTCGATTTTCGGGAAGCGCTTCATGGTCCACTCGAGCTCGCCCAGGACGTGCTCCACGCCCCGGTTGCGGAAATACGGCGTCCCGGACCCCGAAAAAAGGGCCTTGACCGTGGGCACGTTGCAGTATTCGCAACGATGCGGGCAGCCCCGGTCGGTCATGGTCCGGTAGACCGTGAGCAGGGAGTGGTTGAAAGAGGGGACCCGGGGCAGGCAGCGCATGAGCGCCGCCTCGTCCATGGGGACGATGGCGTCTTTTTCCGGGGCGTGAAGATAGTGCTCCTCGCAGGAGAAATCGAACCAGGGCAAAGAGTCCAGGTCCTTGATGAGCGGGCGCAGGCCGTTTTCCCTGGTCCTTGACCAGACCCCCTCGATGTCGTTCTCCCCTTTTCCGGCCTCGAGCGCCCCGAGCAGCTCGAAAAGGGCGGACTCCCCTTCGCCGAGGCAGACGAAATCCGCATATTCCAAGGCCTCGCGCGGCTTGCACATGGCGTGTATGCCGCCCCAGACCACGGGCAGGCCCGCCTTTTTCACGGCCGCCGTCAACTGGGCGGCCCGGTCGAAATAATTGGTGAAAAAGGACACGCCCACGAGATCCGAGCCCTGGCACAGGGAAACGGCCTGCTCCACGATATGTTCGGGAAAGCTGTACGAAAAGTCTCCGCCTTCCTTTAAAAGCCCCAGGCTGCCCGGAAAAAAGACGATGCGCGTGGAGACGCCCTCGCGGCGAAGATAGGCCGAGATGGACCGCACGCCAAAGGCGGACAGGTCGTGGGGCGCGGGGGCGAGCAAGGTCAATCGCGGCATGGACGTTCCTGATTGGCTGATGCGACGGCCGGAAGTATCAGTATTTTCTAGTAAAGAAAATGGAAGAAAAGATCAAGGAGGGACGCTTCCGGCCGCGCTGCAAGAGCGCCGGGACCGCCGCGGACAGCATTGCGGCGCAGTGCAGCCAGGCGATGCGAAAGGATGCGCCGCCCTTTCTTCAAAAAAACGCCTGCCCGTTTTTGACCCAGGGCTGGGCAAAGCGGCCCGCAAGCTCAACCTGGAGCCGGGCTTCGCCGCTGGGCAGGCCTTTAAGCGTCACAGGCTCCCGGGCCGTGGTTTTCATGGGGCCGAAGTCATACCAGGTGTCGATGCTGCTGTCCTCGTTATAGAGCTTGTCGTAGTCCCGGAGGAAAAGAATCGTCCCGAAGCCAAGACACAGGCTTACGGCCGCAAGGCTCCGCACGGCCGGGAGTCCGGCCAAAAAGCTCAGGCCCGCCGCGACCGGAAAAAGCAGCGGCGAAAGCATGAAGCTCAGGTGCGAGGAGTCGTAGAAGGTGTTGTAACGTTTGACCAGAATGACGGCCACGGGCAGGACCATCAGGGACAGGCACAGGAAAAAGAGCTTTCTGTCGGTGAAGAAAAATACGCCCAGCCCGAGGAGGGCGAGCCCGGCCATGGCGGCCGTGACCCAGCCGGGAAAGAAGAGGTTCAGCACGCCGCCGGCGTAGTTGAGCGTGTTGTGGAGGCAGACCGCAAACGGCGCGGGCGCGTTCATGTCGCTGCGCAGAGCGAACATGGTCAACAAAAACGGAAGAATCGGGACGAGGGACAGGGTCGTGGCGCCCCCCAAAAAAAACGCCACGCCCTTGCCGGGATCATGCCGAGCCGCGAGTTTGGCTTCATTTAGACCCGCGCCAGTTCAAAACGTTCCCGCACGCTCGGATTCCCCGAGTGGGCTGCCCCGAGCATGGCGTCCTCCAGGTCAACGTGCCCTGGGCCGAGACCAAGGGACGTTTCACCTTGTTGATGGAACGGTTGATCATCGACGCGTTGACCGAGTGCGCCACGCTGACTGGAGCGCGTCGCATCATGCGCATCACCTGGGACGAAGCCTGGGGCGTCATGGAGAGGGCGGTGCGTAGGGCCCGGGAACGCAAACAATCAAACGCCTCGCGGTATCTTGGCGTTGACGAGAAGGCATTCCGCAAGGGGCGCGACTACGTGGAGGTGGTTGCGATCTGATCAGCAGCGCCGTGGAGTACGTGGCCGACGAGCGCAAGACGGAGTGCCTTGAAGAGCCCGTTCACGCGGGATCAGTTGGAGCGGGTTAAGGCGGTGGCCATGGACATGTGGGAGCCCTATTTCAAGGTCACTCTCAAGCATGTTCCGGATGCGGCGGGGAAGATCGTCCACGACAGGCTCCACGTCATGAAGCGCGTGGGCGAGGAGGTGAACCGGGTACGCAAGCAGGAGCGCCGCGAGCTCACGGGGCAGGATGACCACTGGCTCAAGGGCACAAAATACCTCTGGCTCTACCGGGAGGAAAATCTTCTGGACAAGCGCCGGCCAGCCCTGGAGGCCTAGAAGGCGGCGAACTTAAAGGTGGCCAAGGCCTGGGCCATGAAGGAAAGCCTGAATGACGCGTGGAAGCACCTGAGCATGGGCTGGGCGAGGCGTTTTGTGAAGAGATGGCTGGGTTGGGTGAACAAGTCGGGCCTGGCCCCGCTGCGCAAAGTGGGCGGCCTGATCCAGAGACATCTGGAGAACATCCTGACCTTCTACCACCACAGGATCACCAATGGCGTGGCCGAAGGCTGAACAGCAAGATCATGGCCATCAAGAGGAAGGCATGCGGCTATAGAAACCAGGAGCGCTTCAAGGTCGCCATCTGCTTCTTCTGCGGCGGCTTGGACCTCTATCCGGTTAGCTCGCGACGGAGGATACCCTCGGAAAACCCGGAAGGACCAAAATTCCTTGTCGTAGATGGCCTGGAAGGATCGCAAGGAGGTTGCCACTTCCCAGCGTTCGATCTACACAGCTCCAACAGAAGAGGCCGGTCTCATGGCGCCGGGTCAGGAAAACCGTGAAGGAGAAAAGCGTTTTCCGACCGAGACGGCCCTATTCAAGGCTCTCTCTCCGGCGGTCGCCGAAGCAGAGAAGCGGTGGACGATGCGGAACAAAAAATGGCCGAAAATCATGGCCCAGCTCATAATTTATTTCCAGGACAGACGAGAGGGCCATCTTTTCTGAACCGTCAACATGGTCGTTTACACGGTTTTCGTGATACTCCCCAAAGTTGCGGCGTAACTCTTCGTTGAAACAGGTTAAATATACCGCCCTAAACGTATGCGATTAAAAACCAACTATATTTTTATTCTTGTTGTTTGCTTTGCCTTTGTTTTACGAATTTATAACTTAAATAGTTCTTCGCTGTGGTGGGATGAAATAATCGCTATAAATAGCTCCAGGTTTCCAGCAGATACAATATTTCAATGGACATTATACAATGAAGTTCACCCGCCTCTATTTTATTTTGTTTTAAAAATAGCAACGTATTTTAACAATTCCGAATTTGCTTTTCGCATAATTTCGGTTATTTTCGGCGCACTTAGTGTTGTTTTATTGTATATTGCGGCAAGCAAAGCCTTCGGCAAACGTGTAGGTCTCTATTCTGCAATTGTTTTGTCTGTTTTTCCATATCATCTTCTTTTGTCAAGAACACCACGTCCATATGCATTAATGATTGACTTTGAAATCATATGCATAATTATTTTGATTGAATATTTTAAAAATAGAAAAATCACTTTGCTGTTAGCGCTATCCTTTGTAAATGGCGTAATGTGCTTTATCCACTATTTAGGACTATTTATTGTAGGCGCACAAGGTATTTTTCTCTTATGCCTTTTGTTTTGGTAATCCCCCCGAAAATTTGCGGTCCTCAAAAGTAGAATTTTCTCGTAAACACGACGGAGGAGATTCTGCATGAAGACATCGCGCTATACCGACAGCC
>Ga0307423_1001387_pt1 | contig 14646 bp, 15 predicted proteins | sample SalMarWE160310MG_FD_202154 | JGI IMG/M metagenome (GOLD analysis project Ga0307423, IMG submission 202154) | Salt marsh sediment microbial communities from the Plum Island Ecosystem LTER, Massachusetts, United States - WE1603-10 | ecosystem: Environmental > Aquatic > Marine > Intertidal zone >...
AGGATATTCTGCAACTGGTGATCTACGTGACGGCTGATCCCGATCTGCACGCCGAGCACTTTGAGTTGCGGCCTCGGGTTTAGCCGGCGGGGACTGCCGGATGCTTTTTGTCAATCTTAAGAGATGCGCGCCGGGGCCGGCGGCCGGGGAATGGCCAATTGTCTGAGTTCAGGCTTTTAGATACAGGACCTTTGAGCGCCGCCCGGAACATGGCCTTGGACGAGGTGCTCACCCGCCGCGCCGGCCAGGGCTTAAGCCCACCCAGCTTACGCTTTTTGCAGTTCAAGCCGGACGCCGCGCTCTTGGGTTATCACCAGGAGGCCGAGCGTGAGCTGCGCCTGGATTTCTGCCGCCAAAACGGCATCGAGGTCAACCGCCGGCTCACCGGCGGCGGCGCGCTCTTGTTTCAAGCCTCGGCTCTGGGCTGGGAGCTGATCGCGCCCCAGGGGCACGGGCCCTTCAGCGGCGGCTTTGAAGCGGCCTTGGCTCGTATCTGCCGGGCCGCGGCCCGGGCCTACTCCAGGTTGGGCCTGGAGGCGGAATTCCGCCCCCGCAACGACATCGAGGTAGAGGGCCGCAAGATATCCGGCACCGGCGGCTTCGTGCTGGAAGGCGGCGCGCTTTTTCAGGGCACGGTGCTCATCAAAAACGAGATCGAGCGATTCTTGAGCGCGCTAAGGGTGCCGGTGGAAAAGCTGCAAAAACGCGAGATCGAATCCCTCATGCAGCGGATGGCCTTTGTGGAGGACTTGCTGGGGCCCCTGGATATAGAGGTGCTCAAGCAAGCCATCTGCGAGGAGTTCAGCCAAAGCCTGAGCCTGACGCTCAAGCCCGGCCAACTGGACGCCGGTGAGCGCGCCGAACTTGAGGCGCGCCTGCCCTATTTCCAAAGCGACGAGTGGGTCTATCTCAAAAGCCCGGCCAAGGGCGGCGCTAAGCCGGCGCCGCCGGCCTGGCTGCGCCACATCCTGCAGACCGATCAGGGCAACCTAAGGGTGACGCTGTGGTTGGACGCCCGGGGGCTAAGGGTGCAGAAGGCGCTCATCAGCGGCGACTTCTTCTCCCAGCCCCAGAGGCTCATCATGGATCTGGAAGCGGCGCTCATGGGCTTAAAGGCCAAGCCCCAGACGCTGTACGCGGCGGTGCTGGAGTTTCTGGCCGGGGCGCAGGGCGAGCTATTGGGCATCGCCCCGGAGGAGGTGGCCGGGGCCGTGGCCCACGCCGGTGCGCGGCGCAGCCTGGGCCAGTATTTCAGCGAGCACGAGGCGGCCGAGCTTTTTTTGGTGGGCCTGCAACCCGAGGAGGTGGGCCGGCTTAAGCCGGGCTGGCTGCTCCTGCCTTATTGCTCCAAGCCCCTGGAGTGCGACTACCGTTTCGTGGCCGATTGCGCCCAATGCGGCGAGTGCCAGTTCGACCCGCTCTACGGCCTGGCCCAGGGCCTTGACCTGGAGCCGGTATCCATCCAGAGCTTCGAGCACCTCATGACGGTGCTGCGGGATATCGCGGGCCAAGGCGGGGTTTTCGTGGGCTCCTGCTGCGAGGCCTTCTACTGCAAGCACCAAAAAGAGATGGAAGAGAGCGGAGCCAAGGGGGTGCTGGTCAATCTGGATTCCACCACCTGCTATGACCTGGGCAAGGGCATGGACGCCTACCGGGGCCGCTTCGACAACCAAACCGAGATGAACCAGGCGCTCATCGAAAAGGTGACCCGCGTCATGGCCGGGGGCAGGGCCCATGCCTGAGACCTGGGACGTGGCGGTGATCGGGGCCGGTCCGGCCGGTTCGCGGGCGGCGCGGGCCGCGGCGCTGGGCGGGGCCCGAGTGCTTTTAGTGGAGCGCAAGCGCCGGGTGGGGGCGCTGCCCCACTGCGCGGAGTTCGTGCCCCGCGCCCTGGGCTTGGAGATCGACCTGCCGATGCGCGCCAAGGTGCAGCCGGTGGAAGGCATGGAGACCCGCCTGGGCGGCGCGGCGCAATATACGCCCGCGCCGGGCTGGATCCTGGACCGCCAGGTGTTCGACCACGGCCTGGCCCTGGCCGCGGCCCAAGCCGGCGCGGTGCTGGAGGCGGGCGCTCGCTTTCTGGGACAGGAGAACGGCTGTCTGGTTATCCAGGGCGGGGGAGGGCGCCGCGAGATCCGGGCCGGTTCCGTGGTGGCGGCCGACGGCGCAGCCTCGGCCGCGGCGCGCAGCTTCGGCCATCCCCGGCAGGAGCTGCTGGCAGGTGTCCAGGTGGAGGTGCCGCTTAATGTGGCGCTGGAGCGCACCCTGATCTATCTGGACCCGGCTTACGCGGGAGGCTATGCCTGGCTTTTCCCCAAGGGCCTCTCCGCCAATTTAGGGGTGGGCTGCGCGGGCGCGGCGCAGCCCCGGCGGCTCTTGGAGGCCTTACGCCTGCGACTGGTGGAAGAGGGCGTCATCAAGCCGGGAGTGCTGGCCGTAGGCGGCGGGGCCATCCCGGTGGGCGGCCCGCGCAAAGCGGTGAAGGACAACCTCATCCTGGCGGGCGACGCAGCCGGGCTCACCCATCCCATCACCGGCGCGGGCATCCCCCAGGCAGTGACCTCGGGCGGGCTGGCCGGGACGGCGGCCCTGGCCCTGGCCGGCGGCAAGCGCGCGGCGAGCCAAGAATACGCTCATGAGCTTTCATCAGCCTACGGAGGCTACCTGGGCCGGGCGGTGGAGGCGCGTAGGCTTATGCTGGCGGGCTGGGGCGCCGAGGACTTCAGCGGGCTCATGGCCCAGGCCTGGCCCGGCTGGAAAAAAACGGACGAGGCGCGGGCATGAGCCAGTCCGCCTCCGATCTGAGCGGCCTCCTGGCCCGGGCCCGGGAGATTTCCTGGGCCCGCCACGGCAAGAAGCTGGCCATAGCCACGCCCGGCATGTTCCGGGCCTACGGCCATAAGGGCCGCTACCCGGCGGTGAGCCTCACCGGCAAGTTATGCGATCTGGGCTGCGATCATTGCCAAGGGCGGCTTTTGGAAACCATGCTGCCCGCTGTGAGCCCTGACGAGTTGCTGGCGCTTGGCCATAGGCTCAAAGCCAAGGGCCAGCATGGCTTTCTACTCTCCGGCGGCAGCGATCATGAAGGCCGCCTGCCCTGGCAGGAATTCCTACCGGCCATCGCCCGGGTCATCCAAGAGACCGGCCTCATTGTGACCGCCCACGTGGCCCGCATCGACGCGGCGATCGCCAAGGCCCTCAAGGACGCGGGCGTGCGCCAGGCGCTCATCGACGTGGTGGGGGCCGAGGAGACCGCGCGGGAGGTGCTGCACCTGGCAGACGGCCTGCAGGCCCAGTCGGAGACCCTGGCCGCGCTAAAGGAGGCCGGTCTGGAGGTGGTGCCCCACATCATCCTGGGCCTGCACGGGGGCCGCCTCTTGGGCGAGGAACGGGCGCTTCGCATCGTGGCCGGGCTTAACACCAAGCGGGTGGTGTTCGTGGTGCTGATGCCGCTTAAGCAAACGCCTTTTGCAGAGTTGGAAGCTCCAGCCGTGGAAGAGGTCGCGTGCTTTCTGGCCCTGGCCCGCGAGATCCTGCCGGAGCCTGCCCATCATCTGGGCTGCGCCCGGCCCCGGGGGCGCTACCGGGCCCGGCTGGACGCCCTGGCCGTGGAGGCGGGCATCAACGTGCTGGCCATACCCTCGGACGCGGCCCTGGACAAGGCCCGCGAACTGGGGGTAGAAATAAGCCAAACCGACACCTGTTGCTCCCTGGTCTAAAGCCTGGAAGGCCAGAGCCGGCAGCATTTGAATGGAGAATCAGCATGAGCCAAGCCGCGCAAGTATTGCATGAAGCCTATAGCCCGGAGCACGTGCGGCTCTCCTTGGCCGCGGCCATGACCCTGGGCCTGGCTGAGGGCCGCTTCTATCGCAACGCCCGCCTGGGCTGCATCAATTTGCTTCTCACCTATGCCACCGGCTGCAAGGCCAATTGCTCCTTCTGCGGCCTGGCCCGGGAAAACCCCCACCGCAACGACCCCAAGTTCGAGAAGTTCATCCGGGTGGCCTGGGCCACCCAGCCCCTGGAGGTGGTGCTGGAGCGCTGCGCCAGCGCCCCAAATTGGGTGGAGCGGGTTTGTATCTCCCAGATCACCCATCCCCGGGCCCAGGCCGACACCCTGGAGATCTGCCGCCAGGTACGGGCGCGCACAAAGCTGCCGGTGAGCCTTCTGATCGCGCCCACCCTGCTCAATAAGGACGACCTCCTGGACATGAGAGAGGCCGGCGCCGACCGCATCGGGGTGGCCATAGACGCGGCCACTCCGGGGCTTTTCGCTGAGCTAAGGGGCAAGCCGGTCAAGGGGCCCCACCGCTGGGAGCATTACTGGCGCATCTTCGACGTGGCGCTGGAGGTGTTCGGCCGGGACATGGTGGGCGTGCACCTCATCTATGGCCTGGGCGAGACCGAGGAGGAACTGGTGCGGGCCATGGACCGGGCCCGGGCCGCCGGCGGCTCAACCCATCTGTTCTGCTTTTTCCCGGAGAAATTTTCCGCCCTGGGCGAGCGCACCCAGCCGCCGCCCGCGGGCTACCGCCGGGTGCAGCTGGCCCGCTGGCTCATCGACCACGACCAGGCCCGCGCCGCGGACATGAGCTTTGACCCAAAGGGCAGGGTGCGCGATTTCGGAGTGGACCAGGCTGCGCTGGAGGCGGCCGTGGCCCTGCGCAAACCCTTCATGACCTCGGGCTGCCCCGGCGCTTCCGGCGAGGTGGCTTGCAACCGGCCCTTTGGCAATGAAAAACCCGGGCCCGACCTGCGCAATTATCCCTTTATGCTGAACGCCGAGGATTTGGCTTTGGTCCGGGAGCAGATGCAAAGCTATTAAAATCAGCGGTTTTCCAATCCGGCAGCCCGCGCCCTTATTAGGCGCGGGTTTTATTTGTTGCGCTAATTCAAGCGCTTCCGCTACCCTACATAATATGGATGAAATTTGTTTGCCTTGGGCTGCGCTTGGCTTTATTCTTAACTTTAGTTAGGAACCATTTGCAATAAAGCCTTCGCACCTATAGGGAGGAAAACTGATGGCAAAGCCAGAGGAAATGTATCAGTGCCAAACTTCCAACTGCGGCTATATCTACAACCCGGACAAGGGCTGCAAAAAGGGCAAGGTGGATAAGGGCACCTGCTGGACCGACCTGCACGATGAGTACAAGTGCCCGGTTTGCGGGGCCACCAAAAAGATGTTCCGGCCCTTGGCCGGCCCCGGCTCAACCAAAGAATGCTAAGCCGGCTTGACGGGTAACCCAAACGCTTCAGGGAGAGAAACAATGACTCAAGTTCCTGACATAACATGGAAATGCAGTAATTGCGGCTACACCTTCCAGGCGGCGCAACCGCCCGAGAAATGCCCCTCCTGCAAGGAAAAATGCGAATTCCTGGACGCGACCTGCTACACGCCCGACTGCGCGGGTCCGGGCCAGGATCCGCGCATCGGCTAGCCGGTTATCACCATGCAAAAGACAGCCCTGTTTGCCTTTAACGGCGAGATGATGTGTTTTGTGCATGTGCTTTTGAATGCGCTGGACCTGCACGGCTCGGGCCATGAAGTGATGGTGGTGATAGAAGGCTCGGCCACCAAGCTGGCGCCCGAACTGGCCCAGGCGGACAACCCTCTGCACGGTTTATGGAACCGGGTGCTGGAGGCGGGGCTGATTAACGCCGTGTGCCGGGCCTGCTCCCAGAAAATGGGGGTGCTGGCGCAGATCGAGGCCCTGGGCCTGCCCCTGGGCGACGACATGCAGGGCCACCCCGGCATGGCCCGCTATCTGAACGACGGCTACCGGGTCATCACTTTCTAACGCGCCCGCTGGGCCGCTATGAGGAGAGCATGAAAGTATTAGGTATCTACGGCAGCCCGCGCAAAGGCGGCAACAGCGACATCCTGCTGGACGAAGTCCTGAGCGCGGCGGCCGAAGCCGGCGGCGAGGTGGAGCGCGTCTATTGCCGTAAAAAGAAAAAACTCTCCGGCTGCCTGGAATGCGGGGGGTGCGACGAGACCGGGCAGTGCGTGGTCCAGGACGACATGCAGGATATTTATCCGCTCCTGGCGGCGGCCGACGCCATCGTGCTTTCCGCGCCCATCTTTTTCTACAACATGCCGGCCCAGGCCAAGGCCTTGGTGGACCGCACCCAGGCCTGCTGGGCCGGGCGTCTTCTCAACAAGACCAAGGAGGAGCGCAAGCGCTTTGATTCGGGCAGGGGCTGGCTCATCGGGGTGGGCGCCACCAAGGGCGTCAACCTGTTCACCGGCATGGAACTCACCGCCAAGTATTTCTTCGACGCCCTGGACATGAGCTATGAAGGCGCCATGCTGGTGCGCGGCGTGGAAGGCAAGGGCAGCGTCAAGGATCGTTCCGATTATATGACCGAGGCCCGTGACTTGGGCCGCCAGATCGCAACCGGCGGATAACCCCGCCGCTTTTCAGACGGAAGGAATTATAGACCATGGCAAAAGCGCTGATCGTATACGCCAGCCGCAGCGGGCAGACCCAGAAGATAGCCGAGCTTATCGCCGAGGGCCTGCGCATGAAAGGCTTGGAGGTGGACCTTAAAGAGGCGCACAAGGTCAAAAGCGCCGAGGAGCTTAACGGTTACGACAGCTATGCCTTCGGCTCGGCCACCTATCACGGCGAGATGATGCCGGCCATGAAGCAGTTTTTGTTCCTGGCCGAGAAGGCCGAGCTCAAGGGCAAGTGCGGCGGTTCCTTCGGGGCCTTCGGCTGGTCCGGCGAAGCGCCCGACCGCATCCTGCAGACCATGAAGAACATCTTCGAGATGAACGTGATCGGGGATTGCCTGCGGCTAAAGTCAGCCGCCCTGCAGGGCGGGGTGCCCATGGCCCAGGACTATGGCAAGAGCCTGGCGGACAAGATCGCCGGCACGAGATAAGACAAACCCTCCCGCCCTTTTACGGCCGGGAGGGTTCGCATACTTCTTATATTCAGCCCAGTCGGCCCTAGTGGCCGCGGCGGGCGCGCTTGGAGGCTTTCAACGGGTTCAGCTTGACGGCCTCTTTCATTTCGCCCTTAACATGGGTGGCGAAGTTGCATACCCCGTAGCGCCATTTGGCGGCCGGGTCGGGGTAGCTCTTGCAATACACCAGTTCGCCTGCGGTCACGGTGCGGTCGCATCCCAAGCAGGCCTCGATGGCCGGATGGCAGGTCCCGCCGTTGTAGGAGCAGCCTTTGGCTGTCATGAAGTTGCAGTCAGCGCCTTCGCGAGTGGTTGTGCACTGCATGGCTCTTTACTTCCTTTACATGGCTCCCGGAGGTTTCCGGGTCAGGCCTTATTAAAATGTCAATACAAGGGGCTCGACCCCGAGGGTCGAGCCCCAGTGCACACTGGCTGGCAATTATGGTCAAGCATCCCCTGCCTGTCAAGGGGAAAAGCATATTTTCAGCACAGCGGCCCGCCCTTGACAAACCGGCGGGGGTAACGTAGATAAGGTAGCCTGACTAAAGGAGAAACCCCCGCCGTCTCCCCGGGGCGAAGCCGGAGCGGCGCTCGGGAAAAGGAGTTGATATAAGTGGCCGATAAGGCTGAGCAAAACCATAAAGGGCCCGAAGGGGGCGCGGCGCATATTCTGGACGACAACTCCCTGATCCGCCAGCGGCGTAAAAAGGCCGAGGATATCAAGGAAATGGGGGTGCCGCTTTTCCCCAACACCTTCCGCCCCCGCGATCGCATCGGCGATATCAACACCCGCTACGGCCGCATGGACGCCAATCAGCTGGAGGCGCGCCAGGACAACAAGGTCTCCATCGCCGGCCGCATCATGGCGTTGCGCTCCTTTGGCAAGGCGGCCTTCATCAAGCTGCAGGACCGCTCGGGCAGCCTGCAGGTGCACATGCAGCGCGATGAGCTGGGCCAGGATAAGTACAAGATATTCAAGAAGCTGGAAGTCGGCGACATCATCGGCGTGGTGGGACCGCTTTTCCGCACCCGCACCCAAGAGCTGACCGTGAAGGCGGAAAAGTTCGTGCTCATCACCAAGAGCCACCGCCCGCTCCCGGAAAAGTTCCACGGGCTCACCGACGTGGAGGCCCGTTACCGCCAGCGCTATCTGGACCTCATCATGAACCAGAGCACCCGGGACATCTTCACGGCCCGGGCGACGATCGTTAAAACCATCCGCAACAAGCTGGAGGAGCGCGGCTTCCTGGAGGTGGAGACCCCCATGATGCAGGCCATCCCCGGCGGCGCCACGGCCCGGCCTTTCGAGACCCATCACAACGCGCTCAACATGAAGCTGTATTTAAGGGTGGCGCCGGAGCTTTATCTCAAGCGGCTCATCGTGGGCGGCCTGGAGCGGGTCTATGAGCTTAACCGCAACTTCCGCAACGAAGGTATCAGCGTCCGCCACAACCCTGAGTTCACCATGATCGAGTTTTATCAGGCCTACGCCACTTACGAGGACCTGATCGTTTTCACCGAGGAGCTGATCGGCGACTGCGCCCGTGAAGTCAAGGGCGGGCTCAAGTTCGATTACCAGGGACGCGAGATCGATCTCACCCCGCCTTGGAACGGCCTGGACTTCCGCACCAGCTTACTTGAGATCGGCGGGGTGCCGCCCAAGGTGCTGTTCGACACCGAGGCGGCCCTGGGGCTCAGCCGGGAGCTGGGCGGCGTGCACAAGTCGGGCGACGGCCTGGGCAAGGCGCTCAACAAGATTTTCGAGGTGCTGGTGGAGCCCGAGCTTTGGCAGCCCACTTTCGTGACCGGCTTCCCCAAGGAGATAAGCCCGCTTAGCCGCACCTGCGATCATGACCCCGACGTGGTGGACCGTTTCGAGTTCTTCATCGCCGGGCGCGAGACCGGCAACGGTTTCAGCGAGCTCAACGACCCGGACGACCAGTTGGAGCGCTTCCAAGGCCAGCAGGCCGAGCGCGCCGCCGGCGACGACGAGGCCCAGTTCATGGACCTGGACTATGTGCGGGCCTTGGAATACGGCATGCCGCCCACCGCGGGCGAGGGCATCGGCATAGACCGGCTGGTGATGCTACTCACCGACCAGCCCAGCATCCGCGAGGTGATCCTCTTCCCCTTACTCAGGCCGGAACAAGGCTGATGTCATTCGAGGTCCTGGTGGCCTTGCGCTATCTGCGCGCCCGGCGCAAGCAGACCTTTATTTCCATTATCTCGCTGCTCTCCATGGTGGGGGTGGGCCTGGGGGTCTGCACCCTCATCGTGGTGCTTTCGGTGATGAGCGGGGCCGAGGGCGAGCTCAAGCGCAAGATCCTGGGCATGAACGCCCATGTCATGCTCTACAAGGCCGGCGAGGTGATGGACGCGCCCCAAAAGGTCATAGATAAGGCGCGCCAGGTTCCCGGCGTGGTCCAGGGAGCCCCCTTTGTCTACGGCCAGGTCATGGTGGTGTCCGGCTCGGGCGCCTCGGGCGCCATCTTAAGGGGCATCAAGGCCACCGGCGCCCTGGAGACCGTGGATCTGCAAAAGGTCATCACCCAAGGCTCTTTGCAGGCCCTGGCCCGGCCCGCTGCCGACGGCCTGCCCGGCATTTTGCTGGGGCAGGCCCTGGCCAGGCACCTGTCGGTTAACTTGGGCGGGGTGGTGACCCTCTTGAACCCCATGGGCGAGGACACGCCGGTGGGCCGGGTGCCCAAGAGCGAGCCCTTCAGGGTGGTGGGCACCTTCCGCTCGGGCATGTACCAGTACGACTCCTCGCTGTGCTATGTTTCCCTGCCGGCCGCCCAGCGTTTCCTGGACCTGGGGCGGGCGGTCAGCGGGGTGGAGCTTAAAGTCGACGACATTTACCAGGCCGAGGCCATCGGCCGTAAAGCGGCCCAGGCCTTGGGGCCCTTGTATTACGCGCGCGACTGGATGACCATGAACCACGCGCTCTTTTCAGCGCTCAAGCTGGAAAAGATCACCATGTTCGTGATCCTGATCCTGATAGTCTTGGTGGCCGCCTTTGGCATCGTGAGTTCCCTGATAATGCTGGTAATGGAAAAAACAAAAGATATCGCGGTGCTAAAGGCCATGGGCGCCACGGCCAAAAGTATAAGGCGCATATTCGTCCTGGAAGGGCTTATAATCGGCGTGCTGGGCACCGTCCTGGGCCTGGGCTCCGGCCTGGGATTGTGCGCGCTTTTGGCCCGCTACAAGTTCATAGACCTGCCGGTTGATATTTACGCCTTGGATACGCTGCCCGTGCAAGTGGAGCCTTTCATGGTGGCCTTGGTGGGAGTATCGGCGGTGGCGATTAGTCTAGTGGCGACCTTGTATCCGGCCCACGCCGCTGGTAGGCTGGACCCGGTTGAGGCCCTTAGGTATCAATAGCAGGCCATGGACCCCCAGGGACGGGGAGGAGGCTATAGCGGCTTGACAGAAGCCCGGCCATTTATTCAAATAAGTCAACTTTTCAAGACTTACGAGAACCCCCGTGATAAAGTGGAGGTTCTTAAGGGGCTTGACCTGGCGGTGGACTCCGGCGAGTCCGTGGCCGTGGTGGGGGCCTCTGGGGTGGGCAAGTCCACCCTTTTGCATATAGTGGGTGCCCTGGACCGGCCTACGCAGGGAAAGGTGCTGGTGGACGGCCGCGACGTGTTCACCATGGACGAGCAGGCCCTGGCCGCTTTCCGCAATCGTCACGTCGGCTTTGTATTCCAGTTCCATCACTTGTTGCCCGAGTTCAGTGCCCTAGAAAATGTTATGATGCCCGGGTTGATAGCCCGCTTGGAGACCTCCCAGGCCAGGTCGAGGGCCGAGGAGCTTTTGGCCGAGGTGGGCTTAAGCGACCGAGCGGCGCACCGGGTGGGCGAGCTGTCGGGCGGCGAGCGCCAGAGGGTGGCCGTGGCCCGGGCCTTGGTGCTGGGGCCCAGCCTTTTGTTGGCTGACGAGCCCACCGGCAATTTGGACGAGCGCACCGGGGAAAAGGTGCATGAGCTTTTCGTTAAGCTCAACCAGGAGCGGGGGCTCACCACCTTGGTGGCCACCCACAACGAGCGCCTGGCCAGATCCATGGGTCGCACGGTGCGCCTGGCCGAAGGAAAGGCCTGGCCGGATGATGACGGTTTACGGCAGACTACGGCGCCTTAAGGCCGTAGCGCCCGTTTAGGGTGCGCTTCAATCGGCTGGACAGGAACCATATATATAGGAAACAGGGGGCGGCATGAAGAAGATAGCTTTGGCAACCATCCTGGCCCTACTGGTCGCCTTCCCCGGTTTGGCCTCGGCCGAGACGGTGAAAGTGGTGGTGTTTCCCTTCGATGTGTTCAGCCAGCAACCCCTGGATCAGATGGGTGGCGAACTGCAAGGGATGTTGATCCAGCGCTTGGCGGCCGAAGGCGTTTCCCCCTTGACCAAAGACGAGGTCAACCGGGCCCTTAAAGAGGCCAAAAAACCCTTGGACCTGACTTTGGCCAGGGTTTTGGCCGGCCGTTTGGGCGCCGACTACGCGGTCTACGGCTCTCTTACCAAGATCGGTGCCCGGATTTCCCTGGACGCTAAGGTTTTGGACTCCCTGGGCATGGCTCGGCCCCAGTCGGTGTTCGTGGAAGGCACCGGCCTTGACGAGCTGAAGCCCATGTCCGAGCGCCTGGCGCGGGAGATCGCGGCCAAGATGTCGGGCGTGGAGCGGGTGGCCTCGATCAAGGTTGAAGGCAACCAGCGCATCGAGGCCGATGCCATCAAGGCCGCCATCAAGACCAAGGAAGGCGGGCCCTACTCGCCCATCAAGCTGGACGAGGACCTGCGCGCGGTTTGGAAGCTGGGCTACTTCGACGACGTGCGTATCACCACCGCCGAGGGCCCCACCGGCGCGGGCAAGATCGTGACCGTGCACGTCAAGGAAAAGCCCATGATCCGCGAGGTGCAGATCAACGGCGCCAAAAACTTGGATCAGAAGGATATCCGCGACCAGATCGGGGTCAAACCCTTCAGCGTGTTCAAACCGGCCGCGCTCAAGGATGCCGAGGCCAAGATCGTGCGCCTGTACCACGACAAGGGCTACTTCGACGCCAAGGTGACCGGCTCGGTCATCGACCTGCCCTCGGGCGACAAGGGCGTCAAGTTCGACATCGTCGAAGGCAAAAAGGTCTTCATCAAGTCCATCCAGTTCCGGGGCAACAAAGCCTTCAGCGCCTCCGAGCTCAGGGACCAAATGACCACCCAGGAAGAGGGCTGGTTCACTTGGATCACCGACGCCAACGTCCTGGACCGCACCAAGCTGGATCAGGACCGGGAAAAGCTCACCGACTTCTACTATAACGCCGGCTACATGACCGCCCGGGTGGGCGAGGCCGAGATCAAGCGCGGTACCGGCGGCCTGATCGTCACCTATGACATATCCGAGGGAAAGCGTTTCAAGGTGGGCTCCATCAGCGCCTCCGGCGAGATGGTGATACCCCAGAAGCAGCTTATGGCCCAGATGGAGCTGAAGGCCGGCGCTTGGTTCAACCGGGAAAAGCTGCGCAACGATCTGCGCATGATGCATGACACCTATGCTGACCGTGGCTTCGCCTATGTGGATGTGCGGCCTCAGCTCAAGGAGGACAAGAAGAAGAACCAGGTCGCCATAAACTACAACATCACCAAGGGCCAGAAGGTATACTTCGAGCGCATCATCATCACCGGCAACACCCAAACCCGCGACAACGTGATCCGCCGCGAATTGGGCGTGGCCGAAGGCGATCTCTTCTCCAGCCGGGCCCTGCGCAACGGCAACCTCCGGCTGCACCGCCTCAATTTCTTCGAGGACGTGCACCTGGCCACCGAAAAGGGCTCCCAGCCCGATAAGATGAACCTAAAGCTCAACGTCAAGGAGAAGCGCACCGGCTCGTTTAGCATCGGCGCGGGCTACTCGACGATTGATAAACTGATGGTGATGGGTTCCATCGCCGAGGCCAACCTCTTCGGCCGCGGCCAGCGCCTGGAGCTGCAGGGCACCCTGGGCGGCAGTTCCACCCGGTATACCCTGTCATTCACCGAGCCCTGGCTCTTTGACAAGCCCATCAGCGCCGGCGCGGACATCTACGACTGGTTCCGCGAGTACACCAACTACGACAAGACCGCCGCCGGTGTCCGCCTGCGCTTGGGTTGGCCCACGCCCTTTGACTACACCCGCCTGTACACCTACTACACCTTTGAGCAGGCCACGGTGGACAATGTGAGCCAAAACGCGGCGCGGATCATCCGGGACCAAGTAGGCGACCACACCACCAGCGCGGTGCGGGCCATTTTGAGGCGTGACAGCCGTAACCACAACTTCAACCCTACGGGCGGCTCCGACAACAGCATAAGCCTGGAGTACGCCGGTAACCCCATCGGCGGCACCAACGCCTTTATCAAGGCCATCGCAGACACCGGCTGGTACTTCCAGGTCTGGTGGCGTCATGTGATCGTGGTGCACGGCCGGGCGGGCTGGATAACCGGCCACTCGGGCGGCGATCTGCCCATCTACGAGCGGTTTTTCCTGGGCGGCATCAACACCCTGCGCGGCTTCGACTTCAATAGCGTGGGTCCCAAGGACCCCGCAACCGGAGACGTCATCGGCGGCGAGCTTATGGCCCAGGCCAATTTCGAGTACAGATTCCCAATCGTGGAGAAAGCGGGCCTTTTGGGCGTGGTGTTCTATGACACCGGTAACTCCTGGCTCAAGGACGAGGGTTATGATCTAGGTAACCTGCGCAAAAGCGTGGGAGTGGGCGTCCGCTGGCTCTCGCCCATGGGGCCGCTTAGGCTGGAATACGGCTGGGTGCTTGATCCCCAACCGGGCGAGACCACGTCCAACTGGGAATTCACAATTGGAAGCTTGTTCTAAACAAAAAATGCATAGCCTGACGAGGGAGATATAAGTATGGCTTTCAGCATGACGAAAAAAGCGTCTTTGATATTCCTGGCCTGCCTGATGACCGCCTTGGTGGCATTGCCTTCGCTGGCCTACGCCCAGCCTAAGATCGGCGTGGTGGACATGGAGCAGGCGATCAACAAGACCAAGGCGGGCAAACGCGCCCAGGCCGAGCTGAAACGCAAATTCGAGAAGTACGAAAAGGAACTTAAGAGCACGCGGGAGGAGGTCCAGAAGCTGCAAAAGGAACTGGAAAACTCCGCCATGCTCTTGAAGCCCGAGGCCAAGCTGGCCAAGCAGCGCGATCTCGAGCGTTTGGTGCGCCAGTTCCAGGACCGCCAGCGCGACGCCAGCCAGGACATGAACGAGGCCCAGCGCGAGGCCTTTAAGCCGATCCTGCAAAAGATGAAGGGCATAATCGAGGACCTCGGCAAGAAGGGCGGCTACGCTCTGATTACCGAGACCCGGGCCGTGCTTTATGCGCCCAACAGCGCGGACGTCACCCAGCAGGTGATCGCGGCCTACGACAAGGTCAATCCCTAGGCTGGTGTCATGAAGGCAACCTTGACCCAGTTGGCCGCCATGGTGGGCGGCAGCTTGGAAGGCCCTCCGGAACGCGAGGTCTCGGGCCTGAAGGGCATCGAGGAGGCCGGTCCCCAGGAGGTGGCTTTTCTGGCCAACCCGCGCTATGCCAAGGCCTTGCCTGCGTGCAAGGCCGGCGTGGTGTTGGTGAGCCGGGATCAGAAGGTGCCGGAAGGTCTGGCCGTGATCCGGGTGGACGATCCCTACCTGGCCTACGCCAAGGTGCTGACGGCGGCCTCGCATAGGCCCTATGAGGCCGG
>Ga0307423_1001388_pt1 | contig 14641 bp, 15 predicted proteins | sample SalMarWE160310MG_FD_202154 | JGI IMG/M metagenome (GOLD analysis project Ga0307423, IMG submission 202154) | Salt marsh sediment microbial communities from the Plum Island Ecosystem LTER, Massachusetts, United States - WE1603-10 | ecosystem: Environmental > Aquatic > Marine > Intertidal zone >...
AACTACATGAAAGGCGGCCCTCCTAAAAAATGGTGGGAATTTACAAAAGGACGAAAAGCAAAATTGAGTGGTAAATAATGCACTCTAACAAGTCAATCAAGTTTGCACATAAAATGCACGTGCTTGGACTCGGCAAAAAGCGCCGAGCCTCTTATTTATATCGTTAGCACTCTAAAATGGTTATATTTTATGACTACAAAACAAAAACAAACCGTATCCCTCGTATTAGGAAGTGGTGGCGCTCGTGGTTTAGCACACATTGGTGTAATTCATTGGCTTGAGGAAAATGGATTTAAAATTGAATCAATTTCCGGTTGTTCTATAGGCGCGATTATTGGTGGTGTTTACGCAGCTGGAAAGCTAGATGATTTTGAAGATTGGGTACTAGCAATAACAAAGGTTGATATATTCACATTACTTGATGTCTCTTGGAAGAGAAATGGCCTTGTTAAAGGCGATAAGATTATTAACTCACTGACTGAGCTTGTGGGTGATGTAATGATTGAGGATTTACCTATAAAATACACAGCTGTTGCAGCCGACATTATTAACGAAAAAGAAGTATGGATGAATTCAGGGCGACTTTTCGATGCAATTAGAGCATCCATGTCATTGCCACTTTTTTTTACTCCGTTCAAATATAAAGGTATCGACCTTATCGACGGTGGTGTTTTAAACCCTGTTCCGATAGCACCTGCATTTAACGATGAAACAGATTTTACCATCGCTATCAATCTTGGCGGTAAGAGGGATAGTACAAAAATAAATACGATAGAAAGACATTCAATAAATAAAAGCTCATCTCCTTTAGCCAAGAAAATTGCTGAGTTCATAGAAAACCTAAAAGGCTCAACTGCAGATCAAACGAGTGAAGAATGGAGTGCATACGATATAGTAAACTTGGCATTTGACGCGATGCAAAGCACTATAGCAAGACAGAAGCTTGCATCTTACCCCGCCGATCATGTTATAGAAATTGCTAGTAACGCATGTGGACTTTTAGAATTTGATCTAGCATCTGAAATGATAGAACTTGGATATAAAAAGGCACAAGAAAGCCTAGGCCAGATACCTAATAAAAAAGAATAAGAGGCGCTAATCGGGTAAAGGGAGTCTCTAGCTCCCCCTCCCCACAACACCCCGCATGCGGTTCCGCACGGGGCGTTTCACAGAGGTTATCGGACCGTAGCCGGATAACGAATGTTCACCCACCGTTCTTTGACAGATACTAGACCTTGTTCCTTGAGCCATTGGTTTGTCATACCGGTCTGGGTTGCCAGTGTACGAGCGAGTCTCCATGGACCTTTCCTTCTGAGCCCAACGTCCAGGGCTGTTTTCAGGAAGGTACCCAGCTTGAGGAGCTCCCTGGTTTTGGTACGAGGACGCCTCCACTGCTTCCAGTAGCACATGCGCATTCTGCGTCTGAGCCATTGATCGATTTCCGGGATGGGGCGGTAGTATTCAGATATACCGAAGTAGTTCATCCACCCGCGGATATACTGGGAGAGTTTCTTGTAACGATACTCCATGGAGACGAACCAGCTTCTTCCGGTCAGGCGTTTGATCCGTCGCTTGAATTCGCGAAAGGCCTTGTCCGACCATCGGATTTTGGTTCCCTTGAAGGTAAAGCCAAGGAAGTTGGTCTGATCCGTTGATGAAACCCGGCTTTTATCCTGGTTGACCTTGAGCTTGAGTTTACGTTCCAGAAAGCGTGTAACGCTTTCTTTTACCCGCAGCCCTGCCCGCTGTGTTCTGATTTCTCGACCTGACACCGTGCACATCACAACCAAGCTTCGCTTGCTTGCGCTGCACCCGGCGCAGGTCAGCACAGCCATTATGCGGCGAAATGATGAAAAGAAGGAGCACCGAGAAATGCGTTTCATTAGAAAGGAGGCAAATTCCAAATGAGTGAGCACCAAGAAAATTTTGAAGATCAGAAAATAAAAATCGGCGCACAGATTGCAGAGTTATCCAGGCTACTTGGGATGATTCCGTCTGATGATACTATTGATGTTCACGAACCTTTAACCCATAATTCAATGGTGTTATCAAATTGGCTCAGTGTTACCAGGGACTCGTTTCTGAGATTATCTCTTCTAATCAGCAAAGCATTAGATATTCAGTTACAATAGGTCAAAGCAAATATCCGGGTCCAGATGCGCTGGGTGCCTTGTATCATATCATATGCAGGGGTATCGAGCGACGAAGCATTTTTAGAGACAATACCGATCGAAACAGCTTTCTGGAAAGACTCGGTTCTGTTTTACAGAATACCTCCACGCCCTGCTGCGGCCGGAGGCTGATCCAATCATGCCCATTTTACCAGATTTATTAAGATTTTATTGACAAATTTCTTGACAAGAAACTTTTGTTCGATTATTCGTCTTAAAGAGTCCTCGTGGCGCTATCTAGCTGCCAATATATTCCTTGCAGGAATATATCACGCCGATACCTCGTAGTTGTATGATATTTATGACACCCTTAAAGATCAATTCCTTAAAGACCTGCTTTAAGACGCCCGCAGGGATCGTTAAGGCGGTCGACGGCGTAAGTCTCGAAGTAAACGAAAATGAGGTCCTTGGAATCGTAGGAGAGTCAGGATGCGGGAAAAGTGTTCTCGCCCTGTCAATCCTTCGCCTTCTTCCTATGCCCCCAGCTTTTTTTGGGGGTGGAGAGATTCAATTCAAGGGGCGCAACCTGTTGAAAGTCTCTGATAAAGAGATCCGCGGCATCCGAGGCAACCAGATAAGCATGATATTCCAGGAACCCATGACAGCGCTCAATCCTGTCTTTACGGTGGGCAACCAACTCTCAGAAGTTTACCGGGTTCACAGGAAAATGCACCACAAACAGGCACTTGACCAATCTGTTGACATTCTGGAAGCAGTAGGTGTGCCTGACCCCGGCAACCGGATTAGCGAATACCCCCATGAGCTTTCAGGAGGATTGCGGCAAAGGGTCATGATCGCCATGGCGCTTGCCTGCCGACCTGAACTCCTCATCGCCGACGAACCGACAACGGCCCTCGATGTAACCATACAGGCCCAGATCCTGGATCTTATGATGAAACTGAGGGACGATCTTGGAACCGCCATTATTATGATCACCCACAACCTTGGGGTAATCGCCGAGACAAGCAACAGAGTCATGGTTATGTATGCCGGCAAGGTCATGGAAATCGCATCTACCCTGGATCTATTTGACAAGCCTTTGCACCCGTACACCCGGGGTTTGCTGCGTGCTATTCCCAGCGCCACTTCGGATTTCGACGGTAAGGAGCTTTACGAGATCCGCGGGACGGTGCCGAGCCTTTTGGTACTGCCTCCAGGCTGCAGGTTTAACACAAGATGCCCCGACGCCGAAGATATCTGCGGACAAAAAGAGCCTGAACTTCACGAAATTGATCCCGGCCACACAGTCGCATGCTGGAAAGTCGATCATGTCTAATCTGCTTGAAGTGTATAAATTGAGCAAATATTTCCCGGTTCGATCCGGTCTGTTCAGCCGCGGAAAAAAGTATGTTTACGCTGTGGATGACATCTCTTTTTCTGTTGGTAACCATGAGACACTGGGCCTTGTGGGGGAATCGGGTTGCGGCAAGTCCACCGCCAGCCGCACCATTCTAAATCTTCTGACTCCCACATCCGGTGAAGTATGGTTCCAGGGGAAAAACATGTTTGACATGCGTCCAAGGGAGCGCCGGAAACTCCGCCAGGGGATACAGATTATATTTCAGGATCCTTTCGGTTCCCTGAATCCGCGACTCACGGTGGAACGAATAGTGGAAGAGCCTCTTCTAACCCATCGCATGGGAGACAAGGTATACCGTAAGCAAAGGGTAGAGGAGACACTCTCAGAAGTGGGGCTGCTGCCGGAACATATGAAAAGGTTTCCCCATGAGTTTTCCGGAGGGCAGCGCCAGAGAATCATGCTGGCAAGGGCCCTTATCCTGAAGCCCAGACTGATCATTGCCGATGAACCGGTTTCCGCCCTTGACGTATCTGTGCAGGCCAAGATGCTCAATTTGATGTTACGGCTGCAGAAACAATTCCAGCTTTCCTATATCTTCGTTTCCCATGACCTGGGCGTTATCCGCCACGTCAGTCACAAAGTGGCGGTCATGTATCTGGGTGAGATCGTGGAAATTGCACCGGCAAAATCACTCTATGCAACCCCTCTTCATCCGTATACCCGTTCGCTTCTCTCTTCGGTTCCAATCCCGGACCCGCGCAAGAAGAACAGAAAAAAGGTCATCCTGCAGGGGGATGTCCCATCACCTCGCAATCCCCCTTCAGGATGCCGTTTTCATACAAGATGTCCCGAATGCATGGACATTTGTACGAGCAACAAACCGTTGGCGCGTCAGATACAAGATCAGCATATCGTTTCTTGCCACCTTCACAGCGACGGTGAAATATGGAGCCCTCCCCCACCTGACTTGCAGGGTCTTTCTTCCGGCAGGTTAAGTTAAGGGATAAACATTAACGCGCAACCAAAGCTAAAGGAGGTAAATTATGGAAAAAACTGAATTGGCGCCCTCCCCCACCTGACCGATAGAATCCTCTTCGGCCAGGATTAGAGGGAAAGATCAAGAAACCATAAAAGCTAAAGGAGAAGACTTATGAAAAAAGCGTATTTCCTCATTTTAGCAGCCCTGATGTTAAGTGGCATCTTTGCGTCACCAGGGATGGCCAGGGATGCGGACACACTGATCGTGGTTCAGGAATCGGAACCCGTGGGACTCGACCTGATGCGCTCATCTTTGCAAAACACGATGAGCGTTTGCTACAATATTCACGACACGCTGTTTTTCCCCCAGCAGGATGCATCGATAAAACCCGCCCTGGCTGAAAAATGGGAAAAGCTGGACGACTTGACCTGGAAGATCACCCTCCGGAAAGGGATCACATTTCAAAACGGTGAGCCTTTGAATGCAGAGGCCGTTAAATTCTCTTTTGACAGGATGTTTGATCCTGAAATCAAGTCGCCCCACAAGGGTAAACTTTCCGCCTTCACAGGGATTAAGGTCCTCGATGATTTATCCTTCGAGATAAAAACCGCAAAGCCCTTTGCACCCGGTCTTTACATGCTGGCTATTTACCTTCCCATCGTTCCGCCGGAATATATCAAAAAAGTCGGGAACACGGAATACAACACCAACCCGATAGGATGCGGGCCTTATAAACTTGCGAAATGGGTGCGTGGAGAATCGATCATTCTGGAGCGGTACGAAAACTATTACGGCCCCAAACCCTACTACCGCAAGGTTATTTTCAAGACTGTTCCCGAGGAGACATCCCGGGTAGCGGCACTTCTCACCGGGGAAGCAGATGTGATCAGCGGTATCGCCGTTCACCAGAGGAAAAAGATCCTGGAGTCGGGCAAAGCGTATCTCACCTCACAGATGGGTGTAATGCCCTATCTTGGCATCAACACCTATGAACCGCCCTTTAATGACGTACGCGTGCGCCAGGCGGTGAACTACGCCATTAACCGCGAGCTTATCAACAAAGCGCTTTTCAACGACAAGGCTATTCTGTGCAATGGCCCGATCAGCCCCAGGACATTCGGCCACGCACCTGATCTTAAGCCCTATCCTTTTGATCCTGCAAAGGCAAAAGCCCTGCTCACGGAAGCCGGTTATCCGAACGGGATCGACGTACGTCTGGCTTATCCCACCTACATGTCCCAGATCCAAGAACAGGCCGAAGCTATTGCCGCGAACCTGTCGGAGGCAGGTATAAGGGCGAAACTGGAACCCTTTGAGCGTGCAGTTATGTGGCAGCGATACAAGGCCAAGAAGCATCAGCTGTACATTTACTGGTGGGATGATGCACCGGAGCCTGATCGTTACATGTATTCCCTGTTCAATTCAAAGAGCCGCGACTATTACTATAAGAATAAGACCGTTGATGTCCTTCTTGATCTGGGTAGAACCATTATTGATCGCTCAGAGAGGGCCAAGGTCTACAATGAAATCGATCGAATTCTGTACAAGGATGCTCCTTGGGCCTACCTGTACGTGATTCCCGAAGTGTTCGGCGTTTCCAACAAGGTCTTCTACGAAGGTGACCGTGACGGATTCCTGAACATGCGCTGGGCCAGACCCAGGACCTAGAAAATCAACCACCGACCCTGCGGAAGGTTATTCCGCAGGGTCCCTGAAGTATCCGGCTTCATGATATTATGCTGCGATATATACTGAAAAGACTCTGGCATACGGTTTACGTTGTCATTGGAATCTCCATGATAAGCTTTTTCTTTATCCATCTATCGGGAGATCCGGTGCTGCTGATGCTGCCGGGGGATGCATCCGATCAGGAGATCGAGGAACTCAGAGGCCAGCTTGGCTTCAATGACCCGCTCTATGTTCAGTATGTCCGCTTTGTCTCAAAGGCGATCCGGGGTGATTTCGGAGAATCTCTTTATTACCACGTGCCGGTGATGGAGCTTGTCATCGAACGTCTTCCCGCCAGTTTGGAACTTGCTTTGGCAGCCATGGTGTTTGCCCTTGTTCTGGGTGTGCCCATAGGTATTATTTCAGCCGTTCGAAGGGGATCCATGCTGGACATGGGAGGCATGTTCGGAGCGCTTCTGGGCCTTTCGATGCCCCATTTCTGGCTGGGAATCATGCTTATGCTCCTCTTTTCCGTCCAGCTGGGCTGGTTGCCCACATCGGGCCGTGGTACCATGGCGCATCTGCTTTTGCCGGCCATATCGCTGGGGCTGAGTCTAATGGCCATGTTTGCCCGGCTCACAAGATCGGTCATGTTGGAAGTTCTGAGTCTTGACTATATCCGCACCGCCAGGGCCAAGGGTCTCATGGAGGAGATCGTTATCGCCAAGCATGCGCTGAAAAACGCCCTGATCCCCCTTGTGACCGTGGCGGGAATGCAGTTCGGTTTTCTTATTGGCGGCACGGTGATCATAGAAACGGTATTTGCCTGGCCGGGGCTCGGACGTCTGGTAGTCCAGGCGATCTTCAGCAGGGACTATCCCCTCGTCCAGGCCATCGTCTTTGTACTTTCCCTTCTATTTGTGGGAATGAATCTCTTGGTGGATATTCTTTATGTGTACCTGGACCCCCAAATCAGTTATTCAGAGGAAAAATGAACACCAGGGCAACCGTATTTCCCGGCTTCCGGCTAGTAGCTGAGAATCTTTTACCCCATTTCCGATTGATGCTTGAAACCGCTCGGGAGGTTGTCAGGCGTCCAAGCGCCCTCGCCGGGGGCATACTTCTTCTGCTCATTCTTGGGACAAGCCTATCATTTCCTTTCTGGTACCATACAGATCCTCTATCACAGGACCTTCTGGCCCGGCTTACGCCGCCGGTATGGCAGTCAGGGGGGGGATGGGGCCATCTCCTCGGAACGGATAATCTCGGACGAGATGTTTTATCACGTTTGCTTTACGGCAGCAGGGTCTCCCTGTTAGTCGGCTTCGCCGCCGTTTTTGTGGCGGAGCTGGTCGGAATCGTCCTGGGACTTATTTCAGGCTACTATGGTGGCAAAATCGACAGTCTCATCATGCGCATCGCCGATGTCTTTATGGCCTATCCTTTCATGCTCCTCACTATTTCAGTGATTGCCGTTCTCGGTCCTTCGATTCTGAACCTGATTTTCGTCCTCGGCATATCAGACTGGGTTACCTATGCCAGAACCATTCGCGGCAGCGTTCTCTCCCTGAAAAGAAAAGAATTCGTGGAAGCGTCGCATGCCATCGGCACCCCTCATATCATCATCATTATGAGGCATATTCTTCCCAATGTTATCTCACCGCTTCTCATTCTCGGAACCCTGCGAGTTGCGAACATAATCATATGGGAAAGCGGTCTGTCATATCTGGGAATGGGGGCTCCGCCTCCCATGCCGACCTGGGGCAGGATGCTTGCCGAGGGTCGGGTTTATATCGCCGATGCATGGTGGCTTGTCACCTTGCCGGGATTGGCTATTATGTTCACGATTTTGTCAATCAATCTTCTAGGCGACGGGTTGCGCGATGCCCTGGATCCTAGGCTTATCAACCTATAGCGCTGAGCAATAACAGAAAGAAATAACCGGAGGTTTTTATGAAAGTGCTGCTGCTGGGAATGGGCATGCAGGGAAAAGCCGTCGCCCATGATCTGGAACATAGTTCCGTAGTAGATGAAACCCTTGTCTTTGACATGGATACTGATCCGTTGGAAAAATACATAACGGCAAAGGGATTACAAAAAACGGTGCTGAAACAACTTGATGCGACAAACCAAGCGGACTTAACGGAACTTTTGGGACAATCAGGGGCCGATATTGTTATCTGCATGCTGCCGCCGGAGTTCGGATACGGAGTTGCCACAGCCGCCCTGAATGCAGGCGTCCACTTTGTATCGTCCAGCTACACAGGAGAAATCGCCGAACTGGATTCGGCTGCAAGAAAAAGGGGAGTCATAATACTGCCTGAAATGGGTATGGATCCCGGCATCGATCTCGTTCTCTGCCGTCTTGCGGTTGATAAACTGGATCAGGTTGTAGGACTTTACTCTTATGGGGCCGGTATACCTGAACCGGCCTGTGCGGATGACAATCCCCTGAGATATAAGATCTCATGGACTTTTGAAGGGGTTCTAAAGGCTTACATGAGAGATGCGGTTGTCCTGAAACTGGGCAAACGCATCGATATACCAGGTGACCGGATTTTCCGGCAGGAAAATGTACACCGTGTAAACTTCCCAGGTCTTGGGCAGTTGGAAGCCTATCCTAACGGAGATGCCGTAAAATTCATCAGTATGTTCGGTCTGGAAAAGGATATCCGTCATATGGGCCGGTTCGCCCTGCGCTGGCCGGGACACTGTAGGTTTTGGAGTACCATGGCGGGACTCGGTCTTCTGGATGATACCTCATGCGATCCTGAGAATATTCCTTTTTCACCGAGACAGTTTTTGGTTTCTGCACTTTCTCACAGACTGAAGTACGGCGATGACGAGAGGGACATAGATATTATCAGGGTCCAGGCCTGGGGAAAAAAGAACGGACGCGGAAAACTGGTTACCTATGAGGTCACGGATCGGCGGGACCTTGAAACGGGATTGTTTGCCATGAACCGCACTGTCGGGTTCACGGCCAGCATCGGTGCCCAGATGATCCTCACAGAAAAAATAACGACCCCCGGAGTACTATCCCCGGTAAGAGATGTTCCGCCGGAAGCTTTTCTTAAGGAACTTGAGAGACGCGGCATAAAGACCGCCAACCGGATTGAGGCTGTGGACCCGAATGAATACCGGCCGGACCTTTTGTCCGGAACAGATTAGGAGCTAAGAAATCAGATGAAAGCAATTGTACTTGGAGTAGGCCTGCAGGGCAAAGCTGTGATTCACGATCTCGAACAAAGCGAACTGATCAGCGAAATAATTGCGGCGGATCTCGATATATCCAAAACCGCACAATTCATCAGTCGAAGGGGCTACTCCAAAACACGGGCGTTACAACTGGATGTCGCACATGAACAAGATCTGGCAAAGACGTTTACCAGTATGGATATCCGGGTAGTCGTCTGCATGCTGCCGATAGAGCTTGCACCGACCGTTGCCAGGGCCGCCTTGGAAGCCGGAATCCCTTTTGTAAGCTCCAACTATACATACAAGCTAAAGGAGTTGGATGCATTGGCAAAGGAAAAGCACGGAATCATTCTTCCTGAGATGGGGCTTGATCCGGGAATCGACCTTGTCCTGGGCCGCTTGGCAGTAGACACGCTGGATGAGGTTCACGGCCTCTACTCCTACGGTGGCGGTATACCTGCGCCCGAATGCGCCGCTGATAGTCCCATCAAATATAAGATCTCCTGGATTTTCGATCGGGTTCTGGCTGTGTATACGCGTGAGGCGCGACTTGTAAGAAATGGGAAACTTCTGGTTGTTCCAGGAAATGAGATATTCCAGCAGGAAAATATTCATGAGATAGAGTTTGCGGGGATCGGTTCGATTGAAGCATACCCGAACGGTGACGCTGAAAGGTATGTTGAGATATTCGATCTTGGCCAGGGCCTGGTTGAGATGGCCCGCTTTGCCCTCAGATGGCCCGGGCACAGCAGGTTCTGGCGCACAATGGTGGCCCTGGGTCTTCTCGATGACATTCCTATCAAGATAGGCGACACGGAAATATCACCCGTTTCCTTTTTGACCAAATGTCTGCCCCCCAGACTTCAGTATAAAGAAAATGAACGAGACCTTGCTCTATTGAGGGTTGAGGCATGGGGTCTTAAGAAAGACAAGAAAGTGAAGGTGACCTACGATCTAGTAGACTATCGGGATCTTGAAAGTGGACTTTTCGCCATGAACCGTACCGTAGGCTTTACATCCAGCATCGGCGCCCAAATGATCCTTTCCGGACAGATAACCCAAACAGGTGTGCTGTCGCCTGCGTGCCATGTTCCACCGGATGCGTTCATTCATGAACTAGAAGCAAGGGGTATGCATATCGATTACAGAATTGAAGAATATGATAGTGGAAAAAATCGATAAAACTTACCGGGAAGATCTCATTCAAAAGAACGTTGGGATCAAGATCAGGGAGCTTCGCAAGGCCGAAAAAATGAACGCAATCGATCTTGCATCGAAAGCCGACATATCCCAGGGCCAGCTTTCCAAGATTGAGACCGGCAAGACCAATGTTTCAATAAAAAATCTTGCCCGACTATGCCACATACTGGGCCAGCCATTGAACTACCTCTTTCAGACTGAAGATAAATCAACTGCCGTACGCCAAAGGATCATCGCAGTCGCAGGCCTTGAAAACCAGGGGCTGCACTGGTTCGGACGGGAGGTTGGCATCAATACCAACGGGACCGTGACTCTTGATTCTCTGGGAACGCTTCAGTTCGGCCCTGCTGTTGATCAGATCGATCTGATCCTTGATGGAACCGTCGATCTTTTTATTGAAAGCCTGGATGAATTCTACAGGATTGCACCGGCACTTAAACAGCTTTCCCTGCCATACTGCTTCAGAGACGAACAGCAAAGACAGGCATTTCTGGCGAGCCCATATTTCAGAAAAAACGTCACGGAAATACTGCTGAAGAAAGGGATTAGGTTTTTGAACCCAAACTGGAACTGGATAAGAGGGCTCGAATGGGTGCTTGTCTCACGTAGACCCATATGCACACCTGAGGATGTTAAGGGCTTGAAAGTGAGAATATTCGATTGCGAACATCTTCGCATATTTTGGGAGGAGATGGGGGCCATTCCAGTTGTGGTCCCATGGTCAAAAGTTCGTAAAGCCATTTCCTCCGGCAAAGTGGATGTGCTGCCTACATCAAAGGCATTCGTATACCAAAACGGGTTTTGCAGCAATGCAAGATATGTAACGGTTCTTGGAGATATCCCCTCGATTATGGGAGTATTTATAACAGAGACAAAATTCAGCTCGTTTTCACCTGAGGTTCAACACGCTTTGGAAAGGGCCTGCGACAGTGCCGGGAACATTTTTTCTCTAAACCTTTTCCATATCGAAAAAAAGAATGAGCGCCTCAACATGAGTCGATATAAGGCCGCTTATCTCAAGGTTGATTTATCGCCCTGGTGGCTTGCGGTTTCAAGGATACGGAAAAAGCTGACTGATCAGGGCATTCTTCCCGAACAAACTTTTAGGGAGATAGAAACGGTCTAATGGTCGGTTTCCTTTGAAAATGGAAAATACAACAACCTTGTTGTTGGCCAGGTTCGCCTGTGAGCTCGGGCCAGATAAGATTCCGCGCTCTGCATATGATGCCGCGAAAAAATGCATCCTCGATCTTGTGGCGTCCTCTGCGGCCGGCTCCCGTTCACCCGCGTCGATGGCCGTATTCGCTTTATCGGAAAAGCTTTTTTCGTACGGCCGCTCCGACGTATGGTTTTCGGGTAAAAGTCTTAATGCCCCTGGAGCCGCTTATGTGAACAGCACCTTTGCAAGCGCTCTGGACCTGGATGACGGTCATAGAGGCGCCATGGGCCATCCCGGGGCTTCAATCATTCCCGCCGCACTTGCCGTGGCCCAGGAGACAAACGCCGCCGGTAGGGAACTTCTGGAAGCCATCATAATCGGTTACGAGGTTGCCATAAGGGTTGCAGCTGCGCGCGACCATTCAGCCCTGGACACTCTTTCATCGGGAAGATGGTGCGCTTACGGAGCGGCTGCGGCAGGGGGACGTCTCCGCCATATGCAGCCGAATGAACTTGCTGAAGCATTTTCCGTAGCCGGTGTGTACGCGCCGGGGTTGTCCGCCGCGGGCTACAGTCAGGTCATGGGAAACAGCGCCAAGGAAGGAATACCATGGGCAACATTAACAGGCCTTTCTGCTCTTTGGCTGGCTGAAAAGGGTTTCACCGGCCCGACAGACATCTTAGACCATGCGGACTATTATGATTCCGATAAAATAACTTCAGGCCTGGGCAACAGTTTTGCCATTGAAAAGGTATATTTCAAACCTTATGCGTGCTGCCGTTGGATGCACAGTGCCATTGACGCACTTTTCCTCATCATGGAGGAAAACAGTCTGAATTCAGATATGATCAGCCATATCGAGGTTCACACGTTTGAAAGGGCGTTGCGGCTCAATAACTACCCTGCCCCTGATTCGTTGGAGGATGCCCAATACAGCATTCCCTTCTGCATGGCCGTGGCGGCGATCGAGAAAAAGGAAGGGCTTTTACCTCTCACACCTGATTTGCTCTCGCGCAAAGATATCGTCTCGTTTTCCAAAATGATTCAATTGTATTCGGACCATAAGTTGGGCAGGCTTTTTCCAGCCATGGTACCTGCCAGGGTGACTGCGTACACGAAAAAAGGGGTATTTGAAAAACTGGTAAAATCTCCCAAGGGCGATCTATCCAATCCAATGAATTTTTCGGAAATTGAAAAAAAGCTTAGGCGCCTGTCACGGCAAAATCGACCCGCTACCTTTCCAGGGAAGATCCTGGCTGCGATAAATAGCCTGGAAAACGACGGCACCGATGTACTGACAGCTCTGCTGAGAAAATAGGAATTCGTTGCTGCTCGGCCGATTGCGATAACGGGTAAGAATCCAAGGCCGTCGACCACGTCCCCAACGATTAAACAGATTCGCATTTTCTTACGTCGGCCTTGGCCTAAAAAGAGTTACTTTTGGGCTGATACTTCTTGAATATCAACAACGCTGCTTGTTCCGACCCGGGACCGGGGAGTGCAGGAGGTAAGGGAGAAAACCTTATGGGAAAACAAATCGTTGTTTTGCTCGGGAGTCCGAGAAAAAGGGGGAACAGCAGTAAACTGGCGGAGCATGTTTCCAGAGGAGCGACATCCCAAGGAGCGTCGGTTGAGGCCTATTATCTCAACGGTATGAATATCAGGCCCTGCCAGGCTTGCATGAAATGCCAGGAAGAGGGCTCCCCTGGATGCGCCCTCAAGGACGATATGCAGGACCTGTACCCCAAACTCAAGGAGGCCGATGTCGTCGTCATTGCCAGTCCGATTTACTGGTTCAACATCTCCGCCCAGACGAAGACCGTTATCGACCGCTGTTATGCCGTGGGTGTCGGCAAGAGGAATATTTTCAAGGGAAAGCGATTCGCTTTCCTTCTGTCCTATGCCGACTCAGATCCATTTGTCTCGGGAGCGGTCAATGCGCTCCGGTCCTTCGGAGACATGTGCAACTACCTCGAGGCCGAAATCGCCGGCATGGTTTACGGAAGTGCCGGGGACCCCGGTGAGATCGAGAAGAACCAGGCGCTCATGGAGGAGGCATACCAGCTGGGATGTCGACTGGCAGGATAAGTGCCCGAATCTTTTATTGGAGTATGATAGGATTTTATCTTCATGTTTCACTTCATGCAGGAAATGAAGATCCGGTAGGTTTACGAATATCCTGTTCCGCCCAAGGCGGGACAGAGATGACGAGTGGCGGGGCGGAAGTGACGAAGCCTGAAGGTTTCAAGGCGAGTTTCCCTTCTGCTTCCGGAGGAGGACAGTGATGGCTAAATCGAGGGACACCAAGAAAGATGCCAAGAAGAAGAAAAGCAAAACTTTGAACGAAAAAAGGCAGGAAAAGCGAGATAAGGAGAAGAAGAAGAAGGCGGAATAGGTCAAACAGAGCGCCCGTATCCGACTTTGGGATGCCGCCGTCAAAGGCAAAATACTTATCAACCCGGAAGATGGGCATTTCCAATATCTGGAAACCAGTTTTGGCTATTGCCGCTCCCAGATTCTCTGTCCGCTTCACCAGGTAAACTCGATCTTTCTCTTCAATAAGATCGATTTCAACGGCAGGAGTTATCCCAGATTTTTCAAGGAGTTCCTTCGGAATTGCAACTTACGCCTTTAAGGCGACCCTCCTGACTGCACCTCCAGACGTATGTAGTAAATGGGATCCACGGTGTTGCGTCCACGCCCAAATTCCGCGACCTTCGACTTGATCTTGCTCAATAAATCTCATTTCTGGATTGGAAACTCACCAGTGCCCGATATTTTTTTGTGGATGGGCACTAACTCGAAGCTGGGACACGGAACTTCGAGTTTACGCTTGCCAACTTCGGGGGGGGTCCGGTAGAGTGTCTCAAAGAGATTCAGAATACATTTCCGATTCTGGGGGAAACCGATATGGATGCACTTCTTTTGTCCCGGATTCAATTCGGGTTGACGACCGGTTTTCACAT
>Ga0307423_1001390_pt1 | contig 14631 bp, 13 predicted proteins | sample SalMarWE160310MG_FD_202154 | JGI IMG/M metagenome (GOLD analysis project Ga0307423, IMG submission 202154) | Salt marsh sediment microbial communities from the Plum Island Ecosystem LTER, Massachusetts, United States - WE1603-10 | ecosystem: Environmental > Aquatic > Marine > Intertidal zone >...
CTCCTCCACCGGCCAGGTGACCTGAATGGCCATGCGCTCGGCCGGCCGGTCGCCCGCATCCAGGGAAACCACCACCCGAGGGAAACTGACCCTGGGGAACAAGCCCACCGGAAGGCTGAAGGAACTGGTGGCACCGGCCAAGGCAAAGGCGGCGAGCAGGAATATGATGGATCGGCGGTGGGCAAAGGCCTGTTCGGCGAACTTCATCGAGCTGGCTCCACTTGCACGGTCATACCGTCGCTGACCTGGCTGTTGCCCACCACTATCACCGGCTGGCCTTGAATCACCCCCGGCCCGGTTATCTGCACCTGCTTGGGGTTCTCCAGGCCTTTACGCACTAGGCAGCGCACCGCCCTGCCTCCCTTGACCGTGAATATCTCATGGCGGCCATCCTGCCAGGGCAGCACTGCGGCTGGCGGCACCCATAGCCCTTCCTGAGAGGCCACCGTAAATCGGCCCTTCATGTACTCATGCAACAGCAATTTATGATTCGTCTGGTCAGGCGTCACATAGACATTGACCAAGCGGGTTTGGGGGTCTACCTGGCGGGTTACCAGGCGCACTTGGCCGGATATGCTGCGGGTGGAGGCCTTGTTGATGGGCCACAACCGCACCGGCTGCCCTGTCCGCAAAAGACCTGTATCTTCGCTCTCAATGCCGAGGCGGACTTCTAGATCGGCACGGCCAATGGTTTCCGCCAGGGGGCTGCCCGCCGGGACCAATTGGCCGGCCTGGACCATCACCCGGCTCACCACTCCCGGGGTTAGGGCACGGATGGCCCTGGGCTTGCCGGCACCTTCATGCTCAAGGCTCTTTAAATTCAGTTCCGCCGCGTTCAAGCTTTTCTCGGCCTGCAACACCTGCTGGCGGGTGGCCATGCCCAGCTTCATCTGCTGGCGCAAAAGCGCTAGTTCCCGCCGGGCCGAATCCCGTTGACTGCTGGCCTGAGCCATTTGTAAAGAGGCGGGAGTGCTAGGGGCCAACTCCAAAAGCACAGAGCCTGCCCCGATCTCCTGGCCGGGCACGGCCAGGACGTTGCTGACTCGCGACTCATAGGGAAGGCTGAAAATCCTACCCTTGCCCTTGGCCGCCACCACGGTGCCGTAGGCGGTAAGGTGGGCGGCGATCATGCCTTGCTTGATGAAGGCTGTTCGAACATGCGCCACGGGTTCGCTTTCATTGTTATGAGGCAGGTCTATCGCGGCTTGGTTCTGGGGAGGCCGGTTCTGGGCGTACCAAAATCCGAGACCCGCCCCGGCTGCCGCCGTGATAAGCGAAACCAACACCATCCTTTTCCATCCTGCCGTATTCACCTTTGGTCTCCCTGTTCCAGGTCCGGAGTGCGGCCTTTTGCAGCGCCTGCTGCGTCCAGATCGTAAAAGCCGCTGGCCAACTCCAGTGCGAGTTTGCTTTCCATGAGTTGCCCCTGCAGGTTGATCACCTCCAGGCGCTTTTGGGTCAATTGGTCCAGGATGCCGTTATAGGCCGCCCGGCTGATGAAGTTCTCTTTCATAGCTTCACGGTAGTTCTGCTCAAGGCCTTGCAGGTCTGCTTGGGTGGCGAGAGCCGCAGCGATTTGCTGGTTGAGATTGTTCACCGCGTTTAAAAATTGCGTCACGTCCGATCTGGCCTGAGCCACACGGTCCACATACTCATCGAATAGCCTCTGCCGAGTGGCCCGCTCATGGGTGATTTTGGCCTGGTTACGGTCAAATATGGGCAAGTCGATGCTGAAGGTGAAACCCGTGGTGATCACGTCGCTGGTGTCCCCTGCATGGGTCAGCCCCAGGTTTATGCGGGGGAACTGGTCTAGAATAGCGGCGCGCACCGCCTCCTCCTGGCTTTCGTACCCACGGCGCAGGGCTACCAGGTCCAGCCGTCGCTTTTGGATGCCGTTTAAAAGCCGCGTCGCCTCCGGGGGCTGCAGGCGTCGGGGCAGGTATATGCCTGCGCTGAGCTTAAGCGGGCTCGAAGCCGGCAGGCCCAACAGGCGCAACAGCTTGCCTCGTTCATGGTCCGCCTGTTTGATCAAGCCCAGAAGCCTGCTACGGGTCTGGTCCCGGGCCGCGGCCGCCGCGGCCAGATCACTGGCGGTCATCAGGTGCTCCTCAAAGGCCCGGCGTATCACGCCCCAACGCCGGCCCAGACGGGACTTGGCATTTTTGGCCATAGCAATGCGGGCTTGAAGGCTGTATAGGCGGTAAGCAGATTGCTTGGCCCCCATGGCCGTCTGCCACTCTTGCCAGGCCACATCCAGTTTTATTGACTTCAGATGTTCCTTGGCCGTTTCTTGACGCGCCGAGCGCGAAATGAGCTGCATCACGTCCCAGCCCAGGTTGAGGCCGAAGGCGGTTGTGGTCCCCTGGGTCTGTCCACCGGTGGGCACGTCCAGGGCATAACCCAGTTGAGGGTTAGGCAACAGCCCCGCTTGGCTAAGTTGCGCCTGGGCCTCTTGGCTGCGGTCGCGCCTTGCGCGCAAGGTGGGGTTTAGCAATACCGCCAGCACGGCCGCTTCGTCAGGCGAGAGGCCGTCGGTCAGATCAAGCTCCAGAGGCGGCAACAAGGGATGCTTCAGCTCAGCGGCCCGCACTTTGAGGGCCTCGGGAGCAGGTGTCTCCAGGGCCTGTTCCACAGCCGATCCCGTCAAGGGCTGGGGTTGGTATGTCTGACAGCCAGCCGCTAGCACAAGTACAAAGAAAAGAACAAAATTGATTGGTTTTTTCATTTTAATCAAACCTGGTCCGAGGGAGCGCTGGGCAAACGAAGGGTAATCAGGAAACAGCCTTGTTCGTCACAACCGGCCTCCAGACCGCCCTCCATCAAATCGGCCAACTGTCGCGAAAGGGTCAGACCCAGACCGGTGTGAGCCTGGTCTCCGCTACGTGAGGCATCGCCCCGCCAGAAACGCTCGAAGACCCGTTCCGAATCATGGCGCGACAGCCGGCAGCCGGTGTTGCCCACGGTCAAGGCGACTCGATCCTGTTCTTGGCTGGTTGTCAGCCAAATCTTGCCGCCTTGGTCAACGTAATCCACTGCGTTGGATAAGAGATTGCGCAGAATGACACGCAGGCCGTGGGGCTGGGCCCAAACCGTGATTCCCGGCGGAAGACGCCACTCCAGGGCCAGGCTCTTTTGCAAAGCCCGATCCTCCAGGGGAGTCCATACCTGGCGAATCGCCTCCTCCAAATTCACCGGAAGTCTCTCTTCCGGCCGACCTTGGCCGGCTTCCAGGCGGGCCATGGTCAACAGATTGTCCACCATGCCCTGCATCTGCCGGCTTATGGCCAGGCATTGGCTCAGATCCTCCACGTATTCTTGGGGCTTGCGCGGCCGCGAGACCGACACCTCCAAGGTGAAGCTCAGACCGGCCAAAGGCGTGCGCAGCTCGTGGGCCAGGTTGGCCAACAGGGCTTTCTCCCGCCCAAAGGCCGCTTCCAGCCGCGCCAGAAGCTGGTTGAGACGCTCCACCACGGAAAGCAACTCTGTGGGGGCGGTGGGCAGCTCCACTCGCCGACTAAGGTCTTCCTCACCCAAACCTTCTATGCGGCGGGCCAATACCCGCATGGGTCTCAGCCCGAACCCAACCGCCCACCAGGCCCCGCCGGCGGTGGCCAGAATAGCGGCTAGGCCTACCGCGACCAGTAAATAGGCCAGTTGGGTCAACGATGTTTCGAACCTGCCCAGGTCGCTGGCCAATAGCAGGGTCACCCGGGGTGCGCTGCTTTTCTCTCCCTGGGTCGATCCCCCACCGGCGCCTTCTAGGCGCGGCCGCACGGTAACGGCCAATAACCGCACCAGCCGTCCGTTGGGCAAAGTGACGAAGCTAAGTTGCGGCGAGGCTAACACACTCTTGGGCCTGGGCAAGCGGACCTTTTCAAGGCTGGGCGATCTGGCCAGCAGGCCCCCACTCTCCTGCCAGACCTCGAAGTACCGTTTGTCGCCTGGCGCGGCCTTTTGCGGTTCGCTCATGTTGCCCAATTCCAGGTCAACCCTACCGTCCTTCCATTCGAATACCGAGGTCATGACCTGGGCTTGTTGATTAAGGGCGGAATCCAATTCTTGCAATAGGCTTGCACGCACCAAGAGGTAGAGCACGATCCCGGATGATATAAGCACCAGGGCGCTGGCCGCTATCACCGACGCCAGCAGGCGGGTGCGCAAGGAACGGCCTGCGCTCATGAGCCTTCCTCTCCCAGCCAATAACCCTGACCGCGCTTGGTGTGGATCAGGATCGCCAATCCCGGGCCATCCAGCTTTTTGCGCAAATACCCGATGTACACATCCACCACGTTGCTTTGGGCCTGGGCGTGGAACTCGTAAAGGTGCTCCCATATCTCGCTACGGCTGACCACCTCTCCGGCCCGCAGGGCCAAAAACTCCAAAAGGGCATACTCACGCCGGGTCAGGTCGATCTCCTGGCCACCCCTGCGCACTTGGCGGGAGGCCTGATCCAATTCCAGATCGGCAATCTTTATCAACGGATTTTTGTTTTGGTATTTGCGCCGAAGCAGCGCGCGAACCCTGGCCAGCAACTCCTCCAAGGCAAAGGGCTTTACTAAATAATCGTCCGCCCCCAGGTCCAGGCCCTCCACCCTGTCCTCTACCGCATCTCTGGCGGTTAGGATAAGGACATGGGTCTTTACTCCCTCCTCACGAAGCTTGCGCAGAATGCTCCAGCCGTCAAGGCCGGGCAACATGAGGTCCAACACTATGAGGTCATAGTCACTGGATTGGGCGAACCAAAGGCCTTCCTGGCCGTCGCCGGTGGCGTCTACCGCGTAACCCGCTTCTCCCAGAGCGCGCACTATGGATTTGCGCAGGGGCCCATAGTCCTCGACAACCAATAATCGCATCATCACCACCAGTTTGGCTGACGGGGCCTGGCGTAAAAGCACTGGCTGGTTTGAATGCCAGACCCCGCCCATATAGACGGAATGGGCAACAGCTGCCCCTAGTCGTCCTTTTCCTCTCGGTCTTCCTGGTGGTTTTTCTCCATCTCACGCGAAACCACCCGGCCGTCGGCCGCGATCTTCAACTCGATCCGCTGGTTGCCATCGCGGAACTTGCCTTCGTACAATTTGGCATCGTCGTCATCCCCCAACGCGAGGGAAACCAAAGGGTGCTTGACCGACTCTTGCTTGATTACCTTTTGCACTGCGGGCGGTGCCTGGCTCACCTGCAACTTTTTGGCTTCTTGGTCATTGCCTGCACGGGCTAAAACGGCCGAGCCGGCCAAGGCAAACAGGGCCACCAAACAAATTATTACGGATCTCTTCATGATCTTCTCCTTATATTACGTTAGCACACAAACCTGGGAGCTATCTCCCGCTGCTGGAGGCAAGAATAGAGAATCAAGAATGAGAAAATGATTAGAACGCGCAAAATTTCTCAGTACCTTCGTAGAGAACGTCATCCGAAATGGTTTCAAAGGAAAAGCGCGTCTGATTTATCTTGTCAGAATTGCCAAACGATTGATGGCTGATAGCGATCTTCACGATATTCGGCAAATGCCACTGTGGTTGGATTGAAGATATAAGTGCAACTTAAACGACTTTTGAAAACCTCCAGAGTCGAAATAGCGCTAAGCAACCTCAAGCCATGAGGGAGAGAGCCATCCGCTCTTTCAGATGCTTTCTTAATCGCCTCAGATATAGGACAACACCAAACAACAATGAAATGTTGGCCTCGCAAAAACTCAAGGCCAAATCACTTCATATTTACTTCAGGGGTCCAGACAAATTAATCATAGCGTTGGAAGCACGGATAACATCATGATATATTGGCTAAATTAGGCAACGTCATATAATATGTAAAGATCAAGGGGCTCCGGGGGGACCCTCCAAGAGCGGTTGGAACCACCTGAAATGTAGGTCTTTATCTGAGAGAAGAAGCGGAGGTGGTTACTAATAGCTGGATAATCGCTCTGAATCAGTTACTTACAAATACTTACCGCTACTTGCTTGTATCCCTTGCCTGCCATGAAACCACTTCATGCGAAGCGATTTATTGAATGGATGTATCTCAATTAAAAGTTAATAACCACCGCGATAATGAGACATAAAATCACTAAACCGCCGCACGCATATGGTTAAGCAAATCTTTGACAGCAACGGTTGCTATGCCGGATGAAATATCAGACATGCCATAGGGAATGACCAAGTCGCTATTATGAAAAATCGCGCCGCAGGTATAAACGACATTGGGGACATACCCCTCGCGCTCTTCCTCAAGCGGGGTAAGTAACGGCTCTTCAAGGCGGGCGATGACTTTTGCCGGGTTTTCAAGATCAAGCAGCATGGCGCCGATGCAATACTGCCGCATGGGCCCGACGCCGTGGGTGAGCACAATCCAGCCTTCATCGGTTTCGAGGGGTGATCCGCAGTTGCCGATCTGGAGGAACTCCCAAGGATATTCAGGCTCCTGGATGATTTGGGACTCTTGCCAGAAATGGATATTGTCCGAGAACATGATATGGTTATTTTCGCCGTCCTGGCGCGAGAGCATGGCATAACGCTCGCCAATTTTTCGCGGAAAAAGAGCCATGCCCTTGTTTTTTACTGCTTTGCCGTTGAGCGTAATAACCTTAAATTTGACAAAATCTTTTGTTTCAATCAACTGAGGGAGGATTGCGAAACCATTATAAGCCGTATAGGTCGCATAATAGGTGACCTCTCCGTTGTTATTAAAAAATTGCACGAACCGGGCGTCTTCAATACCTCTGATTTCGTTTTTCGAAACGGGAAAGATAACCCGTTCGGATATTCTGTGATCGGGCCGGAAATTCACCTCATAATTGGAGTTGGCAAGCCAGAATATGGTCTCGAAGGTTCTGTTTTGGCGCTCCTCAGGGAAAACGGTTTTTGAACGAAGCGCTTCAATTCTTTCTTTTAATTCATTATAGGTGAAATTTTCTGGCAACTGGCCCAGCAGATGAGTTGTTACCTCATCGCAGGTATCCATTTCGATGAGTTTCAGATGGAAGAGATGCCGGTCGTAAACCTGATTCAAATGGATGTCCGGCTTTTCGACATAATCGCTGACAGGGTCGAAGATAAACGTATTATCACGGCGAAGGACGCCGCTGCGGAAAACAATAGAGGAAATATGACCTTCGCCGATTGCCCGCAAGCTCATGATAAAGCGCAAGCTGCCTTTTTCCAGATGGCTCTGATCAGGATGAAGGACGATTGAAGGATTAAAAAGGGCAGCCGACTCAATGGAGTACTCCATCGTAAAATAGGCCCCGATGAGAGCCTTTTTCGTCTTGCTTAGTGCTGCATCCAGAGGAACATAATCTCTTACCTCATTCAGATGATTTTCAAAAACGCGCCCGATATCTTTGTGCCGCTCGGAAAAATCAAGCATTATTTGGGAAAGAAGCTCTTCGGCCGCCGTGTCAGGCAGGTCTAGTACGCGCCCAATGATTCTGGTTATGCGCTGCGGGTCGTCGGGAATATTAGGGCGGGTTATTACGCGTGAAGTATCTCCCGAAATTCTTTTCTTTTTCCTTTTTACTTTTAGCTCTGGATTTTTTTTTGCGTCCATATCATTGTGCCCTTGGTGTCGATTGATTCTTAACACACTGCATCGTATGTCTGTCCATCCTGTTAGGAATTCAATTGCCGCCTAGCCTGGAAATTGAATTCCCGGTGTGCGAGTATCCGGCCATGAGCGTCTACATAGGCGGCCGGGCAACCGAGAGGCAGAGTGATACCAATTCATCAATGACGGCCGTACCGACGCACATTACCGTATCCGAGCCGCCCCAATATATTTTTACGGTGCCGTCGTCTTCAGGAACGGCTCCGCAGGTAAATACAACATTGGGCACATAACCATTTACCTCCCAAGGATCCTCGGGCTGTAATATCCACTGATCGGAAACGCCGATGATGTTTGCCGGATCATCAAGGTCATGCAGGGCCGCTCCGAGCCGATACACCGCTCCAGCCATGGTCTTAAAGACGCCATGGTAAATATGAAGCCAGCCTTTATCGGTTTTAAAGGGCGGTGCGCCGGGCCCGATTTTCATTTCATCCCAATGATAGGCAACCGGCTTCATAATCACCCGGGAATCCCCCCAGTGAACCAGGTCGGGAGAATAGGAAATCCAGATCGACCAGGGCGATATTTCGGAATGCGGCCGGTCCAAACGTACATAACGATCGCCAAATTTTTCAGGAAAAATTACCACGTTGCGGAGATCGGCCTGGGTGATCAGCGCAACACGCTCCACTTTTTCAAAATCCCTGGTGCGCGCCAAGGCAATCCGCACGCCGTGCCGGGAATAGGCGCTATAGGTCAGCAGGTAGTCTCCCTCTACAGGGCAAATCCTGAGATCTTCGACTCCGAACTCTTCATATTCGGCAAAAAATGTGTCTGTTGAAGGTATCAGAAAAGGTTTGGGATGAACCGTAAATGAAAAACCATCCTCGCTGTCCGCCCTGCCGATGATGGAGCGCCCGTTTAGCAGATGCGACCTGAAGAGCATAATGTAACGATCGTTGTGTTTCACAACCCCCGCATTGTGAACCGTAGCCACCGGATACGGCACATCATTTCTTGTCAGTATGGGGTTTTTATTAAAACGCGTGATTATTGGATTGTGAGTTTTCATAACGGCTTTTTAAAACCTTTTGCCGCCGGTATTGGCTGCTGTCTTTTCCGATTTTTCGAGGCCATTTTAAAGTCTCTCAGAGCCAAGAATCGTTTCATAGACTTGTAGATATTTATTAATCATGCGCCCGGCGGTGAAATGCCGTTCAACATGGCGGCGGCAGTATGCGCGGTCAATCTCATCGATACGGGCAACCGCCTCAATGGCCTGGTCGAGGTTTTCGACCAAAAAGCCACTTTTGCCGTTTTCGATGAGTTCAGGCATGCTGCCCCGATTAAAGGCGATCACGGGCGTGCCGCAGGCCATGGATTCTATAACCGACAGACCGAAAGGCTCGTCAAACTGTATTGGGTGCAATAGTGCACAGGCGCTGCCCAGCATCTGGTTGCGCTCAACTGGTCCTACGCTGCCCACATAAACCACCTGGTTTTCTAGGTGAGGGGCGACATACTGATCATAGTAAGCCTGGTCCTGCACGATACCGGCCAATATCAACTTCTTCTTGCAGGACCTGGCGATTTCAATGGCTTGCCGGGCACCCTTGTCATTGTGAATGCGCCCGAAGAAGAGCAAGTAATCATCTGGATCAGGCTGAAAATCAAACTGCTGGATATCAAGGCCATGATGGATGGTTTTAATATAATCCAGGTCCGGCGACCGGTCGGCATCGCTGATGGAAACATAGAAGACTTTATTGTTGTATTTTTTATATACGGGAAGAATCCCGGGCGATGAGAAACCGTGAATGGTAGTCACCACCGGTGTGGTGGTCAGGCCGGTATAGGTCAGGGGAAGAAAATCAAAATTGTTGTGGATAAGGTCAAACTCGCCGGCATGGTCGAAGAGTTCTGAAATGTGAAGGCACTCCCATACTTTTGGTATCAAGGAAGAATCTTCTTCATAGCCCGTCGGACAAACCGCATGCAGGGTGCCGCTGGTTTGAGAATCCGCGGTTGCAAACAAGGTTACATCAACACCGCACGACACCAACCCCTCTGTTAAGAGAGAGGCCACGTTTTCCCAAGGCCCATAATGCCGTGGTGGCGTGCGCCAGGCGATGGACGAAAGCATGGCAATGCGCATGGGCAATCCTTTAAGCCGAACCGGCAGCTTGGGACGATGACTGCGTTAAAATCTCGTCGGCATATAGCTTTTGCATGGTGAGCAGCGAGAGCAGCCAGGCAAGGGTCGATTCGGCGCCTTGATTCTGGTTGATGCCGTCGGCCATCAACCCGTCCCGGCAGCCGCCGGTCTTGGGATCATAGAGCGGCATGTTCAGGTCATTGTGTCCAAGATACCAATTAAGGCACATGACCGCATTCTCAAACCATGCGTGGTCACGGGTAATATTGAAAGCCTCTAGACAAGCTCCAACCATGGCTTGGGCTTCGACGGGCTGCTGGTCGAACCGTGCCCTGGTTCCGCCTTTTTCATACCAACCGTTGCTGCCGATGGGTACGAAGTGGTTGTCTTCGGTTTGCATGCCAAGCAGCCACTTGAGGGATTCGAGCCCCATTTCGATCATATCGCTGCGTTGCATGCCCTGGCCGGACAACAGCAGGGCATGGGGCAATTTTCCGTTAGCATAGTTTAAAGCGTTTTCAAGCCAGGGCCAATCGTCTGTTTCATTGTTTTTGAACTGATCGAAAAGCCGGCCGGCAAGTAGATCCCGCATCTTGCTAACCTCTCTGTCGCCGGAAAATTCATGCAAATAGGCGTTAATACCCACCAGACAAAAAGCGATGGCGCGAGGCGATCGAAAACCATCCACAGCTCTCAATGCCTTTTTGAAAAGGGTTGTGCTCATTGCGAGGTGCCCGGGATCATCAAGAAACACCACCGCTTTTCCAAGGCACCAAAGCGCTCGGCCGTGCGAATCCTCGGACCCGATCTCCTCCATCCACTGCCGCGAATAAGTCATGAAATTGCGAAAGCGCCCGGTTTCCTCGTTAAAAGCATACTGAAGAAACCCGAGATAATGACCGCTGAGATAATCGAATCCCAAGCCGCTCGTGGGCATGTATTTTTGACCCATGGCGGCAACCAGCAGCGCTCTGGCATTGTCATCGGTGCAGTACCCATGGGTGCGATTGGGAATGGTGAAACTTGCATGTTGTATGATGCCGGTATCATCGGTCAAGGTTTTCAGGTGATCGAGCTTGATCTCCGGTAGCTCGAAATCGGTGATGGCCTTGATGCTTTCAACATAGGAATGCCGGGGACGGGGGTTCAGGGTGCGGTTCTGCCGGACTTCACTGAAAACCTGCAAATATTTTCGGGATACTTCCTTCCAAACCGCTTTACGGCTGAACTTGTAGGCTTTCTTGCGCATGGCGTTGCGTTCGACATCGTTGTCCAAAAGTGCGGTGATTTGTTTTGCCATGGCATCCGGATCGCGGAAGGGTACAAGCCGGCCCCGGTCTTCGGCAAGCATTTCCGTGGCGTACCAATAAGGTGTCGAAATGATGGCTTTGCCTGTGCCCATGGCATAGGCAAGGGTGCCGGAGGTAATCTGGGCTTCATCGCGATAAGGAGTTACGTAGATATCGGCGATGCCGAGAAACTCGCACAACTCTCTCAACTCGACAAAACGGTTTTGGAAAATGACATGCCCGCCGATATCCAGGTGGCGCACGAGCTGTTGCAGCATGATACGGTATGCATCTCCCTGCATCTTCAAGACATGAGGATGGGTTGCGCCCAGGATGATATAGACCAGGTCAGGATGTTTTTTTATAACCGCCGGAAGCGCTTTAAGCACATCTTCGATGCCCTTGTTTGAGGAAAGCAAGCCGAAGGTAAGCAGCACCTTTTTGCCTTCCACACCGAACTTGTCTTTGTTGAAACTTGAATCAATAAACGGCGTATCCGGAATGCCGTGATGGATAAAGACAATTTTCTCCTCGGGCACCGCATAGATGTCTTTAAGGAAACCCACAGCCTTACGGCTCATCACCACCAGTTTGTCGGAAAGCTCGGCTAGCTTGCACATGACGCTGTGATATTCCGGCTCGGGATCTTTCAGAACCGTGTGCAAAGTGGTTACCAGCGGCATACGCAGATCACCTAATAATTTTAGGAGGTGGCTGCCGGCTGGACCTCCGAAAAGGCCGTATTCATGCTGCAAGCAGACGATATCCGTCTGGCTGATATTGATAAATTGAGCAGCGACGCCATAATCGGCCAACTTGTTCTGGTTAATCTCGAAGCGCACTTTTTCTGGATACGGATACCCCTCCGGTTTATCATTCATAGCCGCCGCCCAGCAGAAGATTTCGGCGGCTTCCGCTGACAGGCTTTCAACCAGATCCGTGGTGAAGGTCGCGATGCCGCATTGGCGGGGCAGGTAGTTGCCGATTACGGCAACCGAGTCGATTCCCTCATAATACTTAATAACAGCCGTCATAAACGCCGCCTTTATGCTTTTGGTCTTGAATTATGCGGCAACTCCCATGATTCACCTCTATGAGGGGAATTACGGCGCCACATACACCCACCAACGCAGGCTGTTGTAAAAGCTGAGCAGAACACAGGGCTGATTAATCAAGCGAAAATGCATTTACCGTTTTCCTTCATGGATGGGCGCCCCCAACAGAAATCAATCCATCAATCAGACACGCTCGGGAGAGTTGGCAATTCACTTGAAAGACTAGTGGGCCATGTGGCGGAGACCTAACCATGTTCGGGAAAATTCCTACTAGTTAAGTTCTTTCTCCTTAGGGGCGCCAGTACCGGTTGCATCAAAGTCTTCCGCTCTTTTTTCAGAAAAGCGCTTTAGCCACATTAGGGCCGCTCTGATCTCCTGGACATGAGCCGCGCTCTTGCCTCGGACCATTTCCTTGGACCGGAGGGAGGGGCCGGCGGCGGTGAGCCTGATGATTTCATCCCTGACGCTTTTCCATTGGCTAAAAGAGGCCAAGGCCTTTTGGTATTGAGGGTTGCCGCTAGGAAATTGCTCGCCCATCGCTTGGAAATCCTTGTGGATAACTTCCACCAACTGGTCCAGGACCTTAACGCCGTTGGCCAGCTCCAAGGGCCCGTCGGAATAAACGAGATCGTCCATGATGGTCTGGGCGCGCATCAGGTTGCTGTCTATCCTCAGCACTACGTTGCTGATGGTGGAGTAGCGGGGCGAGGTTTGACGATCGGCCCCAGACCACTCCTTCCTATCGCCAATGGCCAACCATCCCGTGATGGCCAAAAGCAGAACAATGCCCATGGCTGTGAAATATAAGTTCCATTTGTAGTCTCTGGGCATGGTTGGCTCGTTGTCCGGTTTACGTTATCGGAGATTTGGAATCTTGCCGGGAGTAGAAATGCAACCCGCTTTCCACTCTTGGCAATCAATCAAAGCCTGGTTTCCACACACGATTTGAACTCTGAAAATGCCTTATGGTTAAATTTTCCAACTAAACTGATAAGCGGTCTGCCGCGTTACCAAAAGCTGCTCAAAGCTGGCTCAACCGGCCAGTTCAGCCTTTGCCTTTTGGTAGGCTTCTTTTAGATTCTGTAAGGCCTCCTCCAACTCAACCTTAGCCTTTTCCCAAGCCTTGCCGCTGGAGGTTTGCACGGCCTCCATTTTCTCCCGCACCGCCGCCTGCTTGGCTTCAAGGTCGGCCAAGGCTTCTTTGGCCTTGTCCTGGCCGGCGGCGGCCTTCTCCTTGGCCTGGTCCATAAGCTGTGAAGTCTCCTTCTCCAGCTCTTGGTATTGGACCTTGGCCTTGGCCATCAACTCATCTCGTTTCTGTTTGGTGTAGGCGACTGCGGTGTCCATGGCCTCCTTGGATTCTTTTTTCACTTGCTCGGCGGTGACCTTCTTATCTCCATCGTCTCCGCACCCCGCCAGGATCAAGGCACCCACGGCGGCCAGGACGAACAAAGTCGCCAATTTACTTTTCATGATCCCACCTCCTCCGACTTGCGAGTCGGACTATTTCAAGTGTGATGCGGCCTGGCCCAGAGCCGATCGCAGTTCACTGACTGCTCGATCTGCTCCAACCTGGAGTTCTCCCCAGGCGAGCTTGCCGGCCCGATTCAACCGCGACAGATATTCTTGGGCAGCCTTACGTTTGGCCTTGAGTTCGGCCAGCTGCCGTTGATGGCCGATCTCGGCCCCGGCCTTGGCATTTTGCGCCCTGGCCTGCAGCCTTTCCAACCCGGACCCCAAAAGGTCCAATTCGGCCGCGGCCATTTTTTCGTAGGCTTGTCTTGGGTCCATGCTGATCACATCCTTAAGTTATAGAGTGCGCAATCTTGGCGCGACTCGGTGTCCCATTAAATGGCTCTGCGCCCTGCGACGGACCAGCAGCCATCCCGCCAGGGCAATGAAAAACAGCGCCAGGAACGCTAAGAACAGTATTTCTGCGATTCCCGGCACGGCCGCGGCGATGCCGGTGTAAGCGAAAACGCCGGATACCGCCGCTATTGCCAGGAAAATCATGGCCAGCTTGAGCATTTTCGGGTCTCCCTACTTGGGTTCTCGCAAAAAGAAATCGGCTGAAACCAACCATACGGCCAATGCCGCGTTTTTCATTGTTGAGCCATTCTCACCATCCCATTCCTGCCAAGCAGGTCCGGGCTACAGGCTTGCCCGGAAGACCTTGCGGAAGTGGAAACCATAAACAGCAAAGGTCATGGCCATGGGAAAGAGCTGGGGCCGCCGGAAGAGTGACCAGAAGAACAGCTTCCAATATTGAAAACGGGCCCGGTCCTTGACGCCCAGTACGAGCATGGTCTTGGGAAAGGCCAAGGCATAACCGGAGTGCAAACGCAGGTATCTGGCGTGAAAGTGCAACCCTTTCTTTTCCAAGGGGTGGTAATCCCGCAGATAGGCGCGCACCCGCTCGTAGTAGGGCTTTGGGGAGTAGATGCCGCTGATGATCTGCTCGTAGCCTTGGCACAGGGCCTTCAGGCCCATCTTGGGCGTGATGTTGGTGGAGAGGTCGGTGTTGTCGCCGGTGATCTCAGCTAGCAGGCGTCCCTCCTGGGCTATGCGCTGGTAGAGTTGGCTGCCC
>Ga0307423_1001392_pt1 | contig 14625 bp, 3 predicted proteins | sample SalMarWE160310MG_FD_202154 | JGI IMG/M metagenome (GOLD analysis project Ga0307423, IMG submission 202154) | Salt marsh sediment microbial communities from the Plum Island Ecosystem LTER, Massachusetts, United States - WE1603-10 | ecosystem: Environmental > Aquatic > Marine > Intertidal zone >...
AGGAACACCTTTCTCGAGACCTGCCAGACCCTGTAGTTCTTGAAGTACTCCCAGCGCTCTTTGTCGAGCGCATCGGATGATACCCCCTTCTGAGAGCCGCCAGTGATGTCGTTCTCCAGGTTGAGCATGCAGCGACTCACGAACATCTGAATGGAGGAATTGGCCTGGACGATGCGGGACGTGTCCATGCACGCGCCCATCTGTACATCTATGAGCAGATACTCAAACAGGCCGTCTGCGTCCTCCACCCCGCGGGCCATGATGGCGGGCTGCATCAGCAAATAGATGATCAGGGCCTGCTTCTGGTTCTCCCTGATCCTGTCGCTCAGGTCTCCCGCAACATCCAGCCAGTCCTCCTCTTCATACTTGGCCTTCACTGCGTTCTTGATCGACTGAGCCGTCTCATACAGCACGTCGAAGTCGGTTTCCGCCTTTCCCCATGCCACCACGGTTTCCGCCGATAGACCGGTCTTCGCGACTATCTGCATCACTTCACGAATCCGTCCAATTGCTATCTCATTCTTGAAATCCCCAACAGCCAGTCCGAAGTGGTCGCCTATGATATAGTCCAGACATGTCCCATCCCAAGCCGTCGCGAGGCGGAGCATCTCAGTCATCTCTTCCACTGTGGGCGCTGGGTTGGGTGTGCTGGCCAGCGAGAAGACATCCGTGAGCATCGCCTGGGCCTGAGGAACGCCATTGCGCAGGTTGACATAATCGCGGACCCGCTCCCAGTGACTGGCAGTGATGGCCTTGAAGTCGATGCCGCCGAAATCAGCGCTGTAGGTGATCAGATGATCAAGCTCGGTTTCGCTGAGATCGAACCCGGTGATGAATTCTGCCGCCCGGTGGAACACGGTCGCCTGGTCGGCGAAGGCTTCGAGGATGGCCCCCGGGTAGGCATGGGCCGCGGGGACTATCTCGAGAGCCGTGGTCGCCGTCTTCCAGTGCAACCTTATACCGGCGCCCTGCGTGGTCTCAGCATACTCAAGGACCAGGAGATGCATTTGTGCGGCGTTCAAGTCCACCAGGACTTCCAGCGAGGTTGAAGGATCGCCCGTTGCCTTCTGGAGTATCAGCAAATCGTCAAAATAGAGGTTGAACGCGTCATCGGCCTCTTCCACATCCACAACCAGAGTGTACTCTCCGCTTGCCGGAGAGGCAATGTAGGCCCTCCACCGGACACTGAAATTGTCTGCAGGTACACTGGCGTCGGGAGCATTGAGCCCCCAGGAGAAGTCAACAGCCTTGTCAGTCCTCTTGAGGGCAGAGGCCGTCCAGCCGGCGTCGCTGAAGTACTCGCCCGAGAACCCCTCAGAAGACAGGTCGGTCATGAGCTGATCGATATCTCCGGCGATCAGCAGGGCCGTGGCTTCTTCGCTCAGGCCGATCAGAGCGGCGATGTGCTTGGTAATCGCATCCTGCCTGAGTTTGCCCTTGAGCAGCGGGAGGAAGAGGTCGTATACGAAGTTCATCTTCTCTTCAAGATCCGCCGCGGATGACTGAGCCGGGTGGTCGAGCAGTGAAGCATATGCCTCCGCCAGGTCAGTGAAAACACCATCAAAATTGTCGCTGATGAATTCCTCGGGCGCCGCGTATAATTCGTCGATAGCCGCGTTAAAACCCGTGCTGGCATTCGTGAGGCCCTTGAGCGCGGTCCGTTCAGCCTCTGACATGATGCCGGCGCAATGGAGCCGTCCGCTCCCTTTCACATAGGCGTACTTGCCGGCCAGGTCATCGGAGATCGTCACATCCAGATTGGTGTCCGTCATGGTCTCGAACACGGCGGTACCATCCAGTATGCCCATGAAGCGGATCACAGTCTCTGGCTGGAACGTGAGCGAGAGTTTGGAGGAGAGCATCTCACTGGTCAACGGTGACTCCGGTGATTCCGGGTGATCCTGTTCTATAGACCCGAAGGCTTCGCGGATGTCTCTCGCCGTCTGGAACGAGCTGCCTGCGTCAAGGCCAAGGGTGGAATCGGCAGGAAGCGTGCCCTGCAGGATGTACTCTAGCACCGGCGACTTGAAACCGGCTTCCTTGGTGGAAGCCGACAGCCTCGAGAACTCGTATGTCCTCGCCGGATTGATGTCGGCAAACTCGCTCTGAGCAAGGTCCCAGATGCTGAAAGGTGAGGCGCCGAACAGACTGATCAGCCTGCAGAGATCCGTAACCCGCAGCGACAGACCTTTGGCCAGGGCGACATAGCGATAGATCGTGCTCAAGTTCTGAAGATTCAGTCTGTCCGTCGTGATATCCAGAAGGCGCGGACCGCCGGCGTCGGCCACCTGCGCCACTCCGAGAATCGCCTCCAGATCTTCTTCCCTGATCCTGAACGCGGCAAGAATCGCCGATTGATGATCCCCCAGAATCTCTCCTGCACCTTGCAGATAGTCGCCCCAGGCATCGGCTTCAAAGGCAGCATCGATCTTCTGGACCGCCTTGTTAAGGAAGAGCTTCCTGTACAGGGCTTTCTTTCCATACGTGTCTATACTCCCCCAGAGCACCGCCAACTGGTTTAGCGGCCGCCTGGTCTTCTTGTACAGAAGAGAAACCGACTCCAGGCCGGCGATCGTCCCGGGATCGATGTCATCCGCGCCGATCGCAGCGAGCATAAGGTCAGTCTCATGGATCGACCATCCGAGCTTCCTCCAAAGACGAATGAAACGATGCAGCTTGGACCAGACGCCGCTGGTCACTCCTGAAGTCGACGCTCCCTCGTAAATGCTCTTGAGGGTCCGTATTCTCGTGTTTGAAAGATCGCATCTGGAGTCTGGTTCATAGAGCGTGAGCACCTGGCGGAACTCACCCAGATGGTCCTTCACCCACTGCCCGAATTCGGCAGCGGTAATGCTCAAGCCGGTGTCCGCTTCATAGCCGGCCAGTATGGATGAGATGCCTGGATCGGTTGCAGGGTCGAGGGTCCCGGCCTCGATCTGCACGAGCCGGGAGTAGATCGTGCTGGCATCGAGAGAGCCGCAGGAGAAGAGTTTCTCAAGAAAGTCCAGGGCATCCCGGTAAGGATTGATGAACTGCGTCTTCAGCAATTCAACCAGGTCGGTATACGCAAGACCGGACCTATGCAGAAACTCTCGTATCTTGCCCAGATCCTCCAGGTCGCCCGGGGCGGCGTATCCGAAATACTCATGAACCTGGGTCGTATCCGACGTCCCGTCGAAGGCCTCACCTGTCAGTGTCCTGTACTCCTCCTGGGCAAGGCTCAGGGCTTCGGCCTGGATCGCCCGGGTGGTCGAGGCATCCGGTACCGGGTTCGCCGCTTTCAGGACTTCATAGCGGCTCGTGCCCAGCTGGCCGCTGTATGTCCTTATCACATCCAGCGGCTGGTGATATGGAAGCGTGAAGGGGTACTTCGTGTCTTTGATCTTCCGATAGGCTTCTATATCAAAGTTCTGTGGGTTCGCCCGGAGTTCCTCAGCGGTGGCATCACCGGTGTCGTATCCCTTGAAGGTTGCAAGAGACCCGTGGGAGACATAGTATTCCATGACTTCATTGGCCAGGTCGATATAGGGTATTATCGTATTAGTATTCTCACAAGTAAGCGGGAGAAAGAACAGGTCGGGTCTCCGCCTGGCCAGCATGTCCAGAGGGCTCTCTCCATTGGCGTTGGTGTCACCCCTCCAGAGGAACCTCAGGAGGTCCACAAAGTAGGCCGCAGCGCTGTAAACCGACCTGCAATCCTCGCATTCACAGATATCCGGGGACCCGAAGAGTTCGGAGTAGTTCGGTACATGGTTCTTGACAGATTTAATGATGGCCGCGAACTCGGTCTTATCGATCACAGTACTGGGGGCGACACCGTGCGTATATTCCATCATCTTCATCGCGCACATTTCCGACTTGGTGCTGACGTGGGCAGCCCTCTGGTGGACCTCGAATGCTGGGGCCTCACCTCCAAGCTGTGGGGCATAGGTCTTCACGAATGTCTTCTGCGGGATGCCCGCAATCGTATAGGCCGCGTTGAGTTCCAGTTCCATCAGCTTGCTCATGACTTTCGGGCTTGTGCTTACCTGGAACACGCGTTGAATTCTCATCAACTCACTCTTCACCGCCTCGAATTCCTCGCCGGCGACCTTCCTGATGGCTTCGTCGTAATCGAAGACTCGTGATTCTGCGAAGTCGAACTTCTCGTTCTTCGTCAGGAACTCCCCGATGCCCTTCAAGACACTGCTCTCCTTGATGGGCAATTCATTGCGTTTCACCATCCTCGCAATGCGGCGGGTGGGAAAGGCGGCATTTAGCATTGTGGTCATCATGCCGACGAAGGCCGCACTCTTTTCCTCGTCATTCTTGCCCCTAATGAAATCCGGTACTCCGGTTGTCTTGACGATTTCCAGCCATTCTTCCTCCTCCAGGTCTACAAGGTCGCTCACCGCAGCCAGTTTTCTGGTGACCTGCAGCTCTTCCACCAGCGGCTGGTGGTTCCCGGTGAGCACGGTGAGCTGCTGCGTCAAGAGGAGGCGTGAGACCATCTGCGGGTCATCCCCTAGCTCCTTATCGGCAGGAAGATGCTTGTTCCAGAATTCCCGGAAATCGTCGCCCTGGAAACTGTCAAGGGCACGCATGAAGGCCAGGCGTTTCTTCTCGTCCGGGAGCGCGTGTGTGAGCATGGCATTCAGTGTATTGCCACCCTCCGCCTCTTGGTCCGAGAGCACATGCGTGGCCGCGAGTTGCTTCAGAAGGTCAAAAAACGCCGCAACCTCTTCTTCGTCGAACCTGCGGACAATGCGCTTGTCGGCAGACACTTCGAGGGCCTTCCGCAGCTCCTCCTCGTGCTTCCTGTACAGAGTGGCCCAGGACAGCCTTATGCCCTGCCGGCCTATTCCGTATAGCAGCTCATGTGAGAGATTCCCTGCGTTCTGCCCCCTCAGACGTTCCCCGGCCGCAGCTACTGTGACTTGTGCCAGGCCGACATCGAGTTCCGAGGCAGTGAACGCCAACTGATCACGGGAAACGGCGATCTCCCCCAGAGTTGTCTTGCTCTCCTTCAGAAATGCGCTAAGATCGCGCATCAGCCCATCGTATTCGGTGCTCTCATCCTCTTGAGCTATGAATATGTCAAGGTCTCGGACCTGTCCCTTCTCGGAGTAGTCTTCAGAGTTGACAAGTCTTGAGCGCCCGACGATTGCCTCCCTTTCAATAGCAAAGACCACGACATCGGCCTTGCCGCGTTCAGCTTCGGTGTATTGCCAGTCATAGAAGGTCATGCTATACCTGCCACGACTGTCGGAAGTCGTCCGTCCCAAAAACTCAAAACCTCCCGCCTTCTTCATCTCCTTGAGATCCCTAACGCTCCGGTATGCCGCCACGGCACGAAGATCCAGGTCGAAGGCGAGCAGTTGCAGCCGTTTCCTTACAGACCCATCACGCTGTTTAACCGTGCCCGTGACATTGAACGATCGGCTGGCCTCAGTGAGGCCCATCCGCTCCATTGCCTCCTCAATGGCAGTGAGAGTGACACCGTCGATAAGGGTGGAGTCATCAACACGTACGTTCAGCTTTGCCTGCAGGGCGCGTACCTGCTTGACCGTGTCCTCTCCCGCGTACCCGCGCCCGACTTCCTTCTTGGAGGCCTGCAACCCAAACGCGTCAAGGACCTTGTGCAGGACATTCACAGTGTACGACTTCTCTTCGAGCGCAACAGGCGTCAGTAGGGTTCTCATCTTCGCGTGCCCTCCTTAGGCGATTACTGGGTCATCGTTCAGCGCGTATATGATGTTGTCCGATGTGACTTCCAAAGCTCCCAAAATGCTCATGCTTCCGTTCCAGTCACGCATTCTTGACTGGGCCATAGTCTCATCCTGAAGATCGCTCTCGCAGTGTCCATCCTCTCTCTCAACTTCAGCCCATATTGGCTCGGTCCTCTGTCAGCCTTTGGGCCTTGAGCTCGGGCCTTCCTCCGCAGGTATTACCTGCAGCGCGCCAGACGCACGTAGGAGCCATCTCAGCGCTCCCCAAGCGAATGGCCATTCACAAACCTCAACGACAACAAGCATGCGGTCTGGCCCGGTCACCAACCCCTCCCACCAAAACCACTGTCGCTCATCGGGATGCATCCAGAATGTCCAGTTGTCGACGGACCAAGAGGCTTCCATCTCTCTCCTACGTTGTTCATCTGGTGGGAGCTCGCGCCACGATTCAAGCCAGCGTTCAGCCTCTTCGACTGACACTTCCGGAGCACACTTCGCAACAAACCACGCTGGCAGCTCCGACCGCCACTCTTCCAGTGAAGGCCAGTCTTCGGCCTTGAAGTTCAGCACAACCTGCATGACATCTTTGCTGTTTCGGAGCACGGCGTCGGCATCGCCGTTACAGCAGACAACAAAGGAAACCAAGCCGAGCCCGCTGAGTTTCTCTGATTGAGCTGGTCCAGACTGAAGACGACGCGATTCATTGCTGTTGGTCATTGTTCAACCTTTCCGCTGCCCTGGATAGCGGCGGTTATGAGTTTGTCAAGGGATTGGCCGCGAAGGCCGAACTGGTCAAGAGCTTTGGTCACATCTACGATTATCGGACGCCCGGGGAATTGCTTTGAAAGGTGCTCCGCGACTGCTGACGCGCGCAGATCCTCCAGGAACGCCTTCGGAACTTCGAAAGACTTGATCGATGCGTTGGGCATACCTTGTGCAATCCTGCGACTCAAGAACTCTCTTGCCCGAGTCCGAGACCCGAAGTTCAGAAAGAGTGTCTTCGCACCTTGTATGATTACCCCACCCGTCGACGTGATCGCGATTCTCGCATTAGGCGTTCCTTCCACGCGAAAGACACGGACAGTCACCTGTGCGGCAGGGCCGCTGGGAGAACTCACTCCGGCCATGCCGGACGCGATTGCCGTAATTGCCTCCGTTAGGCGCGGGAACTGGATCGCCGTACGAATACCTAACTCGTTAATGAGACCTGTCGTTCCCGTGGCAATCCGGCCTATAGCAGCCGCTGCTCCCGGCGCGAGCTCAACAGCTGCAGGCATGGCCATCGCAGCCAACATGATCGCGGTACACACACCTGATGTCACGGCACCTACATGCTGGTGAAATGTACCTGATGCCAATGCGGCATGCTGGTTGAACCGCGCCTGGAACTGCAGAAGCGGATCTTTGATCCCCGCACCTGGGTCACGCAGGTAGGGAGCGGTGTGAGAAGGAAACAGAATGGAAAGCCATGGTACGCTACTCTGCTTCTGGAATTTGCGCCAATCGGCGGCGTATTGCGCTGCTTTTGCTCGCATTTCTTGGGGCGCGCTTTGGAGCACCTCCAGCGCGTGCACCATTTTCTGATCTCCACTAGAACGTGCCAGAGCTAGCTCATTGTAGTACTCTGCCTGCAGGCCGGTTGTGTCTAAGAAGCTGCTCGGGTTTGCACGGGCGTATTGATAGGTATTCAGTCCATCCGCGACACCCTCTGGGTCCACGCTTGTCCAAATCCCTAACCACGGCGCATAGTACCGCGCGCCGTGATAGTACAGGCCAGTCTCACGATCTCGCTCAGTGCCTGTGTAGCGGAACCGCTTCAAACTGACTTCCGCGGAACTTCGGCCAGTCTGGAACCCTGTTGTGCCGAAGGGATGATACTCCTCGTAGGCGATGAGCGCGCCGTCCTTGTCCAACTCAACACTTGCCGAGTCAAGGTGGTTGCCGAACTGATAGCGAATGAGCTGCGCCGGGCAACCATCGTCAACGTCATTGCGGGTCTCTACTATGGCAATGCGACTCTTGTTGTCCATGACGTGCAGCGACTCACGAACAAGTCCCGCCTGGCTACCAGAATGAACACGACATATCTCGAAACCGCTGAAATAGATGCGTTCCGTCCGAAGGGCGCCGCTCTGGGACTCTATTATCTTCCGCACGCGCTTGCCTGAAGCATCGTAGACGTTATACGCAGTGCCACCACCACCCAGATCCACCTCCCTTAACTGGTCCTCGAAGTCCCAGATCATCTCGGTCAAGTGGGGCATGGTGACCATATTGCCGTGTGCATCGTACGAGTAAGGGTCGTTGCGGTGTAGGCCATTGCCAACTGTCGTACTGGTCAACCTATTGCTTTGCTTCCCGGCCTCGATAAGGCTCTCTTCGCCATGATCAAAGGCACGTTGCCATTCCCCGATGTGACGCATGACACGCAAGCTGCCCGCCGCATCATATTCATAGCGCTCGGTGTAATTGCGCAAGGCGTGCAAATCATTTGGGTGCACCCGGTATCCAGCAAAGGGATAGTCCCGGTAATCAGCATTGGTCGGGCTGAAATCGGATGTTGTTTGACCTATATGCTCCCGCCCGTGCGCTTCGATTAATCTGTAGAGGGCGTCGTAGGTATAACTGCTCACCGGCATAACCTCTTGCCCGCTGTACACAACTGTTTCCAGAGCTGCGTCTTCCACTCTGACGATGTTTCCTGCCGGATCATACGTATGGTAGATGTCCTGAACCACACTCGGGTCGGCAAAAATACCGGAGGCGGGTCCGTTCATCCCAACAGGGCGAGTGGTCTTTAGATGTTTGAGATGGGAGGTCAGCGGATCATAAGTAAGGGCCGTCTTCACACCGTTCGCATACTCGATAAGCGTGCGCTGGCCCTTAGCGTCATAGTCGATGTTCTTAACGAAGCCTATAAATGCCGCCGTACCACGCAGCCTCACCTCCACCGCATTCAACAGGTTGGCTTCGTTGTATGTCGACCGGGATACACTACCGTCTGGCGATGTGACAGTAAGCGGGCGGTTGGCTGCGTCATACGTTGTGCTACCGACAAAACTTCCGTTATCCGCAGCCGGATCGAGCTGCCAGTCTACCTCCTGTCTGTAGCTATGCAGCAAATCCCGCCGGCTCTCAAGCAAGTTGCCTTTAAAGTCGTAGCTGACATTGGTGATGACCCCGGCGCCATCGAAGATCTGATACACTCGAGTACGGTGGTTGGCGCCGTCGCCCTGGTCCTCCCCATAAGCGATGCGCTCGGCCAATCGCTCTGCACCGTTTTCCGTGACATACAGGTCGTTGCGACGACGCAGAAGATCGTAGGTCATGCGGCGCAGAAACAAACGACTATCCCAACAGCGGATGGGGTTGCCAGCCACATCGTTCAGACTCCAACGCTCACCTGCCTCCATACTGGCTTGGTGTATACGGTTGCCGAGCATATCATAGTCGTAGCGCATGACGATGCGACCCTGCGCGTCACCACTCTGAATCATGGCATCGCGCAAAACGCGTTGGTTGCCTTCGACATCCAACTCAGTGCGAGTGCAGAGTCTCTCTTCAAGGACCTCACCATTTCGCTCGTACTTGTTGTGAAGGATGGTCACAAGCGGACGGCCCAGTGTGTCAAAATGGGTAACCGTCGGCGTGCCAGCATGGATGGAAGCTTTCTGTGAAGCATCACGCTCGGCATCGCCCATCTGGTTGCTCGCACGCTGAGCATACCAAGTCTCCCAAGCAGCGGGCTGGTTCTTGAAATACTCATACACGTAGCCTTCGATATCAGGATCTGTGCGCGGATCTCCCGTCTGGTCACCGCTGCAAGCGACGGTGTCGTTGACATCGTAGGTGGTCTGACTCCAAGCATCAAGCAGCACTTTCTCGTAGGTGTGGTCAGGATGTAACGTGGCAATAACGCGCTCGGCAGGATCGTAGAACAGCACCGGACTGACCCCCGTATCGGTCATATCTCGCTCTGGCTCGTATAGGTGGGTTGCGCTGAAAAAAGGCTCATACTGCCTGACCGGTTTACCCTTGTTATTGAAGACCCTGCGTCCCGAGCCTACCCAGCGGTGCTGACAGTCAGCCAGAACCGGATTACCCAGGGCATCCCGGATCAGGTCGCCAACATGGACATCGCCACTCGGCAGGATCAGTTGTGCCTGGCGTTCCGGCGCATCACCGGCTTCTGCCTGGATCTTCCTCTGGACTTCGCGGCCAAAACCGTCAGAGTACGAGAAGCTAATCTGAATCTTCAAGCTGTCCTCGGGCAACGGATCATGGAAGTGTGTCTCTCGCACCAGTTTGGCAGCCAAAGGAGGCTGGTTGACACGCTTGTACCGCCCCAGATCATAGACGATCCTACTAGTCGCATTGCCCAATAGTGACTTTGCATGGGTTTGCGGGTCAGCTATGAAGGCTTGCAGGTCCATCAGAGGCGGATCCGCGTCGAGGTTCTCAGGCACATCTCCCTGGTTTTCACCTGCTTTGCCCATCGTTGCTGTGGCCACCACCATGGCAAGTGCGTCAAAGACTGCAGCGGTGCGGTTGCGATTGGGATCGGTGACGAGTGAAGGTTGAAGTACACGGTAATCGTTGACTGCTGTCACCCTATTACCCAGCGCATCTCTCGTGCCTGTAGCAAGCAGATGATGCACATCATAGTCAATTACAGTTGTGTGGCCGAATGGATCGGCAACCTTGCACGGCAAGTAGAAACCGCCACGTGCAGCGATCAGCTCCTGTACGGCAGTGCTTGCCGGGTCATCGACGTTGGCCGCTGGATCAAAGAAGCTCCGGCCTGAAGGTACCCACCAGGCTCCATCCATAGATACATAGCCGCCTTGATCATTGCCCCTGCCCTCCAGCAGCGACGTGGGGTCGGTCAGCAGCATCTCATCGGGCTGGGCCGCCTGCTTGCGTCTGAAGACTTGGTTGACCAAGCCTTGAGTGAGTGCCAGTTTGTAGCTCTCGCCCGGCAGCGCCAGGGACTCGACCTGTCCCGTCGGTGAGAACGCGGTCAGATCGTTCTTCCGGTAGAGCAATCGGACATGCTCTATGATCCGTGTCTGGAGGGTGATGCCATTTGCAACTTGCTCGTAGGGAATCTCCTCTGCCGAGGCCAGCAATGCGCAATTGTCGCGTGTCCATTCATCGAAACTAAAACGATCAGCAGCGTTGTCCGGCCTTGCGCCGGTGATCTCATACGTCAGTGTTTCTGCCATCAGTGGTGTCCGATAGTCATCTGGATAGAGGAGCAAATCGTCGATTGCATTCGTTGGACGATTTTCGGTACAAGTGATCAGCAGTCGGGTCTGCTTGGTTCTGTCGGTTGTGGTTAGAATCGGATCAGTCGAAGCAGTGCGCCGACCATATCCGATAGCGACTTCCTTTAGCACGGTGCCATAGGGATCTACTTCAAGCGTCAGATCATGGCTTACACGAGGATCGACTGGGTTGCGCTCGTAATGGTAGTTTATGACTTCGCGGGCATGGGTGAAGAACACTCCGTGACGATTCGCACCGCGCGGCTGCAGGCACCGGATGGTGAAATTCTGCTCGGTTACGGTATAAGGATGCTCCTCCCTCGGCAGGCCATCGCGGGCATAGATCTCTTCGCGCAGAATCGCTCCTTTGAGTGCGCGACAGGCTTCCCGTTCTTCCTGCAATGTCAATCCACCGGGCAAGATTGTATCGGGCAATAGACGTTGCTTTGCTTCGGAGTCGGTGAGTCCTGGCTCACGATAATACTCCCCTTCATCCTGCGCGTTGATCTGTCCGCCGAAGAAATCGGAGACGTGATCGCGACCCACATAGATACCGGTATGATACCACGTTCTGGTCAGTACCGGCGGAACGTGGGATACTGCATCGACGTTGGTCGCATCGGCCGCCGTGCCATTACCGGTGAGCGCCGCAAATCCTTCGGTATCCAATCGCTCCACCATACCGAACCCACGAAACTCGCGCTCCGCGCCGTCGAAGTGACCGTGATGATATGCGTAGCGAGTGGTGAAACGATTGCCACTGACGTGATCATAGGTTTCGACACGTTCCACCACGTGCACAGGAAACGGTAGCCGCGTAATCCACGGGTTGCCGTCGTATTTGTCCTTCAGATAGAACTTGGTGGACGGCGCGTACTGCACACGCGTTTCTGCTCCAAGATTGTTGACTGTCTTGACGAGAAGGTGTGGTTTCTGTCCCCCAACTAGATCCACGTAACGCATCTGCTGCTGTGTGCCACCTGGCAGGGCCGACGACCAGACCAGACAAACAGTGCCATTCCCAAAGAGGTCAGTCGGGACAACTGAAGCGAGATTGTTCACACCCGGGAAGCTTGTCAACTTCTGCTGTGGGCTCCAGCTGTTGCCGGATTGGTTGAAGTGAAGCCGCACGCCATCCCTATGTAAATAGATGATATCCGTAGTGCCTGAACCATCGATGTCGGCAAGTCGAATCCGCTTATGGTCAAACTGGTCTGGATTATCGAAGCAGGGTGCTTGGTCCATGGTGACCTTCCGACCGAACCTGCGGCCAAGATTGGGCCAATAGCAGACTTCACCGTTGCGAATGCGAACAAGATCAGTCAGTCCGTCGCCACTGAGGTCGGCCAGATGGATGGACTCGGTGGCATCAGCAAAGACCAGACGCGGTCCCTTCTCTTCGTCCAGCACCTTATCGATTCGATGGGCCGGCCCAAAACCACCCTCTGCGAGGGAGGCATGCCAGACAAAGGCGTCGTCCTCGCTAATGAGCACGTCGGCGTACCCATCGCCATCCAAATCAACCAGTCTGAGATTGGGATCACGCATATCGCGGTTGAGGCGCGATGTAAAGGGACGAAAGGGCTGCCAGCCTTCAGAACCATCGTGTTCGTAAAGCCCGGGAGTGGGTCCGTCCAATGCCACCAAATCAGGCTGGCCGTCACCAGCAAGGTCCATGAACTGAGCTCCCCCAGCCAGCGCCAAGTTCGGTTGAATCGCCACTCGTTCGAGCGGGCCGAACTTGACCGGGCGCGTAGCTATGGGGCTGAGATTTCGCTTGTAGTACCAGGCGTCGGCCTGCTCGGTGAGGATACCCGGGATTCCTTCTCCGTGCAGGTCGGTCCACCGATAGACTACACCGTCAACACCAACGGGCAGGTTCTCTAGACTTCCTGGATCCACTTGGTCCACCCTGTCCTGCACGACAGGTTCGGTGTATTCGAACTCGACCGGCGGGAGGCTCCGTTTCACGTAACCGCCACCAACCCGCCTGTATCCGCTCTGAGAAACCGCCCGGAGGAAGGTGTAGATCGGGGCGTGCGAGTGATCATAGTCTAGTTCGTAGGAATATGTGAAGTCGGTGGAACGCACCAAGCAGTCATTGCCTACACCCCCCTCGCCACCGAAGTGGTGGAACATCAACACTCGTCGGCAGAGGCGAGTGGTACGCACTTCGAAGCCGGCTCGGTAGACTGAAAACGAATCCTTGCGAAAGCACCACTGGCCAGGATCGTCCGGCATCGGCATGTCCGTATTGTGCTCTCCGTAGTCGAGGACCACTTCGAACATCCAATCAGCGCCCTGGAACTGCGTATCGCTAATGAAACGCGGACGTTGCCCCGCATCGTCAAGCAAGGGCAGCCGGTTGCCGTAGCGAACTCTCTTAAGATACCGGTTTGCCGAACGACGCGCATCGTTGCGGTCTCCCCGATTGCGTTCGCACGCTCTGTCAAGTTCGACACCGACACCGTCTTCCGGCTTGTAGCTATACACGACTGCGTTGCCCTTGTCGTCACGAGCTTCACAGATTAGCCAACTGAATATGCGACTGGAATCTTCGGGATCGGCGATGCGGGAGTTTGAATCTCCGCCGTAGACCGTAAGGACATTGTCCTTGGAGAAGCTGCGCCAATGGACATCGCCTGTGGTCTGGTCCGTCCAGCGCTCTATGCGGGCGAAAAGCCCCTCGATCCGCGGGCGATAGCGGTGGATGGTGTAGCCCGGTACGGTGGTCTTGTCCTCAAACCGGTCCCCGTTCGTCTTGAGAACAGGAACCAGGTCCTCGGCTCCGGAGAGGATGAATACGTCCGACTCCTCGGCGTCCCGATACTGAGGAACTCCCTTGTCCGTCCTGCGAGTGATCGAAGGCAACGACAAACGGAAGCCAAGGCCGAACGGGCTATTGGCGTTTCCGCTATCGTAGGCTAATGAAAGCTGGGGACCGAAACCGGAGCGGGATTGACTGGTCGCTATGGGAACTGTCATTGATCCTGTCCCTGTCACAGGATTGGCGGCGAACTTCTCGCCGATCCCCCTGATAGCGCCGCCACCCTTAGGCAAGGCGATTGAAGGGGCCTTGGTTTGAAAGGAATCCTTGGTCTGCTCGGGATCCTCTGCTGGAGTGCTCTTCGTGCTCATGTCGCCTCCGGAGATTGGAACATTTCAATTCGGCAAATACTCAGCAGCTCCTTGTGTTGCGGTCTTCCGAGATATCGAAACTCCGCCGCAGCTCTCAATGCGGTTTACTGTTGAACCTTCGTACGCCAGACGGCGGGGCAAACCCGTCGTCTGCATGGGCAAACACAAATACTGATAAGGCTCTTAGTGAGCTCGACGCTATAGAAACTGCAGGCAAACCGGCAGGCGTTCAATCAGTAGATACAAAAGCAGAGCCGCAGATACCCTGATGGCTTGGCGATTTTACCACAGATTCTGAGAAATGCAAGCTGAATCTGACGACTTCCTGCACATTCCGCCCACGGATGTTGATAGAAGCACACTCAAGACGGTGGGTGGCTCTCGCGATAAGCACGTCACCCAAATCCCCTTGACTGAACCGCGTTTTGGGATATCCTCGTAGGTTGGAGATAGCCTTAATGCACCCCGATTAGGAGGTACCTGATATGGAAGCCAAGTTCCCGCCCGATCCC
>Ga0307423_1001394_pt1 | contig 14606 bp, 12 predicted proteins | sample SalMarWE160310MG_FD_202154 | JGI IMG/M metagenome (GOLD analysis project Ga0307423, IMG submission 202154) | Salt marsh sediment microbial communities from the Plum Island Ecosystem LTER, Massachusetts, United States - WE1603-10 | ecosystem: Environmental > Aquatic > Marine > Intertidal zone >...
TGGCAGAAATCTCACCTAGTTGCAGTACTCTCATTGGAGACTTTGCGTCACGTATAGCACAGTAAACCAGATAGGAATTGCCAAAGATACCATTCTCAATCTCCTCAATCGTCGCAGAACCTAACATGTCAAGCACAACAAGAAGCTGCTCAGAGAGAGATGCTGCATGACCAAAAGTGCTATTGATTCGTTCGTAATGAGGAATGAGAATCTCCTTTTCATTCGATTCATCAAGAATTACCTCGAAGTACCTGCGCTTTGCTTCTTCATTTTCTCCGGTGCTACCAGCCAGTATCACGCCAAAGCCAATTTTGTCATATCCAGGTCTCCCTGCTCGTCCTAGCATCTGATGAACTGTATTTGCAGAGAGGAGTCTTCGGTGATCTGCCGGTGATTTGATATTAGACAGAATGACGGTTCGTGCAGGTAGGTCCATCCCTGCGGCAAGAGTGGTTGTGGCACAAATAACTCGGATGTCACCTTCTCTGAACAATCGCTCAACTGTACGTCGAGTATTGTAACTCAATCCTGCATGATGATATGCAATACCATTGTGCAATAAAGATCTAATATCCTGAGATAATGTAACATTCCAATTCTCGACCGATCCCAAGTCCTGGTCGAGTCGTTTCTTTTCTTCTGAAGTAAATTGTCTGCCAACATCCTCAGATAGACGTCTTGCGTTGGCTTCAGCTTCTCGTCTTGTTCTATGGAATACAATTGCTTGTCCATTACTTTGAACAGTTGTCATGACGAGTTTCTTGAGACTTCGGTTTCGGTCATTAGTGGTTACAACTTTATGTACTAGTGGAACTGGTCGCTCCTCTGATAAAACGAGCTGACAACCAAGCCATTCTGCAAGCTCATCGGGGTCAGCTGTAGTTGCTGAAAGAGCAACAATCTGTAAATCTTCAATCGAGGTCTTCAATCGGATGATTAGGCTTTCTAGTCGAGCTCCTCGACCAAGCTCAGCTAGTGTCTGAATCTCATCAATGACCACGGCTCCAAGATTAGAAAGCCAAGTACTTCTTCTGCGAAGTAATGAATCTGCACGCTCATAGGTTGTGACTACTATATCGAACTCAGCTAATTCTTCACCGCTACTCTGGTAGTCTCCTGTACTTAGTCCAATTGTAACTCCAAGGTGTTCGTATCGATCTTTCATCGTCTTGTATATCTGAATTGCCAATGCTCTCAGAGGAACTAGAAAGAGACCTTTCCTATCACAAGTCACTGCTCGTAGAAGGGCCATCTCACCGACCAAGGTTTTTCCGGAACCTGTTGGTGATGAGACCATGATATTGACACCTTCTAAGAGACCTTTAGCTATAGAATCACTCTGGACTCCTCGCGGACGCATTCCAGCCTGACTGAGTAATCGTGTAACTTGAGCCGATACATCTGAAGCCATGGTCATGCAGTAGCACCCTCCATACCTTCAGTCTGTCTCAAAGCCATGCTTCCTTTCATAGTAATTCGATAATTGGTGTAAGAAACCCCACTGTGAACCTCATGACCTTTCAATATCATACTGGCATGTTCTAATCTAGCAAGTATCGCTTCTACATCGGGGTCATTATCAGAACCACTGGAAACAATGAAACGGCGCACAGCCTCTTCGGTGAGAGGTTCATAACGTTCTAGTAATTTCAAGACGCGAATTGCCAAGTTTGTGCTGCCAGCAGTAACTCTGTCTAGTAGAGACCCCTCGTTCTCAGGAGTATCTGATGTACCAGAATCAATCAATGAGGAAACTCTTCGAGTCTCTTCACTGGTGATAGTGTCGGGACTTAGATCTGGCGCAGGGTCGAGTCTAATAGGTTGACAGGTTTCAGTTCCATCGTGTACCATGAGCGCTGTATCATTATCCATAATTCGCAGGAAAGAAGACTCCCTAGGAGATACACGAGCCTTCGTATGCATGCCCGTAGTAATGACATTTAGCCCAAGGAGGTCAGCAGCAATCTTGATGTCTACAGATTCTCGGAGTCTTAGTGAAATACAAGATTCAAGAACCGCTATAGCACCAGGAGCGAAGTCGACGGGATGTTCTAGTGCAACAACAAGTGGACCTCTTTGTTTTAATCTTTTCAGGACTTGTTCAGTAAAGGAATCATGCTGCATATATCTCCGATTTCTCACTCGAAAATTCTCAGCCCCATCAAGGATGACCACGAGATTGGGATCCGCTCGTAGACCTGATATTTTGATGCTCATAAGGTTCCACGCAAAATGCTCAAGACCTGTGGATCCAAGTGCAATCTTTACTACACTGAGGTTTGGTTCAACAAGACGTGACGTGGGTACCGTCTGAGTACCATAGAAACTCTTGGCTGCTGAACCTTCATAGAGAGACCTAATTGCTTCTGCGCCAGTCAGTGATTTCTTCGATGGTGACTGTTCAGGTGGAGTCTGTTGGTCCATCGGCCCAGCCATTGCATCATCCATTGAAGTAGAGATACGAACATCCGCAAGAGTTGCGTTGCCAAGTGTAACAGCTCGACCGATTGCAGCCTCGAGGTCAGCTGCTCCTCGGAGATCCGCAGCAGCCACTGCTTCCAAGGATGACATGAGGAGTGGCACGAATTCACTTCTATGAATTCCTTCAGCGTCAACGGGATTAAGAACCAAATCTTTTCCGAGCTCAAGATGGATAGCACCTTCTGAAAGCCGAGTCAGGCCAATCGAATTAGGATTGTTAGTAACAATGATTACTCGTTTCCCTGCTCGAAGTAGTTCCGAGGTCAATAGAGCAATCACCTTAGTTCGAGAGCTTAATGTTCCTCCACATACTAGCGTACCAGTCTCTAGCTCTGAATGAGAGATTCCTGCAGGAGGTCCTGTCTGCAGAGTATCAGGATTAATTGTAACTCCTAATCGATAATCACTTGGCCTACTTCTAATAGGAGCAAGGAATTGTCCAGGAATATTACTTCCCACTTCAGACGCTAATTCAGATCTGAGTTGCACTAGCCATTCTGAGAGATCTTCGCCTGATGCATAGAACCAAGCTGATTGACCATCGATATTCAATTGATGAAGTCTTGATTGTAGAGCCTTTGGTTTTGCTTGTTTCCATTTTTCCAAAGGAATTGAGGCACGTATTGCACTATCGAAATTCATCACACCTGTATCATCATGGACATGACCAACCGCATTGACATGAGCATGCCAGAGTCCTCCACGCTTCAATACATAGGCATTCATCAGTCCCTTTTTCAAATAGTTGAAATATTTCTCAAGTCCATCCGGAATACGTTCATCATCAAGAGCTTGTTGTAGATTTCCAGGTCGCATTGTCACACTTAGGGTGAAGCCAATTGAATCGTCAACAGATCTTACAAGTGAACTCACACTTCCCATCAGGACTGACTCTGCATTTGTGAGAGTCATGTTAACCAGGTAACGTTTTCCAGAAGGCGTCTTACATTCTAGGTGCTTCCCATCATCAGATAGTGAACATGATGTATCAGTTAGTTGTACCTCCTTCCAAGAACTCCCCTCAAGAGAGCGTTGTTCAAATTCGCTGCGTAGTAAAGGAAGTAGTAGTATCCGTAGTAGTAACAAGATACTGAGCGATAACAGGAGAATGGGAGAATAGAATCCAATTACAATGCATAGACTCACCAAGAATAATGGTTGTGCAAGAGGTGTCCTCTTTTTTCTATCATCCCACTGCAGTTCAGTATCAGATGTGACGGACCATGATGATCCAGGAGTGTCTTCGAATGGGTCTGTTTCCGGACGCGTTCCAAGTATGTTACCTTTTGCCATCATTTACCCTCCGGAGTGAATTGTACTCTGTGCGCCTGACGCTCTATCATCTCGAGGATTCTCCGAATCCGTTCAACATAGATAGCATCTCCCCCGGCAACAACCATTGGCTTTGTTCCCGTAAGTAGTATCTCAGGCATGTTGCCCAGACTTGGTTGCCCATGTGCGATGAGAAGAGGTTTTCTTGTGAGAACAGTCCATTGGTAACCATGACCAATTGTTAGAGACCTCATGATATCATCGACTTTGACTCCTGGAGGAATCTCGACTCCTGCACGCTCTTCATGCGATTGCATATGGTTCCAATCCTCCAGTTGTAACTTTCATTATATCATCAAACTCTGCTTCCACCACGGGTAAGTGAGGATAGGATGATCTCATCGATCTTTCAAGAATTAAAATATCTGCAACGAGTTTCTTCTTTAGTCGTTCAATTTGCTGGACTCCATTCCAAAGACGCAGGCCTCGTCGACGCACAAGAAAACCAATCTTAGTAATCTGGTTTCCCATAGGTCGTGTAATGAAAAAGACAACAGTTCCTCCAGCCTTGTTGGAATATTGAGTGTACATTGCTCGAAGAACTTTATTCCCAGAATGGCTCAGATCAATTCCAATTGGTACACTCGAGAGAAGTCTAGCAGAGCAAACCTCCACGGTCCATGGTCGGAGAATAGCAGCTAATTTTCGCTCTTTATCCCAGTACACGTCAGGTCGTAGCAGGTTAATCTGCAACAGTATCAAAGAAATTCCAAAGATACCAACCGCAGCTCCTGAGATAATTAGACCAACTAAATCGTCAGGCGTAAAGTAAAACTTGAGCATCAAAACGACAAGGAGAACTGAGAGAACCATCCACTTCAGTTCTGGAATATCATGCAACCTCATTTTGGTAAATCCTCCCGCATCTGGTTGAATTGTGTAATAGCTTGCTGAATTTCAGAAACATCTTCGTATGGCCAGACATCAGAAACTATCTCGTCGCCAAAGATGTGGAGGTGTTGCAGGAATCTGCTATCAAGAAGAACGACCACACCTGAGTCACGAGGCGACCTTCGCAGACGTCCCACAAGCTGAGCGACTTGACGGATTGATGGCACTACAGCTGCGTAATAGTAGCCTGAGTCCATTCCAAACTTTGAGTTGTACCAGTCTTGCAGAGCAATCTGATAGGATGTAGGCGGACTAAAGGGGATGCCTACTCCAATGATAAGATCAATCATACTAGAACCATCTTTGACCAAATCAATCCCCTCACTGAACTTGCCGCCGTAGACACAAAACATTGCACAGGGTCCTGCAGTGATTGCTTCAGCAACATCATCGAGTTGAGCTCCTCTTGTCTCTACGATTGAATCTCGAAATCCTGTGTCAATTGAGTAGCTCATGATCTCGGTCATCATTTTATAACTTGGAAACGCAATGAGAGCACTCTTGTTTGCAGGCATTGATGCTAGTATAGTGGAAATCCTACTTGCAATCTCTCTCCAGAGCTCAGGACTCCTCAATTTGTAACGAGTGTTGATCCTCTTATCTATCATGACCAAACGCGTCCCACGGGGATATGGGCTGGTCAGGTCATCAGAGATTGCACTGGGAACTCCTAACAGTCGAGCATAGTGATCAAGTGGTCGAAGTGTGCCAGACATGAGTACTGCAGACCGTGCTCCTCTGAGAATGGGAGCGATGAGCCCAGCGGAATTCAGTGGTTGAATCATGAGGGCGGAGGTTGATTGTGGACCGCCATCCTGCCAATGTTTCTTCACTTGAATTGTGAGATGCCATCCATCACTTCTTGCAGCTCTTTGAGCGGTATACAGGAACTCAATCAGTCTATCAAGAGGGGTCTCTGATAGACTGGCATTCTCAGGATCGTTCATTCCTGGACGACCTGCATCACGGAGAAGATCGAGGTCTCCATCCTGTATGAATCTCGGAGCGACATCCCATTTGTCCAAGACCCGTTCACTCTTATTGTGCATCGAATCTAGATGTATCATCAAAGACTCCCATAGAAAGTCAATAGCTTCTCGAATCCAGGTGATACCTGTCTCGCGGACGACGAGTTGGTGATTCTCTCGCAACCATCGAAGGTCCTCATTGCTCAGTTTCGCGGTCTCAGCATCAAGCACATGACTGGACAGATTATGAGCTTCATCCACCAAGAGGTCAGCATCTAGAAGTTGCAGACCCATTGAGCCGAGGAGAGCCTCTCTAACCCTTGATTGGAATATGTAACTGTACGGGCCGATTATGACACGACTGCGACGTGCACAGAGCCTCATAATTTCATAAGGACAATATCCTTCCATCTCCGCTCGCTCTTCAGCTCGCTCTCTCGTAACAACGCCACTCTCAAGTATGTCATCAATGACAGCATGAGCCTCTTCACGAACTGAAATCCTGCCGCCCTCGGTTGAACTCTTCTTATACAGATTCCAATAATGGGTGCATTGACCTGTACGAATCATTCCAGCACACGCACGCATGAAACCTGTTGAACTGAGAGATTCCATCTCATGTCTAATTGGACATACATGGACCCGTGATACCATGGTTGTAGCAGCGAGGGTTGAATCAATACCTCGCAGGACCTCAAGTTCCGACTCAAAAACCTTGGACTGTGAATGAGTACGTGTCAAAGCAAATAATCGAGAGGATGGATCATTTGCTCGCGCAGCAAGATAGCCTGATAGGACAGCGATGGTCTTCCCAATCCCACAATCTGCAGATAAGAGACCTACGGTTTTAGAAGAGAATACTTCAACAGCCAGATTGACCGCCCTATCCTGATGCAACCTAGGAGTGTAAGGGAAAAATGCAAGCGCGTCAATGGTAGCTGTGGTCACTCATTACTCCTCCACTCGTAGAATGTCTTCACTTCTATGTATTGTGAAACGTAATGAGAAATACTTGCGAAGGATTCGCTGGTACCGCCACATCAATTCAGTAGAGCTGAAGTGAGGATCCTTGTTTCCCATCTTCTCGACTATCTCAGGACTGAAACCTTTCTGGCGAGCGACTTTCCAAAACCAGCTCTCTACCTCCGACATTGTGGAGTGGAGGTGTTCCAAGGAATCTTCGACAATAGACATCAGAATCTTTACGGTTTTCTTGGCATCTTCTGGTAACTCAGATATCCGCATCCCAGTTGGAAGATAAACTGCGATACCTTCTGTACTATCAAGGTAGACTTCACGAGGAACACCCTTTGACCCACGTAAGGTTTCGAGTAATGAGAGGATCCGAGGAATCTGTGGAAGAACTGGTTTAGTAATATCTTGGTCTCTCCAGTTTACTCTGGTGACTACGTAGAGTTGCGGATCAGGACCATCACAACGTTCAAGCACTGTGATGCGATGATTGGTTTCTCTAAGAAGTAGATTGACCAAATTTATCATCGAACTTCTTGGAATATTCGGGGGCGTCTTTTGTACCCACATTGGATCTTCTGTTACATTGTTTGAACTTGCCAAACTATTCATACCTCCTATGTATAGAAATACTGATTCCGTCGTTTGAGATGAGCCCTTCATTTTCCAAAGTATCAAGGAATTTCATCGCACGACCCAGGTCTATTCCTGCTTCACTACACTCTCTCATGACCTCCTCAATGGATGCAGGTTTTCCTCTACGGAGATCAATCAGTGATTCTACAATATTGAACACTCGCCGCTTGATACCGATGCCCCTGCTTGAGTTACTAGATTCCGCAGCCTTTGCTAATTGACCTTCAAGAGCAAATTCACGTACTGCAGCAACAGCTTCTTGTCGGGTCACAGTGTAGACGGTCCCCTTTTCATGAAGAACAAGAGTCTGACAAAGACTGCAATTTGAGGCTTCATCTTCACTCTCAACCTGACTGTATCCAATGTTATTGCATCTTGCACAATGGTAGATACGGAACATACCTCGGTCTTTACTCACTTGTTGACGCTCCCTCCGCGGTTGTTTCTGCCTCAATGACAATCTCTTCTTCGGTTGCTTCTGCTGACTCTGTTTCTGTGTTAGGCTCTACCTCATCACCATTGATCCTTGCTCCACGTTTCTCAAAGTATTCGAGAATGTCAGGTTCCATATCCTTCTTACTCTTAGCATCAGGAAACAGTCCACCCCATCCTACAAAAACTTCAACGTCAAACTCTGGTAAGCCAGCATTATCTTGTAGTTCGATCTTTCGAGTATCACCCTTTGTTCTTCGAGTGTAGAAACGATAATCGCTAGCGTGGCTGATTATGTGGCCGCCTACTGGTGAATTTGGATTACCTCCGTAACTGGATATTTTAGCCATCACTTGATTTGAATAGACGAATATGGCATCTGTAGCAGTTGCTACTCGACGCATCTGATTGAGCAGTGCGTTCATATCCTGCTGTCTTATGCGCATGTTTTCGAGACCTGTGTACTCAGCTCTAAAGAGACCCGTAAAAGAATCAATGACAACGAGCTTGTAGTCTTGCTCTGCGCAGAGCTGCGGGATAGATTCGAAGATCTCATTGATTTGCCCACTGAAGACAATTTCAGCTCTTCCAATATTGCCAAGTGCAACATCTGGATCCAAACCATGACGTAATGCATTCGCTCGAATATTCCAGGGCTTGAAGCTACTTTCTGTATCTAACCAGAGAACGCGACCTTCAAGTCCGCCCTTCTCCTTCGGTAGTTGAACCATTACCGCAAATTGTGTACACCATTGCGTTTTTCCGCCCCGTGCTGGTCCAAATATTTCTACAATACTACCGACCTCAATGCCTCCGAGTAGTGCCTCATCCATTTTGGTAATGCCTGTCTTCAGACGAGGTTTAGATGCCATCTCTTCTTCAATTTCAAGTCCTGAACGAAAACCAAATTTACCAATCAGGTCTCGAGCATTCTTGATGACCTTAAGCGTAGTCCCTTCGCCAATCTTTGTCTTGGTCTGAAGCTCAACTGGATTTTGAACCGCAAGTAGCTCAGCTGTTGTTACAAAAGCATCACGGAGTTTTTTCGCAACTGCTGGACCTACACCAGCGACTGCTTCTAATTCAGTCACGGGAGAACCTCCAATTCCACTTGTTCTGCTATTGGTCCGTCTAATGGAACTAGCCTAGTAAAAGCTGGTAGGTCATATATTGGAACCAAAATTTCTCCGTGAGACCTGAACAGAGTAATATCCTTCAATAGTTCGAGTACTTGCTCCTGTCGAGCAATAGGTACCCTGAAGTATAGTCCTTCTGGACAGACTTCTCCGGCTACACTTACATATCCCCCCAAAGTATCGTAACAAGAGCCAATTCGACCGTCCCCATAATTAGGGGCGGTTCCGGGTTGAGCTGGTTTCACATCACCTATTTGATCCATCATGTCATAGACATCAGCGATGAATCCTTCCCATTGCCACTTAGGCGTCCTGGGTTTAATGATCTGGAGACCTGCTGCAGCACCTGCTAGCCATGAAGCTTGCGGGATACTATAGGGATCTCGGGGTAAACCGAGAATTATATCGTCAACCATCATTTAGATTTCTGCCTCCTCGCTAATTTGTGCACTAGCAATGACCTCAGGTAATGGTCTCAGATTATCGAGCCAATCCCTGAGCCCTGCTATCATCGGAACTTTCAGCTGATTGCTGTTGAGAACCGATGCAAGTAATGCATGGGATGCTATCACAACTCGTTGTAATCCCACTTCACGTTCTGAGTAAGGAAGTGGAGAATGCCAAGGCATTGTCGCAAAACCAGACTCGCCAGCTAGGACTTCACGCCAATCCGTGTTCCAGTGTCCAATGACAGGGTCGCGTTTCAGAGTACTTAGCAAAACATCTGACCACTCCGTCCAGCGCTTCATGAAGATACGAATTGCAGCGGAGAGAGCTTTGAGACTGCCACCTTTGCGTTCAGCTAAACCCTCGAATACAAGTATGAACCTTGTTGCATCCTCACGAGATATTGCACTAAGCGAAAGCCCATTGTTGTGTGATGATGCAAGCAGTGCAAGACCAGGTACAAGTCCTGGAATATCACATGGTTGAAACTTGTTCTTAGAGTCAGAATTAAATTTCTGAAATGGTGAAAGGATATCGCTCCTCAGGCCCACTATCATTATGAGACTAGCGTCTCTGTCTGGACCGATGTAGCGTAGAACCGCCTTGATCACCGTTCGGTCTGTGTTACTGAACATGACTTGAAGTGGAAGGGAAACATCGACTGTCCCCTGTGTCTTAGCTCCCTTGCTTGCAGCTTCAAGTTGTTCTTCGAGTTGTGATATCATCTTGTCATGAACGTTATCACAACCATAGAAGATGTTTTTCTAAACGTGAGAAGTCAAACACCAGAATTGGAAATCAAACGCGAGTGAATATATCCCGACCAAGTTGGTAAAAAAACAATATGAGGGCTTATTTTCCATTCAACGCCTCTCATGTTTGACTTCTGCAATAACCAAGGTCGCACTTTGCAGGAATCTGGTGTTTTCCCATCAAATTTGAGATGATTTGTGAGAATACACACGAGCAGAATAATCCGAAGACAATCCTCATGTTCACCATGTTTTCACCTAGTTGAAGCCAATATCTGTGACGATCGAGGAGGCACTTCAACTCCTGGATGTCATTCATTGGAATCAATCCTGCTTCAAGAACTTCTCTAATGTTTCCTATACTATGAGTTCAAACTCGAACTTTCAAAGTCATTAAGAGACTTCAAAGCAGCTTATGAAAAAATGTCCATATGTGGTCCAGAAACTGCAGTATGAGGCTTTCACCTAGTGCAGAAGTCCACCAATAGGAGAGTTTTGTAGAAAAAGACCGCTTATAGTGCTCACTTAGCGTCTCGATTGATTTCTAGGAGCTGAAAGAGCAGGAACAGCATCCATGTTAAACTTCTATCATTTACGTTACATATGTTAGTATCCGTAGTTATGCTTCTACTATCAGGAAGGGCGGATTCGTCCTTCTGATGGAGGCAAGACGACAGATGTCAATAATGAGCAAACTTGTTCCTTTTATGGCTCGTCGGGAAGCAAAGGAAATTGCAGATATCCTGAATAATCCGATCAGCCGAACGGAGCAAAAACTCGAATCAATACTTGAGTTAAACAAAAACACGGCTTTCGGAAAGGATCACGGATATGAGTCAATAAAAACACCTGAGCAGTTTAGTGAACAGGTTCCTCTTTTTGACTATTATTCAATGAGTCCTTATTTCGATCGTGTAAAAGAAACCCCTGAGCAACCAATTGTATCTGCAGACCCTGTTGTTTGGTATGTACAATCAAGTGGGTCCACAGGACAACCTAAGGCACTACCTATCACCGAAGTAGGAATGAGCGATTACTCTGCGGGAAGCATGCTTTCTATGATGGCATTCGTGAATGCTAAAAAAGAGAACAAGAATGTTTTCAATGGAACTATGCTCACTTTTGCAGCCCCTGCTGAGCTTGATAGAATCAACGGTGTGCCTCTTGGGTATATGTCTGGAATCGGAAAACGGTTGATTGCAAACAAGATACTCAGGAGACTTGTGAAGCCAGGTGAAGATATTTTCAATATGACTGATATCACTGAGAAGCTGTGGGCTTATGCGTGCTATGCTGTGAAGGAAAATATCACTGGTTTGGTTGGAATAACTACTTTATCTCTGTCATTCATTAGAAAGATGCAGAACGAGTATGGTCCAGCTCTTCTACAGGAATTCAAGGGAACAAAACATGAGACAAAAATCAGGAATGCGATGAATGCTGATGGAACCCTAGACCTTGTAAAGCTCTGGCCCAATCTGCTCATGCTTGTTGCAGCAGGCATTGATGCAGATCCGTACAAAGCATGGGTAAAAGAAACACTACCAAGAACAACTCTCTGGGATAGCTATGCAGGTAGTGAAGGTCTCTATGGTGTCACCTTATTGCCACACACGGACAATGGAATCCAGCTCCTGATAAACAACAACTACTTCGAATTCATTCCTGAAAATGAGATTGATAAAGAAGACCCCGAAGTTATCCCTCTCAGCGAGGTCAAGAAAGGTCATCGATATGAGATGGTGGTAACCAATTTGCTTGGTTATACCCGGTATCGAGTTGGGGACATGCTAACTTTCAAGGACACCGATCCTTACTCAGTATATAGGATTGGCAGAAAAGGACGTGTTGTCAACCTTGCAGGTGAGAAGCTCACTGATGCACACGTTAATGAAGGCGTTGCCGCAGCTTGTAGAAAAACTGGTGCCCTGCTAGCAGATTATACAGTTCTCGGCAAGATTGATGGAAGCAGAGCGTACTACACCATATCAGCAATGTTCCAGAATAATATTGATTTTTCAGAATTTGCTAGAGCATTCGATGATGCTGTCAGCGCGAAGAATGGCGAGTTCAAACACAGCTTAGAATTCGGTGCACTTGACCCCACTGTCGTTACTCAAATGATAACCTCTCACACTGAGAATATTATCAAGAGCAACCACATTCAATCAAAATCACTTCCCCTATCAATGGCTGAAGCTCCAATGATGGCAATGTCATCAGAGGGTAGCGCAGAGGTAGCAGAAGGCGGAATCTGATACCCTAGTGGAACAAGTCTTCGCTTGCGCGTCTTTGATGCGAAGACTTCCACCACTTCTTTTGTTTAGTACTCAACAGCTAATTCTATCTGACCGGTATTATCAGGCGCAATCGCATCTAGAGGTTTCTTTCTAACACCTGTATTAACAAATGCGAAAGGCATGAAGAGTAGTGTCATGACCAGTAAAAGATCGGGAAGGTAAAATAATGAAGTACCGAGTAGAGGTACGCGGAGAATTTGGCTAGCCATTGCAAAAGGGATTGTGAATACAACCACTCCGCTTCGTATCTCTTTCAATCTCCCTGTCTTCCACGTAACTATGAAAGTTACCATCATCATGATTCCAGATATCAAAATGAGCGGAATTGTCAACGTCATAATGAAAGCACTTGTTGGACCGAATATAGCAATAACAGCCCAATAGGCTGATACACTAGCTAGAATCCTTGTGTGATATCGCTGAATCTTTGGTAACCAGATTTGTATCACTGCTCCAAAGAGAGGGATAATAGAACAAGCGATAATCAATGAACGAATCCTCAAGAAGACCAATGAGTCATCTATCAAGCCAGCATTCTGAAGTACTACAATGACATTCTGAAATGCCTGACTTAATGCCATGAGTGTAAACACCAATGGTAAATCTGTTATTAGGCGAGTCTTCTGCCTGTACCATATTTTGAAGAGATATATTCCAACAATTGCGGAGATTATTACTATTGTCGTGCTTGAGAAAAGCACTAATTCTGTACCTAACTGCATGATTATCATTCCTTAGTTTTATTGTCTTGTTTAGCAGTTGTCATCCTAGAAAGACCTGTTACTGAATTTCTCACGCCATCACTGAATCTTCCCCATTGAGCAGATACCTGTTCGATTTTGTATCGCCAGAAAATCACGAAGAGGATTGAGAACACTACGACGAATAACAAGAGCGAGATGCTCATAATACCTGGAGCAGCAAATCTCATGTCAGGACCTTGCATAATAGGTTCAGGTCCGATTTTGAAACATTCATTCGTGAAGTTGAACATTGTATGTGCTAGAATTGGGCCCATCAGAGATTTTCCTGAACTGAACCTCTCGTAATAGATTCCAAAGAGTAGACCAAGAACTCCTGAACCGAAAATCATCATTGATGCTTCCATGATCAGAGAATTCTCAGATGATGCATTCAATAAAGGCCACCCAGCATGCCATAAGCCGAATACCAATGCAGAAAGACCAATGGCTTTGTTTGGTGAGACCTTAGTCTTGAATGAGTTCTGCAATAAACCCCTGAATAGAGTTTCCTCGAGAAAGGCGTTGGTCGCGAAGAAGAAAAGCATGTACCCAAGCAATTCCGGGTTTATGATGTGCAACTCCAACGGATATGAAGGATCTATCAGTATTGAATAGAAGACGGTACCACCCCAATCAACCAACACTGAAACAAGTAGACCCATCACAAGACCAACAGCTAGCTGAATCCTCAATTGTTTCATTGAGAGCCCTAAGGTCGAGTCAATTTCACGTCGTCTGTAAACCCAGAAGAATCCAAATAGTATCAAGAAGGGGAATAATTTGGATGGAAGGATATTCATCCAGGTATCACCAAGACCAAAAACGAACTGGTCAGAGATTCTCCAGATAATTCCTATTGTCAACATGATTCCAGCGATGGTAAGGATACTCATCGAGGACCACATAGATTGTTTTTCTTGGTCAGGATTGACAGTTTCCTGAGTTGTTACGATAGTCATTGAAACGGTCTCCTAGAAGGATTGACTACCTATTCCTTCAATTCATTGAATTTAAAGCCCGATAAACTAACTCATTCATAACAGGCTCATTCAAATATCACCACGTCATCTGGAAAAATGGGATGGGTGGCCTATGGTTCGCGTAGCACATATTTCAGATTCGCATCTGGGTAGTTCTATGTTTCAGCTCGTTGAACGACGTGAAGACGCAAGGAAATGCCTGGAAAAAGCAATAGACATGGCCTTGAAAAAATCCCCAGATATTCTCGTTCATACAGGAGATCTGTTTCATGATGCACTCCCTCAAAATGACGATTTGAATTTCGTAATTAAATTGTTTAAGAAATTGAGAGAGAAAGTGAACGTCATTGTACTGCAAGGGAATCATGACCATCCGTATGGACATAGATACAACCTCAGCCCGCTAATCGGATTGGAAACTATGGGACTAATACAGTCAACAGGAGATAAAGCATACAAGGGACTTCACAAGACCTATGATGGAAAGACAGTTGAAATCCACCTTCTTTCTTGGTCCTTTGAAAGGGACCTTAACA
>Ga0307423_1001395_pt1 | contig 14603 bp, 9 predicted proteins | sample SalMarWE160310MG_FD_202154 | JGI IMG/M metagenome (GOLD analysis project Ga0307423, IMG submission 202154) | Salt marsh sediment microbial communities from the Plum Island Ecosystem LTER, Massachusetts, United States - WE1603-10 | ecosystem: Environmental > Aquatic > Marine > Intertidal zone >...
ATGCGGAAAATATTATTTGTGGTTTTTGCAGGATTGGGGGAATGGCGCTTGGAATTATTGCTAATCAGCCTGAAGTTTTAGCAGGTGTTCTCGATATTAATGCCTCGGTTAAAGCAGCAAGGTTTGTAAGATTTTGTGATGCTTTTGGAATTCCATTACTTGTTCTTGAAGACGTTCCCGGCTTTTTACCCGGGACAGAACAGGAATGGAACGGAATTATCCGCCACGGAGCTAAACTATTGTTCGCTTTCAGTGAGGCGACCGTTCCTAAAATTACTGTGATAACAAGAAAAGCTTATGGCGGAGCTTATGATGTTATGAATTCGAAACATATCCGTGGCGATTTCAATTTTGCCTGGCCTTCTGCAGAAATTGCTGTAATGGGTCCTAAAGGCGCTGTAGAAATCATCTTTAAGAAGGAAATCAATAAAGCTAGGGACCCGGATAAAGAACTTGATAAAAAGATCGAAGAATACCGGAATAAATTTGCCAATCCATATATAACCGCTGAAAGAGGCTTTGTAGACGATGTAATATTACCCCGCGAAACACGTATAAAGTTGATCAGTGCGTACAATTTACTTCGCACGAAAGTTGATATGAATCCTAAGAAGAAACATGGTAATATTCCGCTGTAGTTTGAGCGGAGCTAACTAATTGTAAAATAAAGAATTACAGCCACCATTTAATTTTTTGCTTGATAAAGCCTTTAATATAATTTAAATTTAGGAACAAAATTTCATAATTGGAGAACGAATGATCAGAACGCTTACCGGAATTACGTTAATATTTGTATTTGTAATGTTCTTTTTTTCCTGTAGTGGGAATAAAGAGATTTCCAAAAATGAGAAAACTGTTCCTCCTCAGGAAAATTTTGATAGAGGAAGCATTGTTTCCGAAATGCTTGAACAGGCCAGACAGGACTATTTAACTGCTTTAAAGAAAAAAGAGGAAGGCGATACCACCGAAACAGTTGCTCATTTCGAATCCGCACTTCGTTCTATAAACAATCTTAGCTATTATCCCGGTATTGAAAATAACGATGCATATGTAGAACTGGAAAACTCAGTAATAGAAGATTATAAGCTTTTCATAGATGAACTTGGTACACTGCCCGAAGGTGTTTCTTTTGGTGCATATGAAGAATGGATGAAAGAATCTGCCATTGAAATTGATAAGATGAGTGATATAGAAAATGGTCATGTTACAGAAGTCGTTGCTGCAGATATACCACTTGAATTAAACTCTTACGTTGAACAATGGATAGAGTATTTTACCGGAAGAGGGACTGATGTAATGTACAGATGGCTTTCTCGTTCAGGTAAGTATTTTCCAATGATGAGCAAGATTTTTACCAGAGAAGGGCTTCCAAGTCAGCTTATGTATTTAAGTATGATGGAAAGCGGACTGAATCCTACCGCAAGATCATGGGCAAGTGCTGTAGGCTTGTGGCAATTTATAAAATCCACCGGTAAAATTTATGGTTTGGAATCTGATTTTTATGTTGATAACAGAAGAGATCCCTATAAGTCCACTGTTGCAGCAGCAAAACACTTTAAAGATCTTTATGAAACATTCGGAGACTGGTATCTTGTACTTGCAGCATATAATGCAGGTGAAGGCAGAATTAGAAGAGCTATGATGAAATCCGGTGGAATAGACTTTTGGTCGATCAGAAGATATTTGCCGAGACAAACACGTAATTATGTTCCTCAATATATAGCTCTTTGCCTGATTGCAATGGATCCTGCAGCTTACGGTTTCTCAAACATTGAACAAGCGGATCCATACACTTACGATATTTTTAATGTTCAGGGAGCAATAGATTTAGGATTTCTTTCAAGCTGTGCCGGAACCGACCTGGCTACCTTAACGGATATGAATCCTGAGTTAATTCAACTGAGCACACCACCTGATTATCCTGGTGGTTACCCGTTAAAAATTCCTAAAGGTTCAATGGATGTTTTTGCAGCAAAGATGCAAAACATACCTGAATCGGCGAGACGAACATTTCTTGTTCATACTGTTTCGCACGGAGAAAACTTAACAAGAATAGCAAAAAAATATAATGTTACTGTCTATGACATTGCAGATGCAAATAACATTTCGACCAAATCAAAATTATATCCCGGTGTTACATTAAAAATTCCTGTATTAGTTAATCCTGAGGAAAATGATTATGCATCTAATACAGATACTCAGGTTGCATTGGAAGATGGGACAGGTACAGTTCAGGATTATGTTTCTCCTTATTCAGAATTAAATGGAAGTTCAAACACTGATATGGATAGTGGTGAAACTGATGTAGTAGCTGTTTCCGACATAGTAGAAAATGAAACTGAAACCGGTGATGTGGATGAAGAGCCATCGCTTTCTCCGGCAATAACCCCGGAAGGCTTTGCTCCGGTTGAATACAGCGTTAAAAAAGATGACAGCTTGTTAGGTATTGCTGATAGGTTTAATTCTCGCGTTACAGATATTCGTAACTGGAATAATATTCCCTACACTACAACGATCCGTGTGGGACAAAAACTTACTATTTATGTTCCTGAAGATAACAAAGATTATTTCGCAAGTCTGGATAAGAGTACAAAGATCGAGGAAAAATCGACTATTGAAAGTTCGTTGGTTTATCATAGAATAAGGAGAGGTGAAAGTCTTGGATTGATAGCCTCGCGTTACGGTGTAAAGATTAGCCAGATTAAAGAATGGAATAGTCTTAGAGGCAACAAAATTATAGCCGGTAAGAAGCTTAAGATTTACACTGATGGAAGTGTTCCTACTTCATATAAAACAATAAATAAAGTTTCAAATAATAATAAAGCAAATTTAATCAGGTACAAAGTAAAAAGCGGTGATACGATAAGTGAAATTGCAGAACTTTATGCTGTAAGTACGAGGGATATCAGAAGATGGAACGGACTTAGAAGTAACCGGATTATTACCGGGCAGAATTTGAAGATTTTTTCCAACGAATCATATTCATCTGATAATGATATTGTTGAAACCAGTAGTGATGTTTCAGGCAAAAATGTAAATTATTATAAAATTAAACCAGGCGATACTATTGGAGGTGTTGCCGAACTTTATCATGTCTCTACATCAAATATCAGGAGCTGGAACAGAATTTCCGGTAATAAAATAATCGCTGGACAAACTTTAAAAATATATTCAAATTATTCACCTGGAAATGAAAATCATTACCTTGGCAGTACAACCAAATCAAATAGCGATTACGAGTTGTATACGATACAAAGAGGAGATGCTATCGGAAATATTGCCGAACAGTTTAATGTTTCTGTAAGTGATATTCGCAAGTGGAATAATTTAAGCAGTAATAAAATAATTGCAGGTAAAACTTTAAAGATATATTCAAACTCTAATTCAAGTAGTAATACAACTAAAACAAAAAATGTAAGAAACAATTCCAGCCTTTACAGCTATCATACTGTTAGAAGAGGTGAAACAATAAGCCAGATAGCTGAAAAATATCATGTTTCAATATCTTCGATCAGGGAATGGAATGATTTACCTGATAACACGATTATTGCCGGCGATAGGCTTAAAATCAGAAAAGATAAATCCTATTCACGCGATGGAAATTCTCAATATCATCTGGTTACCAAGGGTGAATCACTTTATTCTATTTCAAAAAAATATAATATCTCCATCAAGAAAATTAAAAAATTAAATAACCTCACCGGAAGCCAGATAAAACCCGGTCAAAAATTGAAAGTGGGTTGATTACTTCTTACATCTTATTTAAGTTTTCACTGTATAAAATATTTTTAAATAGGAGCCGTTAGGGGTGTTATCCTCCGGGATGACTGAGATAATACCCTAATACCTGATCTGGGTAATGCCAGCGTAGGAAAACGGGCTAAAACCTTCCTCTTAATAAAAATGATAAAGATTTTAGCCGTTTACCCAACGGCTTTTTTTATTTGAAAGGAGTATTCAAATGAGAATCTTCATCATTTTTTTTCTCTTTCTCAATTTAAGTGTCTTAGCTCAGCAGCTAACAATAAGTGGCTGGATACGGGATTCGGAAAATAATTCAATTCTTCCGGATGCTAATATCCTATTGGTTACTGATAAAACAATAGGAACAAGTTCTGATGAAAATGGAATGTTTAGTCTTAAAGCAAATGTTAATCCCGATGATTACCTGGTTATTAGCTATGTAGGTTACAAAACCATGAAAATTCTGATCTCTGAATTGTATGATATTTCCTCAATCCCAACATCGGATAGTGTGACTCTGTACACTATTTTCCTTGATAGAAAAATTATTCCTTCACAAACTGTACTTATTGATGCAAGTATTGGAAAGAAAGGGATTACACCACTTGCTTTCGATCAGATAAAAAGAAAAGAAATTGAAAATGAATATACTATTTATGATATTCCAAAATATCTGAGCGAGCTTCCTTCAACTACATTTTATTCGGAAAGTGGAAATGCAATAGGTTATAATTATGTGAGTATTCGCGGATTCGATCAAAGACGAATTTCAGTTTCGATAAATGGAATACCACAAAATGAGCCGGAAGATCACAATGTTTACTGGCTGGATTTTCCCGATCTGCTTTCAAGTACAGAACTGATCCAGGTGCAGAGGGGCGCAGGTTCGGGTGTATTCGGTTATCCTGCAATTGGTGGATCGATCAATTTAATTACATCTTCGTTTTCTGATCAACCAAAGCTCAATCTTTCTGCATCTTATGGCTCATATGTAACAAGAAAGTATTCAGCGGCATTTTCAAGTGGATTGATAGATAAAAAATATTCCGTTTACGCCAAACTCGGACAAATTCTTTCTTCAGGCTATAAAGATAAAACCTGGGTAAAGTTCAATAGTTATTTTTTATCTGCAATCCGTTATGATGATAACTTTACAACCCAGTTAAATTTTTATGGCGGACCTCTCGAGGATGGACTTGGGTATACCGGAATTGCAAAGTTTGCCGTAAAGGATAAAAAACTAAGGAGACAAAATTTTTCATATTGGGAAGCAAGTGACAATAAGTATACTTATACTCTGGAAAGAAAACCGGAAGAAATTGAAAACTTTAATCAGCCGCATTATGAATTGTTGAATGAATGGCAGATCAATAATAATCTGAAATTCAACTCAGCATTGTTTTTAGTATTTGGTGATGGATTTTTTAATTATGATGGTTCCTGGGCTATTCCTGATTATGGTTATAATGATTACTTCAGATTAAAAGAGAACGGATTTTTACCGGATAGCGCTTATGGTCCGACAAATACATTAATACGGGCCCAGGTCGATAATACACAATTCGGATGGATACCCAGATTTAGTCTAAAACATAAAAATGGCGAATTATTTTTTGGCGCGGAATTAAGAAAACATAGATCCATACATTGGGGGAGTATTAATTATGCTGAAAATCTTCCAGTTGGAGTAACAAAAGATTATAAATATTACTACTATCGTGGTGGAAAAGATATTCTGAGTGCATTTGTAAATGAAACTTATAATATGATTAAACAATGGAATTTACTTGGGGAAATTCAATTAGCGTATCACAATTATAAATTATATGATGAAAAATATGTTGGCAATAATTTCTCAGTGGATGATTTTTTTGTCAATCCAAGATTTGGGATAAACTATAAACCAATTTCTCCACTAAATATTTATATTTCTTTTGCGAGAGTATCGCGGGAACCGAGGCTAAAGGAATATTACGATGCAGCGGAATCGAGCGGGGGAGAAGTTCCGCAATTTGAATTAAATACTGTTAGCACTTACAACTTTAATAAACCACTTGTTAAACCTGAAACAATGAACGATTTTGAACTGGGTGCGACGTTTACAAAAGAAAATCTCTCACTTTCATTAAATCTTTTTTATATGATTTTCAATAATGAGATTGTTAAGGATGGTCAGGTTGATCGATTTGGACAACCAACTACCGGAAATGTTGATCGTACACTTCATATTGGTGCTGAGTTATCGGCTGTTGTTAAATTATTAAGTAATCATATAGAATTATTTGGGAATGCAACATTCAGCAGAAATACAATTGAAAAAGGCAAGTTTTATTTAGATAAAAATAGTTATATCGACTTAAATGGTAATAGCATAAGTGGTTTCCCGGATTTTCTTGCCAATGCCGGGATCACATTTAATAATAAAAACTTTTTCGTAAAATTATCCGGAAAGTATGTCGGGAAGTTTTTTTCTGATAACTATGATAACAAAATCAAATCGGATTTAATCCTGTTCCCCGGCTTTATTGATTATACGGACAACGTAAACGATGCATATTTTGTATCTGATTTTTATGCTGCTTATGAATTTAATTTACTGAATAGCTTAACACCCTGGAAAGTATTTATCCAGGTAAATAATATTTTTGATAATTTGTATTCGGCTTATGCGATTGGTAAGGAATTTTTCCCTGCCGCAGAAAGAAACTGGCTTACCGGTATTCAGTTTGGATTGTAACCGATAGTATTATAGTAAAAATTAATATTTGTTTCATCTCCCTTTGAGAAAGGATTAATGAAAGAGCTTAATTGAAAAAATGTATTGTACTTGCTAACGGAAAACCGCCGAAGAAAAACGTCGTTACTTTTTTTAAGAAACGCGGTTTTGATAATCTTATTTGTGCCGATGGAGGTGCTAACTCAGCAATGAATATGAACTTGATCCCCGATATTATCCTCGGCGATTTGGATTCAATTTCAACCAAAGCACTTCATAAATATAAATCGATATCTAAGATTATTGAAATCAAAAGGCAAACCGATACCGATGTAGAAAAATGTTTGAAGTACGCAATTAAAAATAAATTTGATGAAGTACTTTTAACGGGTGCAACCGGTAGCAGGCTTGATCATACTTTTTGCAATCTTGGAATTGTACTCAAATTCTTTTCTCAAATTAATATTTCGCTTGTTGCTGAAGATTCATTCTTGAAACCTATCAAGGGAAATGTGAAATTAAGGTCTTTTGCCGGGGAAATAATCTCTTTATATGGATTTGATAAAAAAACCAGAATCACTTCTTCCGGATTAAGATACCCGTTGAAAAATATATCACTTCCTTTTGGTGAAAAGGAAAGCACGAGCAACGTTGCCACAAAAAACATTGTTGAGTTAAAAATTAAAAACGGTACTGCATTTGTAATTCGTGATTTAAATACGATGATAAAGAATGATCTCTTTTAGTTTTGCCGATGTTTTAGTTGTATTACTGTTTTTTGCTTCAATTCTTTTAATCGGATTTTTCACAGGTAGAAAAACAACTTCACAAGCCGATGATTATCTTCTTTCCAGCAGGAAGCTCACACTTTTTACATTTGTCCTTATTAACGTATCAACCTGGTATGGCGGAATACTTGGTGTCGGTGAGTTTACATACAGGTACGGATTAGTTAGCTGGTTTACCCAGGGTTTTCCATATTACATCTTTGCATTTTTATTCGGGATATTTTTCGCAAAGAAAATAAGAGAAGCTTCACTATTTACGATTCCCGATAAACTAACAGAAGTTTACGGCAAAAAGGTTGGACTTCTTTCTGCTTTTATTGTTTTTGTTCTTGTTTCACCCGCACCATACTTTTTGATGAGTGCAAGTCTTCTTTCTCTTATTTTTAATATTAATATCATTCCCGCTTTAATTATAACCCTCATTCTTTCTATTGCATACTTGCTTAAAGGCGGTTTCCGTTCTAATGTTAATGTAGATGTGTTCCAGTTTTTTGTGATGTTCATTGGATTTATACTCATTCTTGTTTTTTCGGGAGTAGAATTTGGAACGATCAATTTTATATCATCAAATGTTCCTGCAAATCATATAAAAGTGTTTGGGGGAATGTCCCCAACTTTCATAATAGTATGGTTTTTGATAGCGCTTTGGACATTTGCAGATCCAGGTTTTCATCAAAGATGTTATGCCGCAAAATCCGGTAATGTCGCAATGAAAGGGATTCTCATCTCAATTCTCTTCTGGGCTTTATTTGATTTTCTTACAACCTCAACCGGATTATTTTCGAAAGCTGTTTTACCGAGTTTGGAAAATCCGGTTTTAGCTTTTCCGCTTTTTGCAGAAAAAGTTTTACCTACAGGTGTAAAAGGAATTTTTTACGCAGCACTTTTTGCTACAATAATTTCTACACAGATTAGTTTTCTTTTTCTCAGTGGTACAACGATTGGTAGGGATTTCATCTTCAGGATAAAAAATGATGTTAACGAATTAAATTTAAGACACTACACAGTTATCGGGTTGATAATTTCCGGTTCTGTGGCAATTCTGCTTGCGTACTTTATTCCTTCAGTAATAGAGATCTGGTACACGATTGGTTCTTTGTTTATACCAGGAATTATTCTTCCGGTTATCAGTGCTTACTATCCCAAAATCAGAATTGAAAAGAAACTTATCTTAATTGAAATGATATCCGCTGTTATAGCAAGTACAACATGGTTTTTCATTCGCGAATTATTTTCATCTGTACAGGTAATAAATGAAATTGAACCGATGCTTGTAGGCTTGGTAGTAGCCATTATGATATACTTTATTAAACTTTTTCAATCTAAGAAGTAAGAGGTTTTCTTTATAACTGTCTTCTTACTTTTTATTTTCCTCGTTAACAATCTTCTTATGTATAAGTGAAAGGACAATTGATCCTGTAAGCAGTGCCATAATTACGATAAGAGAAGTCTCAGTTGAGATATGAACCCAATCTGAAATCAGCATTTTCACTCCCACATAAAATAGAATTATCGCAACTCCATACTTCAGGTAAACGAAAATATCAACAAGTGCAGCAAGCGCAAAGTAAAGAGCTCTTAATCCAAGAATAGCAAAAATGTTTGAAGAGATAATGATAAACGTATCTTTTGTAATTGCAATGATTGCTGGAATGGAATCAACTGCAAAAACTATATCGGATGATTCGATGAGAAGAAATGTTAAAAAGATGGTTGTGGCAAATTTCTTCCCGTTTTTTGTTATAAAGAATTTCTTTCCTTTATAATTTGGGTCGAAATTAAGATATTTGTTAGCAAGCTTTACAAGCCAGTTATTTTCAACATCTATTGTCTGTTCCCCGCCGAATGCCATCTTATATGAGGCGTAAAGCAAGATCAATCCGAAAATATAAATTACCGGTTCGAAAAGAGTAACCAATCCAACCCCGGCAAGAATAAAAATAATTCTGAAAACAATTGCACTAAGGATTCCCCATTTTAAAACGTGCGGCTGATTTGCTGCACTTACGTTCAACACCTGGAAAATTAAAAGGAAAACAAAAAGATTATCAAAGGAAAGGGATCGTTCGATCAGGTAACCCGCAAGGAATTCAATAGCTCTGTCTTTTCCAAGACTATAGTAAATGAAAACATTAAATATCAATGCTGCAATTGTCCAGATAGTACTCCACACTAAACTGGATTTTAATGATATTTTTTCATTATGCTTTTCACTCAGAAAAAGATCAATAAAAAACAGAAGTGCAAATATTCCCCAGAAAACTATCCAATCTAATAATTCATGTTCCACTTAAATAAAGTTTTTTATGGAAGAAGTACTGCAACAGCTATAACCGTCGTCCATAATCCGTTTTTATCGCCCATTGCCGATTGAGTTATGTTGAACGTTTTAACTATTTTCCCGGACATTTTATAAATATCCTCTCTTTCGTTCCAATCCGTATCGGGATTAAATTCTACACCGAGTGTCGTTGCCAGCATAGTTGCTGCAAGATCTTCTGCATACTCTCCTGCAACTTTCTCCGTCTGTCCATAAGGGTGATGTTCCGACAAGTACCCGTATGCGTTTGAATCGGCAGGTAGTGCAACACCTAATGATGCCGCAATTAACCTGTTAGGTTCATTAGTTGAATTACGAGCCATCACACAGTGAATGATCTGCCCTGGTTGTAATTCTTTTACTCCTTCTGCAACAGAAACACGTTTGCAGTTTACGGGATAGATGCTGCTTACATTTACAAGGTTACAGATTTCAATTCTGGCACTTCTTAATGCAAGCTCGAACGAAGTCAAATATTCTTTGCTTCTTCCAACCCCTTTAGTAAAAAATATTTTTTGCGGAAGATACAAACGGCAGCTCCTTTCTTATTTTGTTACTAGTTTTACAAATCTTCTTTTACCAACCTTTAGTATTATTCCGTCTTTAAGAATTATTTCAGAGTCGATTTTATTTGTTTTTATACCATCAATTGTCACTCCGCCCTGAGTTACAAGCCTTTTTGCTTCACCGCGAGAAGAAGCGAAGTTAACTTTTATAATCAGGTCGAGTATCCCAATCTTTTTTTCATTGATCCTGAATTCATTTATTTCATCAGGAACTTCCTTCTTAATAAATACTCTGTCAAATTCTTCTTCGGCAAATTTTGCTTCACTTACTCCATAGTACAGGCTAACCAATGTTCTTGCAAGTTTTCTCTTGATATTTCTTGGATTTACATCTGGATCATCTAACTGTTTTTTTATTTTAGAAAGTTCATCCGAAGGAATCGTAGTTGCAAGTTCAAAATATGTATAGATCAGGCTGTCAGGTATGGAAAGTGTTTTTCCGTAAATATCTTTCGGGTCTTCTGAAATACCGATGTAGTTATCATACGATTTGCTCATCTTTTCAACACCGTCTGTTCCAACAATAAGCGGCATAGTTAAAATGCATTGCTGTGCAATTCCATATTCCCGTTGGATATCTCTGCCAACAAGCAGGTTAAACTTCTGATCCGTTCCACCAAGCTCGACATCGCTTTTTACCGCTACAGAGTCCATAGCCTGTGCAAGAGGATAAAGAAATTCATGTACACTTATTGGTTCGCCTGATTTAAATCGTTTTGTAAAATCATCACGTTCTATCATTCTAGCTACTGTATACCTTGAAGCAAGCTTTATTACTTCTTCAAAATTCATTTCACTAAGCCACTCGGAGTTATAAACCATCCTGGTTTTTTCTCTGTTAAGAATTTTTGTAGCCTGGTTGAAATAACTTTCGCCGTTTATCCTGGTTTCTTTTAGCGATAATGCCGGACGTGTTGCATTTTTTCCCGAGGGGTCGCCTATCATTCCTGTAAAATCACCGACGATTAAAATTGCCTGATGACCTAGCTCCTGAAATTGGGCGAGCTTTCTGAGAACAACCGAATGCCCGATATGAAGATCTGGTCTGCTCGGATCGCATCCAAGTTTAATGTTGAGTGGCTTATTTTCTTTTAAAGATTTTTCTAACTTCTGTACAAGTTCATCTTCGGGAATAATCTCAACAGCTCCACGCCGTATTAGATCCATTTGTTCGTTAATCGGTGGAAAATTCAATTCGTTCATTCCTAATATTTTATTTTTCTATCTTGATCTCTTTCAAAATCCCTCTTAGCAATATCCCTTCTTTTATCATAAACCTTTTTACCTTTTGCAACTGCTAATTCAACTTTTACTTTTCCCTGCTTAAAATACAATCGAAGGGGAATTAAAGTTAATCCTTTTTCATTTATTTTACTTGTTAATTTCCTGATTTCACTTTTATTAAGCAGGAGCTTTCTTTCACGTCTCGGTTCATGATTATTTATATTTCCTTGCGTGTACTCACTTATGTTGGAATTAACTAACCAGATTTCGCCATGCTGTATTTTCGAGTAACTATCAACAAGATTCGCTTTTCCTTGTCTGAGTGCTTTTACCTCAGTTCCTACTAATACAATTCCAGCTTCAACCGTTTGAAGAATGCTGTATTCGTGCCGTGCCTTCCTGTTTACAGTTATATTCTTTTCTTCTGTCTTTTCTTTCATATCAGGATAAATCAAAAACAAAAATCATCTTAATTGAAATAAAATGCAACAAGAGGATCACCTGAATTGTAAGAGCAAATTTTGGATATATTCAGCTTAATTAGTATAGAAATTACCAAGCTGAAATTTAAACAAGAATTATTTTGAAGGTCTTTTTTCCTGATCTACCTGTTTGCCGAATTTTTTAATAATATAAGGTAATGCCTCGATATCTGATTTTGTAGTTCTGAAATTTACAACGCAAACTCGTAAAACAAATTTTCCGTTTATAACTGCATTTGATAAATAAGCTTCACCACTGTTTTGCAGTCTGTCGAGCAGTTCTTCATTAAGTGCGTTCAGATATTCCTGCTCCTGATCTTTTTTATTTATTAAATCTTCCGGGACATATCTGAATGTCGTAATACTCAGGTTATTTGAAAAGGCTACCAGTTCAGATTCTTCAGAAATTAATTTGAACAGGTAAGTTGCTAATTTAATGTCTTCGCTTATCATTTTTATATAACCATTTTTACCTGCCTGTTTTAAAGCCAGCCAGACTTTTAATGCACGAAATCCACGTGAGTTTTGCAAACCTAATTCATAAAAGTTTATGGGTTTTTCATCTTCATTTTCATCACCTTCAAACCTGTAATATTCAGGATGATAACTGAAAGCATCGAGCATAAATTCTTTCTTACGGACAAGAGTACACCCGGCTTCAAGTGGTGCGTATAACCATTTGTGTGGATCGAGTGCAACAGAATCTGCAAGCTTGATTGCTTTTAAGTCTTTGGAAGCATCCGGAAGAACAGCAGCAAACGAACCGTAAGCCCCATCTGCATGAAACCATAAATCATTTTCTTTACAGATGGAAGAAATTTCTTCAAGCGGATCAGTTGCCCCTGTACCAACCGTACCTGCATTTCCTACCACGATGAACGGATAATTCCCGTTTTCTTTATCGAGCTTAATTTTTCTTTTGAGATCATCAATTTTCATTTTCTGTTTTTCATCTACATCTATCCAGTGAATTGAATTAGTTCCCATTCCGAATAAGTCTGCAGCTTTTTGAATCCAGGTGTGTGTTTCGGTAGAAGCATAAATAATTAATGGTTTTTTGTTTAATCCTTCTTCTCTGATATTCCAATCTGCTGTTACTTTTCTTGCTACAAGGAAACCTACAAAATTTGCCATGTTTCCGCCGCTAACCATTATTCCGCCGCAATCCGTAGGATAGCCAATCATTTCTGCAATCCATCTTATTGTTTGAGCTTCGATTTCAGTTGCAGCCAGAGAAAGATTTCCGGCACCAACATTGGGATTTACTGCAGCAGCCAACAAATCAGCCAGAGCACCAATTGGTGTTGCAGATGATGTAATGTATCCCCAGAATTTCGGATGACCATTGAAAGTAGAATATTTGAATAACAAGTCAGCCGCATCATTTAATAACTTTCCAGAATCAGCTCCTTCAATGGGAAGTGCAGAATTTCCCAGTATAGATCGCATTTCTTTCAGAGTTTTTCCTGGTGCAACCTGCCTATCCGGCAGTGATTCCAGAAACTCAGCAATTTTATCTACAATTTCATATCCTGCTTTTCTGAAATCTTCCGGTTTCATTTCTACAATTGATGATTCACGGGTTAATCTTAATGGCACTGTTATTTCTCCAATATAATGTTAGCTGATTGTTCTATTAGAGTTGCGCAAAGTTTGTGGAAAACTTTTTAAGATGCAATAATTTTATAATTCTATTTATAAATACTTAGATTCAATTTAGCTAAACTAAAATGAGGATAAAAATATAAAAATTATGTAAATCTTTTTTACAGGGTCCCGTTTGTGAGAGCTTTAGGATTCCTCCAAAGCTCCGAAGGAATACCTTTCGCAGGGTTCCTTCGGAGGAAGCTATGACCCTCCCCACATCGTCTGGATGCTCTGAACCTGGTTTTTCAAATAATCAATAGCTTTCTTAGGATTTTTCATTGCCTTAATTTTTAACTCAAGTTGATAAACCTCTTTTCTAGAGTTACATTAATGAGAAATAATCAATTCCCATAATCCCTAACCTTTGGTGAACTTATTCCTATTTTTATTATGTCCTGTAAGTCTATCGGTTAAGTTATTTGTCTGTCCAATGTAATGGATGTTTTTGAAAGGAGAGTAGATTATATAAACGTAATAGAAATTGATAGCAACCCCGGTTTAGTATTAGTTTTTGTGGGAGCTATAGGATTCGAACCTATGACCCCCTGCTTGTAAGGCAGGTGCTCTGAACCAGCTGAGCTAAGCTCCCGATTTCACAAAATTTAAATGATAAATATCTTATTATTCGGGTATAAAACCAAATAACAGAGCGGGCGACGGGGCTCGAACCCGCGACATCCAGCTTGGGAAGCTGACACTCTACCAACTGAGTTACGCCCGCATTTTCATCATAGCTAAAATAAATAAATTAAAAATAGTTGACAATTATCTTACATTATAAACAACAGTTGAGAATTATAGATTGAAAAATGAGATTAAAACTGTATCAATAATGAATTGATTTATCAAATAATAATTTCAAATTAAAACAGTTTTCCGGATTCTTAGGTTCATAATCCTTCAAAATTGACTAAAATTACGTGGCATATTACTTGGGTAATAAAAAACACCTGATTATTTAGATTTTCGGGATGCTATTGCTTAAACAATAAAATATATATTTCAGTTTACCAACAATTAAACTATTTCTAAACATTTAATTTTATAAACTGAATCCTTAGGGGTAGATAACTAAAATTTTATATTAACTCCCTTTCAGAGGGCTAAAGCCGGAGT
>Ga0307423_1001396_pt1 | contig 14602 bp, 16 predicted proteins | sample SalMarWE160310MG_FD_202154 | JGI IMG/M metagenome (GOLD analysis project Ga0307423, IMG submission 202154) | Salt marsh sediment microbial communities from the Plum Island Ecosystem LTER, Massachusetts, United States - WE1603-10 | ecosystem: Environmental > Aquatic > Marine > Intertidal zone >...
ACGTGATTGGCAACCTGAGTTGCTTCATCAAAAGTAAGAACCCGAGGGTCACGCAAACCAACAGGAATGTCACGGTTTGACTTGGTTTTCTCGTCATAAACCATCATTTCTTTTTGAGGGTCTTTAGTTGGGAGAGTTCCAAGAATTTTGACTGATGGTTCTTTAATAAAACCGGTCCAAGAGGCGCTTTCTTTTCCCTGTACTATCATTTCTCCTAAGCCATAAACTGCCTGAATTACTCCTACATTACGGTTGCCAGTGTTAGGGTCTATAGAGAAAGCAACTCCAGACTTTTCTGAATCAATCATGGTCTGGATGACAACAGAGATTAGTCCTTGATTAAGCAGGTCAGCCTCTGACAGATTAAGAATTTTTTTCTTGCGCAATTCTTGCCTGTAATCTATAACTCTCCATCCGAAGGCAGAGGCAATACACTTCAAAACATACTTAATCACACTGGAAGAGTCTAAGTGGACATTAAGATATGTTTCAAATTGTCCAGCGAAAGCTGCAGTAGCCATGTCCTCGGTGATTCCGGAGCTTCGGACAGCAACCCTGTTCCGTCCAACCCGCTTCTTCATCATTTCAATTTTTTTCTCTAGCAACGCGATGAGTTCGGGTTGTGTCTTTATGTTTTCGATGACGTTTACTATTTTCTTCGCAATCTTTTTAGACGCTTCCTCATCGTCTTTAGCCAATTCAGCATCCAATTCGTTTACTAAGTCTACAATTACAGGATCGTGGAGTAGCATCTTAGCGAATTCTGTGGTGGCCATTACCGCATATGGAACGTTACCCTTTCCCAGAATATGGAACAGTTTAGCCAGGTTAGCGCCTTTTCCACCAGTATATCGTCCATCAGCAGCAATTTCTTCCTCGATATTTACGATCAAAATTTCAGAAACCAAGTTCATACCCCATAATATCCATTATTTGATTTATGAACAGCAAACAAAGTAAGGAGTAGCTCGTTCTTGCAAGTCCCGCCCTCATGGGTAGACCCCTGCAAATTTACTACCTCAGCTAATCCTCAAGTTTCTCGATTACTACATGACAGGGTGTAGGTAATTTGGCGCCTCCCCGTTTTAGCGCCGTAGCTGCAGCTTCAAGGCCATCCTCATTTATGTTAGCAATTATAAGTGATTGACCAGGTTTCACTCGGGCTGCGAGTCCTATGGCTTTTCCAAAAGCATTTCTCATCCCGTCTTGAAGTCGGTCCGCGTGGGCTCCAAAAATCATTTTGTTTTCTCGGAGTATAACATGAGGATAAGGTAAAATCTTCAAATGGTAATTGCTGCCCAGCTTTTCTGAGAGAACCCTGTTAGAGGCTATGCGTGCAGATTCCAAAGCGTTATGTCTAATTTGAACTGCTTTCTCAGCAATTAAGCGGGCTTGATACTTGTAGATGCCTGCTGTGTTGCCCATAGTGAATTTTACTATTTTTGATACGGGAGATCCACGGATATACTTTCTCCGTGTATAGGCTTGACCCTTTACTTCCCGATAATTACGAGCCTTCATTGTCTATTCCTCATATGCTCTGCTCATCATAGTTAAACAGATATTATAAAAACTATTCTGTATAGGGAATAGCGATTTGTAAAAAAATGGAAAAAAAGGCAATTTCTACGGGATTTCATTTACAGTTAGCGAATAATAGCATTCATTGCGAACTGTTTTTGAAAGCATATTGTGCAATACGTTTTTAATCACAACCATTAACAAGAATTTGCCAAGAACATCATTAAAGTCCTTATATAACAGCACAAAAACCCGCCGACCACAATCTGATAATAAGCAGAGGTCTAAAGCTTTCGAAGAAGCTCATTGGTCAATATCCCAAAATCTTCTGGCGCCAATTCCCGTACCCTCTTCGCGCTATAAACCATAGAGTCAGCCAATTCCACCGCATCTTCTCTGGACAGTTCACGTTTGCGTAAGAAAGGAATCAGGCCATTTCTTACTTTCTTGTTTCGCTGAGTAAAGAGTGTTCGAACAAGATCAAAAAATGTTTCTTCATTGTCCACATGGAAAGGGGCAGTTCTAGGTTTCAGGCGCACCATTATGGAGTCAACGTCTGGCGGCGGATAAAACATCGTTCTTGGGACAGGGTCCAGAAGCTCTACATCTGCTCGGTAGTAGATAGTAACGGTTAGTCTTCCGTAATCTTTGCTTCCCACCGAAGCCGCTAATCTCTCAGCAAACTCTTTCTGAAGAATCAAAACAGCAGAATCAAACTTGTTTTCTAGAAGACAAAAAAGAAGCGGAGAAGAAATAGAGTAAGGAGGAGCAGAAACAACCTTGTCGAATGGAGGAAGAGAAACCTTGAGGACGTCGCCTTCGATTAACTCCACATTCTGTAGGCTGTGAAGTTGCTTCCTCAAAAAATTCACAAGCGCGGGGTCAACCTCGACCGCAATGACTTTTTTGCAGGCGCCAGAAAGGAGAGGTGTCAGAAAACCGAATCCTGCTCCAACCTCTAAGACAACATCATCTTTAGTCAAAGAAGCATGCGACACTAAACGTTGTAAGATGTCAGAGTTCACAGTAAAGTTTTGGCCTAAACGTTTTTTTGGGGAAACGCCGTAAAGGCGAAGAAGATGCTTCGCCATTCGAAGAAGATTACTATTTTCCACTAGGGCGCTCTCGTAAACAGTCTATATTTGCTTTCGCCAGCAAGTTCCTCCAAAATTCTCCTTGTAATGAGCTTGGAGGGGGTAGGCATGCTGGCGCGATTCTGTAAATCCTCTAAATTCTGGAAAGACTTCCGGTCTCTTTCATCAAGAATCTGCCACATGTACTTCTTCCCAATTCCAGGAATCAGTTCTAGGGCATGCATTCTGGGAGTTATTGCTTGGGCGGTGTTGAAGAAGTTAACGAACCATTTTTCTCGGTTAAGCACTATCTTCTCTACGGTTCCAGAAAGCTCCATCTTAGCGTTGGATGTTAGATCTTCATAGTTTATTCGCCCAATGATGTAGGTTATTTTTCTCCGAGAATCTTTTCCAACATAGACTCGGTCAGCGGTTTTTAGGAGGATGCCTTCTCTAGCGATTGCCTCAAGGAAGGTGAAGTATTCCTCCCCGACAACTTGAACCAATGCCCCCGCTCTGTACCCCGGATGAGTCCCCGGTCTTCCATGCGGAAGATAATCCAGAATATAAGCGTATTCTTCGTATCTCTTCTCGCTCCTTTCCACTCTTTCCCCGCCCCGAAATGGTAACAATTAGTTTAGGTATTATATAGATAGAAAAAGTCCTTTATTCCTTTTTTCTATACTTGTTCAAAAAATCCAGTATTTTTTCTAGTTTAGATGTTTCAATTATCTTGCGACCGCCAGCCAAGAACACTCTGATCTCGTGGATGCTTTCAGGCATAGCGTTTAGTATTTGCACAGCCTCGTCTTCGTCCACTTCAAATTCTTCAACAAATTTGCTCAAAAGATTGTCTACTTTGTCAGGGTCAACTTTGGCGAATTTTGTTGCGTAATCAAGGGATCGTCTCTGGAACTGATCCAGCCGTTCCTCACCGATGGATTCCAATGCTTCTTTCACTTGGGGAACCGTGATGATACGTTCCTTCAGCGCCTTTCGTGCCATGTTCTATGCCTCCTTATGAGGCGTGATGTGCTCGGGGCGAACAATGATTTCTTTGATTGCTTTCCCTTGGGTCACGTTAACGACGTAACTTCTTCCCCTCTTCGCGGCGACAACACCGATTCTGCCGTGAAATCTTCGATGAGGCATACCCTTATGCATGCTAGGGTCTAGCTTAATCACAACCTTTTCAGCAGGTTCATAATTATATAGCAACTTGCTGAGTCCTGTCTTTCCCCGTTCTCTAGGCTTCCTCTTTAGGAGGTGACGGGTTTTTCTACGGTAACCTTTCGCTTTTCTTCCCAACTAAGATTCCTCCATGATAACCTTCAAAACGTCTAACTCAAGAGGCTTGGCTTTAGCGTTGATAATGGAGGCTACGCTAGGGACGGTTCGCCCTTCATCGCCGCTTACCAACTCTTTAATATAAAGCCCTCCTTGGCAACGTATTTTCATCTCTGCGCGGTTAGGCGCCAACCTCTTTATATGCGCCTCATATATGTACTTTTCTCGAACTAGGTCCGCTCTTCGATGCAAAACACGTAAAGGCGTTTGCTGACGAATGCTAGCCTTAGTTAATGTTTCGGATACAGCATCCAACTCCTCATCCGAGACATCTCGGTCAAAATCGATGAAAACTTTGTAGATTTTTGAAGACCCCTCGCCCCTCTTCAATAGTTTAACATCATCTTTGCTTGCAAAACGAAGATTCAAAACCTCAACTTTGCCGTTAGCCAGCTCATTAACCTGTTTTGTGAGACTTCGGAGATTAATGAAGCGTCTTTTAGGTTTTTTAACTTCCATAACAAAGGGTCTTCCCGTTCCCAGCATCCGAGCATCCACATCTTCTCGTCCAGATGCATGTAACGCCACGTCTTCGCCTCCAGTTTTCTCCAAAAGCGGTCCGGCAATTATCTCCTCAACCGATTCCTGGTACATCTTTCCAGTGCCGTTACATTTTGGGCATCCTTCGCCCCGGCAGCTTCTGCAGAACCATTTTGACTGCGGAATATCGCGAACGAGTTTCTTGTATTCTCCACGAACATAGAGAGGGTTAGGTTGGATAATAACCTCTCCAGTGAAGGGTCTGACGAGAACCACAACATCGGGCTTTTTGTAGTCAGCCAGCTTATTTGTAGCCACAACAATCTTTTTTCCGATTTCGCGGCTGAACTCGTTCCGCATGCTTTCTCCATAGCCCACCTCAAAGCGTGCCTTATACTCGTCTTCTCGCTCCTCAACTGTGGTCGGCAATTCTATACCAACAAGAAAGGTGGTATACTCGTAGGCTTCAAGCGCATCCAAAGCGTTCTGCACCAGCGTATCCACGCTTTTGAAGAGCCCCTGACAAAGGTAACATTCACTCTGCTTTCTAGGTCTCTTTCTCATGTTTCTGAGTATTTCAGCTGCCATCTCGAAAGACCCGTTCGAAGCCAAGAGTCTGAGGTTCGAAAATCCTTCTTTCGTGCCGGAAAGCGCTAGCTGATGATTTTTCATGGTTAGCAAGAGCTTCAGCGTTTCGCCTCGGTTTTGATCACCCAAGCCGTAGCCAAGGAGAGCAAACTGTCTCCCTAGACAGTGGTCGCATATAGGGTGCGCTTCAAGCATTTCTTGCGCCTTTTTGAGCAGTTCCACAAAAATCTCGTCCTTTAATGATACAGTTCACTATATGATTCTGGATTTCAAGGGGTGGGAAGACCTTTTCCGAAGAAGGAGGGCATCCGCTTTCTTCTAAAGGTTTTCATCATTTTTTTCATGTTATTATACTGTGTTAGCAGTTCTTTCACTTCCTTTTCTGTGGTGCCTGAACCGCGGGCAACCCGGCGGATTCTGGATGATGAAAGAATCTTGGGTTTCTCCCTTTCCTTGGGAGTCATAGACTGGATGATCACGCGCCATCTCTTGAGGGCATCCTCAGCCAAGTTCATCTTGTCGTCAGGAACGTTGTAGCTCATTCCCGGAATCATCTTCAAGAGACCCTTTAAGGGTCCCATTTTTTTCATAGACTCGAACTGTTCATACATGTCCGTGAGGGTGAATTTTCCGCTCATAAAGGCGCGAACCTTTTTCTCGGGCACCTTCACCTCGGCGTCACGAACTTTGTCAACGAGGCTCTGAAGGTCCCCCATGCCCAGCAATCTGCCCACAAACCTAGACGGAACAAACTGTTCGATGTCGTCAAGTTTCTCGCCCGAACTGATGAATTTTATGGGTGCTCCGATAGCAGCCACCGCCGAGAGGGCGCCTCCTCCCCTAGCAGAGCCGTCAAGTTTCGACACCAAAATAGAACCTATTGGCGTGGCGTCATGAAGCGCTTTGGCTTGTATAGATGCTTGTTGACCTATGGTTCCGTCTATGACCAGAATCGTTTCGTCGGGCTTGATTACTTTCTCTAGCCGCTTCATCTCATCAATAAGGCCCTTCTCTTCCTTGTGGCGTCCAGCAGTATCGATAATGACAAGCTCATAATCTTTGAATTGCTTCAAGCCATTCAAAGCGATTTTTTCAGATTTCTTTTCTTTTGGTTCACCATAAACGGCAATGTTTGCTCTGGCTGCCAACTGACTCAGCTGGTCATAAGCTCCGGGTCTGTAAGTGTCTGTGCAAACTAGGGCGGTTTTTAAGCCTCTTTTTTGGAAGTATTTCGCCAGTTTTCCGGATGCGGTGGTCTTTCCTGAGCCTTGGATTCCCACAAGCATCAGAACCTTCCTTTTTCCGGGTTCTATCTTTAGTGAGGCAGATTTTTCGCCCAGAAAACGTGTTAACTCTTCGTAAACTACTTTGACTACATGTTCTCTTCTAGAAACTCCTGGAGGAACCTTCTCTTTTAGTGCCCGTTCCTCGATGTTTTTAGAAACTTCTAGAACCAGTTTGACATTGACGTCAGCTTGGAGTAGTGCTCGTTGGATGTCACGGACAAGCTCTTTTACTGTTTTCTCGTCCATGACTGGTGCTCTGAAAACTTTCTTTAGTGCATCGTTTAGTGAGGAGCCGAGACGATCCAGAACCATGATTTTCTCCCACTTAAAAAATAGAGTTGCCTTTTATAGGTATTTAGTTTCTAGCATAATTCTTTTCTCTTAGTTAAAGCTATCTAACTCACAGGGGAATGATGTTTGTCAGAATCAGTTAAAATCGTGGAGAAGAAACCCGTACCCTCTGAGGCTACGATGATTATTGGACTCCCTGACGTGGGACTCGTAGGCCTCATAGCAACAGCCTACCTGATATCTGAACTCGACTTGGAAGAGATAGCATACATGGACTCAGACCTGCTTCCGCCCGTAGTCGTATTACATGCGGGACTGCCCCACGCGCCTCTCCGAATGTACGGAAACAAAAACCTGATCGCCGTGATCTCAGAACTGGCAATTCCAGCACCCGCCATATACACAGTAACCAGAGAACTCGTGGATTGGGCACAAGCCAAGAACGTCAAAAGAATACTGTCAATTGGAGGAATCCCCACAGAAAACAGGCAGACAATCAAGGAACCTGAAGTTTTTGCCGCCGCGTCCAACCAAGAACTGCTTGATACATTAACCAAAAGTGGTTTGAAAACCCTAAACGAAGGCTACATAGTTGGCGCCCAAGCTCTTAGTATGCGATACAGCATCAGCAAGAAGATGCAGTCCATAGCGATCCTGGCGCAGTCTTTCTATAATTATCCTGATCCACAGGCGGCGGCTATCGCATTGAAGGAGCTCTCAAAGATTTCCGATGTCAAGGTTGATGTCTCCAAGCTTCTTGAGAAAGGGGAAGAAATACGATTGAAGGCTAGGGACATAATGAAGCGCACCCAGCAGGAAATGAAGCGCATGCAGAAGTCTCAGGAGTATGATCTCCCATTATACGTTTAGGGGAAAATGTGGATGTCTGAGAAACGGGAAAAAAGTTCAAGCTTTGATGAGATGGAGAAGTATCTAGAAGAGATTGGGGCTTTGGCGGAGGAAGTTATGGCATCCGCGTTCCCTGAAGGTCCCAGCTGGAATACGAAGACTTGCTGTCTCCACGCGCTCTCTAACGTTTTCATAACCCCCAGAGAAGTTATTGTCACAGCGGACCTTCCAAACATTGAACCTGAAACCGTGAAGGTTGAGGCGATAAATGAAAACCTTATCGAGATTACAGCTAAAATGAAGAAGAAGGTGCGGTTTGAGGATTTGGGAATCTGTCATAGGCAGGGAGAGTTTTCTTTCTTACGCTGCCAAGGTCGAGTGCATGTGGCTATTGATACAGAAAAAATGGAAATCTCCCACGAAGGAGGAATCCTAGAGGTAAGATTTCCAAGAAAAAAGATACATAAAATCGAGGACGTTTGAAGATTCGCCAAGTTTTTGTTTATTTACTAGCAACTTTACTTTTTTGTTGCTTACGTTTTCAGAAAAAATACTGATTTCAACAATGAACTGTTATTAGGCTCCTAATATGCTAGCTAGTTTTTCCGACGGCTTCCAGTGCCGCAGCAACAATCAAGGGAAAGGCGATTGTGACGTCGCAGATGACTGTTTCCTCTTTTCCGTCAGGCTTCACTTTTCCCCAGCTTATTGCCTCTTTCAAAGTGGCTCCGCTTAAGCCGCCGGGTTCTGGACGATCCATGGTGATCTGTATTGCGCGGTCAACGCCTTCTCTGAAAGTGTTGGCAAATAGGGCATAGTGTTTGGGCCAGCCGCCGCCCAAGATTATCATGCCTACTTTTTTTGCTTCGTAAACAATGTCCACAATCGTGTGGGTGTCAAGGAGCGGGTCAAGTCTCAATTTTTTGTCTTGTCCATACATCCACATGTGGAAACCTGCTATGGAGTCTACTAGACCGGGGCTGATTATTGGAACTTTTTTCTTTGCTGCGGTGGCGAGGATCGATTCTGGGTCTGTGATTCTTTTTCCTATTTCGAAAAGAAGCTCGGTTGTGGATATTCGTTCCCTTTTTGTTTCGGGTATGCTCTCTAAGGTTTTGTATATCCAGTCTTCTAAGCCCTTGAAGGCGTTCTGTTCGATGTAAATGTCTCCTATTCGCCCGATGTCCTTGTCTTTAAGTTCTTGGTCTTCGGCAAGAAAGGTGCCTATCCAGTGGCGGTGCCCAAGAGCTTCCACCATGTCATGTACCATGTTAGCGCCGGTGGTCACAACCACATTCACGTATTCCTGTTCTATCAGGTCTCTGATGATGTGTCTCATTCCGCCTGGAACGAGGGGACCTGCTAGGGTCAAAAACACGGTGTAATCTGGGTCACTGAACATTTCTGTTACAATTTCGGCTGCCTTGCCAATGTTTCCTGCGCCAAGCACCCCACATTCTTTCATTTCAGAAACGAGGTTGCCAACGGTTAAGCCGCCCTTAAGTTGGATATGTTTTACGCGCTTCAATTCTTACTCGCCACTGTTACAACTACAGAGTTACGGCCAGCATTTAAAAAAGGTAATTGAAGAGACCAGAAAAGTTTTGGTCACAAAAGGGGGGTATTCATTTTGTTCGTGTTATTCTTGTTCTACCAAGAATTTGCCAGTATTCAACTTCAACGCCTGAAGTCAATTTGTCTTTGAGTTCTTGTTCGTCGGGGTAGGGCGCTTCGGTCATTTCGTAAGTTTCTAAGTCCATCAGCTGGACAGCGGCTGGCAACAAGGCGATAACTTGACCAGTTTTTTTCTCTATTAGAGGAACATCAACCTGTGCACTTACAGGCTTCACTATTGTCTTTTTTGCCTCGTTAAAAACGCCTATGGCTACAACGCGAGCCTTTGCAGCACCATGTTTTCCGGGCTTCGATTTACTGAAGCTCACTATTTTGCATGGTTCACCGTCAATGATTACGTAGCTGCCGACTCGTAGTTCACCCACATCCATAGGTTTGCTCATGGTATCCAGTTCTCCTGTTAGAAGAATTTCACGCATTTCTTGGTTAATAATCTATCGCCTAAAAATCGCCTCAGACAGTATGAACGGTTAGTAACGTAAAATAGCCAGTTTCACATTCTTTATTTCAGGTGAAGCTGCTGTCTTCTCTTGCTAGTGGACTGGAACTGCTTAAAGTCGCGGGGGCGGGGTCTTTCAAAGCTAATGTTAGGCAAGGTAATCGGTACATAAAAGCAACAGAGACTGAAGAACTCCGCTTTTGGAGTCGAAAACAGCTTTTCTGGAGGTAAAAGACAACGAAAAGAGTGATAGTTCTGGACACCTCAGCGTTCATAGCAGGTTTTGATCCGCTTGCAGTCCCAGAGGAGCAGTACACGGTTCCAGAGGTTGGGAAGGAACTCATTGCAGGTTCGATGCCGTGGATGCGTTTCAACGCAGCAATAGAGAACAGGAAGTTGACGGTCAAGACTCCGAAAAGTTCAGTTCTTCAAGAGACTCAGGAAGCCTCCAAAAAAGTTGGGGACATGCGTTACCTCTCTGAAGCAGACCTGCAGGTTCTGACATTAGCGTTGGAACTGAAGGGCACCGGCTTAAGCCCATTAATTGTCACGGACGATTATTCGATACAGAATGTGGCTAACAAAATCGGTGTAGAGTTCACGTCGTTAATGACTTTCGGAATAAAGTTTCGCTTCAAATGGATTCTATACTGCCCCGCATGCTACCGCAAATATCCCCCAGATTACAAGTCCAAAGACTGTGAGGTCTGCGGAACCGAACTTAAGCGGAAACCCAAGAAAAAAACGCGATTATGAGCATTGAGCTGTATAATGGCGCCGGGGAAGGGATTTGAACCCTTGTGGCGCCAAGCACCACCGGTTGTCTTCTGACCCAATGTTGAGTCATTTCGAGACCGGCACATTACCGCTCTGTCACCCCGGCAACCAAAATGGTAGAGTTTGTTTCCACTTAAAAGCGCTTTTGCCAAGAAAGGGCAGAGCGAGCCGTTAACAGAAGGATATGCGAATCTTTCCTTCTCTTTGTTCAAAACAGATGTGTTTTAGCCAGTTTTTGTCGTCCGTATTCGGGTAATCGGATCTGTATTGGGTTCCTCTGCTTTCTTTTCTGGTGTAGGCGGCGGTTGTTACTAGGTTGGCTATGGTCGTCATGTTTTTTAATTCAAGAAACCGCGTGTTTACTCCGTTTCCGCCAATAGTAACCAGTCTTCTGTTTAGATGCTCCAGTTTTCTAAGCATCAAATCCATCTGTTCTTTGTTACGGATTATTCCAACGTAGTCCCACATTGCCTTTCTCAAGTCTGCTTTGAGATATGTCAATTCGTGAGTTTCTATGTTAGAGAACACGATTTCTTTCTGTTGCGGCGGCGCTTCAATCTCCTTTTTCAGATAGTTTTTTGCTTTTTGTGCGCCTAGAGAAGAGAAAACCACAGATTCTAGCAAAGAATTGCTCGCCAGCCTGTTAGCTCCGTGTACTCCAGTGCAGGTGCATTCGCCAAAAGCTAAGAGATTAGGAACAGTGGTTTCTCCATACTCGTTTGTTTTGATTCCTCCGCAGATATAGTGTGCAGCAGGAGAAACAGAAATCAGGTCCTCTGTAATGTCTAGGTCATACTTCAAGCATTCCTGATGAATCATCGGAAAACGATCCAAAATGAAGCTTTTGCATTTATGGCGAATATCCAAGTAGACTGAACCTTTCTTGAGTTCATTAAATATGGTTCGGGCTATAATGTCCCGTGGAGCAAGCTCGCCCATGCTGTCGTAATCCAACATGAAACGTTCTCCAGACGCGTTCACAAGAATTGCTCCTTCGCCACGAAGAGCCTCTGAGATCAAAAAGTGTGGGGCACCATGCTTGTTCAATGTGGTAGGATGAAACTGCACAAACTCCATATCTTCAAGTTTTGCGCCTGCTCGGAGGGCCATGGCGATTCCGTCGCCAGTAGCAATTTCTGGGTTTGTGGTATTCTGATAAATGTAGCCGACACCGCCCGTAGCTAATACAGTTGCCCGCGCAAAAATGTCACAGATCTTTCTTTTTTTTATGTCCAGTATCCTTGCACCAATACAACCTGCGTCTTTCAGGAGGAGGTCGATAGCAAAGCAGTCCTCAAAAACTTCGACGTCCTTGTTTTCGCGGACGCTTTCAGTCATTGCCTGCTCTATCTCTTTCCCAGTTGAATCCCCAGAATGCAGCACCCGAGCCATACTGTGTCCGCCTTCAGTAGTCAAATGAAGCACATCGTCTTCTTTGTCAAAGTTTACTCCAAAAGAGAGCAGGTTCCGAATGGCTGCTGGACCATGTTCGGCTAGGATTTTCACCATTCGCTTGTTGGATAAGCCAGAGCCAACATTCAACGTGTCTTCGATGTGTAACTGAACGGAATCCTCTTTTCGGGTTACTGCAGCGATTCCGCCCTGAGCAAGGTTCGTGTTTGATTCCATGATCTCCTTCTTTGTTACAATAGTTACTCGCCCATACTTAGCTGCCTTTAGGGCAAAATTCAGTCCTGCTATTCCGCTTCCGACAACCAAAAAGTCTGTATTCAAGGCGCCATCTCCAAGCTCATATCCAAGACCCGCGAAGAGTGCGTTAGATAGCCCAAAGATACAAGGTCTACTCCAGTTTTGGCGTATTCCTGTATGTTTTCGGGGGTTATATCGCCTGACGCCTCCAAAAGAACAGAATCGTATAGGGCTTCTTCACGAAGAGTCTCAAGGGTCCCCTCGATATCTTTAGGTCTCATATTGTCAAGCATTACAACGCATGGCGTCTTAAGATGTAAATTCTTGAATTTTCTTGCCGCCTTTAAAGCCTCTTCGTGGGAAGTTACCTCGATTTCTATGAAACCCACCTTGTCTGCAAAAGCTGAAGCCTTGGCTAATGCAGTCTCGATGTAGTCGGGTATTCCTTGGCTCTTCAGGGCTTCAAGATGATTGTCCTTGATCAGTATGGAATCCCAGAGCCCAAAACGATGAGTCAAACCGCCCCCCAAATAAACCGCTTTCTTATCAAGATACCTCAAAACCGTTTTTCTGGTTGCTGCTACTCGGGTGCGGTAGCCTTTCAGCAGACCAGTCAAGCGCTTGGTTTCTGTGGCTATCCCTGACATCCTCTGAAGAACATTTAAGGCAATTCGCTCAGTTGCCAAGACATCTTTTTGTTTGCCTTGAATCTCCAGAACAGTTTCTCCTTTCAAGACGTTTTGACCGTCTTTCGTGTGAACCTTTACTTCGAGTTGATGCTTACGGAGAAACCAGCTCACCTCCTCGATTCCGCCGATGACTCCTGACGCTTTAGCTTGCAAGAACGCGGTTCTGGGCTCGTTTTTTGTTAGAACTGCTTTGATTGTTACATCTCCAGCTCCAACATCGTCACTGTATTCTTTAGTGAAAAAAGAGTCTATCCAGCGGAGATAATTCTTATTCTTTAGATTGAGTTCTGTTCCTTTCTGGTAGGCGATTTCAACAAGTTTTTGCCTGTCCAAGATGTCAAGCCACATTTAACATTCTGTCCAGAGCCTTCTTTGCCCTGACCCTTATATCTTCTGGAACAGTGACTTTAAACTGCTCCTTCTCTAGAGAATCCAGAACAAGCTTCAAAGTAGTTTTCTTCATTTGAATGCATGTTCCTCCGGGCGGTGCTTGAAAAAAGACCGTTTCTGGAAACATAAACTTCAGCCGCTCTACCACGCCTATTTCTGTGGCTATAATGAACGTTTTATCAGGGCTTTGCTTCACGTAATTGATCATGCCAGTTGTGCTGCAAACCTCGTCAGCTAAATCCACAACTTCGGGGATGCATTCGGGGTGAACTAAAACTTTCGCGTCTACATGCATGGCTTTTGCGCGGCTAATCCCTTCAGGAGAAAATTTGTTGTGCACATAACACCATCCATTCCAGGGAATGATTTTCTTGTCAGTATGCCGCATAACGTAATTTGCCAGGTTGGAATCAGGTACGAATATGACCTCGTCTTCCTCTAGAGAGTTAACCACTTTTACGGCGTTTGCGCTCGTGCAACAAACGTCCGATTCAGCCTTCACATCAGCGGTTGTGTTAACATAGCTCACAACAGCAGCTCTAGGATGCTTTGTCTTCAATTTTCGTAGACCAGCAACATCGACCATAGCCGCCATCGGGCAGTTCGCCAGCCGGGTTGGAATCAAAACCGTTTTGTTAGGATTCAAAATGTAAGCGGATTCAGCCATGAAGTCAACGCCACAGAAGACTATGATGTCTGCAGTGGTTTCTGTTGCCTTTTTGCTCAACCCGTAGGAATCGCCAATAAAGTCTGCTACCTTATAGATTTCTGGTCTCTGGTAGACGTGTGCCAGAAGTACAGCGTTTTTCTCCTTTTTCAGCGTCTTTATTCGTTCAATCAGGTCCTTTTCTTCCATTCTGCCACACTACTTGCCCTAAAAACTAGAGGTTCCATAGCGATTTAAACGTATTACGGAAGTTTTGGCATGACAAGATCAGCGATGTCCAAGCTGTTGTCGTAGATTCGGCGTATCGAAGAAGCAACAGCGAGAAGATGGCGCCCCACCTCAGCGGGAAGATTAAGAATAGCTGTTTCAATCTCATGAAAGACGGATTCAACTTTTTCTTTTTCAGACCGCACCGACTCTGCAACAGAAACGTCATGATAAAACACGGCGCTTATGGCATTCTCATGAGCCTCGTACGCAACCTTGTGAAGCTTCAAAATTAGTTCAGAAAGATTGCCCGCAATTTTGGCACCACCTAACTTGATTACAATCTCACCGATAGAAGCCGAGTGGTCGCCTATAGACTCAACCAAACTTGCCGCCAAACGGTAATCTAAACAATCGATTGGCAAAATACCGAGTTTTTCGCTCAGCCCCGGATTTTGAATAACAGTTCGAAGAACGCGCACCAACAGAAAATACAGTCGATTAACTTCGTTGTCTCGTGCAACAACATTTTTTGCTAGTTCCACATCGCCCTCAAGAAGAGCGGTCACGGCGTCGCGATGCACTCCTGAAACGATAGAGTATTCTCTTCGAAGAATCTTTTGGGGCGGAAAAGTTGAGGGCTCCAGGAGACACTGCATAACGATCTTGGAGTGGTTTTCCTCAACAATCTCAAGACCAATCAGACGAGTCGA
>Ga0307423_1001397_pt1 | contig 14601 bp, 9 predicted proteins | sample SalMarWE160310MG_FD_202154 | JGI IMG/M metagenome (GOLD analysis project Ga0307423, IMG submission 202154) | Salt marsh sediment microbial communities from the Plum Island Ecosystem LTER, Massachusetts, United States - WE1603-10 | ecosystem: Environmental > Aquatic > Marine > Intertidal zone >...
TCTTGACACTGTACATGTAGGCATCGGCATTGCAGCGCTCGACGCCCTGGGTCGTCAGGATCACTAGCTGTGGTGCATCGGGGACAGCAAGGTCCGCGACCGTGAGCGGAGCCTCGCCCTCCCCCGGCGCGGCGTCGACAATTGTCGTGCGCCGAGGTCGCGCATAGCGTGCCCTGATCTCACCTGTCTCCTCCAAGATCACGTCGAGCTGCTTCTGCTCCGAGGCTAGCAGCCCTTCCAGGTATTGGATCCGCTCCTTCAGCGATTTTTCTTCATCCCGCAGCTTGGCCCGCTCCATGGCAGGCAGACGACGTAGGGGCATATCCAGGATCGCCGTAGCTTGTATCTCGCTCAGCTTGAACTTGCGCATCAGGTTCGTGCAGGCCGTCTCGGTCGTTCGGCTTCGACGGATGGTGTCGATCACATCGTCGATGTGGTCGAGCGCGATCAGGAGCCCTTGCACGATGTGCAGCCGCGCGCGCCGTCGTTCTAGCTCGTAGCGGCTGCGGCGCTGGATCACCTCGAGACGATGCAGGACAAAGTGCTCGAGGATCTCCTTGAGCGAAAGCGTGCGCGGAACGGTGATCCGCCCCTCCTCGCTCTCTCGGGGCACGAGTACTAGGTTGTTCACGCCGAACGTGGTGCGCAGGGTCGAGCGGCGGACCAACATCTCCAGCACCTCGTTGGGATCCGCCTGGCGGGACACCTGAATCACGACGCGCACGCCGTCGCGGTCGCTCTCGTCAACGACGTCGACCACGCCGGTGATCCTCCCGTTGCGTACCTCTGTCGCAATGCGCTGAATGATCGTCGACTTTTGCTGGCCAAACGGGATCTCACTGATCACGATCTGCTCGCCCGCTCGTGAGCCATCCTGCCGCTCCACGTTCATCCGCGCCTGGCACACGATCCCGGCGCTGCCGGTCTCGTAGGCGGTCTGGATCGCATCGCTGCGCACGTCTGCCCCGTTTTCGCGGTCCAGGCGGTACCGGAATACCAGCCCACCCGTCGGAAAGTCGGGCCCCGGCAGCACGCGCATCAGGTCTTGGACGGTGATCTTGTCCCGTTCATTCCACCGCTTGCAGACCAGGCTCGCGGCGTCGCACACCTCGCCCAGATTGTGTGGCGCCAGATTGGCGGCAAAGCCTACGGCGATCCCGGAGGATCCATTCACCAGCACGTTGGGAAAGCGGGCCGGCAGCACGGCAGGCTCTTTCATCGAGTTGTCGAAATTGTCCTGCCAATCCACCGTGTCCATGTCAATGTCGCGAAGCAGCTCCTCACCCAATGGGGCCAGGCGGACCTCGGTATAGCGCATCGCGGCGGGCGAGTCGCCATCGATCGAGCCAAAGTTGCCCTGCCCGTCGATCAGCACCTCACCCATCGAAAAGTCCTGCGCCATCCGCGCGAGTGCATCGTAGACAGACTGATCGCCGTGCGGGTGATACTTGCCCAGTACCTCACCGACGACGCGCGCGCTCTTGCGATGTGGCGCCGTGGACCTGAGGTTCATCTCTCCCATCGCATAGCCGATGCGCCGGTGAACCGGCTTGAACCCATCCCGCACGTCGGCAATGGCCCTATCGAGCAGAGTATAGTGTGCGTACTCGCGGTACGCGTATCCCAGCTCGTGAGCAAGCTCGATCGTATGGCGCGACTCGCGGGCAAGAGGGGCCTGGGCCACCCCCGTCTGCACCTTGCGGCGGCTTTTCGTCGTCGTCCTCTTGGCCGTCATGGATGATCTCCATTCCCGTTCGCGGCATCCAGCGTCTCCCACGTATCGAGGATCCACTTGCGCCGTGGCTCGACCGCACTCCCCATCAAGCGAGACATCAGCGTGTGCGCACGGTGCGCGTCCTCCACCGTCACCTGGACGTGGTAAGGGTTGAGGATGCTCGTGTGCGCCTCACCGCCCTCCCCTTCCTCCTCCCCTGGAGCGAGCACTGTTCTGGCCATCTCATCTGCGCTCATCTCGCCTAGGCCCTTGAACCGTGAGATACGCACCCCATTTGAGCTGCCCCATTCCTTCAACACAGCATCTCGCTCCGCGTCGTTGAGGACGTAACGCACGTCATCTCCCTTGACCATCTTGTAGAGCGGCGCACGCGCCAGGTACAGGCGCCCTGCCTCGACGAGAGGGCGCATGTGCCGGTAGAAAAAGGTCAGCAGCAGCGACGAGATGTGCCCGCCGTCGACGTCGGCGTCGACAAAGATCACCACGCGGTGGTAGCGCATCTCGTCGATCTGAAAGTCGGACCCGATTCCCGCCCCGACCGCAGCAATGATCGCCTGTACCTCGTTGTTGCTCAGGATGCGCGTCATCCGCGCCCGTTCCGTGTTCAGGATCTTGCCCCGCAACGGCAGGATCGCGTGCAGGTCTCGGCTCCGACCCTGCTTGGCCGAGCCACCCGCACTGTCGCCCTCGACCAGGTAGAGGCCGGTGTAGCGCGGCTCCTTGGTACGTACGTCTGCCAGCTTGCCAGGCAGCACGTCGATCTCCATCATCGCCGAGCGGCGCGCGACCAGCTTCCGCGCTTGCGCAGTTGCTTTTCGCTCCGAGGCTGCGGTGGAGCACAGATCTACGATCGCATCGCCTAGCTTGGGCTTTTTCTCAAAGAGTCGCATTAACTCGTTGTACAGCACCGAATAGACGCCAGGCCGGATTGGCGAGGCCAGCTCATCCTTGGTCTGGCTGGTGAACTGCGGCTCAGGTACCAGTACGGACACGACGAGCGTCTGGCCAAAGGCTGCATCTGCGCCTTCGATACGTTCATTCTTGAGCTTGCGGCGCTTCTGGCCCCACTGGTTGAGTGCTGCCGTAAAGGCCTGCCGCCCACCCGAGACGTGCGTGCCACCCAGCCGCGTGAAGATGGTGTTGGCAAAGCTCACCGACTCGCCATTCGGGTCGTCGGTGTACTGAAAGGCTGCCGAGACCTTGACTTTCTCTGGTGGCATCCCCTTTTTGACTTCCAGGTCGAACTCGCCTTCGATCAGCACCGGTACCTTGTTATAGACAATTGCCTCGCGCTCCTCGTTCAGGTAGGAGACGAGCCCAGCCAGGCCGGTATAGGACTTGTGCTTGCCAGCGAACTCGCGGCGCTCGACCCGCTTGCCACGACGGTCAATCAGCGTGATCTTGGCCGGAATCAAGAACGAGGTCATACGAAAACGGCTGCTGAGCGTCTGGCGGTCGAACTCAGTTTCCTCCAGGATGGTATCGTCCGGCCAGAATCGCACCGTCGTTCCGGTGGGGAGCTTGCGGTCTGCACGCTTGCGCACCGCCGCCGGAAGACGGCTGTAGCCCAGGTGATCCTCTCCGATCTCGCACAATACCTCTTCCTCGTGTGGATCGAGAACCAAGACGGGCGTCTGCGCGATCCCCTGGCTGTGTTCCTGTCGAAAGCGAAGTCCGTGACGGCGAACCTCTACGATCAGGCGCTGTGAAAGGGCATTGGTTCCCTTGACCCCCACCCCATGCAGGCCACCCGAGGCCTTGTAAGCCTTGCCTCCGAACTTGCCGCCGCTGTGAAGTACGGTATAGACCAGCTCGAGCGTTGCCTTGTCCTGATCTGGCTTCCACCAGGGCGGAATGCCAGATCCATTGTCTACCACCTCGACACTGCCGTCATCGTACAGCGTCACCGCGATGTCGTCGCACGCGCCAGCCAGGGCCTCATCGACGGCATTATCGACCACCTCGTAGACCAGGTGGTGCAATGCCTGGACACCGGTGCCACCCACGTACATGCCGGGCCGACGCCGGATCGCTTCCAGCCCTTCCAGAACCTGGATCTCCTCCGCACCATACTGACGCTCGCCCATCCTTATCACCTTTCCCATCTACCGCCAAGGCAACGCGCTGTGCACCGCCGACTGCCCTACCCTCAGTACTTTCACTCAGCAATCACCCTCGTCACGTTCATCTTTACCAACACAAAGGCCCGATTTGTTTGACATAAGAATTCTATCACAAACCGGGCGAAATGGCTATCGCGTCGGCATCGCGCCCAGACCTGTCATATCCAGACACGACACGGATTTTTGCCCGAGCCAGGTGCAGCGCTTGCCTATATTATAGCACAAATGTTCTTTTTTGGCTAGACCCAATCTGGCTCAAAAGGGTCGTGAGCCAGACCGCTCTGCGCCACGCCAGCGCTACTCGCGCTCGTTATTCTCCTGGCGCCACTGGCGCTTGCGCTCGCGCCGCTTGGCCTTGCGCAACATCACGCGGCGCTCTTCGCTCTTGGAGACAAAAAAGCGCTTTCGCTTTACGTCGCCCAGTACGCCATCCTTGGTCACCTGCTTGCGAAACCGCCGGAGCAGGCTCTCCTGTGACTCTCCCTCTCGCAACTCCACTCGCGTCATTGCCATCGCCTCCAAGGAACTGATGTGCCCGAACTGTCGACCCGGGGCGCTAGATCACAGCGTGTATGCCATCCCTTGATGCGTGCTCTGCCTCGCTACCCCACTGCAACGACGAACGGCTGTCGTTGCCCATGCTCGGCCCATTCTGCCTGACTCGTCTCACATGAGACAAGGGCAACGCACGCGCGACGTGTGCAATCCGCGCCATCCGCTACGGGTATCTACAGCAGAGATCCCCCCATGATAGAAGTACATCGGCCGAGGCTGGCCAAAGGGCCGAGGTCAGCAGTGAGCTCAGGCTGTACCTGTCACATCCGCTTGCCTGGTATCTACTGGTCACCAATATTGTACCTATAGTCCTGCCATCTGTCAAGGATCTGGTCAGCGCGCGCGCAAACCTGGCGATCGCCGCACAAGTTGCCGCGGCTATCCTTTCGTGATACAATCTCGACGGTCATATACCTCGTTTGTGCTAGGCTGATATGCGCGAGGCTGCCCTGCACGCCATCCAGCGCCTCGCTACGGGAGGAACGAACATGGCAAGACCAGACGGAAAGACAATCGTATACGTTGGGACCTACACACAACGCGGGTCGAAAGGCATCTACGCGTATGCATTCGACCCCTCCTCTGGCATACTGTCCCCTATTGGAACGTGTGGAGGCGTCGAGAATCCATCCTTCCTGGCTCTCGCCCCGTCACGCCGGTACCTCTATGCGACAGACGAGGTGAGCACCTTCGCTGGCAATCCAGGCGGAGGCGTCAGTGCATTCCGCATCAACCAGGAGACGGGCCTGCTTACATTGTTGAACCACCAGCCTTCCCACGGCGCCGCGCCTTGTCACCTGAGCGTAGATCAAACAGAACAGGTCGTGCTCGTAGCGAACTATAGCACAGGTAGCATCGCTGTGCTGCCGATCGAGGAGGGGGGCCGCCTGGGCCCGGCCACGGACGTCGTCCAGCACGCCGGTTCCGGCACCCATCCGACGCGCCAGCAGGGTCCCCACGCTCACTCGATCACCATCGACCCGACCAACCGCTACGCGTTTGCTGCCGACCTGGGCATCGACAAGCTGATGGTCTATCGCCTGGATCTGGAGCACGGCAAGCTCGTGCCGCACGATATCCCGAGCGTGGAGATTGAGGCCGGTTCCGGGCCACGTCACTTTGCCTTCCATCCTGGGGGCAAGTACGCATACCTGATCAACGAGCTTGGCTCGACCGTGACCGTCTTTCGCTACGACGCCGAGCGGGTCGCCTTGCACACGCTGCAGACCATATCGACCTTGCCTGAGGGCACGGATGTCGACAACACGTGCGCCGATGTGCACATCTCCCCCTCGGGCCGATTCCTGTACGGATCGAATCGGGGACACGACAGCATTGCCGCATTCCGCATCGACGAGACGACGGGCCGGCTGTCGAGCATCGGGCACACCTCTACACAAGGGAAGACGCCACGCAATTTCGGCATCGACCCGAGTGGCCGCTTTCTGCTCGCCGCGAATCAGGACTCGGACTCGATCGTGAGCTTCAAGATCGACGGACAGAGCGGTGAGCTCAGTTCCACTGGCGAGGTGACGAGCGTGCCTATGCCGGTGTGCGTGCTCTTTGCCACCTTTCCCGAGTCCGCCCGTTGACTGAGCCCGTTGACCGTCAGCAGGACGTAAGGAAACTCTCCCGGGATCGCTTCAGTCAGTTCGCTCAGCGCTATGTCGAGAGTGCCGACCATGCAGCGGGAACCGATCTGGAGCGATTGCTCGCGATGGCAGCTCCCCGGCCCACCTGGACGGTGCTCGACGTGGCGACCGGAGGCGGGCACACGGCATTGGCCTTTGCCCCCTACGTGGCTCACGTGATCGCCACCGACCTGGTGCCGGACATGCTGGATGCTGCACGCCGGTTTCTACGCACGCAGACGGGGGCGCGGATCTCCTTTGCACTGGCTGATGCCGAAGATCTGCCCCTTGCGACTGGAACCTTCGATCTGGTGACGTGCCGCATCGCGCCTCACCACTTTCGTGACGTTGCGCGCTTTGTGCGCGAAGGCGCTCGCGTGCTGCGACCTGCCGATCCGGATCATGGCGAGAGCGGTGGCACGCTGCTCGTACAGGACCACCTTCTCCCCGACGACCGCGCCGCGGGCCAGTATATCGATGCCTGGGAGCGGCTGCGCGATCCGAGCCACCACCGCGCCTTTACAGAGGACGAGTGGACAGGTATGCTGCTCGACGCCGGCCTCCAACACGTACAGGTTCAGCAGGTCACCAAGCGGCACGAATTCCTATCCTGGGCACAGCGCCAGAGCTGTTCGCCAACGGTCGTGGATGAACTGATCGAACAGATCCTCGTTGCGCCGGAACCGGTCGCGGCCTGGATGCAACCCCGTGCGTTCGGCACATCAGAGGCATCGTTCGTGAACCACCATATCTTGATCGCGGGGGAAAAGCGTTGACTCGATCGGATGCCCCCTCTCAGGACGACGGTCGTACCGCACAGCCGCTGATCGCGCTGGAGGATGTGACCCTTTGCTCGCACGGCGTAACAATGTTCGAAGGGACCAACTGGCAGATTGGCGTCCACGAGCTGTGGGCCCTCGTTGGGCCGAACGGATCCGGCAAGTCGACCCTGGCGCGCGCGCTCTGCGGGCGCGTGCCCGTCACTGCGGGTCAGATCACGTACCACTATTCCGACCACGGAACTGCGCCGCACAAGTACGTCGCGCTGGTTTCCTTTCACGGCCAGCACGACGCACTCTTGCGCAAGGCCGGTTTTCACCAGGCGCGATGGAACGTGGGCGCCGTCGAGCGCTCGCTTCCCGTAGCCCAGTACTTGTCCGCCGAGGCAGTTCAGCGGCACAACCCGTTCGAGATCGTTGAAGAGAGATTCGGTGACGCGGGCTTTGGTGAGCTCCGGCAGCGGACGATCGAGCTGCTGCAGGTCGGCAACCTGCTCGAAAAGGACCTGATCCAGCTATCCAGCGGCGAGCGCCGCAAGGTGTCGATCGCCCGTGCGCTGCTCACGCGTCCGCGGCTCCTGATCCTGGAGAATCCATTCACTGGCCTCGACACGTCCTCACGAGGGATGCTGGGACGCGCGATCGGTCAGCTCGCACGCGAGCACGTGTCCGTAATCCTGGTCAGCCCGCGACTGGAAGAGATCCCGCCCAGCACCAGCCACATCCTGCTCGTCCGGGAGGGCCGCGTCGCGGCTCAGGGAGCCCGCGAGCACGTGCTCACAGCAGTCGAGCCCGCCTCTGCTTCGAGGCCTAGGCAGTTCCGTTCGCTTCCAGATCCACCACGGCGCGCGCGATCGCAGGCGATCCTGGTACAGATGCGCGATGTGCGGGTACGATACGGCGAAAGACAGATCCTCGACGGCGTAGACTGGACCGTGCAGCAGGGCGAGCATTGGGCCCTTCTCGGGCCGAACGGCGCCGGCAAGACGACGCTGCTCAGCTTGATCCTCGGCGATCATCCCCAGGCCTATGCCAACGACATCGTGCTCTTTGGCAGGCGTAGAGGATCGGGGGAAAGCATCTGGCAGATCAAGCGCCAGACTGGCTGGGTCGCGCCGGAATTGCACCTGTACTACCCACAACGCAGCTCGTGCCTCGACGTCGTTTGCTCTGGGTTCTCTGACACCATCGGCCTGCGCGGGCAGTGTACTGCGGAGCAGCGCACGACAGCACAGGAGTGGATGGCAGCCTTGGGGATCGACGACCTGATAGGGAAGCGCTTTGGCGAGCTCTCGGAGGGACAGCAGCGCTTGGTGCTCGTGGCGCGCGCCCTGGTCAAGAGGCCGCCACTGCTCGTCCTCGACGAGCCATGCCAGGGACTGGATGCCTCGAACCGGGCACGACTGCGCCAGCTAGTCGAGGCCATCGGCCACCGGCCGTCTACGAGCGTGATCTATGTGACGCACGAGGCAGATGAGCTTCCCTCGATCATCACGCACCTTTTGCGCCTCGACAGAGGCCGTGTAGTCTACTGCGGGCGCATCGACCGCGGCTCTACATCCCAGGCGCTCACTCCGCACTGAATTCAGGACAGTCGCCCCCCAGCGCAAAACACCAACCCAAATCCACACGCTTCCACGCATCAGGATCGCCTCTTGCGGTTTTGCAAACGCTCACATAGATCCTTGACAAAGGCCCTGCAAGATGGTAAAATCGTTGTTGTAAGCCTTCACAACATGCATCTAGCACCCTACACTCCCGTAAAAGTTGACTGGCACGCCCAATCCGAGTAAAAGGGGTTTCCCAGGACACTCTCTTCTCGGAGGGAACATGCATTCTAGCCCGCAAAAATCGTGCTAATCCTCTGTTTGTGAACGTTTTCATACCGCGATTCTAGCTCAAAGGACCCTAGTATCGCCCCGGCGAAGAAGAAATGTGAACGTTCACATTCGCTCAAAGGAGCCCCGTGAAGAAGAACTCAGGCAATGTGACCATCGTTGACGTCGCGCGTGAAGCTGGCGTCTCCTATACTACCGTTTCCCGGGTGGTTAACGCCAAAGGGAACGTCAAGCCAGAAACGCGAGAGCGCGTCCTGATGGCGATGACACGCCTGGGCTACGTGGTAGACCAACGAGCACGGAGCCTGGCAGGCGGGCGTTCCCAAGTCATTGGACTGCTCGTTCACGACTTGGGCACCAGCTACATCGGAGAGGTCATACGAGGCATTGACGCAGAATTGGCCCCTGCTCAATACGACCTCTTGCTTTATACCACCCACCGGCGCAAGACAAAAGAATCGGCTTACGTGGTCACACTCACGCGGGGCCTGGCGGACGGGCTGCTGCTCGTCTTGCCCCGCAATCCAGGGGCCTACCTGGAGACGTTGCGCCAGCACCACTTTCCCCACGTCTTGATCGATCACCGGGGCGTCGATGAAGTGACGCCGGCCGTGGCAGCGGCAAACCGGCAGGGGGCATACAGAGCAACCGAGTATCTGGTCGAGCTGGGACATCGGCGGATTGGGTTCATCACTGGGGCGATAGACCAGACATGTGCACGGGATCGTCTGGAGGGATACAAGACTGCGCTTGTAGACTATGGGCTCATCTTTGCGTCGGAGCTGGTGTACGAGGGGAACTTTCTCCAGCCCTTGGGCTACGCCGGGGCCAGCGTCCTGCTAGAGCTACCTCATCCGCCCACGGCCATCTTTGCCTCTAACGACGTATCGGCTTTTGGCGTGATGGAGGCCGTGCGGGAGCACGGTCTGCGCATCCCTGACGACGTGTCGGTGGTGGGCTTTGACGACATTCCTCAGGCTGTCCACGTCCACCCTCCGCTCACCACAGTGCGACAGCCGCTGGAAAAGATGGGGCGTACGGCAACGCGCATGTTGCTGGAGTATATCAAGGATCCACAGCGTCCTATCGAGCGCGTAGAGTTGCCGACGGAGCTGGTGATCCGGGAGTCGTGTCGTCTCTCAAACACGACAGAACGAGGAGGTGAGGTATAGAACGGTGAGAAAAGTAACGTGGTTTGGTCAGCCTACGCAAGTCCGTTCAGCTTCAGCCCAGCACATTAGGAGGGTAAAATGAAAGAGAGCAAGAAAGCATTAAGTCGGCGGGAGTTCCTGCGTGGTGCGGCCCTGGCTGCTGCCGGGGTGGCAGCGAGCGCCTGTGCGACGCCGACGCCCCAGGTCATCAAGGAGCAGGTAGAGGTCACGAGGGTCGTCAAGGAAGAGGTCGAGGTCACGAAAGAGGTGACCAAAATCGTCGAGGGCACGCCGGTCGTGGAGACGGTGGTCGAGACGAAGGTGGTAGAAAAGGTCGTCACGGCCACGCCTGTCCCCGTGGAAAAGGAAGAAGCTCCCGCGGTGCTTGGGACCTTCCCCAGAAGCGAGACGCTGATCGCCAGGATCCTCACCGGGCGCGTCGGTTCGCCCGACAACTTTAACTGGTGGGTTGGCTGGAAATGGTCAGACCGCGGCATTCAGAACCTGGCTGACGAGCCGTTCTGGACGGTGGACTTTGCCACGGGCAACATCATCAACGGCACAGCGGATGGGGACCCGAGGTACAACGAGGACTTTACCGAATGCACAGTCCCTCTCCGCCAGGGCGTCACCTGGTCGGATGGCGAGCCCTTTACCGCTGCCGATGTCGTCTTTACGGTCGAGGCCCTGATCAAGTATGAGGGCTTTAACGCCCATTCCTACTTTGTGGACAATGTCGACAAAGTGACGGCGCTGGATGACTACACGGTCCAATTCGAGTTGAAGCAGGCCAACTCGCGCTTCCACACCACCTTTCTCGACCGCTGGGGCTGCACCAGGATCATGCCCAAGCACATCTTTGAGAAGGAAGAGGATCCGGTCCAGTTTGCCTTTAATCCGTTTGTCGGCTGCGGCCCCTACAAGCTGCACAGCTTTGATCCGCAAGGAAGCTGGACAGCCTGGGAAAGGCGCGAGGATTGGGACAAGAGCCCGACCGGCATCATGTACGGCGAGCCTCAGCCCAAGTACGTCATCTACCAGTACTTTGCCGATGAAGGCGCGCAGATCCTGGCGCAATTGACCCACCAGTTGGATGTCGCGGAGCTCTCAGCCGATGGTCTCAAGGCGCTGTTGGCGCAGTCCAAGACCTCCCGCGCCTACCAGCCGACCTTCCCCTTTGTGGTCAACAACGACCCCTGCATCACCGGTATCCTCTTCAACACTGCCCGGGCACCATTCGATAACCTCGATGTCCGCTGGGCATTGGTGCTGGCGATCGATATCGTCGAGTACACGAGCATCGCCGTCGATTCCTCGGGCACCTTGAGCCCGGTGCACGTGCCGCACCTGGGGCCATACCCCAGGGACTATATCGAGCCGATGCAGGACTGGCTGAAGGCATTCACTATCGATGTGGGGGATGGCGAGACCTTTGCACCGTATGACCCCACTGCGCCGCAACGCGTCGCAGACTATGCCAAGAGCCGTGGCTATGTCTTTCCCGATACGCCGGAATTTCTTGAACAGGCTTTCGGACTTGGCTGGTACAAGTATGCCCCAGATGTCGCCGAAAAGCTGCTGGTGAAGAACGGCTTTTCGAAGAACGCCGACGGCAAGTGGCTGCTGCCGGATGGGACGCCCTGGAAGATCTCCTTCATGTGTGGCACTGTACTCTCCAACCACGATGCGCGCAATGCCGCGGCTGCTGTGCAGCAGTGGAAAAAGTTCGGCATCGATGCCGAAATGTATTCGACGGAAAATGGAGATGGCTTGGGAGCCACCGGCGACTTTGATGTGAGTGGCGCCTGGCCTGCGCAGGAGCCCTGGGGTGCGGGTCCTGACTTGTACCGCGTGCTCGACAGGTGGAACTCTGCCTACAAAAAGCCCGTTGGAGAACGCACCCAGGGTATATACTCGCGCTGGTCGAGTCCGGAGATGGACGCGATCATCAAGGAGCTGCGCGAGACGGATCCCTTCGGTACCGAAGCCGTCATCGCCGTGGGCACCGAGGGCCTCAAGGAAGCGGTCACGAATATGCCCGGCGTCCCAACCTACGGATACATCGGCTTTGTCGGCTGGGACGAGTACTACTGGACCAACTGGCCTGGCAGCGAGAACGCCTACAACGAGCCCTATACGCACTGGCCCAACTTCAAGTACACGACTCCGTTCCTGCAAGCCACCGGCAAATAGGTCCTGCAGTTGGTGGTACAATTATCCTGGACGGGCACCTCGCCCGTCCAGGGTTCTTTCCGACAAGTGAGGTGGTCGCCGTGACATTCCTGAAACGATATCTCATCCCTCGTCTGATTCAATACGTTCTAGTCGTCTGGCTGGGCATCACCGTTGTTTTCCTCATTCCCAGACTCACCCCGAATGACCCGATCATGAGAATGATCGGTGAAATGAGGGGGCGCGGTTCAACATTGGAACCGGGCGCCATGGACGGCATCATCCGCGACCTGACCGAGATGTACGGCCTGGAGGGCTCGTGGCTCGATCAGTACTGGGCTTTTTGGGGCAGGCTATTCCGCGGCGATTTTGGCGTTTCCTTTTTCCAATTCCCCACACGCGTCAACAAGCTCATTGCCACCGCCATGCCCTGGACCTTGGGGCTCCTCCTGACCACGACCGCCATCACGTGGACATTGGGGAATATCATTGGCGGGTTAGCGGGTTACTATGCTCGGAAGGGTTGGTCGCGAACCCTGGACGCCGCCGCCATGGTGATCCGCCCGCTGCCCTACTACATCTTTGCCTTTGCACTGCTTCTGCTCTTTGCTTATGTTGTGCGCTGGTTCCCAATTACAGGCGGAGCGTCATTGGGAGCTCTACCCACCTTCACCTGGGCCTATGTCAAAGATGTCCTCTGGCACTCGATCTTGCCTGCCCTCTCATTAAGCGTCCTGGGTGGCGCAGTCACGTTCCAAACGATGAAGCTGATCGTGCAGAACGTCAACGCGGAGAGTTTCGTCCAGTACGCCAAGCTGGGCGGCGTTACCGAAGGCCGCATCGTGGGCAAGTATGTCATTCGCAACGCCTTGCTGCCGCAAATCACCGGCCTGGCGCTTTCGCTTGGGCAACTCTTTAGCGGGGCACTGATTACAGAGATCGTTTATAGTTACCCTGGCCTGGGAACGCTGCTCTATAGAGCGATCATCAATGGAGACTACAACCTGATCATGGGGATTACCCTCTTTTCTATCTTTGGCATTACGACGGCGATCCTGGTCGTTGACCTGGCATATCCCTTGTTCGATCCGCGGGTAAGGTATAACTAGGAGGCCAGTCCATTGCAAATCCTCAGGGATCTTTTCAGAGATTACCGCTTCTGCTTTAGCTTTGGCGTACTGGTGATCATCCTGGTCCTGGCCCTCCTATCCAGTTTCTCGCCTTACGACCCTACTTTATGGAACGTTGTCCCGAGAGATACAAAGCCGTCGGCTCAACACGTGCTCGGCACCGATTCGAACGGGCAGGACATCTTTTGGCAGGCTACCTTTGCGGTGCGCAACTCCCTGATCATCTCCCTGATCGCCGGGCTGGTTTCCAGGGTGATCGCCATCCTGGTAGGCATGGTCGCCGGATATGTAGGAGGCTCAAGCGACCGGGTATTGATGTTTGTCAGCGACAGCCTGCTGGTGATCCCCCTCTTCCTGATCATGGTGATGTTGGCCATGCTGGTGCGGCAATTCATGAACCTGGTGATTCTAGGATTGATGCTGTCGGTTTTCGGCTGGGCATGGGACGCGCGCCTGATCCGCTCGGTGATCTTGAGCTTGCGTGAGCGAGAGTTCACCAAGACTGCCGTCCTTTCAGGTACGGGGACGGTCAGACTGGTATTGAACGAATACCTGCCCTTTGCCATGCCGTTGATCTTTTCGACTTTGATCAACAACATCGCCTGGGCCATTGGACTGGAGATGACGCTAGCCATCCTTGGATTGGTCAATCTCAACATCCCTACCCTGGGCACGATGCTGAATTGGGCGCTCTTTTACCAGTCGATTCTACTGGGACGCTGGTGGTGGATCTTGACCCCAGTGGTCTTGTCGCTCTTTTTGTTCATTGCGCTCTACTGGCTCTCGGTCAGTATCAGCGAGTACCTGGATCCACGAACCCGCATCCAACGGGTCGGGGCATAGTGAGGCAGCTATGAACACGCCGATACTCAGGACAGAAGAACTGAAAGCTTACTACGTGCTCGACCTGCACGGAACTCAAAAGGTAGTGAAAGCGGTCGACGAGGTCAGTCTCGAAATCCGGGAGAACGAGGTCTATGGGATCGCGGGCGAAAGCGGCTGTGGCAAGACGACGCTCCTGAAGACGCTCGTCGCCTCCATCGAGCCACCGTTGAGGCTGATCGGAGGGAAGGTCTACTACCGGGTGACCGATCTCGACGGGATCGACTTGACTACTATCAGCCCCTCTTCCTCGCCCGGTGCTGAGGGGGACAGATGGTGGACCAGTGGTGAGGTTGATGTCTCTTCTCTCAGCCCAGAGACCAAGAGAAGGCTGCGCTGGGAGTACATTTCTTACGTTCCACAGGGCTCGATGAGCGTTCTCAATCCGGTGACCAAGGTGAAAGAGACCTACCGGGACTTCATCAGAAGCCACGCGAGCGGAAAGACCAGAAAGGAAGCCTTTGAGCTGGCCAAAGAGCAGATTACAGAGTTGGGACTGCCGCTGAAGACGTTGGACGCTTATCCACACCAGTTGTCCGGTGGTATGAGACAGCGGGTCACGATCGCCCTGGCAGCGCTCCTCAACCCCCGGGTCATTGTCTGTG
>Ga0307423_1001398_pt1 | contig 14598 bp, 13 predicted proteins | sample SalMarWE160310MG_FD_202154 | JGI IMG/M metagenome (GOLD analysis project Ga0307423, IMG submission 202154) | Salt marsh sediment microbial communities from the Plum Island Ecosystem LTER, Massachusetts, United States - WE1603-10 | ecosystem: Environmental > Aquatic > Marine > Intertidal zone >...
GACCGCGAGGCCGGACTTCTCGAGGTCCGGCTGCGGCTCTGACCCTTCCAGCACCCGGACGGTCAGCTCCAGACGCCGAGCACCCGGACCAGCACCAGCAGGGTGACGCCGACGACGGCGTAGACCACTCCGAGATACGCGACGCAGAGGTTGAGGCGCGACGGTCGGAACTCCTCATCGATCAGCCGCGTCACCGCATAGATGTTGAGCAGGTAGACGAGCGGGTAGGCGATCAATCCCGCCGACACGGCCAGGAGCACCAGGAAGAGCGGTCTTTGCCAGACGGTCGCCAGCAGCAGTCCTCCCAGCAGGATCGCGATCGTGTAGCCCAGCCGGAGCGGGCGAAGCTCCCGCTCCTTCGGCCCCCGGGTCGCGGAGTTCACGAGGTCCGCGAACATCCGCGGGAGCCCGTCGGCACCCGCGTAGTAGCTGCCCCAGATGGCGACGAAGGCCACGCCGATGAAGAGCGGGAAGGTCCAGGCGCCCACGGTCTCCGTGTAGACCTGTGAGAGCTTCACGGCGAGGTCGACCCCCTCGAGGTCGACGCCGCGCGGGTGCAGGACCACCGCCCCCAGCGAAACGAAGATCAGTGCGACCAGCAGCGAGGCGGCGAAGCCGACGCGGATGTCCAGCAGGCTCTTCCTGAGCCCCAGCTTCAGCCCGCCCTCGCGGATCCACTCCTCTCGTTTCTTCACCGCCCAGACCGAGTGCATGATCGACGTGGCCGGGTCGGCGGGCATTCTCATCAAAGCCACCAACGTGACCAGAGAGCCGGCCGGAACCGCCGGTACGAGCGCGCTCGAGACGACTTCTCGCGGATCGGGAAGGTCGAGACAGAACGCCACCACGGTGGCCAGCACGAGCAGACACGACATGACGATGCAGGTGGCTTCCAGTCCCCGGTAGCGGCCGGCGAAGACCAGCGCCGCGGTGAGGAGGGTGATCGTCACGCACCACTGGTCGAAGGACACCTGCGGCCAGGCGGCCAGAAGGATCGAGGCGGCGACGCTCAGGAGCGAGGCTACAACGATGAAGGGAATCGTCATCAGCAGGAGTCCGAAGAACAGGATGAGCGGGATCCGGAGCCCCGGAAGCCGCATATAGGCATCGATCAGTGAGCCCCCCGTCGCCACCGCGTAACGGGGACCGTATTCGAAGACGGGGTAGGTGAGGATGTGGGCGAGCAGTATCACCCACAGCAGTGAAAAGCCGAATCGGGCGCCGGAGTACGTGGCCAGAATCACGTGGGTCTGGCCGATCGCGACCATGGCCCAGATCAGGCCGGGTCCGAGCTGTCTCGTGAATCGAACGACCGGGTTTCCGGCTGCCGTCATCTCAGCGAGAGCCGTTAGTCCACATCGACCGGGATCTTGCCTCTCGTCCTATTTCCCAGCCGAGATGATCAGCTCCGCGATCCCGCGCTTGGGTACGTGGTGGACACCCTCTTCGTCACGCCAGTAGCGCGTATCTCCCCCGGGCTTCAGGTCTTCGAGCACCACCTTCTCCGCGGGCTTGCCGAGTGCCAGCACCAGCCGGATCTTGAGATGCTCGGGGATGGCCAGCTCCCGCCGCAGCCTGTCCTTGTCGATCGCTCCGATCATGCAGCCACCCAGGCCCTTCTCCACCGCCCCCAGCAGCATGGTCTGCAAGGCGATACCGTCGTCGCACCACCAATCCTTGGTGAGGGTCTCGTCGATCAGGACGACGATATAAGCGGCCGGCCGCTCCCCCGGGGCCGGGCCCTTCCAGTCCTGCAGGAAGGCGGCCCAGAAGAGGCAGGGGAAGATCCGGTCATTGGTCTCCGGATCTGCCGAGAGGAAGTACTTGAGCGGCTGGCGGTTGGTGGCCGAGGCGGTACAGCGAGCCAGCCGGACCAGGTCCACCAGCTCCTGATGCGAAATGCGATGCGATTCGTCGAAGCGTCGGTAGCTCCGGTTTCGCAGGACGAGATCACGCAGACTGGGCACGGCATCCTCCTCCTCTTCGAGTGTCGAGTATACGTCGTCGGGCCTCCGCTACCTGTGGCACGGCCGTTGCCGCCGGCCCCGGAAGCCATCCAGCCGACAGGGCCGGCCATAACTACTCGTTATCGAACCGAAAAGCGGATCCGAACTTCTTGGCGGTAGTGTCGGCGGTAAGGTTATAATGACGGCGGACGTGGTGTCCTCAAGCGGAGAGGCAAGCAGTGAATTTCGATTTCTCGGAAGACCAGAAGCTTCTGCAGACGACGGTGCGTGACTTCGTCGCGGACCAGGAGACGCTGCAGAAGAATCGGAACATTCTCGAATCCGACGCCGACTACGATCCCGACCTCTGGAAGAACGCCGCGGAGCTTGGGTGGCTCGGTGCGGTGATTCCCGAAGAGTTCGGCGGCGCGGGCTTCGGACATCTGGAGCTCGTGCTGATTGCCGAGGAGGTGGGCCGCGGGCTGCTGCCAATCCCGTTCAGCTCGTCGGTGTACATGGCCACCGAGGCCATCCTTCAGATCGGTAGCGATGCGCAGAAGGAGAAGTACCTGGGTGGCCTGGCGTCCGGCGATCGGATCGGCACGCTGGCGATCGCAGAGGGGATGGGACATCCCGGACCCCAGCACATCCAGGTCCGCTGCGAAGGAGGCAAGCTCAACGGCACGAAGATCGCCGTGCCCGACGGCAACGCCGCGGACCTGGCGGTCGTCGTGGCAAAGACCTCCAAGGGCGTCTCCCTGGCGCTGGTCGACCTGACCGCGGCGGGCGTCACCCGGGAATCCGTCGAATCGATCGATCCCACGCGCGCCAGCGCAAACATTCGCTTCACCGACGCGCCCGCCGAGCTGCTGGGTGCCGACGGAGAAGGCTGGGAGCTGGTGCAGAAGGTCTTGAACCGCGCCGCGATCCTGATGGCTTTCGAGCAGCTGGGCGGGGCGGACCGGGCCTTCGAGATCACCAAGGAGTACATGCTCGGACGCTACGCCTACGGCCGACCGATCGCCTCCTTCCAGGCGTTGAAGCACCGGATGGCCGACATGTACGTCGCCCTCCAGCTGGCCCGCTCCAACTGCTACTACGGAGGATGGGCTCTCGAAAACGACGCAGACGAGCTGGGCCTCGCCGCCTGCAGCGCCCGGGTCAGCGCCACGCAGGCGTTCGATCTCTGCAGCGTCGAGATGGTCCAGCTGCACGGTGGCGTCGGGTTCACCTGGGAGTACGACTGCCACATGTTCTACCGACGGGCCAAACACCTGGCGGTGGTTCTCGGTGCCCCCGACCACTGGCGAGACAAGCTCATCCAACACCTCACCGCCAAGCAGGCCAGTAAGGCCGCCTAGGGAGTCTAGACATGGACTTTGACGATACTCCGGAAGAGGCTGAGTTCAGAGCAGAGGCGCGGGCGTTTCTGGAAGCCAACGCGACCCCTCTGGCTCCCGGCGAGGTTCCGGCAGACCTGATGGAGCGGGATGATCCCGACCTGATCAAGAGGGCGCAGGAGTGGCAGGCCTGCAAGAAGGACAACGGCTGGGCGGTCCTGACCTGGCCCAAGGAATACGGGGGACGGGGTCTGCGCTCGATCCACAACGTGATCTGGAACCAGGAGGAGGGGCGCTATCGCACCCCGCCGAACGTGTTCGGGATCGGCCTCGGCATGCTCGCTCCGACCATCATGACCCACGGCACCGACGAGCAGAAGGAGAAGTACCTCGAACGCATGGCCCGCGGCGACGACATCTGGTGTCAGCTCTTCAGTGAGCCGGATGCGGGCTCCGATCTGGCCAGCCTGCGGATGAAGGCCGTGCAAGACGGCGACGAGTGGATCCTCAACGGCCAGAAGATCTGGACGACCGGCGCGCACTACAGCCGCTACGGCATGGTCGTCACCCGCTCGGATCCGAACGTCCCCAAGCACGCCGGTCTCACCTACTTCATGGTGGACATGAAGGCGCCCGGGGTCGAGATCCGCCCGATCAAGCAGATCACCGGAACCAGCGCGTTCAGCGAGGTCTTCTTCACCGACGTGCGCATCCCCGACAGCTACCGCGTCAGCGCCATCGGCAACGGCTGGCGGGTGGCGATCACGACCCTGATGAACGAGCGCTCGGTGACCGGCGGCGCGGGCCGCAGCCTCCGCGCCGAGGATCTGATCCGGCTCGCCCAGCAGGTCGAGACGGAGACGGGCAAGGCCATCGACGACGCCGGCGTCCGCCACCGGATCGCGGACTTCTACATCCGCGCCAACGGGCTCAAGTACACCAACTACCGCACCCTGACCGCACTCTCCCGGGGACAGACGCCCGGTCCGGAGAGTTCGATCTTCAAGCTGGTGATGGCGCCGCTCAACCAGGAGATCGCCAGCCTCGGTGTGGAGCTCCAGGGGCAGGCCGGCTCGCTGATGGATGAGGCCTACGCGTGTCAGCTCGCCTACCTGGGTACGCCCGGCCTCCGCATCGCCGCGGGAACCGACGAGATCCTGCGGAACATCATCGCCGAGCGCGTGCTGCAGCTGCCGGGGGAGCCGCGGGTCGACAAGGGGATTCCCTTCAAGGACGTCGCGACGGGCCCGCCGAGCTGATCACGGCCAAAGGGGGCGGAGGAGGCTGGCATCCAGCCTCCTCCGCCCCTCGATGGCGCTACCCTGGCTGGAGACAACGCCCCTGCGTCTCTCTTCGAGAGGAGCGTTCCATGCCGATCATCACGATCTCGAGAGGCTCGTACAGCCGCGGCCGGGATGTCGCGGAGAAGCTCGCGCAGCAGCTCGGCTATGAATGCATCTCACGGGAGATCATCCTCGAGGCCTCCGAGCAGTTCAACATCCCCGAAATCCGGCTCAGCCACGCCATCGAGGACGCCCCTTCGATCCTGAGCCGCCTCACCCGGGGCAACGAGCGCTACGTGGCCTACGTGCGCGCGGCTCTCTTGAGGCGGGTGCAGAAGGACGATGTGGTGTACCACGGCTTCGCCGGCCACCTCCTGCTGCGAGAGGTTCCCTCCGTGCTCAAGGTGAGGATCATCGCCAGCATCGAAGACCGGATTCAGGAAGTCGTGAAGCGCGACGGGGTCTCCGAGGACGAAGCGCGGGAGCGCATCGCCAGGGCCGACGACGAACGCCGAAAGTGGAGCCACCATCTCTACCAGGCCGATCCCCGGGACGTGAGCCTCTACGACATCGTGCTCCGGATCCGGCCCATGACGGTCGACGACGCCGTGGGCACCATCAAGCTCGCCGTACAGCTGCCCGCATTCCAGACGACTCCCGAGGTGAAGAAGACCCTCGAGAAGCTCGCCGCCCGGGCCGAAGCGGACGCCAAGGCATAGGTCCACGGGCTCCGGGCGGAAGAGAGACAGGAGCGCGCCATGTCGATCATCACGATTTCGAGAGGTTCCTACAGCCACGGAAGGGAGGTGGCGGAGAAGCTCGCGCAGCAGCTCGGCTATGAATGCATCTCACGGGAGGTGATTCTCGAGGCCTCGGAGCAGTTCAACATCCCCCAGCTCCAGCTGCTCAAGGCGGTCCGGGACGCGCCCTCCATTCTGGATCGCTACCGCTTCGGCAAGGAGCGCTACGTCGCCTACGTTCGCGCCGCCCTGCTGCGGCACGTACAGCGGGGCAACCTGGTATACCACGGCTTCGCGGGCCACTTCTTCCTTCAGCAAATCCCCTTCGCGCTCAACGTCCGGATCCTCGCCGGTATGGAAGACCGGATCGAGGAAATGACTCGGCGAGACGGAATCTCGGCGGACGAGGCTCGGCGCATCCTCGAGCGCATCGACGAGGAGCGCTCGAGGTGGAGCCAGCATCTCTACGGCATCGATACCTGGGATCCGGGCCTGTACGACATGGTCCTCAACCTCCGGTCGCTGTCCATCGACGATGCGGTCAAGCTGATCGCGCGGAACGTCGAGCTGCCCGCCTTCCAGAGTACGCCCGAGACCAGGAGGATCCTCGACAACCACGCGCTGGCCGCCCAGGTCGAAGCGGCTCTGATCGCGGAGTTTCCGCAGGCGAAGGTTTCCGCCAAGGATGGCAAAGTCTTCGCCGCCATCCACGGTCCCCTGAGCCAGCAGCAAGCGCTGACCGCCAAGGCCAGGGATCTCGCCTCGTTCGTGGAAGGGGCGGAGCAGGTCGACGTCCACTTCGTGCCGCTGATGACGGCCGACTAGCCCGCCCTCGCGGGCCGTGAGATCCGCGAGGTGCTTCGGCGAAGACCCCCCGGCTGATGGCGGTCCGATCCCGCTAATGCAGTAGCGCCGCTCGGTCGATGATCACTGTGTGGCGAAAGACCCCATGGAGCGACGGAAGAGTCCGCGGATCAAGTGCCGTTTCCCCTGCGAGATCGTGGGTCGCAAGAATCGCACTTCCGGCACGGTGCTCGACCTCTCGGAGGGTGGGCTTTCGGTCCTCGCCGCGTTGGAGGCCGATCAGGGCGCGAGTCTGAGCGTCCGCTTCAAGGCGCCGAACGGCGAAGCGATCGAGGTCGAGGCGCTGCTCTGGCACTCTCGACGCGTTCGCGATCGGGCGAACGGCCAGACCACCTGGGCGCTCGGGCTGATGATCTCACGCGCTTGCGATGCGTACTTCCGACTGGCGCCGCAAACAGGGGCCCCGCGGCCAGAGCCCGCCAGCTCCTCGGGGGAGCGCGACCCCGGCGAGTCCGACGAGTCCGACGAGTCCAGCGGCAAGGAGCTGGCTGAGTTCCGGATTCGCGTGAAGCAGCTCGGCGGCCCGAGAACCCGCACCCTGACTCTCAGCGCGGAGAGCCGCGAAGAGGCTCGCGCTCTGGCGGCCACCCACCTCGGGGACGACTGGGAGCTGCTCGAGGTCCTTGCCTCCGAGCCTGCCGACCTCCCCGTGCGGGCTTCTTGAGCTTGATCCGGCTCGGAACTTGACGGCTCGGAAGGCCTCCACAACACTGGAGCGTCGATGAGGGCCCGACCGAGCTTTTTCCTGGCAGCCGTGCTGCTTCTCGCCTGCGGAGGCCGCGACCGCCCGGTGGGCGAGATCGAGGGGGCGCCGCGCCCGGCCCGCTCGCTCGCCGCCGAGGCAGAGGCGCAGGACGCCGCGCGAGAACAGCTCGCGCGCGCCGCCGGTGCGGAGCGGCGGGCCGAGCCGAAGCAGATCCTCTTCGGCGACCTCCACGCCCACACGACGTACTCGCTCGACGCGTTTGCGTGGAACCTCCCCCTGGTTGGCGGAGAGGGTGCGCACCCGCCCGCCGATGCCTGCGACTTCGCCCGCCACTGCTCGGCCCTCGACTTCTTCGCGCTCACCGACCACGCCGAATCCCTGACACCGGAGCACTGGACGGCCGAGAAGGAGAGCATTCGTCAGTGCAACGCGCGCGCTGGCGACCCCGCCAACCCGGATCTGGTGGCCTTCCTGGGCTTCGAGTGGACCCAGGTGGGGGCGACGCCGGAGAGCCACTACGGCCACCGGTGCGTGATCTTCCCCGGACTCGCCGACGAGGAGCTGCCCGCACGCCCCATCAGCTATCTCCCGCCACCCCTGCAGGAAGAGTGGGTGGCCAGGGGCCAGGAGGCGGCGATGGGCCGGTGGGTCGATCCGCGGAACTGGCGCGTCTACGCGGACCTCAAATGGCTGGCGGACCGGGTGGAATCTCTCCCCGTCTGCGAATCGGGGGTCGACACGCGGGAGCTGCCATCCGACTGCTCCGAGCGGGCGACGACGCCGGACGTGCTTCTCGAGAAGCTCCGGCAGTGGGACCTCGGGGCACTGGTGATCCCGCACGGAACCACCTGGGGCGCGTACACGCCGCTTGCCAGCACGCTCGACAAGCAGCTCAGCCGGTCCTACTACGATCCCGAGCGGCAGCCGGTCATCGAGTTGGTGTCCGGGCACGGAAACTCCGAAGAGTACCGCCCCTGGCGCTCACTGGAGCGCGACGAGCGGGGCGAGCCGGTCTGCCCGGAGCCCACGCCCGACTACCTCCCCTGCTGCTGGCGCGCGGGAGAGATCATGCGCGAGCGCTGCGGTGAGCTCCCGCAGGAGGAGTGCGAGGCGCGTGTCGAGCAGGCGAAGCGGCTGGTCCTCGAGGCCAACATCTCGCCGGAACGGGTCTTTCCGGATGCCCGCCCGGAGGACTGGCTCGACTGCGGGCAGTGCCGCGACTGCTTCAAGCCCTCCTTCGCCTACCGGCCGGGCACCAGCATCCAGTACGGCCTTGCGCTCACCAACTTCGAGGAGCGCGACGACCAGGGGCGACCGCTTCGCTTCCGCTACGGCTTCCTCGGCTCGAGCGACAACCACAGCGCCCGCCCCGGGACCGGCTACAAGCAGGTGGACCGGTACGGCATGACGGACACTGTGGGCGCGGCCTCGAAGCTGGTCGAAAGCCTGGTCGAGGGGGATCGCGGCGTCGAGGATCCAAGACGACCGCAGCCGGTTTCGCTCGAGCTCCCCGGCGGGCCCGGTCCGGAGCGCATCGCGAGCTTCTGGTACCCGGGAGGTCTGGTCGCGCTTCACTCGGAGGGCCGCACCCGACGGGCGATCTTCGACGCGCTCCGGCGCCGCGAGGTCTACGCCACCAGCGGTCCCCGCATCCTGCTCTGGTTCGATCTGGTCAACGATCCGGGTGCGCCGCAGCCGATGGGGAGCGAGACCAGCCTGGCGGAGGCCCCGCGCTTCGAGGCGCGGGCCGTGGGGGCGTTGGTGCAGAAGCCGGGCTGTCCGGACAGCGCGCAGAAGGGTCTCTCGCCCGAACGTCTCGATCGGCTCTGCCGCGGCCACTGCCACTACCCCGGTGACGAGCCACACCCGATCGTCGCCATCGAGGTGGTCCGCATCCGTCCGCAGGCGCGCGAAGGCGAGGCCGTGGACGATCTGATCGAAGATCCCTGGAGGCGCTTCGAGTGCGAGCCCGATCCGGTCGGCTGCGTGGTGCGCTTCCAAGACGAGGAGTTCACCGGCGCCGGACGCGACGCCGTCTACTACGTGCGCGCGCTCCAGGAGCCGACGCCCGCCATCAACGGCGCCCCCATGAGCACCGAGTTCGATGCCCAGGGCCGGGCGGTCTCGGTGCGGCCCTGTTCGGGGAGCTACCGCACGCCGAAGGACGACGACTGTCTCGCCCCGGTGAGCGAACGCGCCTGGTCCTCTCCGATCTACGTGGACTGGAGGGGAGCGTCCGAGTCCGGGTGACCGACGGCGCCGGCGATCTCTACCGGCGTCGGGGCGGAAGCAGCAGATCGATGAGCGGCTCAGCGCGGAAGAGCCACTGCGTGAGCCGGCGCGTTCTCCGGGCACGTCGCTCCGCCGCCGGGGGAAGCGTTGGCGCGGGCCGGCTCCAGTCGATCTCCGCGATGCGCGCCAGCATGCCCTGCTCGACGCAGCCCTCCAGGGAGAAGACGTAGACGTCGCTGACGTGGGCCGAAGCGGCCCGCAGCTCTTCCTCGAGTCGCTCCCAGGAGAGGAAGCGGCCGCGGGCGTCCGGGTTGTTGGCGTTGACGCCCCCGCCCGTCACACCGAGAGCGATGCAGGGCGCATCCGCGAAGTAGACGCGTGTCCCGGCGCTCCCCAGGTAGCTCGCGTAGAGCATGTAGACCTCGGCGTCGACCGGGACGTCCACGATACCGAGGGCCCGCCGCAGCAGCGTGCTTCCAGCTGCGCGCTCGTCGAGGAGGTGGGGGAACTGGTAGACCTCGACCGTGCGGCCGCTCTGGCGGATCTCGCGGACCAGCGCTCCATAGGCGCGCTCTGCCTCGTGCACCTGCTCGCGCGGCCGCCGGCGCCGCAGCATCGAGAAGAACGCCCGTCGTCGGTCGCGGATGGCGCCCTCGGACTCCGAGCGCGGAAACTCCACGTCCAGCCCGATGCGTTGCAGGGACAGGCCCTCGCGCTGCGCCCAAGCGGCGGTCTCGCGCCAGCGCTCGCGGGCGCGGTCGGCGTTGTCGGCGTTCAGCCAGTAGCCGTCCTCGAGGTCGAGCAGCAGCCACCCGGTGACCGGAATTCCGCTCGACTCGAGCCGCCGCACCACTGCCGCCCGCTGGGCCGAGAGATCGAGCAGCGCCATGGAGATGGCGCATCCCTGGGCCGCCAGGGAGGGCAGGACTTCCGGCCGCCCGAAGAGCTCTTCGAGCAGCGGGGTCTCCAGCTCGACGAAGAAGGTCAGATTCGGCCTCGCCGGAGTCATCGGATCTCTTTGCGCCGGCGGATCCGTCGCTCAGGTGAGGTCGTGGGTTCCGTAGACACCGTATTCATGCGTCGCCTTCACCATGGCGATGTAGTTCTCGGCCTCTACCTCGGGATGGATCGTGTTCGAGGAGGAGAGGATGTAGCCGCCGCCGGGACCGGCAATGCGGATGGCCCGCCTGACTTCCTCTTCGACCTCGCGGGTGCTCTTCGAGACCAGTGTCTCCCGGCAGTCGATGTTTCCGAGCAGACAGATGCGGTCCCCGATCTCCTTCTTGACTTCGGCCAGGTCCAGGGACTGGGGTTGAATCGGATGGATGCCGTCGAACCCCACCTCGATCAGGTCCTCCATGATCTTCCAGTGGTCGCCGTCGGTGTGCTTGAAGACCTTGAGACCCTGGCCGTGGATGAAGTCCACGAGCTCCGCGTAGTACGGCTTGAGAAACTCGCGAAAGTGGTCGGGAGAGATGATCATGTTGGTCTCGTGGGCGAGGTCGCCGTCCATCGAGATCAGGTCGGCTCCGAGCTCCGCTCCCAGTGCGATCGCATCGCGCGTGTAATCGGTGACGATCCGTGCGATCCGGTGGACCAGCTTCGGGTTCGTGCCGTAGCAGATCAGGAGATTCGGCATTCCCCCCAGCACGTTCCAGCTCCTGCGAAAGGGATCCTGCACGCTCAGGACACAGGCCCGCGTTCCCTGGAAGCGATGGGCGCAGTAGGAGAGAGCGGCGAGGTCGGAAGGCTTGACCTTCGGCGGCCGGTAGCCATCCAGGTCGGACGGATCGTGGACGGGCCCGTCCACCACGACCGCCTCTCCGTGTGGGCTGAGAACGAAGGTCACTCCCCAGTCATCCCTGAAGTGGTCTGCGTCGATGGCTCGCGTCTCGGGGAAGATCCGGAGAGTGAGCCCATCCACATCCAGCTCTTCGACCACGAGGAGAACGGCATCGAAGAGCTTGACCCTGCTCTCGAGGTCCATCCTCTGGATGTAATCCGGCTTGGGCAGGTCCTCCGTGAAGTGGCGGGCGATCTTGATGACGGATTCCTCGTTGTACGCCAGCTCGAAGTGGGGTACGCGGTCGGGGATCTCCCTCGAGAGCGCAGTGAGGATTCTTTCTCTGCCGTTCATTTGCGCTCCTCCACCCTGTGTGAATGATCCTCGATGATATCAGCCGTGACGAGGCCCGCCCCGGTAGCGCGCCAGGGCGCGTTCGAGCTCGATGACCACCTCGGCACGAAGGGATTCCGGCTCGAGCACCTCGGCCCCGCTGCCGAAGGAGAGCACCCAGTTTCGCAGCTCGGTGGTGCCCCCCACCTCCATCAGGAGATCCACGGATCCGTCCCTCCTGCGCTCGAGCTTCTGGCTGGGGTGCCAGCTGTGCTCCTCCACGTGGATCGCCCAGCTCCGGTCGAAGCGGATGCGCACCGCCACGGCCGGCTCCGCCACGACGCCGAAGGAAGCCGCGGTGTAGGCGTCGAAGTCGAAGGACGCGGGAATGGCGAAGGTCTCCTCGGTGGCCTTCACCCCCCGGATCCGGTCCACCGCGAAGGTGCGGATCTCGTCGGAGCGGTGGTCGTGTCCGATCACGTAGAGGCCGCCGCTGCGGTACCAGACCCGGTAGGGATCGAGCTTCCGCGTGCCTACCTTTCCGGTTCGCCCGGTGCGGTATCGCATGCTCACCGTTCGCCGGGCGAGGACCGCCTCATTCAGCGCCTGGATGGTGTCGCGGTAGCGCGCGTAGCGCTTGTGGGGACCGGGGAGCACCCGGAACGACTCCCCGAGTCTGGCGAGGTATTCACTCAGCTCCGGTCCCAGGCTGGCGCGGATCTTGTGGAGCGCGGAGCGGATCGAATCGTGAAAGACCGTGCCCTCGAGGATGCGCAGCAGATCCTCCCCGAACGCCAGGGCCAGCACCTCGTCTGCCGTGAAGGGGGTGTCGCCGATTTCGAAGCTGTCGAGGAAGCGGTAGAGCACCCGGCCATCGCGTTTCTCGCTCACGACCGGAAAGCCGGCGAACATCAGGGCGTCCAGATCCCGGTAGACGGTTCGCCGGACGCAGCCGAGGTCCTCTGCCAAGTCGTCCAGTCCGACCCCGTAGCGGCTGCGCGCGAGGCGCTGGATCAGCCGCCACTGCCGCGCGAGCTGATCACCCCGCAAGTCAGACGTTTACCCGCTCGACGTACTCGCCGGTGCGCGTGTCGATGCGGATCGTCTCCCCCTCCTTGATGAAGAGGGGGGCCTGCACCACCGCACCGGTCTCAACGGTGACGGGCTTGGTCCCGCCGGAGGCGGTATCTCCCTTCAAGCCCGGATCGCACTGGGTAACGGTGAGCTGGACGAAGGCGGGGACCTCGATGTTGATCGCCGAGTCCTTGTAGATCAGCACCTGCACCTCCATGTTCTCCAGCAGGTACTTCCTCCCGTCCCCCACCCGCTCGCCGGGAATCGGGATCTGCTCAAAGCTCTGGGAGTCCATGAAGACCAGGGATTCGCCGTCCGCGTACAGGTACTGCATCTTGCGCTCTTCGACGTCGGCCTCCTCGATCTTCTCGCCGGATCGGAAGGTGCGATCCAGCACGCGCCCCGTCTTCAGGTTCTTGACCTTGGTGCGAACGAAGGCGCCGCCCTTGCCCGGCTTGACGTGCTGGAAATAGGTGATGACGAACGGCTCGCCATCGAGTTCGATCTTGCTGCCGTTCCGGAACTGCGAGGTATCCATCGCCATGAGTGCTCCAGTGCACTGGGTTCTTCGGGCGCGGCGAAGGAAAGGAGCAGGCAGGGCGGGCGATCCGGTGACGCGGCGTGGCGCGGCGTCACCGGATCACCGTGCGATCAGCCCTTGGCTTCCTGGATCGCGGCGGTGAGCGCCGGCACGATCTCGAAGAGATCGCCGGCCACACCCACGTGGGCGACCTCGAAGATCGGTGCGTCGGGATCCTTGTTGATGGCCACGATGAAGTTAGAACTCTTCATCCCGACCAGGTGCTGAATCGCGCCGGAGATTCCGGCGGCGATGTAGAGCTTGGGGCTGACGATCTGGCCCGAAGACCCCACCTGGTAGGCGTGGTCGAGCCAGCCGGCATCCACCACCGGACGTGAGGCACCCATGGCCCCGCCGAGGACCTCGGCGAGGGGCTTGATCACCTCGTCGAACTTCTCCGCCGCGCCCAGGCCGCGGCCGCCGGCAACGATGACGTTCGCCTTGGTGAGGTCGATGCCCTTGGCCCCGGCCGTCCGGCTCTCGACGAACTTTACGCGCAGGTCGTCGTCGCCGATCGCCACGTCGAGTGCGGTGGTGCTGCCCTCGCTGGATCCCTCGAAGGGGGTGGTAGCGCCGGGCTGCACCGTGGCAAGGACCCGATCGGTCTTCGGGAGCAGGCGGGCGTCGAGCTTTCCGTTGAAGACGCGCCGGTAGTAGACCAGCTTTCCGTCTTCCTCCTCGATGTTGAAGCAGTCGCTGACGAACCCGCAGTCGAGGCCCGCCGCGATGCGCGGCGCCACGTCCCAGCCGGTCGGCGTGTTGGAGATCAGGATCAGCTCCGCCGAGGTGGCGTCCACGGCGGCCCGGATCGCCTTCGCGTACCCGTCGATGTTGTAGTTGGCGAGCGCCTCGCTGTCGGCCACGAGGACCTCGCCGCCGCCTCTCTTGGAGAGGACCTCCGCCTCGGCGGCGACACCGCTTCCCAACACCAGGCTCTTGATCTCGCGCCCACCCGCGATTTTCTGGGCAAAGCTCACCAGCTCGTAGCTGGCATCGCGAATCTTGTTCTTTTGAATCTCGGCAACGATGAGAATACTGCCCATCGACTCTTCCTTTCTTTCTAGGGTGGGCTTCTAGAGGAGCCCGAGCTCCCGGATCTTGCCGACCAGCGCCTGAGCGACATCGGCGGGCGAGCCTTCGATCATCTCGGCGCCCTCGCCCTTCGGCGGGACGTAGACCTTCTCGATGCTCATCTTGGCGCCGCCGGCGCCGACCTGGCCGGCGAGCCCCAGGTCCGCGGCGGTCTTCACGGCGAAGGGCTTCTTCTTGGCCGCCATGATGCCCTTGAGGGACGCGTAGCGGACCTGGTTGATGCCAGTCTGCACCCCGAGCAGGCAGGGCGTGGGAAGCTCGTAGACCTCGAGGGCGCCGCCCTCGAGCTCTCGCTCCACCTCGTAGCTGCCGTTCTTCTTCTCACACTTCACCACTGCGGTGGCGTGGGGAACGCCGTGGAGCTCGGCGAGCATGGGGCCGATGGCCGCGAAGTTGCCGTCATCGCTCATCATGCCCATCAGGATCAGGTCCGGGGACTCTTCCTTGGCCACGGCGGCCAGCACCTTGGCCAGTCCGAGCGCGTCGGAGCCGTCGATCTCCGGATCCTTCACGTGAACGGCCCGGTCGGCGCCCATTCCCAGGGCAGTGCGCAGCGCCTGGGTCACCCGGTCTGGACCGACCGAGACCACCACCACCTCCGCCTCCCCCGCATCCTTGGTGCGGA